>Ga0157378_10005604_pt1 | contig 10998 bp, 11 predicted proteins | sample M65metaG_FD_115309 | JGI IMG/M metagenome (GOLD analysis project Ga0157378, IMG submission 115309) | Miscanthus rhizosphere microbial communities from Kellogg Biological Station, Michigan, USA - M6-5 metaG | ecosystem: Host-associated > Plants > Roots > Rhizosphere > Soil | place: USA: Michigan...
CAACTCGAGCGCGACCGGCACCTATCCGCAATCGGTGTTTCACGGCTACATGGCCGCGCTGATCAGCGAGTCGACCGCGTCCGACGGCGACATCTTCGCCTACATGTTCAAGCAGGCGAAACTCGGGCCGACGATTGGCAAGCGCACCTGGGGCGGCACGGTCGGCATCAGCGACTACGGTCCGCTGCTCGACGGCGGCGCGGTCGAGGTGCCGGAGTTCGTCGCGATCGCCGACCTGCAGGGCAACTACCACGTCGAGGGCGAGGGCGTCAGCCCGGACATCGAAGTCGACAACGACGTGTTCTCGACCATCCACGGCAAGGATCCGCAGCTCGACCGCGCGATCAGCGAGGTGATGGCGAAGATCCAGGCGAATCCGCCTGTGCTGCCGCAGCGTCAGGCCGATCCGGTCAAGGCGCCGGCGGATATGCGGCCGCGCAAATGACGCGCGCGGCCGCGTGCAGATGCGGCGCGAGCGCGCGCGGATCCGGCGCCGCGGCATGCGGCAGCACGCCCAGGCACGCAGCCGGCAGGCGTTCGCGCAGCGTGGCCAGGTTGTCTTGAGCGCGCGCCATCTGCGCGTCGACGCAGCTCGCGACCCAACCGATCAGTCGCTGTCCGTCGGCGGCGATCGCGCGCGCGCTGAGCAGCGCGTGGTTGATGCAGCCCAGGCGCAGGCCGACCACCAGCAGCACCGGCAGATCGAGTGCGCGCACGAGATCGGCCTGCATCAATCGCGGCGACAGCGGGACGGCCCAGCCGCCGACGCCCTCGACCACGACGCATTGTGCATTTGTGGATAATGCGGCAAAGCTGGCGGCGATCGGGTCGAGTTGGATCTCCACGCCCATGCCCGCTGCGGCCAGATGCGGCGCGACCGCGTCGCGCAGCGCGTACGGATTGACCAGCGCGTAGGGCGGATCGCCCGCGCTGTGCGCGGCGAGCAGCCGCGCATCGTCGTTGCGCCAGCCGGCCGGCGTCGCGGCGCAGCCGCTCGCGATCGGCTTCATGCCGACCGCGCGCACGCCGTTCGCGCCGAGCGCGGCGAGCAGCGTCGCGCTGACCAGCGACTTGCCCACGCCGGTGTCGGTGCCGGTGACGAAAACGCTCATGCAGGCAGCGCGGCGATGCGGCGGCCATAGGCGCGGCGGATCGCCGGTGCGGCAGCGCCGATCAGCGCGTACAACGAGCCCGGCACGGCATACAGCCAAGCGTGCGCGTCGCTGAATGGCAGTGCCGCGGCCGCGGCCACCGAGAGCAGCGCAATGCCGGCCTGCATCCGCCACAGCGACGCGTGCATGCGCGTGGCGACGCGCTCGGCCGCGCTCAGGCCGATGGCGTCGGCCAGGCGTAGCGCGTGTCCGAACAGGCGCACGAACACGAACGACAACGCGGCGAACGCCACGCCATATATGACGAACGCGAGCCGGAACTCCTCGATGCTGTGGACGCCGATCGGCTGGTCGACCAGATAGCCGTTGCTCAGCCAGGCGAACAGTAGCGAGAACAGAAAGCGCAGCGGATAGACGAATGCCAGCACGAGGAATACGAGGCACAGGCTCAAGCCTACCGCGGTGCTGTCCTCGATATCGTAGTTGCGGCTCCATTGTCGGTGCGCGTTCCAGATCCGCACCAACAGCAGGAAGCTCACGCCGAAGGCAGGCAGGCCGCGCACTGCCTGCAGCACCTCGGGCACCGATGCGGGAATGTGACCGACCGAAATCACCAGCAACGTGACCGCGAACGCAAACGACGCGTCGACGAATCCTTCCAGGCGCGTCGGCTGATGGCGGCGCACCTGCAGCGTGCCGCCGGCGTCGATTGATGGTGCCATGGCAATTCCCGCAACGTGTGGCGCAGGATAAGCAATGTCTGCCGCCACGCAAAGCGCGCCGTCGCGCACGACCAGTTACAATGCCGGGCCCAACCGATTTCGCCGGACCCGCCGCATGTTCTCCGCCGCAGCGCTGCAATCCACCATTAAGGCCGAGCAGTACCAGGAACTGGCCGATCAGGCCCGCGGGTTGCTGCACGGTGAACGCGACCGCATCGCAAACGCGGCGAACTTCGCCGCGCTGGTCTATCACGCGCTGCCGGAGTTGAACTGGGCCGGTTTCTATTTCTACGACGGCAACGAGCTCGTGGTCGGCCCGTTTCAGGGCAAGCCCGCGTGCGTGCGCATCGCGCTCGGCAAGGGCGTGTGCGGCACCGCGGCGGCAACGCGTCAGACCCAGGTGGTGCGCGATGTCGAGGAGTTTCCGGGGCACATCCCGTGCGATTCGGCCTCTCGCTCGGAGATCGTCGTGCCGCTCATCGACGGCGAGCGCCTGCTCGGCGTGTGGGACGTCGATTCGCCGCAGCTGGCGCGCTTCGACGCGGAGGACCGCGCCGGCATGGAGCGGCTTGCTGGTATATTTGTGGAATCACTGCGCGGCGCATAGGCGACGCGTGCATACCGGGGTCGCGATGGCAGGCAAAGACGACAACAAGATCCGCAACGTGGGGCCGAAATCCGCGGCGTGGCTGCGCCAGGTCGGCGTGCGCACGCAGGAAGACCTGATCCGGCTCGGCCCGGTCGAGGCGTTCATGAAGGTCAAGCGCGCCGGTTTTCGTCCGAGCCTGAACCTGCTGTATGCGCTCGCCGGCGCGATCGAGAATTGCCACTGGGCCGATCTGCCGGACGAACGCAAGACGGCGCTGGTGCAGGCCGCTGAATCGGCCGAGGCGGCCAATCCGATCAAGACGCGCTGGCAGAAGCAGGTCGAGCGCAGCGAACGCGGCGGCGAGCCCAAGCGCGAGCAAACCGAGGAATCCGAGCCCGTCGGCGGTGGTAGCTTCCTGGATGATCCCGACGCCGGTCACGACGCCGGGCACGAGGACTAGATGTTGCGCACCGCGGCGTAATCGCGCGCGTCCTCGCGCCATTTCGGCGTGGCGCGGATTGCCGGCAACACCTGCGCCGGCGCGTCCACCATCGTCCACATCGCGGCATGCTCCGGATTCATGAAGCGCTCGTCGATCACCTGCCGCATGAACGCATCGAGTGGCGCGTAGAAGTTGCGCGTGTTGACCAGCACGATCGGATTGAAGTACAGGCCGAGGCGCTTGAGCGTGATCGCCTCGAACAATTCCTCCAGCGTGCCACAGCCGCCCGGCAGCGCGACCACGGCATCCGAACCGGTCAGCAGGCGATGCTTGCGCTCGCGCATGTCCTCGACGATCTGCAGATCGTCCACGCCGCGGTGCTGCCATTCCACCTCGGTCATGAAGCGCGGGATGATGCCGGTGACGCGGCCGCCGCGCGCCAGTGCGCCGTCGGCCAGCGCGCCCATCAGGCCGACGGCGCCGCCGCCATAGACGACGGTGCAGCCGGCTTCGGCCAGCCGTTCGCCCAGATCGCGCGCGGCGGCCTGGTAGACCGGATCGCAGTGCCGGCTCGAGGCGGCGTAGACGCAAATGCGCATGGGTGCTCCTGAAAAGGCGCCATTCTAACGGCAGCGGCCGGATTGCGGATTGCGTGGCCGAGCTCGCTTAACCGGATTCCAACATTTGGTCTGCTACGGTCGCACCCTCATTGCGTTCCGCCCCAACGCGGTCCGCGTGAAACTACGGGGCTTATCTGTATGGCATACCAGCGACTCATCGCCGCTGCCGCGCTGGCTGCGGCCGTTCTATCCAACGCCAACGCGTTTGCATCGTCGTTGACGCCCGACGCATCGCTCGGCTGCGTCGAAGACGTGATGGAAGCCCTGACCGCCACGCCGGCCGTGCTGCAGAGCGCGCCGTTGGCGATGCCCCCGGACTCGCTGGTGCCGGCGCCGGTTGCGGCCGATCCGCGCCAACTGCTGGCTGACTTTGCACTCAAGCTGCGCGATATTCGTTATCGCCGCGGTGGACGGGCTCCAGCGACTGGTTTCGATTGCAGCGGCTTCGTGCACTACGTGTTTGCGCACGCGCTCGGCATCGACCTGCCGGACGATTCGGCCAGCCAGTTCCTGGCTGGCACGCGCGTGGACCGCAACCAGATGAAGACCGGCGACCTGGTGTTTTTCCACACCCATGGCAAGCGGGTTTCGCATGTCGGGATTTATCTCGGCGAGGGTCGCTTCATCCATTCGCCGTCGACCGGCGAGCGCGTCCGCGTCAATCGCCTCGACGAGCAGTATTGGGCGCACCGATTTGCCGGTGCCAAGCGACCGGAAAACCTGTCGTCCTGACGCCGCTCGCGCGGCGCTCACCGCGCCCCAGCACCCCTTGCCGTAGCACGTCACCCGCGTGCGCCGACGAGTAGCCGCAGCCGTCGCCGCGGGAAAAACCTGACGCCAAGTTCCGACGTATTCACCGCCTTGGGCTCGCCTAGCGCGGCCGCAGGCATGCGCTAGGCGCGAAATGGACGATGGCACGCCGCTTGCTATCCAGTTCCATTGCCGCTTTCCGAACTCTACCTCATGCTGCTCAGCGTCCTGCCCGATTTCGACCAACGCACTCCGGTCGCCGCCAACCGCAAACCTTCGCGCATCGTCTGGCAGCAGCGCTACGACGGTATTGCGTTCGTCGCCTACTATGGCGGCAAGGCGATGGCCTGCATTTCCGGTCCGTGGTCGGACAAGTTCGTGTTGACCTGGTGGGAACCGATGCCGGGCGGGCAGCTGGAACTGTTCGACAGCATCGATCAGGCGCGTCAGTCGGTCGAGCGCCGCCTGGACGTGGTCGGTTCGGGGCGTCCGGCGGAAGTCCATGCCGTGGCCCTGGAATCCCCACAGCAGACACGCAGTGAGTCGTGGACCACCCTGCTGCGTCGCACGTTCTTCCCCGCGCGCCGTCGGCATGCTTCGGCAAACACCGAAAACCTGCAGACCCTGCGTCGGCGCTACTTCGCCGAAGAAACCGATCTGAGCGGCCTGAATTTCGGCGCCAGCCGCTGATTCTCCGTCGCCGTGGCGCCGTAGCGCCGCGGCATCATTCGACCGTCACGCTCTTGGCCAAGTTGCGCGGCTGATCCACGTCGGTGCCGCGCAGCACGGCGACGTGATATGCGAGCAGCTGCAGCGGGATCGTGAAAACGATCGGCGCGATCAACTCGCCGCACGGCGGCAGCGCGAGCAGATGGCCGCTGGTCTTCGGCATGTGCGCGGCGACGTTGGCGTCGGCCAGCACGTAGAGTTCGCCGCCGCGCGCGCGTACCTCTTCGAGGTTGGACTTGAGTTTCTCGAGCAGGTGATCGTTCGGTGCCACGGCGATCACCGGCATGTCTTCGTCGACCAGGGCGAGCGGGCCGTGCTTGAGTTCGCCCGCCGGATACGCCTCGGCGTGGATGTAGGAAATCTCTTTGAGCTTGAGCGCGCCTTCCATCGCGATCGGGAACTGCGTGCCGCGGCCGAGAAACAGCGTGTGGTTCTTGCCGACGAAGCGCTCGGCCAGCTGCTTGATCTCGTTGTTCAGCGCGAGTGCGTCGCGCACCGCGCCGGGCAGGGTTTCGAGCTGCTGCACCAGATCGCCATAGCGCTTGGCATCGAGGCCGTGATGACGGCCGAGCTCGAGCGCAAGCAACGCCAGCGCGGCCAGCTGCGTGGTGAACGCCTTGGTCGACGCCACGCCGATTTCCGGGCCGGCGCGCGTCATCAGCGTCAGTGCCGATTCGCGCACGATCGAGGATTCCGGCACGTTGCATACGGCCAGTGTGGTCAGGTAGGCATGAGTCTTGGCGAGCTTCAGCGCCGCGAGCGTGTCGGCGGTCTCACCGGATTGCGAGATCGTGACGAACAGCGTATCGGCCGGCACCACGGCGTCGCGGTAGCGGTATTCCGAGGCGATCTCGACATTGCACGGAATGCCGGCGAGGCTTTCGATCCAGTAACGCGCGACCAGCGCGGCGTGATAGCTCGAGCCGCACGCGATCATGTGCACGTTGCGCGTGCGGGTCAGCAGTTCGCGCGCGCCGACGCCGAAGATCTCGGTCAGCACGCGGCCGCCGGCAATGCGCCCTTCGAGCGTGTCGGCGATCGCCTGCGGCTGTTCGTGGATTTCCTTGAGCATGTAGTGGCGGTATTCGCCGCGCTCGACCGCGTCCGCGCCGAAGTGCGCCTGCTTGACCGGCCGCTGCACCAGCGCGCCGTGCTCGTCGTATATCTTTATACCGTCGACCGTGGCGTCGGCGACATCGCCCTCGGCCAGGTAGATGAAGCGCCGCGTCACCGGCAGCAGCGCGTGGATGTCCGAGGCGATGAATTGCTCGCCGTCGGCCAGGCCCGCCACCATCGGACTGCCGCGCCGTGCGCCGATCACGCGGCCCGGCTCGCGCTTGCTGATCACGGCCACGGCATACGCGCCGCGCAGGCGCGCGATCGTCTTGCGCACCGCGTCGAGCAGATCGGCGCCGCCTTGTTGGTGGTATTCGACCAGATGCGCGATGACTTCGGTGTCGGTCTCGGTGGCGAATTCGAAACCGAGACCCTTGAGCTCGTTGCGCAGCTCCTCGTGGTTTTCGATGATGCCGTTGTGCACGACCGCGACGTTGCCGCGCGACGCGATCGGATGCGCGTTGACCGTGTTCGGCGCGCCGTGCGTCGCCCAGCGCGTGTGCGCGATGCCGGTGAAGCCAGCGATCGGCTGCGCGTGATGCAGCTCCTCCAGCTCACGCACCTTGCCCTTGGTGCGCACGCGCTCCAGGCCCTTGTCGGTGAGCAGCGCGATCCCGGCCGAGTCGTAGCCGCGGTATTCCAACGCCTTCAGACCCGCGATCAGCGTTCCGACCACATCGCGCCGTGCCGCTGCGCCTACGATTCCGCACATGTTTCAACCTCGAATCCGTGATGCCGCATTTTAGCCGTTTCCGCCCGGCCACAAATGGCCGTTCGATGGCAATTTGCAGCATTCCCGGTTAAAAGTGCGCTGACTGTGCGGTCCGACACACAGGGCCTTCCATTCGTTGCCGGGAGATCGCGATGCGTAGCGCCATTCTGTCGTTGCTGGGTCTGGTTTGCTGCGGCGTGTCGGTGCTGGGGACCGCTCCGGCACGTGCCCAGGGCGCGCAGCGCGAAGACCAGATCCTGATCCAGGGCAATCCTGCCGGCGCGCAGACGGTACAGGGCACGCCGGCGACGGCGGCGGAATACTCCTACAACGATCGCGGCCGCGGCGATCACATCGCCGCACAATGGAAGCTCGACTCACACGGCCTGCTGATCGACTACAGCGCGCACGGCAACGACTACATGAAGGCGCCGGTCGAGGAGACATTCCAAGTCAGCGACGGCAAGGCGCGCTGGAAAAACCGCGCCGAACATGGTGACAGCGCCTTCGACGGCAAGAGCTTCTACGTGCCGCTCAACGCGCCACCCGAAATTCTCGGCGTGCTGGCGCGCGCGCTGCTCGCGGCGCCGGAGCACAAGCTGGCGCTGCTGCCATCCGGTGCAGCGCGCATCGAGAGCGCCGGCACGCAGGAGATTGCCGGCGAACACGGCAAGGTCACTTTGACGCAGTACCGCATCAGCGGCGCGGCGTTCTCGCCGATTGCGATCTGGCTCGATGCCGACGGCAGCACGGCGGCGCAGGTGTCGTCGTGGTTTACCGTGGTGCCGAAAGGTTACGCCGGCGCGGTCAAGCAACTGCTCGACGCGCAGGATCTGACCGATGCGGCATGGTCGGCACGTATGGCAAGGGAGCTGACGCACGCGCCGGGCGGCGCGCTGGCAATCCGCAACGCGCGCCTGTTCGATCCGCGTGACCTGTCGGTCACGCCGGGCATGAGCGTGCTGATCAGCGGCGAACGCATCGTGCGCATCGCCAAGGACACCGAACTGAAACTGCCGGAAGGCACCGAGAGCATCGATGCGCACGCGCGCTTCCTGATGCCGGGGCTGTGGGACAACCACCAGCATTTCAGCGACAACGACGGCGCGCTGGATCTGATCGCCGGCGTGACCAGCGCGCGCGACATGGCCAACGACACCGACGGCTTCCTGAAGCGCGTCGCGCGCTTCGACGACGGCAGCGAACTCGGACCGCGCGTGCTCAAGGCCGGCATCATCGACGGCACTGGCGAGTTCGCCGGGCCGACCAAGATGCGCGCCGATAACGCCGCCGACGCAATCAAACATGTGGACTGGTACGCCGACCACGGCTACGCGCAGATCAAGATTTATTCCTCGATCAAGCCCGAGCTTGTGCCGGTGATCGCCGATCGCGCCCATACACGCGGGCTGCGCGTCAGCGGCCACGTGCCGGCGTTCATGTCGGCGCGCCAGTTCGTCGACGGCGGCGCGGATGAAATCCAGCACCTGAATTTCATCGTGCTGAACTTCCTGTTTCCGCAAGTTCAGGAAACGCGCAATCGCGACCGCTTCATCAAGGTCGCCGAGCATGCCGGCGAATTCACGCCGGACAAACCGGCCGTGCGCGACTTCATCGCGTTCCTGAAGCAGCACCATACCGTGCTCGATCCGACCATGGATGTGTTCGAAGGTCTGTTCAGCGGCGACCCGACGGCGATGCAGCCGGGCCTGGAGAACATCGCGCCGCGCTTTCCGCCGCAGGTACGCCGCTCGCTGAGCAGCCGCGCGCTCGATGTGCCAGGCGAAAAGAAGCAGGCTTATGCGCAGGCTTTTCCGGCGATGCTGAACCTGCTCAAAGCGCTGCACGATGCGGGCGTCACGATCATCCCCGGCACCGACAACCTGTCCGGCTACATGCTGCACCACGAACTCGAGCTGTACGCGCGTGCCGGCATTCCCAACGCGGAGGTGCTGCGTGACGCGACGCTGACACCCGCGCAGGTGATGGGCGTCGACAAGGACCGCGGCGTGATTGCCGCCGGCAAGATGGCCGACATGATCCTGATCGACGGCGATCCGACCGCACGCATGAGCGACATCGAGAAAGTCGATATCGTCGTGAAAGGCGGAAAAGTATACGAGCCGGCGAAAATCGAGCAGGCGCTCGGCATCACGCCGCGCGCATCACGCTGATCGGGCTGCGCCTATCAAGTCTTTTTTTTGGGGCGCTGCCACCCGGGAACGGTGGTCTGACGCGCGCGCGCGACGGTGAGTTCGCCGGGCTTGGCATCCCTGCTGATGGTCGAGCCCGCGCCGATCGTCGCGTCCTTGCCGATCGTCACCGGTGCGACCAGCGCGGTGTTGGAGCCGATGAAGGCGCCGTCGTCGATCACGGTGCGGTGTTTGTTGACGCCGTCGTAGTTGCAGGTGATCGTGCCCGCGCCGACGTTCACGCCGCTGCCGATCGTTGCGTCGCCGATGTAGCTCAGGTGATTGACCTTCGAGCTCTTGCCCACTGACGCGTTCTTTACTTCCACAAAATTGCCGACGTGCGCGCCGTCGGCGAGCTCGGTACCGGGGCGCAGCCGCGCGAACGGCCCGATGATGCACGCGCCGTGCGTGACCACGCCGTCGAGGTCGCAATGCGCGCGCACCTCAGTGCCGGCCGCCAGGCGCGAGTCGCGCACGCGGCAGAACGGACCGATGCGCACGCCGTCGCCGAGTTCGACACGGCCTTCCAGAATAACGTCGACATCGAGTTCGACGTCGCGGCCGCAGTGCAGTTCGCCGCGCTGATCGAAGCGCGCCGGATCGGCGATGCGCACGCCGCGCGCGCACGCGTCGCGCGCGGTGCGCTGCTGGAAATAGCGTTCCAGCTGCGCCAGCTGCCACGGGTCGTTGGCGCCGAACGCCTCACGCTCGTCGCGGCAAGTGATCGGCGCGGCGGGCAAGTCTTCGCCGGCCGCCTGCGCGAACACGTCGGTCAGGTAGTACTCGCGCTGCGCGTTGCTGTTGCCCAGATTGTGCACCCACACGCGCAGGCGCCGCGCGTCGGCGGCAAGGATGCCGGTATTGACCGTGGTGATCGTGCGCTGCTCGGGTGTGCAGTCCTTTTCCTCGACGATCGCACGCACCTGGCCGAGGCCGTCGCGGATCACGCGGCCATAGCCGCGTGGATCGAACAGCTCCGCGGTGAGTACGACCAGTGGCGCTTCGCCATGACACAGCGGCTGCAGCGTCTCGGCGCGCAGCAACGGCACGTCGCCGTACAGCACGAGCACGCGCGCGGCTTCCGGTACGTGCGCCAGCGCCAGTTGCATTGCGTGGCCGGTGCCGTTCTGTTGCGCCTGATGCACCCAGCCGAGGTCGGTCTGATCGGCGAACGCCGCCTTGACCTGGTCGCCGCGATGGCCGTAGACGACATGGATCTTCGCCGGCTGCAACTCGCGCGCGGTCGCGATCACATGGGCCAGCATCGGCCGGCCGGCCAGCGGCAGCAGCACCTTCGGCAGCGCCGACAGCATGCGCTTGCCTTCACCGGCGGCGAGGATGATGACGTGAAGCGGAGCCTGCGTGGTCATGCGCCTTACGATAGCGCAATGCGAGGGCGACATTCGAGCGTTTCGCGGCGCAAACGCGGGCAAAAAAAACGCCGGCGCGTGGCCGGCGTTTTCATGTAGCGGGCGCCTTCGGCGTCAGTGCTTGGCTTGCTTGCGCAGCCGTTCGATTGCCTGCAGCTGCGCGATTGCCTGCGCGAGTTCGACCTGTGCCTGCGCCACTTCGACCGCGTCGGTGCGGTTGGCGAGCAGGCGCTCGGCCTTTTCCTTGGCCTGGCTAGCCGCGGACTCGTCCAGGTCCTTGGCGCGGATCGCGGTGTCGGCGAGCACGGTCACGACCTGCGGCTGAACCTCGATGATGCCGCCGGAGACGTAGAAGAACTGCTCCTCGCCGTTCTCGCCGATCACGCGCACCTGGCCGGGGCGCAGGCGCGTGATCAGCGGGGCGTGACGCGGCGCGATGCCGAGTTCGCCGTCGTCGCCGGAGGCGACCACGAGCGTGGCGGTGCCGTGCCAGATCTCGGCTTCGGCGCTGACGATTTCGCAGCGGATGGTGGTTGCCATGAGTTACTCCGTGAAGCCCGTCTTGATCAGGCGGCCTTCTTCTCGCCCATCTTCTTGGCTTTCTCGAACGCTTCCTCGATGCCGCCGACCATGTAGAACGCCTG
>Ga0157378_10005605_pt1 | contig 10998 bp, 10 predicted proteins | sample M65metaG_FD_115309 | JGI IMG/M metagenome (GOLD analysis project Ga0157378, IMG submission 115309) | Miscanthus rhizosphere microbial communities from Kellogg Biological Station, Michigan, USA - M6-5 metaG | ecosystem: Host-associated > Plants > Roots > Rhizosphere > Soil | place: USA: Michigan...
ATGCGGGCGGCGAGACGCTCGATGACGTCGTGCTTGCCGCTGCCGCGGGGGCCGCAGAGCAGGTAGGCATGGGCGAGGCGGCCCGAGGCCTGCGCCTCGATCAGCCGGTCAAGCGCGTGTTGGGGCGGGAAGGCCATCGAAGCTGAGAGAGTTTCAGCTTGCGGGGAATTATTCCAAGCTCGATTTGGAAGGGAGAATGAAAGTCTGCGTCGTGTCGATGGAGCCGGGGGATCAGGAATTTTTTGCTGGGCGACTCGCGCGGTGGGAGCCGGCTTTTGTGCGCACCCTCGAGGACGTGCCCGCGGACGCGGAGGCGCTGTCGATTTTTATTTCGGACGCGATCGACGAGGCCTTTCTCGAGCGACATCCGCATCTGCGACTGGTGGCGACCCGCTCGACGAGCCGGGACCACATCGATCTCGAGGCCTGCCGCCGCCGGGACGTGCGGGTGGCATGCGTCCGCGGTGCGGATGGTAATAGCGTGGCCGAGCACACGTTTGCGCTGCTGCTGGCGGTGGCGCGGCGGCTGCGGGCTGCGACGGAACTGCGCGCGCATGGGGATTTTTCGCACGGTGAGCTGTGTGGTTTCGAGTTGCGCGGCCGGACGCTGGGTTTGATCGGCGTGGGACGGATCGGCGCGCGCGTGGCGGAGATCGCGACCGCGTTTGGCATGAAGGTTGTCGCGTATGACCCGAAGCCGGCCGTCGCGCGGGGGATTGATTACCGTCCGCTGGACGAGGTGCTCGCGGCGGCGGAGATCCTCAGCCTGCACGCTGCGCTCACGCCCGAAACGAGGCATCTGCTCGACGCTGCGGCGCTGGCGAAATGCCAGGATGGCGTCGTGATCATCAATACGGCGCGCGGGGCGCTCATCGATACGCCGGCTTTGATCGCCGCGCTCGAATCGGGACGGGTCGGCGGTGTGGGCCTCGACGTGCTCGAGGACGAGCGGGTGTTGCGCGCGGAGGCCAAGGACGTGCTTGCCAGCGAGATTTCGCGGCGGGTGCATGATGCGGCCGGCGGCGGGGGCGGGAATGGTCCCAAGGAGCGGCGGCAGCAAATCGAGCAATTGTATTTCAGCAATGCGTTACTGGCGCGGCCCGAGGTTGTTTTCACGCCGCACATTGCGTTCAACACGATGGAGGCGACCGCCGCGATGCTGGAGGAGGCGACGCGCAATCTGGAGGATTTTCTCGCGGGGCGCGGGATGCCATGCTGCGGCGATGAGTGACAAGCGTTACTGGCTCGTGAAGTCCGAGCCCGAGGTTTATTCGTGGGACGATTTCGTGCGCGAGGGCGGCACGGCGTGGACCGGAGTGCGAAATTTTCAGGCGCGGATCAACCTGCGCGCGATGACCGTGGGCGACGAGGTGTTGTATTACCACAGCGGCGGCGAGAAGGCCGTGGTGGGCGTCGCGAAGGTGCGGCGGGAGGCTTACGCCGACCCGACCGCAACGGAGGGCGAATGGGTGTGCGTCGATCTCGCGCCGGTGCGGAAGCTGAAGCGCCCGTTGGAGCTGGCGACGATCAAGGCGCAGCCGTCGCTGCAGGAAATTGCGCTCGTGCGTCAGTCGCGGCTGAGCGTGATGCCGCTCGACAAGGGCGCGTATCGCGAGTTGCTCGCGCTGGCCGGCGCGAAGTGACCCCCGTCAATGCGCCGTCGGCTGGGGCGCGACGGAGGTCTCGAGTGTGAGCGACGTGAGATCCGGCGCGGGAGCGTTGTAGGGATTCTCGGCGGCGGGGGCGGTAATTATAAATTACACGCCGTCGCGCAGGACGGTGACCGTGGTGTCCGCACCCGCGGTGAGGTAGAACGAAGCGTCGAACACGTCCTCGGGCGCATGCACGGCGATGTCGCCGACGCGGAGGAGGAGGTCGCCCTCGCGGATGCCGGCGCGGGTGGCCGGCGAGTAGGGCTGGAGATTGGCGACGCGGGCCTGCGACGGCAGGTTGTCGGCACCGGCATGCACGGGCTCCACCGAGACGCCTACCCAGCCGGGTTTGAGCTCGCCGAAGTTCGCGTAGTCGGTGCGCATTTTTTCGGCGGCGTTGATCGGCAGGACGTAGCAGCCGGCATTGCCGTCCACACCGGCGACGACCATGCCGACGGCCTCGCCCTTGAAGTTGAGCACGGGGGCACCGCCGAGGCCGGGTTGCACGGCCATGTTCACGCGGACGTGGGTCGTGCGGAAGAAGAGGTTGAGGTATTCCTTGTCGAAGCTCGCGATGAGCCCGAAATTCGCGCTGACGGGGTGATCCATCGGATAGCCGATGGCGATGAGCGGCGTGGAAACTTCGAGTTTGGAGGAATCGCCGATCGGGATGAACGGCGTGGAGGCATCGACCTTGATCAAGGCTGCGCCGGTGCGCGGATCGGCCACGAGCAGGCGGGCGGGCATTTTGCGCATGCCCTGGCAGGCGGTGATGTTCCTGCCATCGCCGAGCACGTCGGTGACCGTGTAGATGGTGCCGGAGGGATCGGCGTAAAAGCCGGTGCCCTCGATCTGGCCGTGCTGGTCGGACGACTGGATTTTGACGACGGCGCTGCGGTTGAAGGTGAAGAGTTCCTTCATGCGCCCGGCGATGGTCTCGCCAAGATCGTTGTCCTCGGCAAAGGCCGAGGCGGCGCCGAGAACGATCGCCAGGCCGGCGACGGGCAGACGGAAGGCGCGCCGCGGGGCGCGGGCGCTAGAAGCTGAACGGCGCATTATAACTGACGGGCCGTTTTTCGAGAATGTAGCTGGGAGGGAGCTTGGCGGAGGACGACACGGTGGCGACCGGCGCCGTCGGGGCGGCAGGCGCGATATTTGGAGCGGCGACCGAGGCGAGGGCGGCGGCCGAGCCCTGCGTCTGGGAGTTCATGATCACGCCGGTGACGCCGAGCGCGGCGACCAGAATGCTGGCGTAGGCGAGGGCGGGCACGCGAAAGCCTTCGAGCCAGAGGTTCGCGCGTTCCCAAGCGATCTGCCAGAGCGGGCGCTGGAGCATCTCCGCGCGCTGGCGGCGCTGGAACTCGAGGAGGAAGTCGTCGAAGTAATCCTCCGGCGGCTGCTCGTAACGCTTCAGCCGGATCAACTTTTGGATGTCGCTCAATTCTTCACTCATGGCTGACTTTCAGGGTGCTCTAAACTCTTCGAGATAATTTTGCAACTGGCGATGCGCGTAGAAGAGCCGGGAGCGGACGGTGCCCTCGGAGGTCCCGAGGATCTTGGCGATCTCGGCGTGGGGCATTCCTTGGATGTCAAACATGGTGACCACGGCTCTATGGTCATGAGACAGCTTCTGCAGGGCCTCGTTCAATTTTTTTTGAAGTTCCGACAGGGTGGCCTCGCGGCGGGGATCGGTCTTGGCCGTGGCCTCAATGTAATCCGGGTCATTCTCGATGCGGGCGTCGATGTCGTCGAGGCTGGGTCCGCGTCGGCGATTGCGCTTCTTGAGGAAGTTGATCGTCATGTTCGCGGCGATCGTATGGATCCAGGTGTAGAAGCTGGAGTCGCCGCGGAAGCCCTTGATCGAGCGGAAGGCCTTCAGGAAAATATCCTGCAGGAGGTCGTTCGTCTCCTCGTGGTTCGAGGTCATGTTATAGACGAGGCCATAGACGCGCGGGCTGTAGCGGCGCACGAGATCGTCGAAGGCGGACGCATCGCCGTCTTTCGTGCGTGCGACCAACTCGTCGTCTTTAGGCTCCAGCGGCTCGTCCATGGGAAAAGAGCGCCGATCCTAGCAGGCGGGGAGGCGGGTTGATAGTTGAGAATCGAGGGAACCGAGATCGCCCGCCAAATTTTCGAAGGGGTGCCGCGGGCAACTGATGGTTGAGAGGAAGAAGCGCGCAAGACGCGCCGGGCTCAACTCACGAGGCGTGGCAGGGCGCGCTGGAGGATATCGATCAAAGCACCCGCCGCTCCGTGGCCGGTGTCGGTGACTTCCTCGTGGCTGAGCGATTCGCCCGTGATGCCGGCGGCCCAGTTTGTCAGGCACGAGAACGCCGCGACCTCGACGCCCAGGGCGCGGGCCTGGATCGTCTCCAGCACGGTGGACATACCCACGGCGTCGGCGCCGAGCGTGCGGAGCATGCGAATCTCGGCGGGCGTCTCGTATTGCGGACCGGGCAGACTGGCGTAGACGCCCTCGTGCAGCGGGAGGCCGGCCTCCGTGGCGGCCTGGCGAAAAATTTCGCGGAGGCGCGGGCTGTAGGCCTCGGTGAGGTCGATGAAGTTCGGCCCGCCGGAGAGCGGCGACGCGCCGGTGAGATTGAGGTGATCGTTGAGCATCATCCACTGGCCGGTCGGGAAACCGGGATTCAGCGTGCCGGCGGCGTTCGTGAGGATGAGCCGATGCACGCCGAGGCGATGGAGCAGGCGCACGCCCGCGGTGACTTCGTGCGCGGTCCAGCCTTCGTAGAGATGCACGCGGCCGCGGCAGAGCAGGAGGGGGTGACCATGCACGCGGGCCAGGGCAAAGGCGCCGGCGTGGCCGGGGACCCTGGACGCCGGCAGGCCGGGGACGGCGTCGTAGGGAATCGTCGCTTCGATCTCGAGGGTGTCGGCGAAGGAGTTCAGGCCGGAGCCAAGGACGATGGCGACCTGCGCGCCGAAGGCCTCCAGCGCCTCGGGCAGGGCGGGAAACTCATTGGTCATGCTGGTGTCGTCCCAAAAAGCGCGTCTCGCTGCAAGGCGGGAAGCTGTGCTACGCGCCGGGCTCGATGGTCCTTGGGATTTCGCCGCCGAGGAGCAAGGTGTCGCTGTCGTCCTTCAAGTCCACGCCGGTGAGCTGGAGGCGCCGGGCGTTTTCCATGAGGTAGTGGAGCTTGAAGGCGGCGGTCTGGAAGTCGAGGCCGCCGGGGCGGACGTTCGAGATGCAGTTGCGCTCGGCGTCGGAACGGCCGACGCGGGGGCGGTAGGTCAAATAAATGCCGAGGCTGTCGGGCGAGCTGAGGCCGGGGCGCTCGCCGATGAGCATGACGACCATTTCGGCGTCGAAAATTTCGCCGATTTCGTCGCCGAGGGCGACGCGGGATTGCAGGGCGACGACGATAGGCGCGAGGCGCCAGCCGGCGAGGCGTGCGTGCAAAATTTTGAGGAACGGGACGGCGTGGCGCGACGGGGCGAAGGCGGAGAGGCCGTCGGCGATGACGATGACGGCATCGAAGGGCGCGTCGGGTTTTACGGCGAGGAGCGCGGCGCGGCTGGCGGCGTCGAGTTTGCGGCCGTAGTCGGGGCGGACGAGGTATTCGCGGCGTTCTTTCGCGGCGCTGTGAGCGTGGAGGGTGGGAAAGCCGGCGGCGGCGAGCTGGGCCTCGATGGCGGCGGCGTCCATGGGGACGTGGACGGCGTCGCGGGCCTGGGCGTGGGCGAGGCCGAAGTCGAGGACGGCAGCGGTGGGCAGGCTTTCGCCGGTGCGGCCAAGGGCGATGCGGGCGTCGGTGAATCGGCGCAGGCCGTGCCAGGCGTTGATTTCGACGGGGTCGGATTTTTCGAGGCTCATGCGGCTTCGGAAAGGGCGCTGGCGTGGCGGAGGAGAGGCTGGCCGGCGGGCAGACGGCTGAGGCGGCCGAGGGCGTCGGTCATTTGCATGCGCTCGAGCCATTCCTCGAACTCGGGGGCGCGGCGGAGTGAGAGGGCGCGGCGGACGTAGAGCGAGTCGTGGAAGGACGTGCTCTGGTAGTTGAGCATGATGTCGTCGGCGCCGGGGATGCCCATGATGAAGGTGAGGCCGGCCACGCCAAGCAGCGTGAGCAGGTTGTCCATGTCGTCCTGATCGGCCTCGGCGTGATTCGTGTAGCAGACGTCGCAGCCCATGGGGACACCGAGGAGCTTCGCGCAGAAGTGGTCCTCGAGACCGGCGCGGATGATTTGTTTTCCGTCGTAGAGGTATTCCGGACCGATGAAGCCGACGACGGTGTTCACGAGGAAGGGATTGTATTTCCGGGCGACCGCGTAGGCGCGGACCTCGCACGTCTGCTGGTCCACGCCGTGGTGGGCGTTCGCGGAGAGGGCGCTGCCCTGGCCGGTCTCGAAATACATGCAGTTGTCGCCGATGGTGCCGCGCTTGAGCGAGAGCGTGCCTTCGTAGGCTTCCTGCAGGAGCGCGAGGCTGATGCCGAAGCTGCGATTCGCTTTTTCGGTGCCGGCGATGGATTGGAAGGTGAGATCGACGGGCGCGCCCTGCTCGGCGGCCTTGATGGTATTCGTGACGTGGGTGAGGACGCAGGATTGGGTCGGGACGTCGTATTCGCGGCGGAAGTCGTCGATCATCCGCAGCAGTGTGACGATGGCGGGGAGGCTGTCGGTGGCGGGGTTGATGCCGATCATCGCGTCGCCGCAGCCGTAGAGCAGGCCGTCGAGCATGGAGGCGGCAATGCCGCGCGCGTCGTCGGTGGGGTGGTTCGGCTGGAGGCGCACGGAGATGCGGCCGGGCAGGCCCATCGTGTTGCGGAAGCGGGTGACGACGCGGCATTTTTGCGCGACGAGGATGAGATCCTGATTGCGCATGATCTTGCTGACGGCGGCGGCCATTTCCGGCGTCACGCCGCGGGCGATGCGGGCGAGGGTTGTGCTGTCGGCCAAATCGCTGAGCAGCCAGTTGCGGAAATCGCCGACGGTGAGGTGGGAGATTTCCGCGAAGGCGGTCGTGTCGTGTTCGTCGAGGATGAGGCGGGTGACCTCGTCGTCCTCGTAGGGGATGAGCGCTTCGTTGAGAAAGCGCCGCAGCTCCACGTCGGCGAGCGCGAGCTTCGCCGCCATGCGTTCCTCCTCGGTGGCGGCGGCGATGCCGGCGAGGTAGTCGCCCGACCGGGCCGGGCTGGCCTTGGCCATGAGCTCCTTGAGGTCGGCGAAGCGATGGGTGCGGACGCCGACGGTGTGGGAATAGGACATGGGCCAGCCCCGGACGGGTGTTGGGAGAATTAGGCGCCGGGTTCGAGATCGAGGCCGATGGAGATCGGGCTGAGGGCGGCGCGGTTGCGATGGGTGAGCGCGTAATAGACGTAGCCCAAGGCGAGGATGCCGATGAACAGAAGCGCGAGCAGCCAGAAGTAAATGATCATCGAAAGCATCGCGATGCATGCGCCGACGAGCGCGATGGCGGGAAACCACGGATAGAACGGCGTGCGATAGGTGGAGGACTTGCTCAGCTCGGGCTCGTCGCGGCGAAGTTTGAAGAGTGAGACCATGCTGATGATATACATGAGGATCGCGCCAAAAACGGACATGGTGACGATGTTCGCGGTGAGCGTCATCCCGCCGAACTGGATCAAATTGTCGCTGAAGATCGCGGCGATACCGATCACGCCGCCGGCGAGGATGGCGAGGTGCGGCGTCTTGAATTTCGGATGCACGGTGGCCAGCCACTTCGGCAGGTAGCCCTCGCGGCCGAGCGCGAACATCTGGCGCGAGTAGCCAAGAATGATGCCGTGGAACGAGGCAATGAGGCCGAAGAGACCGAGCCAGACGAGCATGTGGAACCAGCCGCTCTTGTCGCCGACGATGTATTTCATCGCCTCGGGTAGTGGAGCGTTCATGCCGGCGAGCTTGGTCCAATCTCCCGCCGCGCCGGCGAAGAGCATCACGCCGCAAGCCAGCACGACGAGCGTGAGAATGCCGGTGACGTAGGCGATCGGGATGGAACGCTTCGGATCCTTGGCTTCCTCGGCGGCCATGGCCACGCCTTCAATCGCGAGGAAGAACCAGATGGCGAACGGGATCGCCGCGAAGATGCCGGAGAGGGCGTGCATCGTAAAATGGTCGGAGCACGCCCAGCCGCCCTTTACAAAGTTGGTCATCGAGAATCCCGGAGCGACGACGCCCATGAAGACACAAAGCTCGAAGACGGCCAGCAGGGTGATGACGAGTTCGAACGTCGCCGCAATGGCAACGCCGATAATGTTCAGCGCCATGAAAACGAGGTAGGCGCCGAGCGCGAAGAATTTCGGATCAATGTTCGGCCAGAGCTGGTTGAAATAACCGCCGATGGCGAGGGCGATGGCCGGCGGCGCGAAGACGAATTCCACCAGCGTTGCCATGCCCGCGAGGAACCCCATTTTCGGTCCGAACGCCCGTCGCGCGTAGGCGAACGGGCCGCCGGCGTGCGGGATCGACGTGGTCAGCTCGGTGAAGCTGAAGATGAACGTCGTATACATGAGCGCGATGAAGAGCGTCGTGATGACGAAGCCGAGCGTGCCTGCTGCGCCCCAGCCGAAGCTCCAGCCGAAATATTCACCCGAGATGACAAGGCCGACGGCGATGCCCCAGAGGTGAAAGGTGGACAAGGTTTTCTTCAGGCTATGGCCCGAAGCGCTGCCAGTGGTTTCCGATGACATGATTTCCCCCCGCGAAGTTTTGATTTTTGATCGCCAGTCTCCCGGAGGCAGCCGTCGCGGCATGCCGCGACGACGCTTCCAGGTCAGGCAGGGGAAAAACGAGCATTACATGTGCCAGTGAAGCCTTGTTGGTTGTCGAGATTGTTTCTTTTTATGAAACAATATTGGAAAAATCATGAGTGCGGCGGCTGAATGTTTGCGAAGGTGATTTCCTTTGAGGAAACTGGCCTTCATCTGCGCACGGCCGCCGCTCCCCTTAGGCGGTCTTCTGCGGCTCTTCGATCTGCTCGGTGATAACGCGGGCGCCGCGGGTGAAGGTCACGAACGCCCACGCCCATTGCAGGAAGACGAGCGTGCGGTTGCGGAAGCCGATGAGGAAGAAGAGGTGGATGAAGGCCCAGGTGAGCCAGGCTGGCGTGCCGCTGAAGCGCAGTCCCTTGATGTCGGCCACGCCGGCATGGCGGCCGATGGTGGCGAGGCTGCCTTTGTCGAGATACCAGAATGGCTCGGGTTCCTGGCCCTTCATCTGGCGCAGGATGTTCTTCGCGGCGTGTTTGCCCATTTGCATGGCGGCGGGGGCGACGCCGGGCACGGGCTTGCCCTTTTTGTCCTTCACGAAGGCCATGTCGCCGATCGCATAGATTTCGGGGCGTCCGGGAACGGTGAGATCCTGGTTCACGACGGCGCGGCCGGGGCGGTCCAGCTCGCAGCCGAGCTGGCGGGTGAGCGGGGAGGCCGTGTTGCCGGCGGCCCAGATGACGGTGTGAGTGGCGAGGCGCTCGCCGTTGAGCTCGACCCAGCGGTGGCCCATGCCGGTGACGGGCGTGTTGACGAGGACCTCGACGTTGAGGCCCTCGAGCTGCGCCTTCGCGCTTTTCGAGAGGTTCTCGGCGAAGGGCGGGAGCACGCGCGGGCCGGCTTCGACGAGGAGCACGCGGGTCTTCGTGGGATCGATGCGGCGGAAGTCGCGCTTGAGCGTGGTGTGGGCGAGCTCGGCAATGGCGCCGGCCATTTCTACGCCGGTCGGGCCTGCGCCGACGACGACGAACGTCATTGCGCTCTTGCGGCGTTCCTCATCCTCGTATTTCTCGGCCTGTTCAAAGGCGGTGAGCACGCGATGCTTGATGTCGATGGCGTCGTGCAGGCTCTTGAGACCGGGCGCGAATTGCTCCCACTCGTTCTTGCCGAAATAGGAGTGCCGCGCGCCGGCGGCGACGATGAGGTAGTCGTATTTGATGCAGCGGCCGGTGGTGATGACTTCACGCGTCTCAGGCCGGATTTCTTTCACGAGCGACATCGAGACGGTCGTGTTCTTCTGGGAGCGCAGGATCGAGCGAATCGGCTTCGCGATGTCCGCCGGGGAAAGTTCCGAGGTTGCGACCTGGTAGAGGAGCGGCTGGAAAAGATGGTGGTTCGTGCGATCGAGGAGGAGCACCCGCGCGCGGGCATTCCGCAGGGCGAGGGCGGCGCACAGGCCGCCAAATCCTCCTCCGATGATGACGATTACGGGTTCGCTTGCATTTTGGGGGACGGCTGGAGATGGTGGCGTTTGATTCACGGGCGCGGTGAAATTTTCACAAAGCTGACCGGGATCAAAGCTGAAATCGAAAACATCGTTTAACCCGACCCAGACGCATGCCCACGACCATCGAGCAACCCGACACGCTGGCGCGCAGCCTTCACGGTCTCCACTCGGCGCAGGAAAGCGGCGAGCTGCTCGGCGAGACGCTCACGCTGAACATGGGGCCGTCGCACCCGTCCACGCACGGCGTGCTGCGCATCATTCTCGAACTCGACGGAGAGTTGATCACGAAGGCGGAGGCCGACATCGGCTATCTGCACCGCGGCGACGAAAAGATCGCGGAAAACATGCAATACAACCAGTTCGTGCCTTACACGGACCGGCTCGACTACCTCGCTCCGCTGGCGAACAACGTCGCCTACGCGCTCGCCGTCGAAAAGTTGATGGGTTGGGAGCTCCCGCCGCGCGGCAAGGCGATCCGCGTGATCTGCTGCGAACTCGCGCGCATCTCGGCGCACTTGCTGGGCCTCGGCGCCTTCGCGATGGACGTGGGTGCGGTCACGGTTTTCCTGTGGACGTTCACCGAGCGCGAGAAAATCTATAATCTCATCGAGCTGCTCACCGGCGCGCGTTTCACGACGAGCTTCACCCGCGTGGGCGGGCAGACGCGCGATCTGCCGCCGACATTCCTCGCGGCGCTCAAGGACTTCACCACGAGCTTCCGCAAGGTCCATGCAGACCTTCACACGATGCTCACGCGCAATCGCATCTTCATCGATCGCACGAAGGACATCGGCGTGATCTCGAAGGAGGACGCCATCGCCTACGGCATCTCGGGCCCGAACCTGCGCGGCAGCGGCATCGAGCACGACCTGCGCCGCAAGCATCCCTATCTCGATTACGACAAATACGACTTCGAGATTCCCGTTGGGACGGTCGGCGATTGCTTCGACCGCTACCTCGTCCGCATGGAGGAAATGCGGCAGAGCTGCAACATTCTCGATCAAGTCGTTGCCACGCTCCCCGGCGGCGCGATCAACATTCACGATCCCAAGAGCACGCTGCCGGAGAAAGAGGCCGTGCTCACGAAGATGGAGGAGCTCATCCACCACTTCATCGTCGCGACCGAGGGCGTCGAGGCCCCGGCCGGTGAGGTTTA
>Ga0157378_10005608_pt1 | contig 10996 bp, 9 predicted proteins | sample M65metaG_FD_115309 | JGI IMG/M metagenome (GOLD analysis project Ga0157378, IMG submission 115309) | Miscanthus rhizosphere microbial communities from Kellogg Biological Station, Michigan, USA - M6-5 metaG | ecosystem: Host-associated > Plants > Roots > Rhizosphere > Soil | place: USA: Michigan...
ACAATCAAGGTCACCGGCCCGTCATTCAGCAGGCTTACCGCCATGTGGGCCTGGAATACTCCGGTGGCCACGTGCACACCCAACTGCCGCGAAGCTTCGATGAAATGCTCGTACAACTGGCGGGCTTGCTCGGCCGGCGCGGCAGCATCGAAACCCGGACGCCGCCCCTTGCGGCAATCGCCGTAAAGTGTAAACTGCGAAACCGCCAGCATGGCCCCGCCGGTCTCCAGCAGGCTGCGATTCATTTTGCCGGCTTCATCATTAAATATCCGTAGATGCACGGCTTTAGCGGCCAGAAACTCGGCGTCCGCCGGAGTATCCGTCTTGGTTACCCCCAGCAAAACCAGTACTCCAGGGCCAATTTCCCCGCTGACTTTTCCTTCGACTTCTACCTTGGCGTAGGTAACACGCTGGATAACGGCACGCATACCGGAGAGTGTATCCCGACGAAATCCCTAACCGCGAACTAAGGCAGAAACCCTATCGATCTGCCACATTCCCAGCGACATAATGGACCCAGTTAGTACCGCCAATCATGATGATCTACACCAACCAGCGGAAGAGACGGCAAATACCGGGAGGGTTCTTCCATTTGGAGGACGAGCGCACCAAGACTCGCGTCTTCGGCTACGGGCACGGCGATAACATCAAGCTCAAAGACGAATACGGAAACGTCTGGCGCGGTTCCGCCGAACGACATCCCGACAATTCCGTGGTCTATCGCTTTCGCGATCTCAAGGGAAATGCTCTCAGCGGTGTTTCCAGCGGCGGTACCGTCATCCTGCGCGACGAAAAAGGTAACACGTGGAAGGGCTTCATCGACTGAAGTTCTACTTCAATTCAACGATCGTGGCCCCCGTTCCACCCTCTTCCGGCCGAGCCGCATAGAATTTCGCGACGTGCGGGTTGCGCCCCAATAGTTCCCCGATCGCTTTTCGCAGGATCCCCATGCCATGCCCATGCACGATCCTCACCCGCTCGGCTTGCGCCAGTGCCGCCGTGTCCAGAAATTTGTCCACGCTCTCGCATGCTTCTTCCGCGCGATGGCCGATGAGGTTAATCTCGCGAACGGAAACCGCAAACTCCGGACCCTGCGTGTAGCTGATCGATTTCGATCGCACCGGGCCTTGCCCCTTGGGCATCACTTCTTCCACTTCCACGGCGGCGACGCGCATCTTCAAATGCCCGGCGTCCACCTCGATTTCCCCGCTGTCCAGGACCCGTCGCACCGTTGCCAATGTTCGGATCCCCTTGAGGCGCACTGTCGCTCCCTCTTCGAGTTTCAGCAGGGGCGCGGCACTCTTGGCCGGGACGGGCGTTAGCGCTTCCACCTTTTCCTGATACTCGCGCCTGGTCTTGGCGATCTTGGCCCGGGCTTTCTGGCTCAGATCCTCGATAGTCTCCTGCGCGCGCCGCTCAAACTCCACTGAGAGTTCGGCCGCATTCTTCTCCACGTCCTTGAGCTTGGCCGTGTACTTGCGTTCCCAGCTCTGCTCCAGTGCCTGTTCCCGCAGCGCCAGGGCTTGATCGCGCGCGGCCAGTCCGGCACGTTCCGTTTCCAGCGATTCCAGCTTCTGATGCAGCTCGGCCAGAAACCGCGCGGCATCGCGATCCGACGCAGCCATCCTCGCCCGCGCCGTTTCGATCAGCCCCGCGTCCAGCCCCAGCCGGCTGGCGATATCCAGACCCGCCGATTTCCCCGGAGCGCCCAGCCGCAGTACGTAGGTCGGCTCCAGCGTGGCTTCGTCGAAACCCATCGATCCGTTCAGAACGCCTTTCGTCGATCCGCCATATACCTTCATCGCCATTAGGTGCGTGGAAGCCAGTGTGAACGCCCCCAGTGCCCGGAATCTTTCGAGCACCGTGACGCCCAGCGCGCCGCCTTCTTCCGGGTCCGTCGCGCGGCCTAGCTCGTCCAACAGAACCAGCGAATCGCAAGTGGCGTGCTCCAGCATCGACCGGACCGCAAGAATGTGCGACGAGAACGAACTCAGGCTTTCCGCCAGCGACTGATGGTCGCCTATATCGGCCAGTACGTCGTCGAACAAGGGAAACTCCGCTTCCTCCGCCGGCACCGGCAGACCTGCATGCGTCATCAGCGCCAGCAGCCCGATGGTCTTCAGCGCGACAGTTTTCCCCCCGGTGTTGGGCCCGCTGATCAATAGCGTGTTCTGCGCGGAGTTCAACTCCAGTGTCACGGGAACCACGGATTTCCTATGCGCCCGCAAGATATCTTCCAGCAGCGGATGCCGCGCCCCGCGCAACAGGACGCGTCGCGAATCCTCCGCGCTCAATCGCGGAACCGAGCAGCGGAATTCGACCGCGAACTCCGCTTTGCCGAACAGCAATTCCAGACACCCCAGAGCTTTCGCCGATGCCGCGATCTCCGCCGCATGCTCCCGCAGCCGCGACGTAAACTCCCGCAGCAGGCGATGGACTTCGCGCAGCTCTTCTTCGTGCAGCCGGACCAGCTCATTGTTGAGCTGGATCGTTTCCAGAGGCTCGACGAAGACCGTGTGCCCGGAGCCGCTGGACCCGTGAATCACGCCGTCCACGCGCCGTTCCCGCCCCGTCACCACTGGCACCACGAAGCGGTCGTTGCGGATCGTCACGAAATCTTCCTGCAAGGTTCCGTCTTCGTGATGCGCGCGTAGGAAACGCGCCAGCGATTCCTCAATCGACCGGCGCTGGCGTTCGCTGTCACGGCGCAAACGCCCCAGCATCACGCTGGCATCGTCGGCCAGCGTTCCATCCGGCAGAATTTTGCCCCGCAAATCGCGGGCCAGCTCGCGCAAGTCCGCGATCCCGGCAGCGTGCCCGGCCAGCCTCGGGAAGCGTTCCCTCGCTCCCAGCACCACCGACCGGACTTCCGACGCCACGTCGAGCAACCGGGCGAGTTCGTAGATTTCCGGAGCCTCGAGCGTCGCCCCTTCAATCCGCAGCCGCCCCACCAATGGCGCGGGATCCACGGCCAGATCGAAGCGGGGCCGAATTGCTGCTCCGCGTCCGGCTGTCTGCGGATGCGACGACGTCCGCAGGTATTCGACCGATTCAGCAGTATCCGCCAGTGCGTTCTCGATCGCCTCGCGCTCCGCCAGCGGAGTCACGCGAGCAAGTTCGGTCCGCCCCAGGGGGCTGCGAACGTAGCGGCTAAGCAGCGCGCGCAGACTTTCGAATTCGAGTGCCCCTTCAGCCTGCACGGCTCTATTATCGCGAAAGTTTTCGGAGAGTCCGGGATGCTTTCCTGCACTAAGTGGGTAATCGCCATGGATATTGGCATGGACAGGGCCCTCATCGGATTGATCCTGGGAGTAGCCGCCGCGAGCGCACAAGCGCCCGATCCTGCCTATCTCCCGCTGGATCAGGCTTATGCGGCCTTGCGCGCGAAGAATTACGACGACGCCATCCGGAGTTTCGAGCAAGCAGCCCTGCTCGCTCCAGCACGCTCGTCGATTCGCAAGGATCTGGCCTACACGCTGTTGAAGATCGGGGAATCGGAACGCGCGCGCGACCAGTTCGCCGAAGCCATGCGCCTGGATCCTGCCGACCAGCAGATCGCGCTCGAGTACGCCTATCTCTGTTATGAAACCAAGCAGCCCGTGATGGCGCGGCGTATTTTCGGCCGGCTTCGCGCGTCGGGAAACCCCCTGGCGAAAGACGCCTTCGAGAACATTGACCGGCCTCTGCGGGAAGGCATCGAACGATGGAAACAAGCTGTGGAACTTTCACCCGATAATTTCAGCGCTCGCGAGGAACTGGCCAGGCTCGCCGAACAGCGCGACGATCTCGATTTGGCCGCCGAGCAATACCAGGCCGCCTGGACGCTTCGCCCCGCCCGCCGCGATCTGCTCCTCGACCTGGGGCGCGTGTGGAAGCAGCAAGATCGCGGGGAGGATTCACTGACGGCTCTGCTGGCTGCTTCCCGGGGGGCCGAGCCGCGCGTCGCCGAGCAGGCCCGCGAGCTGCTGCCTTCGCGTTACCCCTACGTGTATGAGTTCGAGAAGGCGCTGCTGCTCGATCCTACAAACGACGCACTGCGGCGCGAGCTGGCGTACCTGCATCTGGAAATGGGCAACAAGGCCGCCGCCGAGCAGCAGCTTCAACGCCTGCCCGACACGTCGCCCGCTCCGCCGGTCGCCGCACATACTCCCGAGCCTCCGCGCGACAACAAATTGTTGGGTGAGCAAAGCCTCGACAAGGGTTTTCTGAATGATGCTCTCAAATATCTTCACGCCGCGCATGAGAGCGATCCCATGGATTTTGAAGTGATGCTGAAGCTCGGCTGGGCGTACAACATTTTGAAGGATGACCGCGAAGCTGTACGCTGGTTCGGCCTCGCCCGCAACAGTCCGGACGCGGGCACGGCATCGGAGGCGTCGAAGGCATACGGGAATCTAACCCCATCTCTACGACGCCTGCGAACCACGGTGTGGATGTTCCCGGCCATCTCCACCCGCTGGCGCGACACCTTCGTCTACGCGCAGGCCAAAACCGAGCTGCACTGGGCGTCTCCCATTCGTCCCTACGTAAGCTTGCGATTCATCGGCGATGCCCGCGGCGCGGTGCGCATGGGCGCGAACCTCTCGCCCCAGAATCTTTCTGAGCGCAGCGTGATTGCAGGCCTGGGTCTGGCCACTCCCGTCTATCGCGGACTGATCGCCTGGTTTGAGGCGGGCGAGGCCCTGGGGGCAAAAGCCCTGCCGGATTACCGGGGAGGCATTTCCTACGCACACGCACTGCGCGGGCCGCGCCATCTTTTTGCTGAAACCACCAATGACGGCGTTTTCGTCAGCCGCTTTGGCAACGATTCGCTGGTGTATTCGCAGAATCGCACCGGCCGGAGCTTCGGCGAGAGTCTGCAACTTTACTGGAACTGGAACGCAACCGTAGACGCCAAGGGAGAATACTGGGCCAATACCGTCGAGACCGGACCGGGCGTCCGCTTTCGCGTCAATCCCCTCCAATTCACCGTGAACTTCCTGCGCGGAGCGTATCTGGTGAATCAGTCGAATCCCTACCGGGCCAACTTTAACGATATTCGCATCGGCGTCTGGTATGCGTTTACTCACTAGCCTTCTCTTTCTGGCTCTGCCCTGCGCCGCCGCGACCCTCACCTTCCACATCGCCGGCGACGATCCCGGTGGATGGCCTTCGATTCTTTCCAGCATCGCCTTGCAAAACGCGGCCGCGCGCGGAGACATCGAAGTGATCCCGGCCGGCACCCCAGCCGCCGAGGCAGACTGGCCGCAGCGCATCGAACACGGGACCATTCTCATCTTGGAAGGCGCCTCGCCCCTTGCCGCCAGCTTTGGTTTCCGCGCTGGATCTCAGCGGATTTCCGTCCGCAGCGTCGAAGATCTGCGCGCTCCCCAACTGCGCATCATTTGGGAACAGCCGGTCGACGTACCCCGTTTCGAAACTCCCCCGGATGCGCAAGTATTCGCGCGAGACCGTTGGGAGAAAGCGCCTCTGCTGGCTGGATTCCGGCGCGGCACAGGCGCAGTCTTGTGGATTGCAGTGGCACCCGGTTCCCGCGGGTACGATCGCTTCCCTTACCTGCCGCAGGCGCTGGCCGACCTGGGATTCGTGGCGCCGTTTCAGTCTTCCCGGCTCTGGGCGTTTTTCGATTCCTCCTATCGGTCGCGCGTGGACCTGGATTACCTCGCGCCGCGCTGGCGCAAAGCCGGGATCGCCGCCCTCCATGTCGCGGCGTGGCACTATTGGGAGCCCGATGCGCAATCCGACGAGTACCTGCACCGCCTGATCGAAGCCTGTCATCGAAACTCGATTCAGGTGTACGCCTGGATCGAGCTGCCCCACGTCAGCGAAAAATTCTGGGATCAGCATCCCGAGTGGCGCGAGAAAACGGCGCTGCTTCAGGACGCTCATCTCGACTGGCGAAAGTTGATGAACCTCACCAATCGCGCGGCGTTCAACGAAACCGCTCGAGGCCTCCGCGAACTGCTCCACCGCTTCGATTGGGATGGCGTGAATCTGGCCGAGCTGTATTTCGAATCGCTCGAAGGCCACGAGAATCCCGCCCGCTTCACCCCCATGAATAAGGACGTGCGCGCCGAATTCCAGGCTGCCTTTGGCGCGGATCCGCTGGATCTATTCAACGCGCACAACTCCAGCGCGGACGGCATGTCGCAATTCCTGACATTTCGAGCCGACCTGGCCCGCCGCCAGCAGGCCGAATGGATCGCGCAGATCGAAGACGTTCGCAAGGCCAAATCGTGGCTCGATCTGACGCTGACCCATGTGGACGATCGCTTCGATACCAGCATGCGCGAGAAGATCGGAGCCGACACATCCAAGACGCTGCCTCTTCTCTTGCAGCACGACTTCACATTCCTGATCGAAGACCCCGCCACCGTCTGGAACCTCGGTCCGCAGCGTTATCCGCAGATTGCCGCGCGCTATCAGGCGCTCACGCCGCGCACCGAAAAACTGGCCATCGACATCAACGTCGTCGAACGCTATCAGGATGTCTATCCCACCAAGCAGCAGACCGGATCTGAGCTCTTCGCCCTGCTGCATCTGGCGTCAGCGGCGTTCGCGCGCGTCGCCGTGTATTTTGAGAATTCGATCCTCGCGCCGGATTTAGAACTGCTTCCGTCGGCCGCGGCATCCGTCGAGCGCGCCGAACGGTCCGAAGGAAAACTCGCCGTCACCTCTCGATCCGGCACAGGAGTCCGCTGGTCCGGCCCGTCATTGGTAGACGGACGTCCTTGGCCGATTGCATCCGATACGGTCGTCAGCCTTCCGCCGGGGTCGCATTCCGTCCAGTCGTCCGCTGTCAAACCCGTGCTCCGCTTGCTGGATCTGAACGCCGAACTGCGCTCGGCCGCGGCCGTTCCCGGCGGCATGGAGTTCGCTTACCAAAGCAGCGCCCGCGCTCTGGCGCGTTTCGAATCGCCGCCTGCCCGCGTTCAGATCGACGGTGCGGAAGCGCATCCCGTGATGCTCGGCAACGTGATGGTGCTCCCGCGCGGCCAGCACGTCGTTACTGCTTACCTGCAATAGCTTTCGCCCGCTCGAACACCTGCCGCAGCATCTCCGCTGTCAACTTCCCGGTGGACGTGTTCTGCTGGCTGGGATGATACGACGTAATCAGCGCCGGCGCCCCCGGACCCAGGTGATATACGAGGTTATGCCCGAACGGAAACGCCGCCATGCTCTGGATCACCCCTCGATCCCGCAGAATCCCCAAGTAGGTCCTCAGCGCGATCCCGCCCAGCACCACCACCACCCGTACTTGTTTCAGTAAATCAATTTCGCGCTCCAGATACGGACGGCAACGCGCAAGCTCGTCCGGTAGCGGCTTGTTCTCCGGTGGCGCGCACCGACCCGCGGCCGCGACATACGCACCCTGAAGTTCTAGTCCATCCTCCCGCGAGGAACTCTCCCCCTGCGATGCAAACCCCGTCTCATGCAGCGCCCGATACAGAAAATCACCCGAGCGATCCCCCGTGAACATACGGCCGGTGCGATTGGCTCCATGCGCCCCCGGCGCCAGGCCGATCAACAGCACCCGAGCCTGTGGATCGCCGAACCCCGGCACGGGCTTCCCCCAATAGTCCCAATCCAAGTACGCGCGCCGCTTCACCCGAGCCACTTCGCGATCATACGTTCGCAATCGCGGGCACAGCTCGCACGCCACGATCTCGCGATTCAGGATCTTTAGCGAGTCCTTCAAATGCATCTTGTACCATTAAAACGATGACTGCCAAGCCATCGTCGGACGGGGGATTCAGTTCCGCGATCCGATCCCCGCAGGTCGTCCTGATGGTGCTGGCCGGAGTTGCCGTAGCGATCCTCGGTCCCTATGCGCTGTACCAGGCGTTTCCGCATCCCAAGGCCGTTCGTGTTCAGGATCCGCAGACCACCGCGCGCGGTATCGATCTCGATATCAGCGAACTGGATACACTTCCGGATTCACTGCGCAATGGCGCCATGCTGCTGCTCACCGCCGATCCACCCGAGCTACCGGACTCCATCGCCAATCTTGCTGTGGCCACCGGCGAAGACGTTCTGCGTCCCGTCTCGGAAGCAGTGGTCGAGACCCAGCCGGTTCTGTATTGGTCTGCGGCGTTTGGCGTGCCCCCCTACACGGTTTCCATCGCCGACGAGCGCGGCCAAGTCATATCCCGAGCCCAGGGGATACAGAATACCTCCTGGATGGTGCTGACTCCGCTCCGGCCCGGTGGCGAATACACCTGGCAGGTCACCGTCACTGGAGCCACGGAGAGCGCCTCGTTTCGCGTCCTGGATGAGGGTCAGGCCATGCTTTGGAAAGGCGTGCTGGCCGCGCATCAGGATTCACCTCTGCTGCTCGGGATGGCGGCGCAGGAGTTGGGCATGCTGGCCATCGCGGAGCGTGAATACACCGCTCTTACCAAGGCGTATCCCGATTCGAGTACCGCAGCCCTGCTGCTCAATAATATAAGTGAACTGCGGAATCGCTAGGCTGGCGCCGGAGCGGCTTTTTTGCGCGTAGCGCGCCGTTTTTCCACAGGAGGCTGGCGATCGCTCTTCTTCAGATTGGGAAGCACGATGGATAAGACAAACTTCTTTTCCCCGTGGTCGTCCCACTTGATTACGATATATTCCTCGTTACAGGAAAGCACACTCCCCAGCCCAAACTTCGTGTGTTCGACCTGAGCGCCTTGTGCAAAGGCTGGTTTGATGGCCATTTGACCTCTGTTCCTATTCTAACAAAAGCGGGAAATAGCCGTTCGAGGGCCTATTTGGCGGGGCTTCTAGGGGATAGGGCTCGGCGGGCTGTCATAGGCGGCCTGTAAACTGGTCGCCGCATCCCCATCAAACTGCAGGAAAGTGACCGAGGAAAGACTGGACCCGCCATCCACGGTAACTTTTAGGATGCCCGCCGGCAACGCAGTTCGTATCACATCGTTCAGCAGAAATCCTCGCGTGCCGACTGCTGGAATCGATGGCGTCGTGGCTTGCCCCACCAGGGATCCATTGCCGTCGAACACCCGAACCGTAAAGACCGTCTCGATCCTGGATTGGTTGCAGATCGCGAAAGAAATAAGGTGGGTTGCGTCATTTATGCCCGCCGCAGACCATCTGGGCCCGATCCCCTTCGGTTGAAATAACGAGAAGGTGGAGTCCCACGCGATCGGCACGCTTAGCGACCACGGCTTGACCGGCGCAAAGGAATACAGAAGCTGCGGAAGGACGGTGGCGCAGGTGACGGCGTCGGGGCAATAGAATACCGCGTATACCAGCCCGGTCTGCGTGTGGCTGTACCGCGGGGCGTCGGTGCTGGCCCCAAGCAGGTGGATTTCCGAAGGCTGGTTGGCATTCAGCGCAAAGCTGACCAGATTGCTCGACGTCGGAACGCCATTGCCCGACGTGGTGTCCATCGAAAAGCGTTGGCCATCCTGGAAGAAGCCGAAGTCCACGCCAATAGCGCCTGACGCGGGCGCGTCTATGCGGATCGAGGTGGCCCAGGACCCTCCCGACGCCAACCACGGAAACGTACCACTCAAGAAGCAGGAGTAGCCCTTTCCTCCCGACGCGAGCTGAATTTCAGCAATCAGCGCGTGGAAAGCCGAGCAATCCAGATTAGGATTGGTCGACCAATACTGCGCGCCGGTGGTCGGTGGCATTGCATACAGCCCCACGGCTGTCAAAGCCATCAGTCCACAACGACGAAGCAATTTCAAGCGCACAAAACTCCTCCAGTGCCTGTCGATATTTTTGTAAGAGCCGGAGGTCTCCGGCTCTCTTCACTGTACGACTCTGGCTGGACTGCTTTGGGAACAGAGTCCAGCCATTCCGGGCGAGCGATACGGCAACCTACCGCATCAGCGTATTGAAGATGGATTTGGGTGTATTCGCTATGCGGTCTCTTCTAACATTTGATCGCAAGGCCGGCTGGGCCCTGCTGGACGCGCTCGGTGGATAGTCGTAGGCAACTTGAAGACTGCTCGCGGAATTCCCGAGAAACTGCAGCACCAAAACCGAGGAAGAATTTGATCCGCCATCAATCAGGACCTTGAAAACACCCTGCGGAAGCGATGTTTTGACTATGTGGGAGAGGAGATCCCCATAGGTCCCAAATCCGGCAATCGCCGGGGTCGTGCCAGTCCCGGTAAGCGCTCCTGTACCGTCATAAACCCGGATGGTGAAGACTGTGGCCACTGAGTTTTGGTTGTAAACCACCAAAGAGACCAGGCGGGTACCACCGTCGTCGATACCCGCCGCCGACCATTGCGTCCAAATCGCGGTATCCCAGGATATCGGTACGCTCAACAGCCACGGCTTCGTCGGCAGGAATGAATACAGCAACTGTGGAAGCACGGTCCCACAGGTCGCCGCGTCGGGACAGTAAAACACGGCATACACCGAGCCCGTCGATAAGGCGCCATAGCTGGGAGCGCCGCCCGCTGCACCCAGTAAATCGACTTCAGCCGGCTGATTCGCGTATAAGGCGAAGTTCACGTCATTACCCGCTGATGCCGGAGAGCCGCTTCCCATGGAAGTGTCCAGCGTCAGGTTATTTCCGCTTGTGTCATAAAAAGAATAATCCACACCAACGGCGCCTGAAGAGGGCGCCGAGACGCGTATGGAAGAGCCCCAGCCGCTGCCTGCGGCTAGCCATGCAAAGGTTCCGCTCACCCAGCAGGAATAGCCGACCGTCGCGCCGGCAGCGTTCTTGATGACCACCGGGCTCTCGTTCAAGCTGGAGCAATCCGGGGGCGTTGTCGACCAATATTGGGCCCCGGTTGTCGGCTGAGCGTGAAGAGCAGCCGCCAACGTCACCAATCCGAGGAAAGAAAAAGATCCCATAAGCCTTACAGTTAGCACACCCTTACCGACGCAGCTCTCGCGCGCGTGGTGTACAGGGGATTCAGAATAGTGGAATCAAAGGCTTACAAGTACCTGGAACTTGCAGCCTGCAAGTGGTGTCTACCAATTCGACGGGAAGCAGTAGAATTGGACTGGGTACGTATGGCTGATACCAGCG
>Ga0157378_10005610_pt1 | contig 10992 bp, 8 predicted proteins | sample M65metaG_FD_115309 | JGI IMG/M metagenome (GOLD analysis project Ga0157378, IMG submission 115309) | Miscanthus rhizosphere microbial communities from Kellogg Biological Station, Michigan, USA - M6-5 metaG | ecosystem: Host-associated > Plants > Roots > Rhizosphere > Soil | place: USA: Michigan...
CGAACGTGTCGCGGTAGTACTCCGCCAGGGTCAACTCTGCCGCGGCGGCTTCGTCGATCACCACGGTCACGTGGGGATGGAGCTGGATGGCCGACGCCGGGCACATCGATGTGACAGGTCCTTCCACCGCCTTGGCGATGGCGCCGGCCTTCGATGCGCCGTTCGCGATCAACAGGAGGTGCCGCGCTTCGAGGATCGTGCCGATGCCCTGAGTGACGACGTGGTGAGGCACCTCGTCGGGGTTGTCGAAGAACCTGGCGTTGTCGCTACGAGTCTGGGGTGTCAAGGTCTTGACCCGTGTGCGCGACGCCAGCGACGACGTCGGTTCGTTGAAGCCGACGTGGCCGTCGGCGCCGATGCCGAGCAGCTGTAGATCGATTCCGCCGGCGTCGCGGATACGTTGCTCGTAGTCATGGCACGCGGCGACGATGTCGTCCGCTGCACCGTCGGGCACGTGGACGTGCGAGGCGTCGATGTCGACCCGACCGGTGAAGTGCTGTTCGATGAACACCCGGTAGGACGCCGGATGACCGGGGGGCAGCCCGATGTACTCGTCGAGCAGGAACGCGGTCGCGTCCTCGAACGACAGTGTCGAGGCAACGCAGCGGCGGATCAGCTCGTCGTACACACCGAGTGGCGAACTGCCGGTGGCCAGGCCGAGCACCGCACCGGGTTTGGTGGAGATCAACCGGTCGATGATGTCGGCGCCGAAGACGGCGACCGCCTCGGCATCGGGCTGGATCACGACCTCCATCGTGTCGTCAGCTCTGCGTGCAGCGATGCTGCGGATCGAACACCACGCGTCCGTCGACGACGGTGGCGACGACGCGGGTTGCTTCGTCGAGCACCACCAGGTCCGCCGTGAGGCCCGGTCCGATGCGACCGAGCTCGGGGCGCTGGGCGAGTCGGGCCGGCGTGGCCGACGCCGCCGTCGCTGCCTCCTCGAGCGAACACCCGGTGAAGGCCATGACGTTGCGAACGGCTTCGTCCAGTCGCAGCACGCTGCCGGCGAGCACTCCCTGCGCCGTTCGGACGCCCGTCTCGTCGACTACGACTTCGGTGTCGCCGATCGCGTACGCCCCGAAGCCCATCCCCAGCGCGGCGACCGCATCCGATACGAGGGCGACCCGGCGAGCGCCGAGCGCGCGCCAGGCCAAGCGCACCATTGCCCGGTCGACGTGCAGGCCGTCGACGATGAGGCCGGCGATCAACGCCGGGTCGGCGAGCGTGGCGCCCGCCGGGCCCGGGTTTCGGGCGCTCATCGGTGTCATCGCGTTGAACAGATGGGTCACACCGCGAAGCCCGACGCCGACCGCCGCGCTCAGTTCCGCGTCGGTGGCCTCGGTGTGTCCGGCGCACACCGTCACGCCGTGACCGACCAACTCCTCGACCACATCGAGAGCGCACGGCAGTTCCGGTGCGAGAGTTACCATCGCAACCCCGTCGTCGCGGTGCCAACCCCGTGCGTCGTCGACGGACGGAGTTCGCAGCCGATGCGGCGGGTGGGCCCCGGCCTTCGCCGGGTTCAGGAACGGGCCCTCGAGATGGACACCGAGCGAGCGGGCTGCCGGCCGGCCCTCATGCGACCACTCACGCATCGCCGTGATCGCGGTCTTCGCGGTGCGCGCCGAACACGAGATGACCGTCGGCATGAACGACGTCACGCCGCACTGCACCAGGTACTCGGCCACCTCGCCGATGCGATCCGGTTGCGACGTGAGGTCGACACCGAGCGCTCCGTTGACCTGCACGTCGACGAACCCTGGAACGACGGAACATCCGCCGGCATCGAGCGTCGGGATGTGCCGGTCGGAGGGCGACTCGTCGACAGCGTCGATCCTCGAGCCCTCGATCGTGATCGACCCGTCGACCCACGACGAGTCGATGAGTACCCTGCCGCCCTCGATGGCAAGTGTCGTCACGGCAACCAGACCGGGTTGCCGACGGTGGCCGCGTGCGCGGCGCGGATCGCGCCGATCGGCCCGAGCGGCACCGAGGGTTCGATGACGCGCAGCCGAGTTCCCAGATCGAGTGAGTCGAGGAATCCGGACCGGGTCGCGTCGTGGCGCAGCCGCGTCGTGATCTCGTCGCGCAGCACGTCGCCGAGCGCCGAGACACCGCCGCTGAGGACGATCACTTGGGGATCCCATGTCAGCGCCAACAACAGGACGGCTCGACTCAGCCCACCGACGACCGAGCTCCACAGTTCGTGCGCGGACTGGTTGCCGTGGGTCGCCGCGTGGTGGAGGTCGACGACGGGCGACCCGTCGACCGTGGGCCACAGCCGTTCGATCGCCGATCCGGACGCGATCGCCTCGATGCACCCGATCTGTCCGCAGACGCAGCGCGGTCCGCGGGAGTCGATGGGGATGTGGCCGATCTCGCCGGCGACGAAGCTGCTGCCGCGGCGCACGCGGCCGTGTTCGACGTAGCCGGCGGCGATGCCGGTGCCGATGCTGAGGTACGCCAGGTCGTCGACGGGGCGGTCGGTGGAGGCGATGACCCAGTCGGCACCGAATGCAGCTGCGCGGACGTCGTTCTCCATGTGCACCGCAGTACCGAGCTCGTCGGCGAGCCTCGCTCCCAACTCGAACTCGGTGTCGTCGAGCCCCACGTTGACCGCGTACCGGACGGTGCCCCGGTGGGGATCGACGACACCGGGAATGCCGAAGCCGATCGCCTCGACATCGCCGGTGGAGATCGCCGCGCAGCGAGCGACCGTCAGCGTTGCCTTCACCGCGGTCGCCACGACTCCATCGGGTCCGCCGACGGTTGGGATGCTGATCGACGCCTTCACGTCTCCTTGGCCGTCGACGACGGCCGCCTTGGTCGACGTTCCTCCGATGTCGACACCGATGCCGAGCGTCGGCAGGTCGATGGTCATGCCTCGACTCCCTTTCGCAGCGATGGCCCGGCGGGATCGAAGCAGTGGATGTTGGCGGGATCGATGAACAGCGTCACGGCCTCTCCGGCTCGACACGTCATCCGTGCCGGCAGCTTGGCCACCAGATTGGCGGCACTGGCGATGTGGCCCGAGTCGGTGGTCGAGTCGGGTGCTGCGGCGATGTCGGCCGAAGGGCCGAGCTCGTCGACCCGAGTGTGGACGATGACTTCGGAACCCAACTCTTCGACGAACTCGATCGTGCCGGTGACTCGCGGCGACGCTTCGTGAGACGGGATCGCGGCGACGGACTCGGAACGGATCCCGACGGTGATCGTCCGTCCGATCCATCGTTGGAAGTCGTCGGCCAACGCCGACGTGTCGAGGGGGATGGCCACACTGCCGACGACAGCGGCCAGGCCGCCGTCGCGGCGCTCGACCGTGGCCGGGAAGAAGTTCATCGTCGGCGACCCGATGAACGCGGCCACGAACAGGTTCCTCGGCCGGTCGTAGAGGTCGCGAGGTTTGTCGCACTGCTCGACCTGACCGGCATTGAGCACGGCCACGCGGTCGCCCATCGTCATCGCCTCGACCTGATCGTGGGTGACGTAGACCGTGGTGGTTCGGAACTCGCGTTGCAGCCGGCAGATCTCGGCGCGCATCTGCACTCGCAACTTGGCGTCGAGGTTGGAGAGCGGTTCGTCCATCAAGAAGGCCGAGGGCTTGCGAACAATGGCTCGACCCATCGCCACCCGCTGTCGCTGGCCGCCCGACAACTGGCCGGGTTTGCGGTCGAGCACGGCTTCGAGTTGCAGTAGCCGCGCTGCCTCGTTCACGCGGGCGTCGATCTCCGCTGACGCGGTGCCGGCGAGCCGCAACGGATAGCCGATGTTCTTGCGCACGGTCATGTGCGGGTACAGCGCGTAGCTCTGGAACACCATCGCGATGTCGCGGTCGCGAGGCTGCGCGTCGGTGAGGTCGCGCCCGTCGACGACCAGCGCGCCTGCGGTCACCTCTTCGAGCCCGGCGATCATCCGCAGCAAGGTCGACTTGCCACATCCCGATGGACCGACGAGGACGAGGAACTCGCCGTCGGCGACGTCGAGCCAGACGTCGCGCACGGCGACGACACCGTTCGGATAGACCTTCGACAGGCCTTGGACACAGATTCCGGCCACTTACAACTCCCTGGCTTCTAGAGGCAGGCCAAGACGGTCGAGCACCGCAGCGGCACTCGATCTCGCGGCGCCATGGGTGACGACATATGTGACGCCACCGACACGGTCGGCACCCGGCCAACCGAACTCGACGGCTACGACGTTGTTGGGCCGGACCTTCGCTGCCGCTTCGATGACTGCGTTCTGCCACCGGTGGGTGCCGGCGTCGCGCACGACGACGAGCACGGGCATGTTGCCCGCCGCCTCGAGCTCCGCCGCGGAGATCGCGTCGAGCGGATCCGTGGCCGTGAGCAACGCCACGGGCCAACCTTGTTCGCGCAGGCTGTCGGCGAGGCCCCACGCGACGTTGAAGCAGGCCATGGTGCCGGGAGGCCGGCATTCGAGAACGGCATACGGACCAGCGGGGAGCGGACCGTCGACCACGATCGCCGCGTCGGCCACGCGGCGGGCCGCGGCGTCGGACACAGGCGGCTCCGATCGCGGCGACGGGTGCAGCGCGGCGATCCGCTTGTGGCTGTGTTCGAGCATCGTTCGGTCCAGTTGTCCGTGGCCGAGGCCGGACACGACCAGATCGATGACGGCGTTGGTCATCGCCGCGTCGAAGTTGGAACCGAGGCACAGCAGATCGGCGCCCGCTCGGAGCGCGCCCACCGCCGCGTCGGCGACTCCGTCGACACCGCGTCCGCGGGCGACTGCGTCCATGTCGAGGGCGTCGGTGATGATCACGCCGTCGAACCCCATTCCTCGCAAGTGATCGGACCAGCGTGCGCTGAGGGATGCGGGCTCTGAGTCGAGGGCCTCGGCGACCACGTGCGCGGTGAGGATCGCGTCGACCGAAGCGCCGATGGCCGCAGCGAACGGCACCAGCTCGCGTGCGTCGAGCTCGGCCATCGAGGCAGTGACGCGAGCCATGTGATGGTGCGTGTCGGCAGTCGTGTCGCCGTGGCCGGGAAAGTGCTTCGCGGCAACCGCGACGCCGCCGCGATGGAACCCGTCGACAGCGGCGACGACGTGTCGAGCGACGAGGTCGGCTGTCGCGCCGAACGACCGCACCCCGATGATCGGATTGCGCGGGTTCGAGTTGATGTCGGCGCACGGCGCCAGATCGAGGTCGATGCCGATCCCGTTGAGGCGTGCCCCGAGCGCTGCATACGCGTCGGCGGTCAACGTCGGTTCGTCGACGAAGCCGCAGGCTGCGGGGGAGGGCACGTCGCTGCCTCGCCCGGCATCCAGCCGCGTGACATCGCCACCCTCCTCGTCGATCGCGATGACGACGTCGCTGCGTGCTTGTCGAAGCTGACGGCACACCCCTGCGAGCTGATCGTCGTCGACCACGTTCTGGGCGAACAGCAGCACCGCGCCGAGGCCGTCGCGAACGAGGTCGAGCAGCCACGCCGGCACGTCGGTGCCGGCGTACGAGCCCATCAGGCAACCCGCGGCCAGCCGGCGATCTTCTGTGGTGATCATCCCTTCACAGCCCCCGCGGTGAGCCCGCCGGCGACTCGCTTCTGCACCAGCAGGAAGAAGATGACGACCGGGATGGCCATCAGCGTCGAGCCGGCCATGACTCCGCCCCAGTCCGTGCCGCGCGCTCCCTCGTTGAACGCTTGCAGCCACACGGGCAGCGTCTGCTTCTCGGGGCGGTTCATGATGACCAGGGCGAAGATGAACTCGTTCCACGCCTGGATGAAGGCGAAGATCCCGGTGGCCACCAACCCAGGGGCGACGAGGGGAAGCGTGATCGTCATGAAGGCGCGCAGTCGCGACGATCCGTCGACCATCGATGCGTCTTCCAGTTCTTTCGGCACGTTGGCGACGAAGCCGCGCAACGTCCAGATCGTGAACGGCAGGACGAACGCGAGATACGTCAGGCTCAGGCCGGCGATGGTGTTGATCAACCGCCAGCCGTCGAGGATCCTGAACAGCGAGATGATCAATGCTTCCGCCGGCACCATTTGCACGAGCAGGATGGCGACGACGAACGCGCGGCGGCCACGGAACCGGAATCTTGAGACGGCGACGGCCGCGAGGAACGCGATGAACAACGCCAGCACCAACACGATGAGGGTCACCGTGAAGCTGTTCTTGACCGCCGTCCAGAAGAACTCGCGCCGGAACACCTTGCGGTAGTTGGCCAGCGTGCCGGGGTTCGGCAAGAACTGCGGGGTCGGCTGTTGAATGTCGATGCCGCGACGGAACGACGTCAACACCATCCAGTACACGGGGAACGTGGCGACGACGAACACGAGGATGCCCAGCAGGTTGGGCACCAGATTGCGACGTCGACGGCGCGGTCGAGGAACGATCGGTTCCAGCGTGGAGGACTCGAGCCCGGACGGCTCGAGCACCGCGGTCACAACTCCTCCTGTCGCGTCATCGAGCGGAGGTAGAAGACGGTGACCAGCAGGGTGATCCCGACCATCACGATGGCCACGGCAGCGCCCTTGTCGAACTGGTTGGCGCCGATCGAGATGCGGTAGGCGTAGACCCCGAGCACGTTCGTGTCGCGGGTGATGCCGCCGGCCCGCTGCAACACGTAGACCTGTGTGAACACCCGGAAGTCCCACAGCACCGACAGCGACGTCAGGATCAGCAGGATCGGCTTCAGGGCCGGGACGACGATGTCGCGGAACCGTTGCCACGCGCCCGCTCCGTCGATTGCTGCTGCTTCCATTCTCTCTTCCGGTATCTGTGTCAGCCCGGCGTACAGGGTGAAGGCCACGAAGGGGATGCCCATCCACACGACGATGATCGTGGCGACGAAGTAGAAGGTCAGCGGATTCGACAACCAGGATTGGCCCTGCCGGCCGAGCACCCAGTTGGCGATGCCGTACTGGGTGTCGAAGATCCACTGCCAGATGACCGTGCTCGTCAGCGCCGGCATCGACCATGCCAACATCAGACCGATCATCGTCATCAGCCGCATCCCCTTGCCGAGGCGCTGCAGGAGGAGCGCCACCGCCATACCGAGCGAGATGGTCAACACGACGTTCACGGCACAGAACGCGATGGTGCGGCGCAGCACCGCCCAGAACTCCGGGTCGTGCAGGATCTCCCGGAAGTTGCGAAGGCCGACCCAGTCGGCCGCCGCACCGAACTGCTGCTTCAGCCCGAACTCCTGCAGCGACAGGGTCAGCAGCCGAACGATCGGATATCCGAGCATCAGCACCAACGCGGCCGTCGCCGGCACCAGCAGAAGGTAGGGGAGCGGTTGAACACGCCGACGGCGGGGAGTGATTCCGTCGACGTGTTCCGTTCGCTCCATGCTTGGCGAGTTTTCCATTTCCAGGGTTGACGACTGAGCCATCGTTCTCGCCTCGCGTGTTGAGTTGGTCAGGCGATGTCAGCCGTTGAGGATTTGCTCGATCGCTGCGTCGGCCTTTGCTGCTTCGGTCTTCACGTCGGCGCCACCGGAGATGGCCACGAGCATGTCGGGCAGGATGTTGCTGGCCTCGACGGCGGCCCAGTTCTCGCTCGACGGCACGAAGCGGCTGTTCTGCGCGGCCTTGGCCTGGGCGGTCGCCGCATCGCTACCGGTGATGTCGCCGAGCAGCGACTTCAGCGCCGGCACAGTGCCCTGGTCGGCGAACTGCTTCTGGTAGTCCTTGGAGACCAGGATCTTCAGCAACTCGTTGGCCAGCTCGGGGTTCTTGCTCTTGGCCGACACGGCCAGGTTCGAGCCGCCGAGGAAAGCAGGCGATGTGGTGCCGGTCGTCAGCCCGGGCATCGCGAAGGCGCCGATGTTGGCTTCCATCGCAGGACATCCGTCGTCCTTGTTGATGATCTGTCCCGGCTTCCAGCCCGGCGCCGGCATCATGCCGACCTCACCATTGCAGAATGCGAGGTAGTCCTTGGAGTCGTCGCCGTCCTTCGGAGCGCCACTCGTCTGCTCGACGAACTTCTGGTACTCGGTCAGGCCCTGCACGGCCTGGTCGGAGTCGAGCACGCCCTTCCACGAACCACCGTCCTGGACGGCGATGTCGCCACCGTTGACCCAGATGAACGGCAGTGCCGCGAACCAGTTCTTGCCCGGCAGGTACATGCCGGAGAAGTTCGGCGTCGATGCGTTGTCGGCCTTCAGCTTGGTCGCCGCGGCCATCAGTTCGTCGATGGTCGTGGGGATCGCGATCCCTGACTTCTCGAACAGATCCTTGCGGTAGAGCACGACTCGGGCACCGGCGTAGTACGGCACGCCGTAGAACTTGCCGTTGTAGGTGCCGGCCTCGACGAGGCTCTGCAGCAGGTCGTCACCGCCGAGGGCGGCCTTCTGCGCGGTGAGATCCTCCAGCGCACCAGCGGCCTCGAATGCCTGAGCCTGGGTGTTGCCGAGCTCGATGATGTCGGGGCTGTCACTGCTGGACAGGGCCGTCGTCAGCTTCTCGACGATGCCGGTCCACTGCTGCCGTTCGAACGTCACCTTGACGTCCGGATGCGTCTTGTTGAACTCGCCGATCGCGAACTTGACGAAGTCGTCGGGCGTGTCGCCGCCGTTCAACCACAGTCGCAGCTCGCCACCCTCACCGGTACCCCCGACGATCGGGGCGGGCGTGGTGTCGGCGACGGTGGTCGGCGTCGCTGCTGCATCGGTCGCCGCCGGTGCAGCGGTCGTCGCCGCCGGTGCCGGTGCATTGGTCGCGCTGCTGCTCTTGCTGTCATCGCCGCACGCAGCCATCGCCATGGTCAATGCCGCTAATCCGGCAGCCACTCTGATGATTCTCATTTGCTTCCCCTTGGTTGTGACCGGCTGCTCGCCGGATCTGTTGTCACTGCGCGCCGAGGCGCTGGTTGTTTCAGACGATGCCGAGCTCGTTGCGGAGAACGAGCGCGGCCGCGCCCAGGAGCACTCCGTCGTCGCCCAGCGAGCTGAAGCGAACGGCGGTGTGCTGGCCGACTGTCGGGAACGTGCGGTTCCGGATCGTGTCGATCGCTGCCGAGCGGAAGCGGTCGTCGAGCAGATCCATCGGTCCTGACAGAACGATTTCGGAGAGATTGAGCGCGCCGACCAGGGTGGCCAGCACGATGCCGAGGTGTCGACCGGCGAGGTCGAGGTGGTGAGCGCGGTCGTTGTCGCTGACCCCGTTCAGCCGCTGCGCCAGCAGCGGGGCCGACACGATTGCCTCGAGGCATCCGCGGCGGCCGCACTTGCAGAGCGCGCCTTCGTCGTCGACGACGACATGGCCGATCTCGCCGGCAGCGAACTGATCGCCGACGAAGAGCTCGCCGCCGATCACGACGCCGGCGCCCACGCCGCCGCCGACGCGAACCAGCATCAGGTTCTCGGTGTCGGCGCCGGAGGCGATGTACTCCGCGAGTACGGCGGCGTTGGCGTCATTGGCCACGTAGCACGGGACCTGGACTGCGGCGGTGAGCTTGGCTGCCAGCGGTTCGTCGTTCCACTTCACGTGGGCGGCGGTCAGCACGACACCGTGGTCGTCGACGATTCCGGGTGTCGCGCAGCCGACGCCGAGCAGTGGGCGTCGCAACGTTTTGGCCAGGTCGCGTGTGAGGCGGACGATCGCCGCTGCAGCCTTCTTGCCGGTTTCGCCGTTGCGGGCCTGCGAATGGCGATCGACGATCTTGCCCGCCAGGTTGACGACGGCGGCTTCGATCACATCGTCGTCGCTGAGGTCGAGAGCGATGATGTGGCGCCCGTCGGGCTCGACGGCGAGCAGGGTCGCCGGCTTGCCGGCCGACGTGCTCGCCTTGCGGCCCACTTCGGCGATCAGGCCGTCGCTGATCAATTCGGCGGTCACCGCCGAGACGGTGGTGGGGGTCAATCCGCTGAGTCGGGCGAGGTCGGCGCGGCTCTGCGGACCGTCGGCCTGAAGGGCCTGCAGCAGCAGGGTGCGATTGCGAGGGCGGGCATCGGCAGGAGTCGATTTTGCCGACGCGGAGGAGCGTCCGTTGGATTGATCGGCGGTCCCCAGGCGTGCCACGAGTTAATTAGTACAGCAAATTTATTAATTCTGTCAAGCCCTCATTCGGAACGCGGGTGTTCTGATCCGACGGTCAGGCGAACGTGAGTGTGAGATGGTCGATCTGTTGGACGAGTGCGCGCATCGTCAACTCGTCGGCCATGGTGCGCGCTCTCACCAACAGCTCGGCGGCGAGGCGCGAGTCGCCGCGCTGATGCAGTGCTCGGCCCCACCAGTGCAGTGTGCGGGCCTCGAGTGGGCGGGAACGGAGAGCCCGATCCTGGGCCAGGGCATCGGCGAAGAGTTGATCGGCGTCGGCATGGTGGCCATCGAGCGCGGCAAGGCCGGCGCGCAGACGATCCACTGCACACAGCACGTGGGTTCCGGTGGCCATCACCGCGATCTGTCCCTTGTAGTCCGTCAACAGGTCCTGCAGCGTCGCTGCGTGCTGCGCGGCACCGACCGTGACAGCTGCCCAGGCGAGGTTGCCGATCCCCATCAGTGTGAGCCAGCCGCGACCGACGCCAGCGAAATCGTCGGGCGCCAACTCGTCGAGCCGCGCTCTGGCCTCGTCGTGGCGGCCACTTTCGGCCGCCTCGCGGACCAGCAGCGCCCGCAGGATCGCGAAGTCGGGCAGTGCGGCCGCGTAGTCCCGCACCTCGACGTAGTTGGTATCGAGGTCGCCGGTCTCGCTGCGCAGCCAGCTGGTCTGGGCGAGGGCGCTGAGCGCGATGTTCTCGTCGTGCCCCCCGATTCGCTGCTCCTCGGCGATCCTTTCGGCAGCGGCCGCCCAGTCGCCGTCGAGCATGTCGCGCATCACCTGCCGTTGCAGCACCTGGCAATCGAAGAACCAGTAGCTGCGGCGAGGGTCGTCGGCCGCGGCGGCGAGATAGCTGTCCGATGCATCGCGATCACCCAAGTGCAGCCACATCGTCGACAGCGCGATTTCGACCGGAAAGCCTTCGGTGTCGACGCCGTCGCAGTTGGCGTTGAACCGTTCGGTGATCGGCAAGGCGTC
>Ga0157378_10005611_pt1 | contig 10991 bp, 10 predicted proteins | sample M65metaG_FD_115309 | JGI IMG/M metagenome (GOLD analysis project Ga0157378, IMG submission 115309) | Miscanthus rhizosphere microbial communities from Kellogg Biological Station, Michigan, USA - M6-5 metaG | ecosystem: Host-associated > Plants > Roots > Rhizosphere > Soil | place: USA: Michigan...
CCGAGAGCCTCTCGGGCGCGGCTTTCTCGCACTTAGATACAGCCCAAACTCTCCGATCCTGACTCGAGTAGATACATCTCGCCAACTCTGTTTGTGATTCATTCGACACATCTGACACTTCTTCGCTAGTTCAATTTTCAGTGAGGTTTTGTCAGATTGACTGATTGTCCATTCAGCCTGAACCGAAGCCCGCAAGGAATCCTGCTACTTTGCCTAATTTACCCCTCTGGCATCGACGTTGCTCTAGCAGCCCTCGCCAACCCCGGCTATCCCGACGCCGCCGAGGTGACCCAGTGCGATGAAAGTGCAAAATGCATACACCGAACTCTCAACTTCGCAGGTGGCACCCTACGAGAAGCGCGTCGCAAAATGGACGTTCAGTTCTTGAGACGCTCATCGTCGTCACCATCGCTGCAATCATAGCTTCCGCGGCTATTCCGCAGTTACTTCATGCGCGCCGCTTGATGCGTTCAAACGCGCTGCCGCGAGAAGTCGTGAACCAGTTGCGCTTTGCGCGCCAGCAAGCGATGTCTCAGCGCCAGGCGGTAACTTTCCAGTACAACGACACTACGAAGACCATCACGATCTTCGACCATAACAACCGAAGCAATTCGAACCCGGCCTGCAACATCAACGGACCCGCTGTGCTGTCCGCGGGCGGCTATCCGAATACGAGCTGCACCACGACCATGCTGACGGTGCCGCTTACGGGCGCTGCCGTACCGTCAGCAGATCTTAGTTATGGGGTGCCCTCGGGAGTTAGCAATTCGACGCTCGCAGACACGACGACGCCGACGAGTCTGACCGCGGGTGTCGTTAACATCACATTTCAATCAGACGGGTCGGTTGTCGATGCCGCCGGGAACTACCTTAACCGCGCGATGTTTCTTTACAACAACAAGATTCCCAACGAAACCGCGGCGGCCATCTCAATTCTCGGGGCATCGGGCCGCATCAAGCTTTGGAGGTACAACCCAAGTGCGAGCCAATTCGCGGAATAGAATTTCAGCGCGAGAACAGGCCTCGCCGCGAAACCCGGAGGCCGGCGTCACCATCGTTGAGGTGGTGGTAGGAATGCTGCTGCTGACAGTCGGTTTGCTGGCGGTTGCCGGATCGATAGCCTACGCCGTGACCGTCAGCAACAAGGGCCGAAACGTCACGAATACAAAATTGCTGGTCGTCTCGATTCTCGAACAGATGGAAACGCTTCGTAATGCCCAGACCTTAACGTTCAGCCAGATAGCCAATACCGGCCAGGTGGATAATACGGGTGCACCGACGGTGTTTGGCGGCTTTCGAACTGGTTTCCAGCCCATCTCAGTCAACCCGGGTCCTGACGGAATCTTTGGCACGACTGACGATTTAATTAACCCGGGACTCGACAATGTTTACGGCAACGGGGACGATTTCACCGATCCTACCTGGGCCGTTCCCAACTTCACGCGGCAGATCACGATTACCTCGCTCAGTCCGAATATGAAGCGAATAGAAGTAATCATCCGATACCCGGACGCAGGCGGGCAGATGCGAGATCAAATCGGAGTCAGCTACCTGAACAACGATTCACGATCGAATTTTAGATAGCAGAGTAATTGGGGGGAAAGATGTCTCACTCACGCCAAATCGAATTCGAACGTGGCTTTTCACTGGTGGAGATGCTGGTAGCGCTGGCTACCACGCTACTTATTTCCGCCGCGTCGCTGGCGCTGGTCGCCAGCAGTCTCAAGTTCGCGAATGCAACCTATAACCTAACTGAATCTGAACAGTCCTTGCGTACGGCAAATGAAACCCTTAACCGAGATCTAACCACAGCCGGCGACGGTTTAAGAGGCATCGGCAAAATCATGACGCCAGTCGGGTTCGCTCAGAGTTATTTGACGCGAAGTCCGGTACTCAACGGCGCCGACACAACGCATGCGAATATCGGTTTGCTGACCTCGGACTTTAATATTCCGGCAAACACGCCGGTACCGCAGTCAAGCCCAGCCGTAAATTTTCTGCCCGGAAGCGACCGCTTGACTATGTTGGTGAAGGACTCGTCGTTTGCTGACGTCAGTGTCGCGGCCGGAAAAATAACGCAGGTGGGATCAAACACGTTTGTGATTGTCCCTTCCACGCAAATCGGGCGCTTTCAGGTCGGGGAGATTTATGCGGTTGTATCCAGCGACGCGACCCTGGGCTTCATCTCGGCAATCAATGCGACCACTTTCACTCTGACGCTGAGTTCCGGCGATCTCTATTCGATCAATCAGACCGGAGCGACCAGTCCCATTTATTCGGTGGGCCTGCTGAACAGTTCATTGATCAGCACTCAAGCAGTCGCGCTGGTTCGTTTCCAATTGATCCAGTATTACGCGGACGCGAATGGCTTGCTGCACCGCCGAGTCTTTGGCGTGGGCGGTTCACCATTTGTTGACAGCATCGTTGCCGAACATGTCACTAATCTGCAATTTCGCTACGTCACCAATCTTGCCGATGCAAATGGCTTCGTCACCCAACCGGTAAGGGCCATCACCAGCACCGAACAGACAGCCGTGCGTGAGGTTGAGACGACCGTCGCTGTGGACACTGCGCGCCCGGTCAACGTGGTGACGAACCCGAACAGCACTACGAACCTGTGCGGCGCGAATCCAAACGGCAAACAAAACATTTGCTCAACGACAACCACCACGGTCCGGAATCTTCAATTCCGAAACGCATCCATCCCATAAGACGACAACTCGGCGGAAGCAAATCTATGTTGAGGAACCTCGTATGCGCATAACAAAACCCGAAAGACATCCGAACATCTTGTCTCAGGTGGCGAGCGAACGGGGCGCGGCCCTGGCCACGTCTTTGGTGATCCTCGCGCTGCTGGCCGCGATCTCGGCGACGGTTCTGGCAGTAGTTACGCATGAAGCCAGAATCGCGGGCAGCGATCTGCAGCGAACGCAGACGTTCTATGCGGCGGCGGCGGGAATCGAAAAGATGACTAACGATTTCAGCGATATCTTTACACGGACATCAAAACCAACCGCGACCGACCTCGTTAACGTTGCCAATGCCTATCCGACGGAACTTACCAGCGAAGGTTTCAGCTTCAATCAGTCCCTGGACGTTGATAACAACGCTCCGTCGGGAACGGTGACAATTCCCAGTGGGCCTTTTGCCGGACTCGTCGCCAGCGTGAATCCTTACGTGCTGCAATCGACGGCCACGCAGACCGCGAGCGGCGCCAGCGTGACGTTGCAAAGGCGCATGAACAATTACCTGATTCCGGTTTTTCAATTCGGCATGTTCAGCAACGAGGATATCGAACTCTATCCGTTGCCCTCGATGGCGATTAATGGACGGGTGCACGCGAACGGCAACATCTACGCCAGTGCCAGCACCAGCATGACCTTCCAGGCGAAGGTTACTACTGCCGGCGAATTTGTCACCGATGTTTGGCGCAACGGCACGCCGCTCGGCTATGACCACGTCTTCGTGAATGTTAACGGTGTCAACGTGCCAGTTACGCAGGGCAGCGTCGTGAGTGGACCGAATGTTTCCGGCGCGCAACCGGGACAGAGAGGTTACTGGCCAGGCTCGCCGGGCGGCAGCTTCAGTTCGAACTGGAACACCACTTCAGTGGCGGCGGCCGACGGCACGCCGAATAAATTTTCCGGACAGGTATTAACGGCGTCGACTGGCGCCAGCAAATTGTTGTTGCCTCTACAGCTTGAGGGAAATACGACCCGCGAGATTATCAAACGACAACTGCCTACCGACTCCACCACGCTGAGCAGCTCGCGTTTTGAGGCAAAAGCAACGGTGCGCATTCTGATTGACGACGAAGGTGTCGCCTTCGACGCGGCCGGCATACCGGCGGGTCAGGGCGTAAATTTATCCAGCTTCGATCCCATTCCGCTGCCGAACGTTGATCCGCTGCAGGGCGGCGGTCGGGCGCTGTGGCAGATCAATGATGGCGGCGCTTACACCACGACTTCCTCTAACTGCGTGATGCAAGGCAGCAGACAGGCCGACGCAGTACGCGGAATAAAACCCAATCAGGTGAATGGCCCATTCGGCGCCAAGATTCCGAGTGGGGCCGGAATTAACGGTCGTATCCTAATCCAGATTGTCGATGCCAACGGGGTCGCTCGCGACGTCACCACGCAAATTCTCAGCATGGGCATGACCGAAGGCGAGCCGAACGCAATCGTGACCCTACAGCGGCCGCTCTGGGCCGCCTTCACTCAGGGAATGCGCGACGCGAGCGGCGGCAATAACTATCTCACGTACCTGCTGAACAACAGCGCGCTGGCAGCCGATGGCGAAATCAAACTTGATTCATCGCATCCGACACTTGATTCGACCTATGGCTACCTAACCAACATCACGGACGATACGAGCTCCGGAAATCCGATCCGCGCCGATAGTCCGCCGCCGAATAATAATTTGATGTCCGGAACGCCTGGGCCGAATTGGAACTCGTGGAACGCCATCGTTCCTATCAATAGCTACAACGTTCAGGAAGGCGCTATCAATAGCTCGCTGACGGCGAATGCCGTTTACGAGCGCGGCATTTCGAGTGTGGTCGAAATCAATATGAGAAACCTGGCGCGCTGGGTTGACGGTGTTTATGACGGCAACCTGCTTTCGGGAACGGCGGCCGTCAGCGCCAACATCGCGAAACCAGATGGCTACACGATCTACGTCTCCGATCGCCGCGGCGACAACGTGAAGACTTTTACTGTCGGCAATGGCGGCTCGGTTACCGCGACGAATGGCATGGCTGATAACGAAGACATTTACGGGCCCAACGGCGTGCTCGATCCAGGCGAAGATGTGCAGCAAGCGGGCGTGCTGGTTAAGGACACATCCGAGTTGCCGGATCCGGCGGTGTTGAGTGGCAGTTACGGCACCGATCGCATCAAGCGCGCGATCGCGGTGGCTGCCTGGACCAATCCCAATAACTATTTCCGCCGCTCAGTTCGATTATTCAATGGCGAGAATCTGCAGGTCAGCGGAGCCGCCGGGAAACTCTCAAACACGATCGGAATTACGGTGTCCACGGAAAACCCGATCTACATCTGGGGCAACTACAACACTACCGGAATCAATGCGGCGCCGCCGAGTGGCACCGCCGCTCTCAACGACGCGACCGCGCCCTATCACTACATGGGAAATCAAGTTCCCGCAGCAATCGTCGCCGACGCCTTCTTTGCCATGTCAAAGACCTGGTTCGACAGTTCCAGCGCCATCAATCCGGACACGAGTGCGAGACGATTGGCAGATCTCAATTTGCCCAATGTCGCCGCTGAGACATCGGTCCGCGCCGCCATCCTGGCCGGCAATAACTTATCGGCCATGGCCGGTTCCCCCGATCAAGGAAACGGAACTGAGTCACGCTTGAACGGCGGGATGATCAATTTCCCACGTTTCGTTGAAGATTGGTATAGCGTTCAGCACCGTTGGAATTACACCGGCTCGTTCATTCCGCTTTACCACTCGACGCAAGCCGTAGGGCCCTGGTCGTATGTTTATCCTTACGCGATTTATCAACCGCCAATCCGCGATTGGTCTTTTGACATAACCTTCCAGAATCCAAATAAACTGCCGCCCTCGACGCCCCTGTTCCAGCATATCCAACCGACCGGCTTCAAGCAGATCCTCTAGAACCGCCGGTAATCTATCGCTCGGCTGACTCCTCAAAATAGAACAACGGCGACTCGAATTAACGGGTCGCCGTTGGTCGTTCGTAGTTGAGTCGGGAACTTAATTGATTGCCGGACTGGTTGGCATGCGCGAGACTGGCGCATTAGATGAGGACATGGTGAACTGCTTGCCGCCGCCACGACGACGCAGAAAACTCATGCCGTCTTCCTTCGAGACGAGGCCTCTCTGCATCAAGTCCTGAACCGCAGCTTCGAAGGTAACCATGCCATGCGCCTTGCCCGTTTGCATGACGCTGGCAATCTGAAATGATTTACCTTCGCGAATGAGGTTCCCAACCGACGGCAGATTGACGAGGATTTCTGCGGCCGCCACGCGACCCTGATGATCGGCGCGCGGCAATAGCACCTGAGCCACAACGCCTCGCAAACTTTCAGAAAGCATGACCCGAATCTGCGCCTGCTGCGTATCCGGAAACGCATCGATGACGCGATCGATTGTCTTGATCGCGCTGTTTGTATGCAACGTTCCAAAAACCAAGTGGCCTGTCTCAGCCGCGGTAATCGCCAGCGAAATGGTCTCGAGATCGCGCATCTCGCCCAGCAGAATTATGTCGGGATCTTCGCGCAGCGCTGCGCGTAGAGCATTGGCAAACGATTTCGTGTGACTGTTTACTTCTCGCTGACTCACCAAACTGGAATGGTTGTCATGCACAAATTCAATTGGGTCTTCGATGGTGATGATGTGCGCTTGCTTCTGTTCATTGAGCGTGTGGATCATCGCCGCCAAAGTCGTGCTCTTACCCGAACCGGTTGGCCCGGTGACCAGAATCAAGCCTTCGGAAGTATCCATGAGACTTGCGAGTTGTTTGGGCAAACCTAATTCATCGATGGTCTTAATCTCTTCGGGAATAATCCGGAAGACGGCCGAGATGCCGTGTCGCTGCATGAACACGTTCGTGCGAAAACGGCCGATGCCTTTGAGCGGGTAACTCAAATCGAGGTCCCAGTTTTGAGTGAAGTGGGCTTTCTGGTCCTCGTTAAGAATTTCAAAAATCAGACTGTGCGCTGTTTCCGCGGTGACCTCTCGATAATTGAGTTTGACCATCTCGCCGTGAATGCGCAGGTACGGCTCGGAGCCGGAGGTAAGGTGCAGGTCGGACGCTTGCTGCTCCTTCATCTGTTTCAAGAGTTCGTCTATTCTGGCCATTCTTCTGTCGGGCTCCTTCAATTCACGCGGATCGGCGCGAATCTGATGCTGAAAAAAGTTTCGTTTTTGGACGGCTAGGATCTAATTGATAGACGGAAGCTATTGCGTAAGGATTAAGCGCTGGGGCGAGTCAATCAATACCGTCGACGACCACACAACGTGGCCCTTTAGTAAAATATAACAACGGATGCACGATCGTACAGAGTTTTTTTCCGGAAAAACAAAGCAGCCCTAAAACACGCCTCGCTAAGGGGATGTTAGACTTCGAACCAATGCACTTTCTCGCGAGTCTCAGATTCTCGGAATACAGAAACTCCGGCGGTTTCGCGTTGATTCTCGCGTTTCTCGTTGCGGCTACCTCATGCCAACCAGCCACGAAGCGTTATCCGATCGCCGGCCAAATAATGTCAGTCGATCCGGAAAAGAAGCAGATTGTGCTGAATCACGGCGAGGTTCCCGGCTATATGCCGGCCATGGTCATGCCGCTTAAGGTGAAGGACGCAAGCCAGCTCAGCTCATTCGCCAGAGGCGATGAAATCGCGGCCACGCTCGCAGTCGACGCTCGCGAGTCATGGCTTGAGAACATAAAGATCACGCGAAAAGGCGCAATCCAGGCAGATGATCGGGACGCTGAGATTCGCCGGCTGCCTCACGAAGGCGATGCAGTGCCAGATTTTACGTTGGTGAACCAGGATGGAAAGCGGATCTCATTTAAGGATTATCGCGGCAAAGCGCTGGTAATCACCTTCGTTTACTCGCGCTGTCCGCTGCCCGACTATTGCCCTTTGATGAGTAACAACTTCGCGGAAATTGATAAAGCTCTGCGCAACCAGCCTCCGCTTTTCAGCAAAACGCACCTGCTAACGGTAAGCTTCGATACGAGGCATGACACGCCGGCAGTCCTGCGAAGCTACGGCGCGGCCTACACCGAGAAATATAGCGAAGAAAAATTCGATCACTGGGAATTCGCGTCCGGATCCGATGAAGAAATCAAGGCAATTACAAAGTTTTTCGGTCTTCAGTATTCGGAGAGTGCGGACCAGATCATTCACTCACTGGTAACGGCCGTGATTACTCCCGACGGCAAAATCTACAAGATTCACCCTTCCAATGATTGGAAACCGGCCGACTTGATAGACGAGTTACATCAACTCCTTCAGTAGCTAATCATGCGCGCAGTAAGCTAATCATGCGCGGTTCAGAAACCGCGGCTAATCCACCGAAATCATATTTTTCTATTGACGCGCCTATCGGCGATGTCGTAATAATTTTAATGGTGCGCCCTGGCACCCCCCGCCGTAATGGAACGTTCCCTTGTAATTATTGCCTGCGCGTTGTTGCTCTTGACGGTTGACATATCGTGCCGTCATTCCAGCGCTACTGGCAGGTTGTCAGCCAAACAAGTTAATCCATATCAGGGAGCGGTAAAGGACATTTTGCCGCAAGAAACGGGCGACTTTAACCTCGTGCAGTCTACACCGCTTAATCAAATCGAGCAGGAAATGGTCACCCCCAAGGACGGTGTCGGCGCGATCTACAATTCGTCGAATAATCACACCGTTCAGCATCTCCTGGTGGCTTTCAATTCCGCCGCCGAAGCCAAAAAGGAACTGGACTCCGCCGAAAAGCGGTACGCGGAAGCCCACATGAAATTTCGCTCAGAAGACGTCAAAGACCCGCAAGGTCAGACCGTCGGACGAAGGCTGGTCGTGAATGACGGCAACACCGAAGCGATGAACTGGACCAACGGCTCACTCTACTGCACGGCCGTTTCGTACACTGGATACTCGTCAGATTTCGTGAAGAACTTACCTTATTGACCACTCAAAACGGACCCGCTGACGGCGCCAGCAACGGTAACGCGTGAGCTATCCCCGTTACCGTCGGTGACACTATTCCGCCACGCCTGGCGGGTCCATAAACGTTTTCCTTTGAAAAACTTAACGGCATGTAGGTTGCTAAATGCTCGTCTGGGAACGAGTAGGATTTCCACAGTATCGGCTCCGGTCAACAATAAAATGAAATCTCCTTTTTCAGTCAGCGTCCGGAAAAAGGGACAAGCCGGCGCCGGCGTGATTGATCTGCTGATTGCGGCGACCATCATCGGGATTGTTGCCTCGCTGGCCGCGGTCAATCTCAGGGCTGCGCGCGAAGGAATGCGTCTAACCTCGTCCGCCCAGGTTCTGCGGGCTTATCTCGACAAAGTGCGTCTGGCTGCCATTCGTTGTCATTGCTCTACAACCGTCACGATTTCAAATACGAGCGGCTACACTGTCACAGCACCACTCAAGAGTGCTACGTCAGAAACCGTAGCCTTCCCGCTTCAGCCCAACGTCAATTTCCAGGGATTGACCCTGCCCACGACCATAACTTTCGATTGGCGCGGCCGGTCCGATAATGACTATCACCTAACTCTCGCGAACTCGACTGGAACAAAGACGGTGGATCTCTCCGGTGGCGGCGACGTCAAAGTGAACAGCACCGCGGACTATACCTACGCGCCGGAGATTCAAGCGACTTTGCCGACGAACCTGAGTGATGCGGCTGCCGATTCTTACGTTACCAGCTTCGCAAACAACAACACCAACAGCACCGTGATCGTGAATCCCAAGAACCACAAGAAACCGAAGAAGTGAATTCCACGCAATCTCGAACTAACTCCATGTCGTCAACAAAACAGCGCCACCCGAAGAATGAAAAGGGATTCACCGTTTTTGAAACGGCGATCGCCCTGGTGGTCATGACTGTGGTTGGCCTGGCCGCGGCTGGTGGCTTCGTCTACGCGATTCGCTATAACGCGGGCGCTGCCGACCGCAACGGTTCGATGTCAATTGCGCAAACAGCGATGGAGAAACTCCGGGCGGTGCCGTTTTACGATTCCTCTCTTAACGCAGCGACCACGGCCAGCACGATTAACATGACCGACACCAGTAATAATGTCATCCGCTCATATTCTGTAATCACCACTATTACGGACAAGGTAGTTGTCAGCGGCAAGACGACGATTAAGTCGATTACGGTTGAAGTAGCGCCGTTGAATGCAAATGGAACTGGAACGCTGAATATGAACAATCTCGACTACTACGGTTCCGTAAAGCTTTATACCGAACGCAGTAATCCGGCAATGGGGACAAACCTCCACTAAGGATCATCCGAAATGGCGCGCATCATTTACAAACGAACACGCGACTCAGCCGAAGAAGGTTTTTCGCTGATCGAACTGACGATCGGGATGGCGATCACGCTCGGTATTGTTGCGATTGCCGGCGCTCTGCTGGCGGGCTCTTTCAATATTCGACGTCGCGAAGACAGGCGCATGGAAGCTATCGCGGCCGCGCAACATGCGCTGAATTACATGTCGCGTGATATCGCGAATGCCGGCTTTGCGCTGCGAAAGAACGGTATTGTCAATGCGGATTCCGACGCCAGCTCGATTCGTATTCGCGCCAACCTCGATGCGTTTTCCGGCACCAGTTCAGCAGGCAGTCTGGCCCAGGCAGATGAGGACATTGAATACTTCCTGCACAAGACCGACACCGATGAGAACTCGACTCGTGGAGAGTTAATGCGCTATGACGTCAACCTCCAACAATCACGCCTGCTGGTAGCCAACGTCGACGATTTTGAAATCTATTATTTCAATCAAAAAGTGGACTACATCCTCGATCCTGCCGGCGGGATCACCGTGACGACACCCAACGTCAGTGAGGTGGACGATCAAACTAACGTGACCTACATCGTCATAACCTTAATGTTCACACTTGATGAAGTAGGCAAACCCGGGTCCCCCGGATATCAGCCTGCCAGCCAGATACAACTCGCTACCGACGTTGCCCTGCGCAATCGCAATCTGGCGATTTATTAATCTGCCTTCTCACCACGAAAACCATGAACGACACTCGATCAAATCAGATTTACGATAAGCGAAAGGGCGAGCGCGGCGCTGCCTTGTGGACGGTGCTGGCGGTTTCGATGCTCCTGCTGACGGCCGGCAGCGCCCTCATTCTCACCACCTCGATGTCGGCAACCAGTTCGGTTGATTCAATTGCGGAGACCCAGGCGTACTATGCAGCCGAGGCAGGTTTGCAGCAATCGCTCAACGTCCTGCGCGGTAACGTGACTACTCCGACGTTCACTTTTTCGAC
>Ga0157378_10005612_pt1 | contig 10991 bp, 3 predicted proteins | sample M65metaG_FD_115309 | JGI IMG/M metagenome (GOLD analysis project Ga0157378, IMG submission 115309) | Miscanthus rhizosphere microbial communities from Kellogg Biological Station, Michigan, USA - M6-5 metaG | ecosystem: Host-associated > Plants > Roots > Rhizosphere > Soil | place: USA: Michigan...
AACGCGTTCAGAGAAGGCGATCCTGGTGGTCGAAGGCAATATTACTACCGATACGATGCCCTATACCGTAAGGCTAACCTACTCGGGTAAAGTAGAACATGCAGACAATATACCGGACCAGTACCTGGAGAAAGATGCCAAAGTAACGATCAGTGATGATCATGGAAGGGCAACAGTGCTTGCTTACACAAACCAGGGCGTCTATCAAACTACCGATTCAGCCTATGTTGGCGAAGTGGGCCGGAGCTATCATGTTTCTGTTGAATTAAAAGACGGAAGAAAATTTGTATCGGTGCCCGAAAAAATGAAAGCGCCGGTTGGCATCGATACCATTACGGTTCGATACAACGGTTATTTCGACATGAATGCGCCCAGCCGGATGGAAGTTTTCGTAAATACAAAAGATCCGGCGCAGGAAGAGAATTACTATCGCTGGTCATTCGAAACCTGGATAGGAAGAGAGACGCCGGGCGTTGGTTGTGGTTTTGGGTGCGTGATGTTTCAATATTGTTACCAGCAGTATATAGACCGGGAAGTGCGCATCCTCTCTGATGCAGATATCAACGGCAACGAGATCAAAGATCAAAAAGTGGGGTATTGTTATATCTATACTTATTTCAACCCGTACGTTGATATTGCCCAGTACTCGCTTACCAGGGAGGCATACCAGTTCTGGGAAGCCTACCAGGCACAGCAGATCCGAACTGGCAGTACACTGGATCCATTGCCTGCTGCCATCAGGGGAAATGTATACAATATTGCTAACACGGATGAGTATGCGCTGGGCTATTTTTCAGCCGCATCGGTTGCGCGCCGCAAGGTTATCCTGGTACCTTATAGCATTACTGATTACCTGCTGATGTTGTCGGCCAAAGAATTTATCCCGAGAAAATCTGTGGCCTGTTTCGATTATTTTGAAAACACATTGAAGTATCCCCCGCCACCTGCAAAGCAATACCCCCCGCCACCAGGGTGGGAAAATGCTCAGGAAATAAAAGTGTACTGGTAGATTCAGTCTGTAATTTTTCTCTCGATTTTGTTTTGTGGCGAATAATTGATTCCGGTGCTAACGGAATAACTGCTCATATAAAAATGTGGCAGCGAACTGTCCCGCAATGGCCCATCTTTTTTTGGCTGCATGTCCTGCAAACAATGGATTGAAATGTTTCTGCAGCTCGTGTGAATAGCCTTCAAATACTTTCAGCGAGTTGGGTATCTGAAGACTGTCTGCAATGCGATGTAGGGCAAGGCTTCCCACCAGTGGCGGTTTTCGATCGTCGTAAGGCACTATGCGATCCCTGCTGCCGTGCGCGCTTACAATGGAAACCTTCGCATGTTTTAACCAATCAGCGTTGAATAATGCACCCCAGTAATTGATTACCGCGGCAATACGCTGCGGGTTATAAACTTTTGCTGCGTTTGAATCTCCCCGGTGAATCAGCTTTGCCATGTCTGGCCGGCTTCCGTACGCAGCCTGCAAAGCAATCATGCCGCCCGCTGAATTGCCGCCCAAAATAATGCGGTTGGTATCAATCCTGTACTGCCTGCAATGGGTTTTAAAAAATTGAACGGCTTCGTTAACATCGTCAACAGCATCTGCGCATGCTTCCACCAGGTCTTCAAAATGTTTCAATGGATGTTTTTTGCTGAGCCGGTAATTCAGCGCAGCACAGGCGTACCCGCGCTGCGCGAACATTTTACTCCACAAGGGTAATCCGCCTGACGTTTTTTTACCAAATTTAAACCCGCCTCCATGCAGCCATATGATTAGCGGCCTTGCAGTGCTGCTGTCCCCATTGGGTTCGTAAAAGTCAAAGTAGCCGTATTTTTTATTCCTTCCCGCTGGCGGGGTCTCGTTATAAACCAGGTTTTTTTTAACCTGCACATCGGGGAAGATTGGGTCAATGAATTTGCGGGGCTGTTGGGGCAATTGCGCATGGATAGGTAAAATGAAAAGCTGAACGAGGAAAATCAATAGTGTATCCGATGGAATTGTTTTCATATGCATCATCTTGAATTAAGTTACGTAACAAATAAGAAAGCAGCCTGCAGAATATCAACCAGACCGCTTGAATACGCACACTTTCATTTTGATACCGCAAAATATCATATAAAATTGTTGAGCATGCAGCGAGTAACCGATTGCAGTGGTCTTCAACGGTTCGCTTTGTGTTTTACGAAGTTAAAATAGTACAACAGCGCTGTATTAACAATCAGGAAAAGTTTGTGATCTTCCGGTGAAGAAACAGGGAAAGTATGCCAATGTCGGAACATTAGGATTGAACAGCGAAAAAATACGGGTAAAAAAGTATCACCATTAGATCGAAAAATGGTAATAAAGGCGGGATCATTCCTCTAATTTTATTTCTTAATAACTAAATGCTGATTGCATATGCTAAAACTAACCGATCTGCCCGCCCGGGCGGATATCCTGCCTTCCTATCTTCAATGGTTTCAATCCAGTGCATTAAAAAGAAATTTTACTCCTGGTTCCAAAACATTAATCCTGTTTTTTTCCTTGCTGTTTGCGGGACAGGGTTTGCTGGCACAGACAACCGTAAAGGGTAAAGTGATGTCTGGCGATTCTGCGGTTTCGAATGTAACCGTGCAGGTGAAAGGGACTACCCGTGCCACACAGACTGATCTGTTGGGTAATTTCAGCATTTCGGCAGCCCCCAATGCTACGTTGCTCTTTACAGCGATTGGTTATGCAGCCACCGAAGTGAAAATAAATAACCGCCAAACCGTTGATGTATCGCTGGTTAATATTGCCCGGCAGCTGGACCAGGTAGTAGTAGTGGGATACGGTTCAGTAAAGAAAAAGGATTTAACAGGTGCTGTTAGTAGTATAAATGGAGAAACGATCGCCAAAGTACCGGTGGTGTCGGCAGTGCAGTCGCTGCAAGGGCGTGCGGCCGGTGTTCAGATTACCAATAATGACGCCTCACCCGGAGGAAATATTTCAGTATTGATAAGAGGAGTAGGAAGCCTTGCAAGCGGGGGAAATAACCCGTTATATGTTGTTGATGGTTACCCAACAACAGGTGGCATCAATAATATCAATCCAAATGATATTGCCAGCATAGACGTACTAAAAGACGCATCGGCATCTGCTATTTATGGTATTCGTGCAGCTAACGGAGTGGTAATTATTACTACGAAAAAGGGTACAAAGAATAAAATGCAGGTTTCTGTAGATGCGTTCGCTGCCTCGCAATCGGAACCCAAAAAATATGATCTCTTAAATGCAAAGGAATTTGCCACGCTTTCTAACCAGGTAGAAGCTGCTGATCCAACAAATACTTATATTGGATTGCCGATCTGGCATACGCCCGATCTACTTCATACTGTAAACTGGCAGGATGCCGTATATAGAACGGGCTTAACACAAAGTTATTCGGTTGGAATCCGGGGAGGAAGTGATAAACTGCAGGCTGCATTGTCGTTGGGTTACTATGATCAAAAAGGCATTGTAATTGGTTCCTTTTTCAAAAGGTACAGCCTTAGTCTAAACCTCGATTACCAGGCAACCAACTGGCTTAAATCATCAACCAGTGTGAAATATAGTTACCAGGACGCAAACAATCCGCTGGGTACAGGTAACCTTTTAAATATAGCCACTAACCCGCCTACAATGGACGACGGTAGCAAACTTACTACCCAGATAAAAGATGCAAACGGGAACTATGGCTTTTACAATCCTCTAAAAAATGTAGTGAGCGGCTTTGGTAACCAGGTTTATTCTGTTGAAACTAACAAGTATCAAAATACAAACAATTACATTTTAGCCACCTCCTCACTGGAGGCAACTATCTTACCTGGTCTCAGGATTAAATCTAACCTGGGAGCCAATGTGAGTAACTTTGCCAGCTTTTTTCTTCAGCCAGAAGACAACAGGGCCAGCCTGCAATATGCCGGTACAATTGTAGGTCCGGCAAATTATCACCAGACCATGAATAAAACGTTTGAGTGGTTGTGGGAGAATACCATCGCTTACGATAAAACTTTTGGTAAGCATTCCATTAGTTTTGTGGGTGGTATTTCTGCACAGAAAAATACATGGACAGGCATGGGAGGAGGCGGTATTCCCCCAAACAGTGTTACAAGAGATTTAGCGCTGGTTTCAAACCTTACGCTTGATCAGAATACGCCAGGCACCAATTCCGGAAATGGTCAAAACATTTATTCGCTGGCCTCCACATTTGCGAGGTTAACGTACCAGCTTGCAGACAAATATATGCTGACGGCTACAATAAGAAGAGATGGATCTTCCAAATTTGACACGGGCCATAAATATGGTACTTTTCCCTCTTTTGCAGTAGGATGGAGACTAAAGAATGAGACTTTTTTAAAGGATGTAACCTGGCTGCATGACCTGAAGCTGAGAGGCAGTTACGGTGAGGTAGGAAATGAAGCACCTATAGGATTATTTCAATATCAACCAATATATTCCGGAAATTATCCGTCGAATATAAATGGCGGTGGACTCGATAACCTGGGTTATCCATTTAATAAAATATACCAGAACGGTATTGCACAAATTCAGCCCGCCAATCCAACGCTGAAATGGGAAACCGATAAGCAAACAGATATTGGTATTGATGCTGCTTTTTTGCAGGGTGCTTTAACTTTCACAGCTGACTGGTTTAACCGCGATTCAAAAGACTTCCTGCTGCGGCTTGCATCACCTGCACAAACTGGCTATAATTTCATTACCCGCAATGTTGGTAGCATGAACAATAAAGGTTTTGAGTTCGCATTAAATTACAATGGAAAAGCAACCCGGGACTTTCATTATGGCATCGGGTTAACCTTTACCACCATTCAAAATAAACTTACCAGTATCACATCAGGGACAGACTTCGTTACCAATTTTGGCGGCTTAGGTTTGAATGGTTTCCAGGATTGGGGCGATTTTACCCGCTCCTATGTGGGTAGGCCAGTAGGTGAATTTTTTGGTTTAAAATCACTCGGTATTTATCAAACCCAGCAACAAATAAATGCGCTGAATGCAAAAGCTCCGGGCGGAATATACCGCCCCGGAACTGTAGCCCTTCCGGGCGATCGTTATTTTGCTGATATCAATGGAGATGGTCTCGTGAATGCAGATGACAGAACAAGTCTCGGCAGCCCACAACCCAAATTCTACGGCGGGTTTAACCTGGATGCCACTTATAAAGCATGGGATATCAACTTATATTTTTATGGTAGTTATGGTAATAAAATATTGAACTATGTTGAAAGCAACCTGGAAAGCCTTGCGCGCCGTGGTGGAGTTGGATCGGAAAATGTAAGTAAGGAATATTACCTGAACCATTGGACGCCAACCAATCCATCAAACAGGTATGCAAGGGCGGTGGGCACTGGTGGCGATAACAGTTCGCTTAACAATGTTCCCTCCGATGTATGGATTGAAAATGGAAGTTTTCTAAAACTGAAAAACCTTTCTATTGGTTATACCTTACCAGCAAGTATCCTAGGTAAATATGGTATCACAAAAACAAGGTTTTATGTTTCCTCTCAAAACCTTTTCACCATTACAAAGTACAAAGGACTTGATCCTGAAATAGGAATACAGGGTGGAAATGCAACGCAGAATGGGGTTGACAACGGAACTTATCCATCATCCAGGTATTTTACTTTTGGATTAAATCTGACATTTTAAATAAAGGGCAAATTCAGCAATATGAAAAAATTTAAAATATTAATCATAATCACTACAGTCTTTGTTTGTGCTTTTATCCCGTTGGCGTGTAAAAGAAGTTTCCTGGAGCAAACCAATACATTTGGAATTTCTCCTGACGCTGCCGCCAGTAAGCCAGAACAGGTGATTTCACTGGTAAACGCAATTTATGATACCTATCAAAATAGTGACCTGCTTAAAAAGTGTATCTGGTACAGGGCTAATTTTGGAACGCACGACTTCTTCAACTGGGGTGCCGATGTATTTTGGAATAACTACCAGCTTCCGGCAACTTTTGGAGGGCTTATTACTTTTTGGAACCAATCATATATTGGTATAGCAAGAGCAAATTCTGTTTTTAAAATTATTACCAAGGCACAAGCCGGCGGGGTTATCAATCAGGCGCTGGCAAACCGGTTAAGAGGTGAAGCTTTTTTCCTGAGAGGTATGACCTATTATTACCTGGCTGCGTCTTTTGGGGGTGTTCCTTTGGAAGTTGACACAATCGGTGCTTTAAACCTCGGGTTGAGTCCAAGGTCTTCACGGGATTCTGTATTTGCCCGGGTAGCGTCAGATATGGTTCAGGCAGAAGCTTTATTGTTATCAAAAAAAGATTTGTCTCCTGCTGATTTAGGAAGAGCTACCAAAGGGGCTGCTTATGCTTATGAGGGTGCTGCAAGAATGTGGCTGAAAGATTATACAGGTGCTTTAGCTGCTTTTAACAGCAATGAGTTTAACAACTATCACCTCTTACCAAACTTCGCGGATGTAAACGAATATAACAAGCAGAACAATGATGAATCTATTTTTGAAGTGCAGTTTTACTTAAAAGCGGGCGACCCGCAGGATTGGGGTGGAAGCTGGCAACCGCCGGGAGCAGAACTTGGATGGATAGACAGCTTTAGCTGGCCAAATGAAATTACCCAGCAGGGTTACGACTATGGCAACCCGGCATTATGGAGCTCTTACCAGTCTGGCGATAAACGTAAATTACTGACCATTGTAGGTCCAGGCGATGCATTGCAAAGCCCGGGAATTATTGCAAAATGGGGTGGAATAAAAGGTTATCCTCCTGTAGTAGCCGGTTTTGCTGCCAATAATGCAAAATATAAGGCGGATGACGGTACGATTATAAATACAGTAGGCACCCTGACCCGGCCATGGTATGGAGACGATAATCAACGTACAGGTTATGTTTGCGCCAAAAAATGGAGAGATCCAAATCTTACTGGTAACTATAATAACCCCAGCGACAATGCGGCACATATCTTTGGAGATCAAAACCAAATATTAATGCGTTATGCTGAAGTTTTATTGAGCAGGGCTGAATGTAAAATACGCAAAGGCGATATTGCAGGTGGTATGGCAGATATTAAGTTAGTAAGGGACAGGGCATGGGGCGGCGCGGCACCTGCAACCATGGCTGATAGCGCTAATTATAACGGCACACCGGGTGCAGTAATAACTGATCCTTTGCAAATGGTATTGAGTGAATACAGGCATGAACTTTCCGGTGAGTATTCTACTTTCTTTGATTTGTGCAGGGCTGGTACAGATGTAGCTGTTGAATTTGTCAATAGGGTAAATGGAGCAGTAGCTAACAGTTTAAATGGTGTTCCAAATCCAGCTCCCGGCCCAACAGGCGACGGAAAAGTACATGGTTTATATAACACTGCTATTAAACCGGAGTGGACACTTTTACCAATCCCTCAGGGTGCCAGGTCACTTAATCCCAACTTAACCCAAAACCCCGGGTACTAAGTTTATAGAAGATACTTTAAAAAAAGGCTTTCTGAAAATGAAAGCCTTTTTTTCATTAGTGACACACGCTATTTTTACAGCTTGATTTACACTATGAATTATTCCAGACGATTCCTGCTGTTATTGGGTTGGGCCGCTGCCTGTTGCTCAACCGCATGCAATAGTAAACCGGCCCTGTTCAGAAAAATATCCGCCGATCACTCCGGTATCAGTTTTAATAATAAGATCGTTGAAAACGATTCTATCAATCCCATCGACCTGGTAAATATTTACAATGGAGGCGGTGTTGGCTTTGGTGATTTTAATAACGACGGTTTGCAGGATATCTATTTAACGGGTAACCGGGTATCCAGCAAACTGTATTTGAACAAAGGCAATTTTGTTTTTGAAGACATTACCACGGCTGCAGGCGTTGAAGGCATGGGCCGCTGGGCAAGGGGGGTGGCGATTGTAGACATCAATAATGACGGGCTGATGGATATGTATGTGTGCAATACCATTTATAAGGACTCATTGCGGCGGCGCAATATCCTGTATGTTAATCTCGGTCCCGATAAACAGGGTATTCCGCATTTTAAGGATATGGCAGATGAATACGGGCTCACCTGCGGAGCAGAATCTACCATGGCCAATTTCTTTGATTACGACAATGATGGCGATCTGGATATGTACCTGGTGGTGAATGCCGCTTCTTCGGAAAACGAAAATAAATTTGGCAAGGGCACAGGCGGTAAAATAAAAGACAATAAAGGCCGGCTGTACCGCAACGATTGGGATTCCTCACTGCAGCACGGCGTTTTTCATGATGTTTCTGCGGAGTCGGGCATTATGCAACATGGGTATGGTCATGGCGCCACCATTACCGATATTAACCTGGATGGCTGGAAGGATATCTACGTGAGTGATGATTTCATTTCGGACAATATTCTTTATATCAACAACCATAACGGAACTTTTACCGACCGGTCTAAAGACTATTTTAAACATACATCCTTTAATGCGATGGGGCAGGATGTTATCGATATTAATAACGATGGGCTATCAGATGTAGTTGAACTGGATATGAACCCCCAGGATAATTACCGTAAAAAAATGATGATGGGTTCAAACAATTACAATACCTATCAGAATTTTGAAAATTTTCAGCATCAGTTTCAATACGTACGTAACACCCTGCAGTTGAACCAGGGGCCGCGTGTGCTTGAAAATGATTCCGTTGGGCCGCCCGCTTTCAGTGAAATCAGTTTTTTAAGCGGGGTGGCGCAAACCGACTGGAGCTGGACACCGCTGATAACAGACTTCGATAATGATGGCTTCAGGGACATGATTGTTACCAATGGATTTCCAAGAGATGTAAGTGATCACGATTTTATCGCTTACCGCCGGCAGGTGGTGGGCCTGGAAGGGCATCTTGATATGCTGAATAAAATACCGCAGATAAAACTGCCGAACTATGCTTTCAAAAATACAAATGGGACCATCTTTAATGATGTTAGCGCTAAATGGGGATTGAATACGCCCAGCTTCTCTAACGGTGCCGCCTATGCTGATTTGGATAATGACGGAGATATGGACATCGTCGTAAATAACATCGATGACGAAGCATTTGTATATGAAAATACCCTTCGGAAAAAAGAAGACAGTTCAAGCCATTTTTTACAGGTTAGTTGCCACGGCAGCCGGCAAAACATCCATGGCCTGGGCGCTTGGATAGATATTTATTATGATGGCGATAAACACCAGTCGTATGAAAACACGCCCTACCGGGGTTATCTTTCTACTGATCAAAATATCGCCCATTTTGGCCTGGGCAAAACAAACGCCATAGATTCTGTTGTAGTTAGATGGCCGGAGGGAAAAGAGCAAACACTGAAAAATATAAAGGCCGATCAGTTGGTTATAACGGATATAAAGAACGCAACCGAAACCAGTAGCTGGCAAACCGCTGAACCGGTACGGCCTCCATTGTTTAAAGAAATAACAGCTTCGGCCGGTATTCATTATACAGCAAAAGATATCAATTTTATTGATTTCAATATCCAGACAACCCTGCCGCATAAACTATCAGAGTATAGTCCCGCGCTGGCAGCAGGAGATATCAATAGCGATGGATTGGATGATATAATTGCCGGAGGTAATACCAATTATCCGGCAACCGTCTTCCTGCAACAAGCCGATGGGAAGTTTACACAAAGAGCATTGGATGAAAGCGAGATCCCACATCCCTATAATGATGAAGGGCTACTTTTGTTTGATGCTAACGGAGATGGTAAACCGGACCTCTATATTTCCAGCGGCGGTTATAAACCAGATGCCAATAGTGCCGATTACCAGGACAGGCTTTATATGAACGATGGAAAGGGCGGGTTTACACTGGCAACGGACGCATTGCCGTTCAATCATACCAGTAAATTATGTGTACGGGCAGCGGATTTTAATAAAGACGGCAAGCTGGATCTTTTTGTTTCGGGCCGTGTGTTACCCGGCAAATATCCGAAACCCGTCAGCAGTTTTATTTTCAGAAATGATTCGGAAAATGGTAAAGTCAGATTTACAGATGTAACGGCAGAACTGGCACCCGACCTGCTGAACATCGGGATGGTTTGCGATGCATTGTTTACAGATTTTGACAACGACGGGCAGGTGGATTTAATACTTGCGGGAGAGTGGATGCCCATTACTTTTCTTAAAAATACGGGCGGTAAATTTATAAACAATACCGCCGCCAGCGGTCTTGCCGGTAAAACGGGTTGGTGGAATTCAATAGTGGCCGGAGATTTCAGGCATACCGGCAGGATGGATTATATTATTGGTAACACCGGTTTAAATACCCTGTACCAGGCCAGTGACGAATACCCGGTTTATATCACTGCAAAAGATTTCGATCACAATGGGAGCTATGTACCGGTGCCATCTTTGTTCCTGCTGGCACCAGATGGAAAAATGAAAGAGTTTCCGGCCTATGGACGGGACGATATTGCTGAAAGAATACCTACGCTGAAAAAAAGATTTAATAACTATAACAGCTTTGCCAATGCAGATATGGATCAGGTCTTTACACCTGATATGAGAAAAGATGCGCAAAGGCTGAAAGCAACCATGCTTCAGTCCTGTTACCTGCGTAATGAAGGCAACGGCAGGTTTACGATGATTCCGTTACCGCTGCAGGCACAATATGCACCGTTGAACGGCATGGTAGCAGATGACTTTGATGGGGATGGCAACCTGGATGTGTTATTGAACGGGAATGACTTCAGCACTGAAGTGTCCATCGGCCGGCTGGATGCTATGAATGGGTTGCTGCTGAAAGGTGATGGCAAGGGCGGTTTTAAACCATTGTCTATGCTGGAAAGCGGTATTTATATTCCGGGAGATGGGAAAGCACTGGTGAAATTAAAATCTGGCAATGGACATTACCTCGTGGCTGCCAGCCAGCATAGCGGCCCCCTTAAATTATTTGAATTGAACACGCTGGTACAACTGGTACCAATAAACGCAGATGATATAACGACTCTGCTACATTACAAAAATGGAACTACGGAAAAAA
>Ga0157378_10005615_pt1 | contig 10989 bp, 8 predicted proteins | sample M65metaG_FD_115309 | JGI IMG/M metagenome (GOLD analysis project Ga0157378, IMG submission 115309) | Miscanthus rhizosphere microbial communities from Kellogg Biological Station, Michigan, USA - M6-5 metaG | ecosystem: Host-associated > Plants > Roots > Rhizosphere > Soil | place: USA: Michigan...
CCACTCCGCATTGCCTTTGTCGATCGCCCGTTTCGCTTCCGCATATCTTTCTGACGCTGCCTCTGGGACGGCCGACGGATTCTGGGCCTGGGAAATGGCGAGTCGCGCCGCCAAAAGAACAATGATGGCACCGAGAACAAATTGTTTCATAGAGTGAGTCTCCGTTCGTTAGACGCACACTATAACTGCCGTCAAGGGCCGGCAGTAGGAGATTCAACTGCTAATACGAGGCACGCAGCGCGCGTTTTGGTTTGCCGTGCAGTGGGCGCGTATATTGCCAAACATCAACGCCCCGTTACGCGTTGTTGTTATTCCAGCGCCCCGTTGCCGGCGTTTGCGAGGGAAACGGCTTTGATCGAGCGTCCTTCCATCACATAAAGCGGCGACCCTAACGGGATTCGAACCCGTGTTACCGCCGTGAAAGGGCGGTGTCCTGGGCCTCTAGACGATAGGGTCGCAAAAGCGCGGCCAATATCGAATTGCTACTCTTGGACGCAAGACAAATCGCCAGTGGAATCCGTGTTCTTACTCCATCTGTTGCTCCTGCTCCGAACGGAGATCGGCAATCAACGCTGCCGCACGTTGGGTCGCACCACGATGCTGATCTAACACTTCACGCGCATTTCGGACCAGCCGCTGGCGGGCTTTGCCATCGCGCAGGAGATGGTCGATTGCCCCCTCAAGTGAACCGATGGTACGGACCTGGATCGCCCCATTTTCCGAGACAAGCGTTTTCGCAAGAGTCGCGAAGTTCTCCATGTGCGGACCAAACACGACCGGTTTGCCCGCGATGATCGGCTCGACGGGATTTTGCCCACCGTGCGCGGTGAGGCTCTTCCCGATAAATACGACGGTGGCAATTTCGTACCAGTGTCGAAGGTCACCGGTCGTATCGAGAAGCACGCATTCGGACGTCGTATCGCCGGCAGTCGCCGTTTCGCTGGCCAACCGGACCTCTAGCGGTAAACTCTCGACTTGCGCTCGGACTTCCCGCACGCGTTCCACATGACGCGGCGCAATGAATAAACACAGCGACGGGAATTTTTGACGTAAGTTCAGAAAGACTTTGGCGAGAATTTGCTCTTCACCGCGATGAGTGCTGCCGGCGAAGAGCACAGGGCGCCTCGGATTTGAACCAGCCAAATTGCCGGCTTCTTCAACGTCCGAACGATTATCGAGACCGGTAGGATCGTACTTAATGCTACCCGTGTATTTAATCCGACTGCACTCTACGCCAAGCGCTGTCCATCGATCGACATCATCCCGTTCCTGCACGCAGATCAGGTCCAGAAGCCGAAACGTCGGCGCTACAAAAAATCGAAACCGTCGAAATCGCTTCTCGGACCGGGGCGATAAGCGGGCATTGACCAGCACGAGCGGGATACGATGCGCCTGCGCTTCGGCGGCCAGGTTCGGCCAAATCTCAGCTTCAACCAAGATAATCTTCGCCGGGCGAATGACGGAAAATGCGCGACGCATGACCGGCCAGAAGTCGAGCGGCGTGTACATGACCTCGATCCACGGCGAAGAGTTTTTGTTCGCCAAGGCGAATCCGGTTGTGGTTGTCACCGTCAACACACAAGGCACATCAGGTTGAATGGTTCGCAGCTGCTGGGCCAACTTGAGGGCGACCATGACTTCGCCCACGCTGACCGCGTGCAGCCACGTTGGCCTTTTTGCGCGAGTCTGGGATAGCCGCGCGCGCAGGGCGCGGTCGTAAATTCCCAGGCGTTGACCGAATTTTTCGCGATAACCGCCGCGGCGGACCATTTTCCTCAAGTAGCCGGGCAAAAAGAAGAGAAGCCCGATGGGCCAAAGCAAATTGTAAATAAAACGAATCACTCGATTGCGGATCCGCCTTCGCCAAGGCTACGGCGGACAAGTTGCGGATTGGTTTCAAAAAACAGCACTTCGGTTGCGCCGTATCTCTTCTGGCGAACCATGCGCCAGAGCTTGGTCTGAGGAAGAGGTTCGCCCGGGTGTTTCTCAAACACGAACACACCTCCGGGAGCGAGCAACTGTCCCAATTTTTCACTTGTCAGAAGCTTTTCCGTGAAACGCTCGCCCGCTTTTGTTTTTTCGTACGGCGGGTCCGCGAAGATGATCTGGAATTTTTCATTCCCGGAAGAGCGCCGGAGGAAATCGAAAACGCTCTGTTGTCGAATGCACGCCTCGAATTTTGTTTTGGCGAGGTTTTTCTCGATGACGTTGGTTGATTGTCGATCTTGTTCGACAAAGAGAACAAGAGCCGCGCCGCGGCTGAGCGCTTCAATTCCGAGTGCGCCGCTTCCGGCAAAGAGATCGAGAACCCGCGCGCCGACAATCGCCTCAGTCAGACTGGAAAAGATGGCGGCTTTGACGCGATCCATTGTTGGCCGGACACCGCGCTTCGGAACTGCCAGGCGGACGCCGCCGGCGCTGCCGGCGATTACTCTCATGGCGACGGGGCTGGCGTTGTGGCAAGCTGCAAATCCGTCTCTGCCGGGATGGCAGGCGGCGAAGGCGGGGCGGTGGATGTTACTGCTTCGGCTCGCTTCTTTTTTTTCTTCGGTCGCTCTGTTTTTCCACCACCGAATAGTCGATTGATCATGTTGCCAAGATCGCGCCCAACCAGCCTGTCCATCAAATTTGTGCTCGGCCGATCGACGCTGCCGCCAACCTGGAAATCGACAGCAAAATAACCGGCTTCGTGGGTTGGCTGAAAATTCTGGCGAATCGCTTTGAAGAGCTGACTGTGAATTTTTTCGTTGATCGCCAGCTTCGAATCGAGTTTCAGCTTCCCATCAAAGGTCACCGTTCCGGACGCCGTCAGGCGAATATTTGCCGAATGCAAGAGCAGCTCGTCAATCATGATCAAGCCCGGCTTGACGCGGTATTTTACATGGGCCTGTTCAAGATGAAGCTCTCGCAGCTCTTCGATCTGAAGAATCTGGCCAAGCAATACGAGCACGCTATATTGCTGGACCCGCCCGTCACGGAGGAAAATCTCGCCTTTCCCAATTAACGCATCCGGGTCGGCAGTTTTTCCAGACGCCTGGAAACTCCCCTCCAGTTTGCCTTGCACCATTCCTTCCCGACCACCCGCCTCCGTGATAATCTGATCAGCCAGCACATTGTTAAATGTGACCCTCGTGGTGAAAGGAGAATCCTCCGCTTCCGGTTGCATTGCGAAGTAGCCGCTGATTTCGCCGCCCCCCGCGCGGGCAGATATTTTTGAAAGCTCCAGCACATCAGGTTCGTAGCGGAGCGGGGATTGCAGTTGTTCGAGAAAAAAGCGGTTCCGCAGTGAAATCTTCGCGATTTTCGCTTTCCCGCGAATAGCGAGTGCGCCGCGCAGGCTGGAGCGAAAATCCACGCCCAAAAAACTTGCAAGCGTTCTACCGGTGCGATCGAGAAAGGTAAAATTCCCGTTCTTGATGTTAAGCCGTTGAACTTCCGGAGCCACCGTCACCGAAGGCTCTCGGGATCGCTCCGCGAACTTATCTGCCGTCCCTCGAGGTGTGGCCGGAGGACGAACTTCCGTGGCGGTGACGGCGGGGGGCGCAGTCGGCTCGACCGGTTCCGTTGACGCCAGGGACTCAGGGATATTTGGAGGCGGATTTGCCGAAGCCGCCGGCTGTTCTTTTTTTTGCGCACCGGGCAATCTCCATTTTCCCTCGGCGTTCTGCGCCCAGACTACGTTTGGATTGACCAGCGAGACATCCTTGATCACCAATCGCCGGGAAAAGAGCGAGAGGAAGCGAACACGCAGCTGAAACGTTCTTGCCTCAAGGAAAGGACTCGAGCCGACGCGGGGGGCTTGCGGAATGGTAATACCGCTCAATTCGAGTCCGCCCCATGGGGTCGCGCTCATGCTGCGAATCTCCAGCGCCGTCCCGAGCTGTTTACTTAAGTCTCGCTGAATCTTCGCTTGTGTCCCTTGCGATTGCACATACAGGTTCACACCGATCAGGGCGGCGGCAAGAAGCGCAAACACTCCCCCGAAGGCAATCAATGCTATCCGGCGCAATTTTCTCACGCAAAGACGTTACGCAGCCCGAGTTTGAAGAAAAGATCAAAGCCCTCGTCCACCCATCGTGTGAGTAATACGGTCGTCATCCTCAATCCGGCCGCAGGCAACGAGGAGGCGAAATACTGGCAGGGACGTGTTGAATCGATCAGCCGCGGTTGTCTCATTCACACGACATCGCATCCCGGTGGAGCAGAGGCGCTGGCCCGGCAGGCCGTAGAGCAGGGGTTTGGAAAAATCGTTGCGGCCGGCGGCGACGGTACTGTCAACGAGGTGGTCAACGGTCTCGCCGGAAGCGATGTCGCACTGGGACTGCTCCCAATCGGTACAGTGAACGTCTTTGCCATGGAGCTCGGTCTGCCGTCTCACAACCTTGAGCTTTGCTGGGACGTGATTCAGGGCGAGAACATGCGGCTCGTCGATCTTCCGAGCGCGAACGGAAAAGGCTTGGTCCAACTCGCCGGCGTGGGACTCGACGCCCAAGTCGTGAAGGAGACCAGCCTGACTTTCAAACGCAGTTTCGGTCCGCTCAGTTATCTGATCTCTGCCGCCCAGATTGCGGCACGCCAGCCCCCGAAACTATTTATCGAGTCGGAGAATACTCCTGTCGAAGAGGGGTCATTTGTTCTCGTCGGGAATGGACGGCTTTACGGAGGGCCCTTTCCATTTTTCAAACACGCGCTCATCGACGACGGCTTATTTGACGTAGTCGTTTTCAAACGGCTCGGCTACCTCGAAATCATCAAGTATCTGCAAGACGTTGTGTTTAGCTCGGATATTCGTGTCCCTGAGGTTGAATATTTTCAGACTCAACGGTTGCGTATTTCGAGCGAGCAGGATGTTCCGGTAGAACTGGACGGCGAACTGGCCGGCAACTGTCCGGTTGATTTCCAAATCAAAGAAAAAGCGCTGCGGGTCCTGGCACCTCTTCCCTCCACATAATCAGGCTGCGCGACGGCTGGTTTTTCGGGCAATTCAGCGTGATGTTCCGCGCGATGGTTCGGGGTAATCGTTGGATTCGAGAAAAAGCGGCCACATCGCTCAATCCCTCCCAAGTCGAAACCACACTCGTGCAACTTGGCGAACGTTGGCCAGCCTCTGCGCCGCCATTTGTTAATGTTGTCGAACAATTTCCGCTCGGCGAAGCTTCCTTGCTTCATCTTCTGGCAGTCTCCAGCATTTGCGCGACACGATTGACGCGGAATCCCGAAACTCTTCTTTGGCTTCGCCAGCCTGAAATATGTCTCGCTCCTCGCGGCTATGCAGAAATGCTCAACGAACTTGGCAGCGTAGCCGGTGATGCAATTACTGGGCAGAATTTCGCAGCCCTTCGTTTCTGGAAAGGCCGTGAAATGACGCGCATCGCGCTGCGCGAACTTGCGAACCTGGCGTCACTTGAGGAGACGACTGCGGAGCTTTCGCACATCGCGGAGATTTGCGTCCGACGCGTCTTCGAACATTGGAATGGGGAATTCCGGAAGCGCTACGGGTCCCCGCATGCCGAGTTCGCCATTCTGGCGCTCGGTAAACTCGGAGGCGCCGAGCTGAATCACAGCTCCGATGTCGATCTTCTTTTTCTCTACAGCGAGGAGGGCCACCTCACGCCACAATTTTCCTATCACGAGTTCTTTAACCGGCTGGGGAAGAAAATCCTCGAGACATTTTCCACACGTCATCCGGAAGGTTCACTCTTTCGCGTTGATCTGCGCCTTCGTCCGGAAGGTTCTGCCGGGCCACTCGCGCGGTCGCTTGAGAGCATGGAAAATTACTATGCCGGTTTCGGCGAAACCTGGGAGCGCCTGGCTTTGATTAAGGCATGCGGAATCGCTGGCAGTCGCGAGCTGGCTTACGAATTCCTGCGGCAACATCAGCCTTTTATTTATCCGAAAAGCCCGACGCCCGATCTGCTCGATGAGATCGCCAACATCAAGCGACGCATCGAGCGCGACGTGGTCGGACCCGACAATCTCGAGCGCGACGTCAAGCTGGGACGGGGCGGCATTCGCGAGATCGAATTCATCGTGCAGGCACTTCAGCTTATCCACGGCGCGCAACATCCATTCCTGCAGGAAGCGAGTATGCTGAGAGCACTACGCGCCCTTCGGGAATTGGATCTGTTGCCGCGCGATGAAGTACTGACGCTCGACAACACATATCGGTTTCTCCGCCGGGTTGAGCATCGTTTGCAGATCGAGGCCGAACAGCAGACACACACTGTCCCGCAAGAACCGGAACCTTTGCAGCGGCTGGCGCTTAGCCTGCGGTTTTCGTCGGTCGAAGATTTCACGGCCGCGCTGCAAGAAAGGATGCGCGCTGTCCGCCCGATTTTTCAGCGGATTACCTCGGAAACATCCCCGAATGATTCCGGAGCCAAAATCGGTCTCGAAATTTTCAATGATCAAAAACACGCCGCCAAAACCCTGGCGGACCTGGCGCGAAGGCAGGGGAGCTTCCACATCGCGCCGCGCACGCGTCAAGTATTTAGCAAGCTGCGTCCGGTCTTGCTCGAATGGCTCGCCAGGGCTGCAGATCCAGATGCAACTCTCAATCAATTCGTTCGTTTCGTGGAAGCCTACGGCCTGCGCAGTTTGCTCTTCGAGTTGCTGGTTACGAATCCAAGGCTGCTTGAATTGCTCGTCAAAACCTTTGATGCCAGCCGGTTTGCCGGTGATTTGCTGATCCGGCATCCTCAATTGCTCGAGGAGATCACACGAGATCCGGCCTTTTATCAACCTCGATCGATAGACGAGAATTTGCGGCGTCTCGAATCATTGGGCGCGAATGCGAGTAAACTCGATCCTGTGCGCGCATACCGGCGGCGGCAACTCTTGCGAATCGTTTTGCGCGATGCGCTTGGTCTCACCGATCCGCTGGCCGTTTTTAACGAGCTTTCCGATTTGGCGGAAGCATGCCTGCTCTTTACGACCAGGCTTCTCGGCGCCGAAGAATTAACCATCATCGCTCTGGGAAAATTTGGCGGACGCGAGATCAGCTATGGCGCAGATTTGGATGTTCTAATCGTCGGCGACGATGTTCGCTCCGCGCAAAATCTCGTCGTTGCCATGACACAAGCCACTGCCGAAGGAAATATTTGGGTCCTTGATGCAAGGCTGCGCCCCGAGGGAGAAAAAGGCCCGCTCGTTTGTTCCCTTGAGAGTTATCAATCGTATTACGCGGGGCGAGCTCAACCCTGGGAGTTACAGGTGTTGACTCGGGCACGAGCTGTTAAGGGACCATTGCAAAGCGAGTTCATCGAGATGGCAAAACACGTCTGGCGGAACGCCGGTCAACATGTCGATCTCCGAGCAAGGATCGATAACATGCTCGAGCGCATTCGACGCGATCGCGGAAGCGGCTCGGACTTTCTCGACTTCAAAACTGGGTTCGGCGGGATCATTGAAGCGGAATTTCTGGTTCAGGCGCTGCAAATGAGAGAAAATATCTGGGAGGCAAATTGGGAGCGCGCCGTCGATCTACTGCGAGATCATGGGCGCCTGACCGAGTCGGAGGCTGGCAAACTCGGACACGCTTACGGATTCCTGCGACGCGGTGAAGCTGTGCTGCGACGCTACGACAACAAAAGCGTCTCAGTATTTCCAAGTGATCCGAACGAGCAACGAAAGCTGGCCATTCGCCTTGGCTATGAGGACTTCGATGCTTTTCGAGAAAAGTACGTCGACGCTCGCGAGACAATCCACGGCCTATATGACCAGCACATTAACGACCCGTCTGACTAGCTCGATCACCGGGCAGTAAGGAATTGCCAGCTCGCTTGTAACACGAGGAGACTGACAATTAAACCGGCGCAAACAGTGAGGAAGAGTACGGCAATAACAGCGAAGACGAATATCCAATCAGCTTTTTTCGCTCGCTCCGGCGCGGCAGCGTAGCGGCGGATCAATTCATAATTGCGCACGTTCGACTTGAACCAGAACGAAAACGCATCGCCCAGACCTGGGATGATGCCGACGAGTTCATTGATGACAATGTTTAGCGCCATTCGAACCAGCAGAATCTTGGGAAGGCGGTATCGCGCTGCATGAATAAGCGCCAGTGTCGAAATTATTGCTGATGCTGCATCGCCGATCCCGGGAATCAGGCCGATAATTGGATCCAGGCCAAATCGCAATTTGGTTCCCGGAAATCGGAGAAAGTTATCCATGACGACCGCCAGCCATCGGAACAGAGCCTCGAGTGACGCGCTGCGGCGTCGATCTTCGGGAGGCAGAACTTCCCACTCCCATGCTTCCGAGCTCTCTGGCTGCGTTTCTCGACGGTCAGGACGAGTTTCGCGGTGGCCGAGTTGCGATTTCATTGCGACATCTCGTTCGCAAATTGCAAATCGCGATTCGCAATATTAACCAGGAATTCCCTTAAGCATTTCCGCGTTCGTTGGGAATTTCTTTACGAACATCAAGAGACGTTGGATTGCCTCCTCCGGTTTGTGACCGGCGAGGCCGCGGCGGATGAGATTGATTTTCTCCAGCTCCCACGGTTGCAGCAGCAGTTCTTCGCGCCTCGTGCCTGATAGGAAAATATCGATAGCCGGATAAATTCGCTGGTCGCTGATTTTGCGGTCGAGCACCATTTCCATGTTTCCGGTGCCTTTAAATTCCTGAAAGATCAATTCGTCCATCCGGCTGCCGGTTTCGATCAGCGCGGTGGCGACGATGGTCAGCGAGCCGGCCTCTTCGGTGTTGCGAGCGGCGGCGAAAATCTTTCGTGGGATTTCCATGGCGCGCGCATCGATACCGCCACTCATGGTGCGGCCGCCGCCAGACATCGCATTATTAAATGCGCGAGCTGTGCGGGTGATCGAGTCCAGCAGAATGAACACATGCTTGCCGGCTTCGACGAGTCGTTTCGCCCGCTCGATGGCGAGTTGCGCGATACGCGTGTGACTTTTGATGTCGGCATCATTGGAGCTGGCCATCAGCTCGGCTGCCGGATGCGAACGGCGGAAATCAGTGACCTCTTCCGGGCGTTCATCGACGAGGAGGATGATCAGTTTGACCTCCGGATGATTCTTGGCGACGGCGTCGGCGATATGATGAAGCAGCGTTGTCTTGCCGGTGCGCGGTGGAGCGACAATCAAACCGCGCTGACCCATGCCCAGCGGCGTCATTAGATCCATGATCCGCGTCGTGTTACGGTCGGGCACTGTCTCCAGCTTGATCCGCTTGTTCGGATTGATCGTCGTTAACTCCTCAAATGGACGCAGCCCCTGGTATTTGGTCGGCTCTTCGCCATTGATCTCGAGTAGCTTGATCAATTGGGGACCACGGCTGCCGCGGCGGGTTTCGCCGTGAATCCACATGCCGTCGCGCAAAGCAAAACGGCGAACGATTTCCGGCGTGACAAAGATGTCCTGCGGTGTCTGCACAAAATTGCGCTTTGAATCGCGCAAAAATCCGAACCCTTTGCCCGAAACCTCGATGATACCTTCGCCGAATTCCGGCTCAGCCTGAACCTGTTCGCCGTTTTCGATCACTCCTTCGGCGCCTTCGCGCGGCTGCCGATCCAGCGTCTCAACCCCGGCGCTCACGCTGTTAGGGTCGACAACCGCTGATGAATTTGAAGATTCCCCGGAATTGTCGCCCCCAAAGCGATCACCCCGATCCCGGTAACGTCTGCGAGGATAGCGGCGGCGCGGGCGGTGGTGGCGTTGGTCCGCTGAAACGGACTCAGTTTCCGTCGGCGCAGGCTGGTTTTCGATTTCTTCGTTCATAGGGTAAATGGAATTCGTCGCTGCGGCTGGGCACCGCCTTAGCAAGTTTCCTGCAGCAATACTTTTTTAGGCCGGCAACCTGGCCAGCAATTCGTCGGGAATTTCTAGATTTGAATAGACGTTTTGCACATCGTCGTCGTCTTCGAGGGCGTCACACAAGCGCAGAACCTGACGCGCCACGGTCTCGTCGGCAACCGGAACAGTCGTATCGGGAATGAATGTAAACTTTTGCCCATCGGTAGTCACGCCCGCATTTTTGAGCGCATCAACTACGGCGTATAGCTGATCGTGGGAAGTGGTAATAACATACTCATCTTCCTCGGTTGTCAACTCCTCTGCACCGGCCTCCAAGGCGAGTTCCAAAAGCCGGTCCTCGTCAATGCTCGACTGCGGGATAGTGATTCTGCCCTTTCTATGGAACATGTAGGAAACACTTCCGGCCGAGGCGAGGTTGCCATTGTTTTTGCTAAAAATACTCCGGATCTCGGCGGCGGTTCGATTCTTGTTGTCAGTCGCGGCTTCGACGATCACTGCCACTCCGCCTGGTCCGTAACCCTCGTAAACGATCTCGTCGAAGTGTTGCGCCTCATTGCCTTCGCCCGTCCCGCGTTTGATTGCGCGCTCGATGTTATCGTTCGGCATGCTCTGCGTCCGCGCCGCCTGGATCGCGCTCCGCAGACGTGGATTGCCATTGGGATCGCCACCGCCCGCTTTAGCCGCGATCGTGATTTCTTTCGAAAGTTTGCTGAAGATCTTGCCGCGCTTCGCGTCGATCGCGCCTTTGAAACGCTTGACCTTCGACCATTTGCTATGTCCCGACATGCTGATCCGTCAACTAATCTACGCCGCTGCAGCAGCGCGCTTGCGGGCGGTTGCGTCGAGAATCCGCTTGCGCAAACGCAATGACCTCGGGGTCGCTTCCACGTATTCGTCGATGTCGATGTACTCGATGGCACGCTCGAGAGTCATGCGGAGCGGCGCTTCGAGTTGAATGCCTTTGCCTTCACCTTGCGAACGCATGTTGGTAAGATGTTTCGCCTTGCAGGGATTCACCGGCAAATCTTCGGGCCGCGCGTTCTCGCCCACGATCATTCCTTCGTAAATGTCTTCCTGCGGCCCGATGAAAAGCCGGCCGCGAGTCTGGATATTGTTGAGCGCATAAGCAGTGCTAAATCCATATTCCATGGACACCATAACGCCGCGACCGCGTCCGCCAATCTCGCCTTTGAAGGGGGCATACTCGCGGAAAAGA
>Ga0157378_10005616_pt1 | contig 10989 bp, 9 predicted proteins | sample M65metaG_FD_115309 | JGI IMG/M metagenome (GOLD analysis project Ga0157378, IMG submission 115309) | Miscanthus rhizosphere microbial communities from Kellogg Biological Station, Michigan, USA - M6-5 metaG | ecosystem: Host-associated > Plants > Roots > Rhizosphere > Soil | place: USA: Michigan...
CGCAGTGGCATCCAGCCTGTGGCGTGGAGCAATTTCTCGAGCTCTGCTGCAGTGAAGTGTTGAAGATGGCCGACGCGCCGCTCTGTCTCTCCGATACTCCCGCTCTGCGTGGAGAGGACCAGCAGTGCCTCAGGCGCCGCGTAGTGCGCTAGGTTCTCGAGAAATGCGCGCGGCTCGGCGAGATGCTCGATCAATTCCGAGGCGACGATCGCTTTGTATGCGCGCTGCTCGCCGAGGGCTTGCTGCTCGATGTTGCCGGTGAGCCATTCGATTTCCGGCGCACGGCTGCGATTCGCTTCGATCTGTGCGGAAGAGAGATCGATGCCTGCGAGCTGCGCGCGAGGAAGAAGCGATCGAATTGCGAGGAGGAGCGAGCCGTCGCCACAACCGATGTCGATGACGGAGTCCGGCTGTTCGGTGTTGAGCACGCGAAGGATCGTGTCGACGCGCATGCGCGGCGCGGCCATCAGCCGCCAGTAGTCGGAGCGTCCGGCGGCGAGCCTGCCGTAGTAATCGAGATTGCGTTCCGTCGCCGACGTCACGCGCGGTTCCCCAGCCACAGACCAAACGTTAGCAGGTTGAAGATCTTCTTGCGGTGGTCGCGCTTTCCTTCCCAATGTTCACGAAGGAGGCGCTGAACGTAGTCGGGTTTGAAGATGCCGTCGCGTTCGATGCGCTCGGTCGAGAGTACGTCTTCGAGCAGCGGCCGCAGCTCGCCGCGGAACCAGTGAGCGAGCGGGGCACCGAAGCCTTTCTTCGCGCGGCGCGAGATCGACGGCGGAAAACGTCGCGCGACCTGCTCGCGGAGAATTGCCTTCGTCACGCGTCCTCGAATCTTCTCTCGCGCGGGCAGCGTGTCGGCGAGTGCGGCGAGGTCGTTGTCGAGAAACGGCACGCGCACTTCGAGTGAGACGGTCATGCTGGCGCGATCGGTCTTTGCCAGGATGTCGTCCTGCAGATAGAAGCGTTGATCGGTGCGGAGCAGTTGCTCCAGCCAGCCGTCGGCGGTTTCGAGCGCGGGCTTTGCCAAGAGTTGCAGGAGGTCGCGCTCCGCGTCCGCGTCATAGGAAACCAGGAGCTCGCTCAGGTCATCGGCCGTGAAGCTGCCCATCCAGCGGATGTGGCGTGTGATGAGGTCCGTGTGCAGTCCATCGAGGAACTTCTTCAGGAGATAGTCGCGCGTGAGATTGTCGAAGCGCGCCGGCAGCACGCGATGCGCGAGCGCGCCGCTTGCATGAAGCAGCTGCAACGCAAAGTTAGGGAGACGTTGTGCGATCGCGTGCGCGACGTACGTTGGATAGCCGCCGAACAACTCATCGGCCCCATCACCCGACAGCGCGACCGTGACGTGCTCGCGTGCAAAGCGTGAGAGCAGCGTCGTCGGATAGATCGAGCCATCGGCGAGAGGCTCGTCCATCCGGGCCGCAAGTTGCGGAACGAGCGACAGGAGATCGTTCGCGGAGAGTGTGCGCGTGTGGTGTTCGATCCCGATCAGCTGCGCAACTTCGGTGAAGTAGCGCGATTCGTCGAATGACTCGTTCTCGAACGCGATCGAGAACGCCGCGATCCGCTTCCCCGTCAGCCGCGCCGCCGCCTCGGCGATGATCGTCGAATCGATCCCGCCGGAGAGAAAGACACCGACGGGAACATCGCTGACGAGCTGCCGCTCCACCGCCGCATCAATGCTCTGCTGGAGTGCGGACGTCCCCGTCCGCACATCGGAGGCAACAGGCAGTCCCCGAGCAGAAACGAAGGATCGCTGAACGCAAACACCATCCCGCTCGACGCGAAGATACGTTCCAGCATCGAGTTTCCGCGCCACGCGTACGATGCTCATCGGCGCCGGCACGAAGTCGAGCTGCAGATACGCCTGCAGCGCCGCGCGATCGATCTCTCGATCCACGCCCGCGATGTCCGTCAACGGCCGCAGTTCGGATGAGAAGAAGACGCCGTCCGTCGTCGGCGCGTAATAGAGCGGCTTGATCCCCCATCGATCGCGCACGAGAAACGCGCTGCCATCGCGAGAGTCGAAGAGGCAGAACGCAAACATGCCGTTGAGCCGCGCGAATGCGTCGGTGCCGAACAGCAGATACGCATTGACGATGACTTCCGTGTCGGACGCCGTCGTGAACGTCGCGCCGCGGGCGAGGCACTCGGCGCGGAGCTCGCGATAGTTGTAGATCTCGCCATTGAAGATGATCGCTGCCTGATGCCGCGCGTCCCATAGCGGCTGGTCGGCGGCTTCGGATACATCGATGACGCGCAGGCGTGTGTGGGCGAGTGCGACGTTGTCGGTGATCAGCAGACCGGAGCCGTCGGGGCCGCGGTGCGCGAGTTGCCGCATCGCGTTTGCGCACTCGGCATCCAGCGGACGTCGGAGCGCTAGTCCGCCGAAGATGCCGCACATCGCTCGTCTTCCTTGAACCCGATTCGTTCGCGAACGTCGTATGGCTTGTAGACGCCGACTTGCTGCAGCACGCGGACGTTCAGCTCGGCCAGCAGTCCGGACATGAGTGCGATGAGGCTGGCGATGTACATCAGCACGCTCACGAAGACCATTGGCGTGGCCTCGTACCTGTGAAGAGCAAGGACGCGGTACGCGACGACGGAGAACATGGCGGTGCCGAGAACGAAGCAGAGCGCGGCGACTTTGCCGAAGAGGTAGCCGGGGGACGAGCCGTAGACGTTGAGCATCAGCACGGTGAGGAGATCGATGAGGACTTTGCCGACGCGTGAGAGCCCGTACTTGCTTTCGCCGTGGAGGCGGGGCCGGTGATGGACTTCCATTTCCATGAGCCGCGCGCCTTCGGCCTGCGCGTAGGCTGCGAGAAAGCGGTGCATCTCGCCGACCATGTTGATGGAGGTCAGATACTCGCGGCGAAAGACTTTCAGTGTGCAGCCGAGGTCGTGGATGGGGACATGAAGGACTTTGCGAATCATCCAGTTGGCGAGGTGCGAAGGGAGAGTGCGCAACAGGGCGTGATCCTTACGATCGCGCCGCCATCCGCAGACGACATCGGCTTCGTCCGCGATGACGGGAGCGAGCAGGCGGGGAATGTCGGCGGGATCGTTCTGCAGATCCGCGTCGAGAAAGGTGACGTATTCGCCGGTGGAGGAGCGAACGCCTGCCATCATGGCTGCGGTCTGCCCGCGATGCGCGCGGAGCCGCACGGCGCGCAGCCAGGGCCTCGTAGCGATGTGTTCTTTAATCGTGGCCCAACTGCGATCGACGCTGCCGTCATCGACGAGGACGACTTCCAGCGGGTGGGGGAAGGAGGCGCGAAAGGAATCGAGCTCCTGGAGGAGGGGCGGGAGATTCAGCTCCTCGTTGCGGAGCGGCACGACGATGCTCAACGCGGGCTCAGTCACTCGATCGATTGTACTGGGTCCAGTCGCTCGATTTCGGCGCATTACCCGTGATCTTGCCGTCGAATCATTGGGCGAGAACACCGTAACATGGTGTGGAATGAAGAAGAACTTCGGACTCATTGGAGCTGCTGGTTTCGTTGCACCGCGTCACATGCGTGCTATTCGCGATACGGGGAATCGGCTTGTTGCCGCGACCGATCCGAACGACTCTGTTGGCGTTCTCGACAGCTTCTCGTTCGACGTCCGTTTTTTTAAGGAGATCGAACGGTTTGACAGACATCTCGAGAAGTTGAGGCGCGGATCTGAAGAGTCGCGCGTTCACTGGATATCCATCTGTTCGCCGAACTATCTGCACGATGCACACGCCAGGTTGGCCTTGCGCGTCGACGCTGATGTGATCTGCGAAAAGCCTCTGGTCATCAATCCATGGAATCTCGACGCACTGCAACAACTCGAGACGGAAAGGCAGCGTAGGATCTATACGGTTCTGCAACTCCGCACGCATCCAGCGCTCATAGCGCTTCGTAACAAATTCCTCTCTGATGCACAAAGAAAAAAGTCGCGAGTCAAACTGACATACGTCACAGCACGTGGAAATTGGTACCAGGTTTCGTGGAAGGGAGTCGAGGAGCGATCCGGCGGCGTCGTTACGAACATTGGCATCCATCTGTTTGATCTGCTTCTATGGCTCTTTGGTGCTGTGGACAAGTCCGAAGTCATGGACCGCGACGAATATCGTGCGTCGGGGCGTCTAACGTTGAAGCATGCAGATGTGGAGTGGTTTCTCTCAGTGGACCCCAATGATCTACCAACTGAGATTGTCACGGCTGGCCGGACGACGGTGCGTTCGATTATGGTCGACGGACAGGAGATCGAATTTACGGAGGGGTTTGCTGATCTCCATACGCGTGTTTATGAGCGAACGCTTGCGGGGGAAGGTTGGGGAATCGATGATGCCCGACCTTCGATTGAGCTTGTTTACGCCATTAGAAAAGCTATTACGAACAGGGTCACGGTTTGAACTCGTCGTAGGTGCGGTGCCCTTCGGCAAGATTCGGGGGGAGGGCAACCTCTTCTCCGAGATCGATGCACCTTACTACCTCGCCGTTCAGCTCATAGCGAAATCCACTTTCCGGACAAACTGCAAGTCCGTCAGAGAACTTCATCGGATGACCGTGACGGCTCATCCATCCCCTCTGTCGCGCCGGAACGCCGATCATGAGTGCGTAATCCGGCACACTCGCAACGACCACAGCACCAGCGCCCACGAACGCATACCGTCCAATCGTCACACCGCAGACGATCGTCGCATTTGCGCCAATCGTGCAGCCACGGCGAAGCAGCGTCTTTTCGTAAAGCGAGTGTCGGACAACTTGTGATCGAGGATTTGTGACGTTTGTCAGGACGCAGGATGGTCCCAGAAACACGTCGTCCTCGATGACAGTTCCCGTGTAGATCGAGACGTTATTCTGAACCTTGACGTTGCACCCGATGACGACATCGTCCGCAACGAAAGCGTTTTGCCCGAAAACACAGCGTTCGCCGATCCGAGCGCGGGCTGCGATGTGGCTGAAGTGCCAGATCTTGGTTCCATCGCCGATCTCAGCACCTGAGTCAACTACTGCCGATGGGTGAGCAAAATACATCGCGGTTGTGAGAATTATGCAGCACTGCCTCTCAGGTTTGAGATGTGGGCACGCTGTTCGTCGATTCCATCCATCGCTTTGTTTTTTCGAGCCCTTTCAGCAAAGTGAACGCTGGAACCCAATGAAGCATCCGCCGGATCTTTTCGATGCTAACGACGCGGCGGCGGATGTTGTCGATATCGCGTCGATCAATGTGGCGTACCTCGACCCTCTTGCCGGCGACTTGCATGATCTTCTCTGCTAGTGAGTTCACATCGTGCTCGAACCCCGTTCCGATGTTGAATGCTTCCCCATCGGCGCGAGGTGAAACCGCTGCCATCAGCGTCGCCTCGACGGCATCGTCGACAAAGGTGAAATCGCGTGTTTGCTGTCCGTCGCCATGGATGTCAATTGGAGAATCGTTCATCACCGCGGTGAAGAACTTCGCAACGACGCCGCAGTATGGATTCGATGGCGATTGCAGCGTGCCGTATACGTTCGAATATCTGACGATGCTCACCGGTACCCCGTAAGACTCGTAGAACGCAGAGCAATAGCTTTCTCCTGCAAACTTGCTGACTGCGTAGGGACTCAGCAGGCTGGGTCGATCATCTTCCATTACGGGAAGATGGGCTGGATTTCCGTAGATCGAGGCGGACGACGTGTAGACCACACGCTTGACCTTCGCCACACGTGCTGCCATGAGCACGTTCAGCGTGCCGCCGATATTGACGTCGAAGTCATCACGAGGGTTGCGCGTGGAGACGATGATGTTTCGCGCTGCAGCATGGATCACCAACTCCGTTTCGGCGATCAGTTTTTCGACGAGGGAGGAATCGCAGACGCTTCCTTCGACCATTCGGAATTCGCCTGCGCCGGCAAGGTTTTCGAGACGTCCCGTCTCGAGATTATCCAGTACGGTCACTTTTGCCCCCATGTTGCAGAGCCTCGCCACGATGTTCGCTCCAACGAAACCGGCGCCTCCGGTGACTAGAATCGAGCGTCCCTGAAGTTCCTGTTCGAGATCCATGGTCTCTCCGTTATTTCCTGATTTTCAGAACGAGAAAGACGAGCGGCCTGAAGATTCGCCACCAGTCACGAAAGGGACGCATCTTCGTCGTGCCCTGGGCATGATAGATGATCGTGATCGGCACCTCGACGACGCGCTTTCCCGTCTTGACCACGTTGTAGAAGAGGTACGGTTCGAGTTCGTACGTGTTGAGCCACGGCTGCCACAAGTTGATAAGTGGGTCGTTAAAGATCTTCAGGCTGAAGGCACGAAATCCGTTGGTCGCATCCGTTGAATGGAAGCCAGTCACGGCGGAGAAAACAAAGGCGTAGACTCGCGTCGTAATACGGCGAAACAGGTTCATGTCGACTGTTCGCCCTCCAGGCAGGCGTCTCGAACCCTGAACGAAATCGGCGCTATCACTCAAGAGCGGAGCGAGGACCGCGGGCAACTCTGTCGGATCGTGCTGGTCGTCGCCCGACAGGATCGTTACGATTTGAAAACCGTTCTGCCGTGCGTAATCGATCCCCGATCGGATCGCACCGCCGACGCCTGTGTTCCGCTCGTGTCGAATCACCGTAGCGCCCGCAGAGCGCGCTTCGTCAGCTGTATCGTCAGCTGAGTGATCGTCGATTACGAGGATCTCATCGACGATTCCCGGCGGAATCTTTCTAACGACACGTCCAATTTTTCCGTGTTCGTTATAGGCCGGAATCACTGCCGCCACACGCAGCCCCTTACCCAACCGCCTCTCCCTCCTGAACTGATCGAATGACCCACAGAAGACATGCCAGTTCCGGGGCCACCATGAGACGAGGATAGCTGGTCTCGATGTGAGAAGCGAGCGGCAGTAACGAGACACTGTAGACGATGACCCACCCGCAACTTACCGCGATGATGCCGAGGGGTAGCAGGAGGTTTTTCAGAGATCGTTCTCGAGCTAACCGCGCCGCGATGCAGAGCGGTAGAGCTAGCAGGAGCAAAGGCCAGCCATTGCTGTGCAGAAGAAGCCGGAGCGTTTCGAATGAAGCGAGTTTCAGCTGGGCAAACCACACTTGGCTACCGAGACGATGCACGTCGAACGCGCGATTATGCGGGGGCCGGCTTGCTGCCCAGGTGAGAAATGGAATGAGTCCTGCCGCCAGGAAGACAATTCGGCGCAGTCGTGCGCGATCGATGACCGTGGCGAATGCCGGTAGCGCGAGAAATAGGAGGTAAACCATGCCGTCCTGCTTGATGAAGGGAAGCGCGCCCGCGGTGACCAGGCCAAGCGTTAACACTCGTGAGTCGGAAGAAGAGACGCAGCTCAGCGCAATGACGAAGATCGGTACGATCAGGGTTTCAGCCCCGATATGCTGCCCCCGAAGAGTCGGCGCGATGAACACAGCCGCCAGTCCAGTTGAAACAAGCAGAGCGGCGGAGGGCGCGCGTGATCGTACTGACGCGGCGGCGATCGCAAGAACCGCACTCGCTGAGCAGAACGCGATCAGCAGGCGATAGATGAGAATTGCATAGGAGGCGTCAGTTCCCAGCAGCATCCCGCCGTCACGTGGAAGATTCGCGACCCACATCGAGATGGCGATGAGGACAGGGTACCCGGGTGGATAGCTCCCTCCCTGCACGATGGATGCGAGTGCCGGGGCGTGTGGATCGTGATGGCCTATTTGGTACATGAGACGCGCAACAGGAATGTACGTTGTATAGGTGTCACCATCGAAATCGAGAGTGAGCACGAGCATTGCGCAATAGAGAATCATTCCCGCGACTGTCGGCACAGTGACGCTCGAGGCAAGGCGCGGGCGTTCATCAAGCCTGCCCTTGCGTGCAAGAATGATCATGCCCGCGATCAACGACAACCACAGCACGAATTGAGCGATGCCGCCGCCGCGCTGGTGAACGAGGTCGCCCAGATAGAACGCGCCGATTTGAGCGCACACAGCAGCGCCAGCCGCTCCCGAGCGCAAGAGCAACTGGGTAGACCAGTGGTTTCCGTCGGATGATCCGGGCAGCGAGGATAGGCAGATAAGGGAGCCCAGAATAGCAAGGAGGCGAAACCAGCGTGCGAGGGAGAATTCGTTGTGGATCGCTCTGATGGAGACCGATGGCGTTGTAATGTCGGGCGGAATGACTCTCACTCGTTGTGCGAGGCGGATGTCGGCCAGGCGTGCCTCGACGGTGGCACGGAGTTCCGCGGACTCATAGATCACATCCCAATGGGACCACTCTGCTCTTTGCAGCAGTTGGCGGCTTGGGGGACTCCAGTGCCAGCCATCGGGTCCCGTGAGCACCCAATAGACGTTTCCTGCCTGGTCGACAGCGGCAAACGAACCAGGCTCCAGTTGCGAAACGTTCTCCTTCAGCGTCAGCCATTCACGCTGCGCATTGGGGAAGATGAATTGAGAGATGCCATAGGAGAGCCTGTCGTACGAAGACATATCGTTCGTACTCGAGACGTAAAGAGTGGAATGGACAGGTTTCTCGAGTAGCGATAGAAGCGGGACGAGCTTCTGAAACGAGCGCACGTCCAGTCGAATAGGGAAAAACGATGCCAGTGCAAGGATGAAAAGCGCGAGTAGCGCGGGGATCGCTACTCCGCGAACCAGGATCCAGCGAATGGCAGGCTTCTTCAAATCGTTCGTAATTCGCTCCTCGCCAGAATTCTCGAGTTGGCGCGTGGCCCGAATCTTATCTGCTACTGTTGCGTGGCGTCTCTTATCGTGGGCCGAACGTCAGTTCCCAGGAGAGGATGACTTCAGCCAGGAAGCGCTCGAACGCGTAGTGCAACCCCGCCCGGCCGTCGAGAATGAGTCCCTTGAAAAAAAGGACATATGGGACGATGACGAGCGGCGCGATCACTCGCCATTTTCGAATGCGGCCGACCGACTTGAGCTGCCGCGAATCCGTGGTGCGTAGCTTGTGAGCCTCCTCACGCATGTAGCGCCGTTGTCGGTGGATGAAGGCGCCTAGACTTTTGCGATCGTCATGAATGATCGGCTCGTTCAGGGGAATTACACACCCCGTGACGCGAACGCGGTGGGCGTGGCCATCCATGGCAAACGTCGTCCGATCTCGACGAACCAGTACGGGGTGGGGCGGATAGAGTGACGCTCGAAGAGGCCGGCCAGCGACTGCATAACGAAACGTGACCTCATAACCCGAAACGTCGGAGTCGGGTTCGAGGGCGGCCACTTCTGTGATGAACGCTTCAGGAACGAAGTAGTCGGCATCCAGTGCCAGAACCCACGGGGTGTCGACGTGCCTCATCGCGAAAATCCATTGGGTGGCCAGATCGTCGAAGGGGCGTTGGATGACACGGACGTTGGGAAACGCACGCGCAATTTTCAGCGTGTCATCGGTGCTCAGACTATCGACGACGAGAACTTCGCGCGCCCAACGGAGTTGTGCGAGTGTCCGGCCGATGTTTGGTGCCTCATTACGCGTGAGGACTACGGGCGTAATGGAATCAAGCATCGATATGCGTCCTCCATTCTTGCCGCAACCGAATCCCAGGTAAATTGCGATTCGACGAGCCAGCGCCCGTTTTTTCCCATGGCCGCCGCTCGCATTGGGTCGGATAGCAGCTCATTGATCGCTGGCGCGAGTTCGTCGCTGACGATTCCTGCCTCGGCCGCTGCAACATCTTCAGCAAGACCGACACCGGGGGAAAGCACGACGGGTGTTTCCATCGCCATTGCCTCCAGGACGACGTTGCCGAAATTCTCGGACAATGAAGGAAGCACGAAAACCGCGGCACGAGCCAACAGGTTCCATTTCGCATCGTCGTAGAGAGGTCCGACGAACTCGACACGTTTCGCTACGCCCAACCGGACCGCAAGTTCCGTCAATGCCGGGGTGAGCGATTCCTCGTCGTTGCCCGCGATGATGACGCGGACCCCTTCGATTTTGGATACGGATTCGATCAAACGGTCCAGCCGCTTTTTCCAGTTGACTCGACCAAGATAGACGATCGTGCGGTCTTCCCGCGGGACATCGGGGAGGGGCCGCACGTCGATGCCGTTTGGTATGACGATCGCTCTCGGAATCGGAACCCCGACGTCTCTCGCGTCGTCGAGTTCGCGCTGCGATGTGAAATGAATTGCCGCGGCACGTTCGAAGTTGCGATACTCGACGAGGCGAATCCATGCTCGTTTGACGAAAGAGCTTTTTCTCTCAATCAACTCGGGTACGAGCATTCCTCGAGGCGCGATGACATAGGGCACGCGTGACCGGTTTGCCGCATGCGCGGCAGCAGCTGTAGGCCAAAGAAACACTGAGTGGTTATGAATGACATCGAACGCTTCGATTGATTGAAGCGCGCGAGTCATGCCAGGAGAGACGTAGAGACGCCGAATCGTCGATCGAAAGTAGCGCACCCGAACTCCGTCGATGAGTACGTCTTGATCGAGCGGAACGTCTGACTCCCTATTCCCGTCGACGTTGGTTGTGAAAACATGGACGTCGTTACCGCGACGAGCTAGCGCCGCGCACAATCCATGTACGGCGACGATCGGGCCACCGTATCGCCGCGCTGGTAGATACGTCGGAACGACGTGAAGAATTCTCACGGTGTGAGCCTAACCGAATAAGAGTTGTGGAGTCCCGCGGCCCTTCTCGGCGAGGGACTTTGATTGTGGATCACGTGGTTACTGGCGCCAAAACCGTCGGCGTCTCTGAGGCGGTTAGCGCTCTTTCATCGAACGTTACCGTGGCGAAGAGGCAGCCAGCTAAGAAGCACGTCAGAATTGTGATCACGGGGTCCGAATAGGTTTGCGCCGATGCGAGGAAGTTAAAGACATTCGCGACGATCAGAGAAAACAGGGTAACTCTGTTTGCCTGAGAGCTCCATGGCTTATCCGGGAACGCAGTGATCCGAATCATTACGCGTAGAGTGATCAGGCCGAAGACTAGAACGGCGAAGAGGCCTGGGACGCCCAACTCCACGCCGAGTTTTCCTAAGCCGCCTTCCTGCCACGCAATCCCAGCTTC
>Ga0157378_10005617_pt1 | contig 10989 bp, 4 predicted proteins | sample M65metaG_FD_115309 | JGI IMG/M metagenome (GOLD analysis project Ga0157378, IMG submission 115309) | Miscanthus rhizosphere microbial communities from Kellogg Biological Station, Michigan, USA - M6-5 metaG | ecosystem: Host-associated > Plants > Roots > Rhizosphere > Soil | place: USA: Michigan...
ACGAATCCGGGTGTCGCCGACGACGGTGAACTTGTAGCCCGATTCATTGACGTCGGGCGGCAGGATCTCCAGTCCGGGCTCGGTGGAGCCGGGGACGTGCAGCTGCCGCGCTTCGTTGATGTACTTGACGACGTTGTCGGTGTCGCCGATCTGCGACGACAGCAGGGCCGCCATGAAATCGGCGGGGTGGTGCGTCTTGAGCCAGGCAGTGTGGTACGAGATGATCGAGTAGGCGACCGAGTGCGACTTGACGAAGCCGTAGCGGCCAAACGTCTCGATCTGGCTGGCGATTTCCTCGACGACGCCGGGTTCGAACCCGCGGGCGATGGATTTCTCGACGAACTTTCCCAGCTCGACGCGAATGAGCTCAGCGTCCTTCTTGCCTACGGCTTTGCGCAGGACGTCGGCCTCGGAGAGCGAGATGCCGGCCAGCACCTGCGCGACCCTCATCACCTGCTCCTGATAGGTGATGACTCCGTACGTGGATTCCAGCACCGGCTCGAGCTCGGGCACGATGTACTTGACCGGCTCTTCGCCGCGCTTGCGGCGCATATAGACCTTGTGCATTCCCGCGTCGAGCGGGCCGGGACGCATCAACGCGTTCGACGCCACCAGATCGTCGAAGCGGTCGGCGCGCATGCCCTTGAGAAGATCAGTAGCGAGTGGTGATTCGAACTGAAACACCCCGACTGTCCTGCCGGCGCGGAGCATCCGGTAGGTCTCGGGGTCATCGAGCTCGAGGGCGTCGAGATCGGGCGCCGAGCCGGTGCGGTCGCGAATGGAGCGGAGCGTGTCGGCGATCACCGTCAGCGTGGTGAGTCCGAGGAAATCCATCTTCAACATGCCCGCGTGCTCGAGCGCGTTCATGTCGTACTGGGTGACCACGACTGAATCTTCGCTGCCATTGTTCGCGCCTGCTCCCTTCGACGCCTGGGTGCAAACGGGGACGTACTCGTCGAGCGGACCAGGGGCGATGACGACGCCGGCGGCATGAACGCCGGCGTGACGCGACAGACCTTCGAGCTTCATCGCGTAGTCGAGCAGCTGGCGGTAGCGCTCCTTGCGCTCCTTCACCTCGCGGCCATCGTCCTTGCGGTTGGTGTAGAACTCGCGGATCTCTGGAATTCTCTCGATGGCTTCCTGAACGGTCAGCGAAAAATTGGGGTGATTCGGTACGAGCTTGGCGAGCTGGTCCGTCTCCGACGGCGTAAAGCCCAGCGTTCTGCCCACGTCCTTGATGGCGGCCCGTGATTTCAACGTCCCGAAGGTGATGATCTGGCCGACCGAGTCGCGCCCGTACTTCTGGCGCACGTACTCGATGACTTCGCCGCGGCGCTCAAAGCAGAAGTCGACGTCGATATCCGGCATCGAGACGCGCTCGGGATTCAGGAAACGCTCGAAGAGCAGATCGAACTTGAGGGGATCGATGTTGGTGATCTTGAGCGAGTAGGCGACGATAGATCCGGCGCTGGAGCCTCTGCCCGGGCCAACCGGAATTCCTCTCTCTCGCGCGGCGTTGATGAAATCGGCGACGATGAGGAAGTAGCCGGCGTAGCCCGTCTTGGTGATGACGCCGAGCTCGTAGTCGAGCCTTTCACGGCCATTCGCCGGCAGCTCGGCGCCGTAGCGCTCGCGCGCGCCTTCATCAGCCAGGCGCACCAACAGCTCGTTCTCGCTTTCGACCCCGGCGGGCAACGGAAAGGCAGGGACCCGGTACTGCTTGGAGAACTGAATCGCGCTCTCTTCCGCGATCTTCAGCGTGTTCTCGAGGACGTCCTTCCGGTCGGGGAACGACTCGGCCATCTCCGGGGCGCTCTTGAAGTAGAGGCCCTCGTCGTAGCGCATCCGATTGTTGTCGGAGAAATCCTTGCCTAGCCCAATGCAGAGGAGAACATCGTGCGCGTCGTGATCGCTGCGGTTGAGAAAGTGCGCGTCGTTGGTCGCCACAACCGGCAGGTTGAGCTCCTGCGCGAGCTGGAAGACACGACCGTTGAGCGTTGCCTGATTGTCGGAGGTGTGGGCCTGGACCTCGAGGTAGTACCGGTCCTTGAAGACATCGGCGTACCACGATGCGGCGCTTCGTGCCTGGTCGTACTCGTCGGAGAGCAGGTGGTGCGCGATCTCGCCGGCCATGCAGGCGGAAGAGACGACGATGCCCTCGTTGTATTTGGCGAGGAGCTCGCGGTCCATCCTCGGCTTGGCGTAGAATCCCTCCGTGTAGGCGAGGGAGGAGAGCTTGACTAGATTCTTGTACCCGGTCGAGTTCTGGGCGAGAAGGACGAGGTGGAAGTAAGGCTTGCCTCGGTCGCCGCCGACGCGATCGCGGGCGCGCCTGTCACCCGGCGCGACGTAAGCTTCCATCCCGATGATCGGCTTGAGACCCGCCTTCTTGGCCTTTTCCTGGAACTCCCAAGCCCCGTGAAGGTTACCGTGGTCGGTGATGGCGAGGGCCGGTTGCTCGAATTCGAGAGCTCTGCTGATGAGGTCGTCGATCCGGTTGGCGCCGTCGAGGAGGGAGTATTCTGAGTGGCAGTGGAGATGGACGAAGGACACATGATAAGAATATGCGACGCGGTATCCTGGCGATAGCGGTTTGCCTCGCTGTTTTGCTCCTAATCTCTGCTCCGACAGCCTGTTACCTGAGTCGGGGCGCGTGGGAGGAGGCTAAGATTTTGAGCCGGCGGCAGCCCATTTCCGAGATTGTGGCGGATCCGCGCACTCCGGTCGACTCTCGTGAGAAGCTGAAAGTGGTTTTAGCGGCCCGCCAGTACGCAAAAGACAGTCTAAGGCTGAAAACCAAAGACAGTTTCACGACATATTCGCGTCTAGATCACGACACTTTAGTGCTGGTTGTGTCGGCAGCCTATCGGGATACGCTCAAACCTTATACATGGTGGTTTCCGATAGTCGGCAGGGTGCCCTACAAAGGGTATTTCGACTTCGCGGCGGCGAAGCGAGACGCGAAAGGCTTGGCCGACGATGGCTTCGATGTGTACGTCCGCCCATCGGATGCTTTCAGCACTTTGGGTTTTTTCAACGACCCTTTGCTCAACACCACGCTCAAGGGTGATTCGGTCGGCCTGGCGAACACGGTGATTCACGAGCTCACCCACAACACCTACTACGCCGCGGGCCAGGCACCGTTCAACGAATCGTTTGCGATGTTCGTCGGAGCCCGCGGAGCGGCGGCTTTTTTTCGGTCGCGCGGACAAGAGGCGGCTGCCGCCAAGGTCGAAGCCGAGTGGGAGGATGACAAGCTGTTGGCGAGATTCTGGTCGCGAGTGATACGATCGCTGGACTCGGCGTACGCCCAGCATGTTACGAAGGCGGAGAAGATCGCGGCGCGCGATACGGTTTATGCGCGCACCCGTCAGGCGCTGGTGAACGAGATCGCGCCGCAGCTCAAAACCATAAATCCGCTCTACGCTCAGCGCGTTCAGCTTAACAACGCGGCGCTGCTGGCCCGTCGCGTCTACGCGACCGACCTCGACGTCTTCGACCGGATTTACGAGAGGGAGGGAAGGGATCTCCGGCGGAGCATCGGGAGGGTGATCGGGTTGGCGCGGGCGAATCCATCCGGTGCGTTCGACGCACTGGAGAAGTGGAGCGACAAATACTCGACGGAGTCTTCACCGTAGCTGTAGCTCACCGTGCATTTCGTACACTTTATGAACGATTTGTATGCGTTGGCAATCCGGCATTGACACTTTGAAGACACGTTCTCTACCTTAGGGCTTCAATCTGCGCGGGTCTGCTACCCACGGGGGGGTCTCGGGGGGACCAGCCGCAGAATGGCGCTCTGCCATTCTAGGTTGCTGCTTGGTGCGAACGCACAAGCGGCAGCCCGCCTAGCAAGCCACCCCTGGCTAGGAGACAAAAAAGAATATGTTACGTCTATTGCGACAGCTCTCTGTTGCAATGGGAGTCGTGGCATTTGTGCCACTGCTCGCATTCGCCCAACAGGGATCAGGCAACATCACCGGACGCGTCATTGAGACAGGCACAGGCGTGCCAGTGGCCGATGCCCAGGTGATGATTGCTGGAACGACGCGCGGTGCACGCACCGACGCTGAAGGCCGGTACCGCATCATCGATGTTCCGGCAGGAACGGTAGTGGTTCGCGCGCTGCGCATCGGGTACTCATCGACCGCGCAAAATGTCTCGGTCACCGCGGGGGGCTCGACCACTGCGGACTTCGCGCTGTCGACGGCGGCCATCTCCCTCGATCGCGTTCTGGTGACGGCGACCGGGAGCGAACAGCGCCGAGTGGAAGTGGGAAACGCCGTATCGAACATTGAGGTCGAGGATCTCCAGAAGGCCGCAATACCGAATGGAGCCAGCCTGCTCCAGGCCCGCGCCCCCGGCGTGACGGTGATCCAGAACGGCGGCACGACCGGTACGAGCGCTCGCGTCCGCATCCGTGGAGCGAACAGCATCAACCTGTCGAACGAGCCGCTGCTCATCATCGACAACGTTCGCGTCAACAACTCGTTCAACAGCTTCTCGATCGGCACCGGCGGTCAGAGCGTTTCGCGCCTCAACGATCTGGATCCTGATGAGATCGAGAGCATTGACATCCTGAAGGGCCCAGCGGCCTCGGCTCTCTACGGCACTGCGGCGGCCAACGGCGTCATTCAGGTAACGACCAAGCGTGGCCGTTCGGGCAAGGCGACCTACTCGGTTTACGGACAGACTGGCAGCATCCAGCCCTTCAACGATTTCCCGTCCAACTACAACTCGTACGCTGAAGGCGGCGCCAATTGCCCGGCAGGACAGGCGACGTGCCCTTCGTTCTGCTTCCTTGCTGACCAGGCGCTCGGCGTAGCCGGTTGCACGGTAATCGATTCGCTGTACGTCTACAGCCCGCTGGCCGCTCACAGTCCTTTCCGGACCGGCCACAACAATCGTGGCGGGTTCCAGACCTCCGGTGGCAACGACGCCGCGCAGTATTTCGTCTCGACCGACATCAACGACGAGACCGGCGTATTTCTCAACAACCGTCTTCGCGGCGTGAACCTGCGGTCGAACCTGAACCTGGTCCCGTTCAACAAGATGCGCGTTCAGGTCAACGGCGGTTACTTCACCAGCCGCGCCTCGCTGCCGCAGAACGACAACAACAACCTCGGCATCGTTCCGAACGGATTGCTGGGCAAGGCCCGCGAGAGTGAACCTGGCACTCCGGGTACGCCTGGAGCAGAGCCCGCGTCAGGAAGCCGTCTCGGCTACTTCCTCCGTGCGCCTGAGAAGCTCTATGCCGTGACCTCCAACCAGGACATCGAGCGGTTTACCGGTGGACTCACCGGAGATTACACGCCAGTGTCGTGGTTTCAGGTCCTGGGCATCCTAGGATACGACGCATTGAACCGGTTCGACGCCGGGTTGCTCGAGCCGAACATTCTCGACAACAACACCAGCAACAGGATCGGGAATCGTACCGCGAACAGATATCAGATCTACAACTACACGGCCAATCTCAGCGGAACGGCGACGTTCAATCTGGGGTCGAGTTTGACCTCGAGGACATCGGGCGGCACCCAGTTCCAGCGCGAGAATTTCACCGATAATCAGGCGTTCGGAACGACGCTCGTCGCCGGCACCGCCTCACTCGCCGGCACGTCGACGGGATTTGCCGTCGATGAAGACCAGCTCGACAATCGCACGCTCGGATACTTCATCCAGCAGCAATTCGGATTCGCGGAGAGGCTGTTCGTCACCGGCGCGTTGCGCGGCGACAAGAACAGCGCTTTCGGAAGGGACTTCGCGTTTGCCAAGTATCCATCCGGCAGCGTTTCCTACGTGATCAGCAAGGAGTCGTGGTTCCCGACGCGCTTCATCAACACCCTGAAGCTGCGCGGCGCCTACGGTGTCTCGGGCCTGCGCCCGGGACCGGTTGATGCGCTCCAGTATTTCAACCCGACCGCGGTCAACGTGGTTGGTGTGGAGACAGCGGCTATCAACGTCGGAAATCTGGGCGATCCCAACCTCAAGCCTGAAAAGGTTCACGAGGGAGAGATCGGTTTCGAGTCGAGCATTTTCGGTGACCGGCTCGGCCTCGACTTCACCTACTTCAACAAGCAGTCGAAGGATGCTTTGATCAGCCGCACCCTGCCGTCTGGCGCGGGCACGGCGACGTCTCAGCTGACCAACATCGGTAAGGTGGAGAACAAGGGAATTGAGTTGCAGGCCAGCATGGGCCTGGTGCGCATGGCCAAGTTCGGCTGGGACGCGACCCTCAACTACGCGACCGTTCACAACAAGCTCATCGATCTGGGCAAGGATCTCCTCGGCAACGACATCCAGCCGATCATCTTCGGCCTGGGCGGTGCTTCACAGCGCCACACCGAAGGACGTCCTCTGGGTGCGTACTACCAGGAGACCTACACGTTCAATGATACCAACAACGATGGCGTCATCGACTACAACGAGGTCACCCTCGGCGACACGGCGTATCTGGGCAACCCCCTGCCGACCCACACCTGGTCGGTCAATTCGGTGATGACGTTTGCCAACCAGCTTCATTTTCGCGCGCTTGTAGACGCGCAGCGCGGTTTCAAACAGTACAACAGCACCGAGGAGTTCCGGTGCGGTACGGTAGCAAACTGCCCATCAATCTACGTCGCCGGTACGCCGCTCTGGCAGCAGGCCCGCGCGATCGCGAACATCAACTTCGGGACGGCAGCGGGGTACATCGAAGACGCGTCGTACGTGAAGCTGCGCGAGCTCGCGTTGACGTGGGACATCCCGGTCAGCTTTGCCTCGCAAATCGGCATCACGCGTGGCATGAGCCTCACCCTGGCCGGTCGTAACCTGCACACGTGGACGAACTACACCGGATTGGATCCAGAGATCAATTTCACCACCGCGAATTTCACCCAGGCTGAGTTCCTGTCGCAGCCGCCGGTGAAGCGTTACAGCATTCGCCTCGACCTCAACTTCTGATGCGGCCCGTCCGCAAAGGCACATCCATGCACATAAAAAATCTTTACCGGTTCCGTATGCTCGGAGCGGTGATCGTTGCCAGCACGGTGACGGCGACCGCCTGTAATACGGACCGTCTGCTCACGGTTGAGCGACCCGACATCGTGCCGATCTCGTCGGTCACCGATAAAACCGCTCTAGCCACTGTGTACGGCGGCGTGCTGAGTGATTTCCAGGTCGGCTTCAGCGGATCGAGCGCAAACGAGGGCGTGGTGAACTACAGCGGCCTCCTTGGCGATGAGTTCAACATCACCGACACGTTCGACACCCGCATCGAGATCGATGCCCGCTACACGTCGTTCGACAACGCGAACAACGACAACGTGTTCCGCAACCTGGCGCGCTCACGTCAGTCTGCGGAGCTGGCGGCGGCGAAATTTGCCGAGCTGGCCCCAACTTTCCTGCCAGCTGAGGTGAACGGCTTCAATACGCAGCGCGCCGAGATCCTGAACCTGGCTGGAATGGATTATGTGCTGTTCGCGGAGATCTACTGCTCGGGCGTACCGTTCGACTCCGTCACCAGCGACGGCGGGATCGTTGGCAAGCCCGGTCTGACCACCGCGTTGATGCTGCGCACGGCGATCAATCGTTTCGACAGCGCGACAGCCGTTGCCAGCAGTGTCACGCCTGCCACGACTGCTTCCACCAACCAGCTCCGTCTGGCCAGGGTCGGTAAGGCACGCGCCTATCTCGATCTCGCCAATACCTACAACGACGCTTTCCTGGATTCAGCGATTGCGACGATTGGTGGAACGGCAGGTGTTCCAACGACGTTCTCCTATGTTGTCTCGCACTCGAACAACACCACCACCGAGAACAACGGCGTGTGGTCGTTCGTGAACAACCAGGTTCGCTGGAGTGAGGCGAACCGCGAAGGGAGCGCCGCCTCAGGAGGCAATGTTGGCCTGGCGTACCGGACACAGTTCGTGAACGGCGCTGACGTTCGCACGGCGTTCCTGCCGGCCGTGGCCGGGTTCAATGGCGCGGCGAATTTCCGTACGCAGAAGTATCCGGCGCGTGAAACGTCAGTCGTGCTCGCCAGCGGTACGGAAGCGCGACTGATCGAGGCTGAGGCATTTCTGCGGAAGGGCGATATTGTGAACTGGCTCAATAGCATCAACACGCCGCGACGCGTACTGGCGTTGAACCAGTGCGTGACTGGCGCGACTGCGTGCGCCAATCCTTCGACTGCCGGTGGCGTCGAGACGAACACCACGACCCACACCACCGCAACCGGACTGGCGGATCTCGTTGATCCGGGAACCCAGGCTGCGCGCGAGACTCTGACGTTCAACGAGCGTGGGTTCTGGATGTTCGGTACGGCGCACAGGCTGGGCGACATGCGCCGTGAGATCAGACAGATCGGACGTCCATTCAATGCCGTCTATCCGACCGGCCAATACATTCTGCCCGGTCAGCCGGGTGGTGTGTACGGACCGGGCGTAAACCTGCCGGTGCCGATCTTTGAGGAGAGCAACGGTATCTTCACGACGGCAAGCTGCAACACCGCCCAGCCGTAAAAGGCGGTCGCAGATGTAAAAAAGGGAGCGCGAAAGCGCTCCCTTTTTTATTTGTCGATCACGCTCGCCTTAATTCGCGGGTGGGATTTCCAATCTGGTTTCAATAAGTATCGCGCCACCGCCAGCGCGGATGCCGTAGACGTACGCGCCCTCGGTCGCATTGAGAACGCGAATGTTGTCGATGTTGGTGGCGAGTATTTGTCCGAGAACCCTGAAGTCAGACTGCGGGACTCCGTCGACCGCGACCATCGGGCTGTCATCGAGAAGGATCGTCCCATGGCCTCGCTGCCAGATCTTGGCAGGCCGGCCGTCTCTATCTTCGCGCGTCCGCACGAAGGAAGTGCGCTGCAATACCTCCCAGGCGGTCTGGCCACCGGAAGCGATGATTGCTTTTGAATCTATGAGGTGACCGTACTTGGGCGCGACTGACTGCTGCGCAGGGGGATGAACCCAACTGCAACCCGCCGAAAAGAAAAGGGCGGTCGCGGTGATTGCGAGACGAGGGCCGGGTAAGGTCCAGGTTTGGTGAGGTGTACTCATGCCTTCCCCCAGTTATCCATAGCATAGTGCCGGGTTCAGGGGAAAGAAAGAGCAGCTTTTGTATAAGATCCTAAGCGCGCGTCTCGGGCGGCCCGAACCTGGAGCGAAGGAGGGCTCTCAGATCGAGTAAAGGCTCCTTCCTCGGTTCCTCCGCCGGTGCGGGGGCGTTGTTCGAGGACAGCGCAACTCGCTGCATGTTGTCGCGGACGCCGCGGTCGATGAATCGACAGAGCTGATCCAGCGAATAGTTCGAGCCGCGCCGCGTCGAGTACGCGTTGAGGGGGTACGTCACGTTGAGGTGATTGCGCGCGCGCGTCAACGCAACATACATCAGCCGACGCTCTTCCTCGGTTTCTTCCTCGTTGTTCAGGCAGCGCGCGGAAGGGAACCAGCCATCCACCGCCCAAATCACGAAGACGGCGTCCCATTCTTTCCCCTTCGCCGAGTGCGCGGTGCTCAGTACGAGGGCATCGTCCTCTTCCTTAGTTCCACCCGCGAGATCCTGGGTCGCCTGCGGTGGCTCGAGAGCCAGCGCCGACAGAAATGTCGCGCGATCCGGATAGCCGGCGGCGATGATCTGAAGCTGATCGAGGTCGGCGAGGCGCGGCCCGACCCTGTCGTATCGCTCACGCAGGATATTGACGTACATCAAACAGCAACGAAAAATAAACAACACTACATGCGCTAAGTCCACGATCGGTCCCGAGCGCAGTGAGTCGAGAAGCTGGACGAGAGCCGCGTGCGCCGCTCTCGCCTTCGGCGGCGGCTTGTAGCGGCCGAACGCGGTGGATTCCCAGGCGGCGGCCGCCATTGCATCGATTGCCGCGCGCGCCGTCGCGTCTCCGATACCGGGCAACAACAGCAACAGCCGGTACCAGCTTACCTCGTCGCGCGGATTCTCGAGGATGCGGAGAAAGGCGAGCACATCCTTCACGTGCGCCGCCTCGAGGAACTTGAGACCGCCCCACTTCTCGAAGGGGATCTTGCGATTGGTGAGCTCGATCTCCAGATCGGCGGACATGTAGCCGGCGCGGAACAGCACGGCGATCTCGCGCAGCGGCGTTCCTTCCTCATGGAGCTCAAGGATTCGATCGACAACGAACTGCGTCTGTTGCTGCTCATCTCGCGCGGCGACCAGCCACGGAGCTTCACCCCCCGTGCGCTCGGTCCACAGATTCTTCGTAAAGCGCTCGGCGGCGCGCGAGATCACGGTATTGGTGACGCTGAGAATCGGCTGGGTGGACCGATAATTCTGCTCGAGGGCGACCATGGTCGCGCCGGGAAACTGCTTCGGGAAATCGAGGATGTTGCGGAAGTTGGCGCCGCGGAAAGAGTAGATGCTCTGCGCATCGTCGCCCACGACGCTGATGTTCTTGTGGGCGACGCACATCCCGCGAAGGATGCGCGCCTGCAGGACGTTGGTGTCCTGGTACTCATCGACGAGAATGTGGTCGTAGAGCCCGGAGATCTTCTTGCCCAGCTCCGGTGACGCCTCGAGCAACAAAGCCCAGAAGAGGAGCAGATCATCGTAATCGACGAGATTGCGCTCCTGCTTTCTCCGGGTGTAATCGGCGTAGATCTTCGCGAAGTCCTCGAGATAGTCCACGAACTGCGGGTACGAATCGCGGACGATATCCTCGACGGCGATCTCGGTGTTGATGTGCCGCGAGTAGACGTACTGGAGCGTCTCCTTCTTGGGGAAGCGCTTCGCCTTGGCGGCGTATCCGAGCTGAGCGCGCGACAGCTGCATCAGGTCGGCGGAATCACCCTGGTCCATTATGGTGAAGTCCTTGGCCAGACCGGCCGCTGGTCCGTAGCGGCGGAGCAGGCGATGCGCCGTGGCGTGGAACGTCCCGCCATGAACGCGCTTGCTGTTGCTTCCCACCAGTCGCTCGGCGCGTGACAACATTTCCTGAGCGGCGCGACGAGTGAAGGTCAGCAGCAGAATTCG
>Ga0157378_10005619_pt1 | contig 10987 bp, 10 predicted proteins | sample M65metaG_FD_115309 | JGI IMG/M metagenome (GOLD analysis project Ga0157378, IMG submission 115309) | Miscanthus rhizosphere microbial communities from Kellogg Biological Station, Michigan, USA - M6-5 metaG | ecosystem: Host-associated > Plants > Roots > Rhizosphere > Soil | place: USA: Michigan...
CCGTGTCCGACATCAGCTCCGGCACCTCGATGTCGGACGCGGTGACGTCGCCCGAGCCGGTATCGATCGACAGCGGGCCACCCTTGACGTTCTTCACCTCGACGTCGCCCGAGCCTGTATCGAGCGACACCTGGCCGGTGGCCCCGTCGACGCGTATATCGCCGGAGCCGGTGTCGATCGCGAGCGAACCTAGCGTGCTCTGCGCCGTCACGTTGCCCGAGCCCGTATCGATATCCAGCGAGCCGCTCACCTTGCTCGCCGTGGCTTCGCCGACACCGAGGCGTATGGCGACGTCCTGATTGCGCGGCACGAGCACGCGCAGATCCGCGTGCGCTTCGAGCCCGTTGCCCGAGCCCGCGATCGTGACCTGGCTGCCGCCCGAATGGTTCTTGCCGCCGAACGTGCCGTCCGATCGCACACGCATCTGCGTGCGAGAGTGGGAGCCCATCTCGGGATAGACGATGCGATTGTCGGGGTAGATCACGCGCAACGTCTGCCGGCCGTCGATCACGCCCGTCGAGATCCTCAGCTCGCGCGCATCATCGCCCTCACGCGTCACGATCACCTTGAGCGACGAGCCGTCGGACGGCTCGACGGTCACCTTGCCGGCCAGGTTGTAGATGGACGCCGGGCCGGACTTCAGCACGATGGTGGAGTCGCCGTCGGCACGCGCGAGCGCGGGCACTGCGACGAGGACGAGTGCGGCCAGCGCGCCCGAGGCGCGCAGCAGAGGGCGAGGCTCGGAGATCGGCATGGCAAGTTCCTCCGGGGCAATCGGCGTGCGTATGAGTGAGCTACGCACGCGCGCGGGTCGGGGTTTCATCGCCACCTTGGACCTCGCGAGCGGGCCCAGGGTTGGAGGGCGTTGGGCCAAAGCGCCGCGGCCGAGCGGGTTGCGCTAGACTGCCGCGACGGGAGCCGCGCCGGCGACCGCTCGCAACCACTTCGGGGAACGCATGATCGACCGCCGCCTGCCGCTGATCGACCTGCACCGCCATCTCGATGGCTCCGTGCGACTCGAGACCATTCTGGCGCTCGCCGACGAGCACGGCATCGAGCTGCCGGCGCGTGACTTCGAGAGCCTCAGGCGCCACGTTCAGATCAGCGGCCGCGAGCCCTCGGTGATGGCGTTCATCGAACGGTTCCGCTGGCTGCGCGAAGTCATGGCGAGCACCGAGGCGTGCCGCCGCATCGCGTACGAGAGCGTCGAGGACGCGAAGCTCGAGGGCATCGATTACATCGAGCTGCGCTTCAGCCCGTGGTTCATGGCGGAGCGCCATCGGCTCGATCCCGCCGCGGTCGTCGACGCGGTGCTCGACGGCATCAATGCGGGGCGGCGCGACTTCGGTGTCGGCGTGGGCGTGATCGGCATTCTCAGCCGCACCTACGGTCCGGCGATCGCGCGCGAGGAGCTCCAGGCCCTGCTGCGCGGCCGTGACCGCATCGTCGCGCTCGACCTCGCGGGCGACGAGGCGCGCATGCCCGCGGGACTGTTCGCCGAGCACTTCGCGCGCGCCCGCGACGCGGGCTGGCGAGTCACCGTGCACGCGGGCGAGGCCGCAGGCGCGCAGAGCGTGTGGGACGCGATCCGCGAGCTGGGTGCGACCCGCATCGGTCACGCGGTGCGCGCGGGTGAGGATCCGCGGCTGCTCGATCACATGCTCGAGCACGGCGTCAGCATCGAGGCGAATCTGACCAGCAACGTGCAGACCAGCGCGGTCGCGAACTACGGCGTGCACCCCCTCAAGCGCTGGCTCAATCTCGGGCTCGTCGCCAACCTCAACACCGACGACCCCGCGATCAGCGGCATCGACCTCGCGCACGAGTATCGCGTCGCCGCACCCGCCGCGGGGCTGACGGCCGATCACATCCGCCAGGCGCAGTGGAACGCGCTCGAGATGGCGTTCCTGACGCCGGACGCGAGGGCGGAGCTGGAGCGGCGGAAGCGCGCATAATTCCGCGCCGAACCGACCGCGACCTGCCGATAACTCTCCGCACAGTCCTTTCCGTTTCGAATCGCGGAGGTCATCGTGGCCCGAGCCCTGCTGATCGCTATCTGTCTTGCCTTCGCGTGCCCCGCCGCCGTCGGCGCGACCACGCGCGCTTCGCATCCGGCGCCGCCCCAGGCGTCTGCCGGCGTGCTCGACTCGCTCATCGACACAGCCGGCATCCCCAAGGCGATGCTCGCGACGTTCGAGCGCGCCTACGACGAAAACTGGGTCGTGTTCGGTAGCGGCTCGCACCAGAACTACTTCTTCCTGCCGCGCACGATTCGCGTGACGCCGCAGGGCACCAAGACCGTATGGGGCGTCAACGTGCAGGGCGCGGACCCCGACGGCTGGAACACGGGGCGCGCGGCGATCGTCGCGCAGCGCTCGAAGCTCGGAGCCGATCCGAAGCCCTACGCGCACTACCTGCTGACGAAGGTGCAGTGGGAGATCGACTGCGAAGGCAAGCGGATGCGCATGCGGCAGCTCGTCGACTGCGACGATGCGGGCCACGTGATCTGGGCGGGCCACTACAACGATGCGCTCGAGGCCCCGTCGGCGGGCTCGAACGGCGAGAACCTCGTGCGGACGTTCTGCGAGCCGAAGCTCAGAATCACGTTCCGCGACGTCGTGAACACGCCGATGGGCGAGCCGGTCTCCGCCGAGCGCGACCCCGAGTAGCGGCGAGCCGCTAAGTCGGCCGCTTCATCTTCAGGTACTTGGCGAACGGCGGAATCGCGACGCCGCGCGCGCAGCAGTCGATCAGCGTCGCGAGATGGGCCGCGCGTGTCGACTCGCGCTTGGCGCTCACGACCCAGTGCCCCGCCATCTTGCGGTACGACGGCGTCTGCGCGTCCCAGAACCGGCGCGCCTTGGCGTTCGCGCGCAGCTTCGCGAGCGCTGCGCCCTCGAGCTTGGATTCGGGAGTGTCGTGCGAGTACCCCGACCTGCGTCCGTCGGCCCACTTCGCGCGCGCCGACTTGCCGGCCGCGTGTACCAGACCGGCCGCTTCGAGCTCGGCGTAGCGTTTCAGGTTGACGTTGCTCCAGCGGCTCGTCGCCTTCCGCGGCGTGAAGCGGATCACGTAGTGCTCGGCATCGATGCCGACCCGTAGCCCGTCGATCCAGCCGAAGCACAGCGCCTCGTCCACCGATTGCGGCCACGTGATGCAGCGTTTGCCCGTGGCCACGCGCCAAAAGCCGACCCACAGCAGATTCCGCTTGGCGTGGTTCGCCGCGAGCCACTTGCGCCACGCCGCCTGCGTGGTGAAGAAGCGCGGCTTCGGGAGAGCGAGTGACTTGCGCCGGGTCGCCATCGCGCCGAGTCTAGTCGAGACCCGCGGCCGAGGAGAATGTCATGCCCCCGACGATGGCGAACGGAAAGATCTGCTACATCGAGCTGCCGGCGACCGACATCGAGCGGTCGTCGCGCTTCTACGCGAACGTGTTCGGCTGGAAGATCCGCCAGCGCGGCGACGGCTCGACCGCGTTCGACGATGGCGTCGGCGAGGTGAGCGGCGCGTGGGTGAGGGGACGCCCGCCCTCGCGCGATGCGGGGATGCTCGTCTACGTGATGGTCGACAGCGTCGAGGCGACGCTGGCGAAGGCGATCGCCGAGGGCGGCGAGCTGGTGCAGCCGATCGGCGGCGATCCGGGCGAGATCACCGCGCGCTTCCGCGATCCGGCGGGCAACCTGATCGGGCTCTATCAGCAGCCGGCGTGAGGGCGAAAACGAATGGCGCACGAGATCGGGCTCGTGCGCCATCTTCGTTCTCGTGCAAAGGCGGCAAGCTTAGAACAGCACGATGGGATGCCCTATTACCTGATCACCGACCTTGAGCCGAACGTAATACATGCCTTTACGGACGGGGACGCCATCGTCATTGGACATGTCCCAGGTTTGGGAGTGACGACCTGGCGATGCCAACCCGCTCTCGAGCGAGCGGATATTGCGCCCAGCAATGTCATAAATCTCAAGTCTCAGGTGTGAGCCGCTATCTTTCTGCGGAACACCGAAATCCATGTGAAGCCGAGATCCTCGCGGCGCGGGATTCGGAATGGGGCCGGAAAGCTCCAGGGCATTCGGCAAGGCCGTATTGTCCGCGTTGCCCCCTCCGCCATTGCTGCGCATTTCGTCGAAACTGCATGCAACTTCAGTGTGGGATCCACACCCCAGCGTCGTTCCCGAGGCGTAAGCAATCGGCGATTTGTTGTTGCCCTCGTCTTGAGCTCGCAGTGCAAAGTAGATGGCCTTGTTGCAGCTTAGAGGCGGCACCCCCGGTGGTATGTATGATTCATAATTATTGAGGTCGGCACAACCGTGGGTTCCGGCCGGCCCTGGTGCATCCGTATCGCCCGCGTGGATCGTGTATGCATTTTCGAAATTATCCTGATTGATGGGCAGATATGACCACCGGAGATCAATGGAAGCGGCGGTACCGGACATGTCATCATCTCCGGGATTGGTCCACGACACCATTGCGGTGGTCTTGCCGAACGATGCAGAGACCCCGTATGGCGCGGCCGGTGCCACGACATCGTGCACACCAATGGCAAAGAGCTCCCCGTCTCCGGGACCAAGAGTCACATGGATGGTTTGGGTTCCGTACGCAAAGTGCACAAACGTGCCATCCACTTTGTTGCACCGCTTGATTTCACTCGGTTCATAACTGAGGGTTACCGTCACCCGGCGGTTATATCCGCCGGTCTTGTTCCAGTCCTTGTTGACGATCAAGAGGTATCCCTCGCCTGAGGTGGGATTTCGCAAGTACCCCACCATAGCATCACCGCGATCTGTGCTGCCGACATAATGCCCGTCGTCCGATATGTCGACGCTCGACATGGACGTCACGACGTTGTAGTACATCCCGGGGTGCAGCACATCCAGGCCGATTCCGGACTGATCGATCGTCGCTTGATGGTAGGTCGCAAGACAATCGAGATCGACGAGTGTCTCGCCAAGGTTGTGCAACTCAGTATTCAAAGTAGTCACCGAATCATACTTGGCCGTGGTGCATCCGTTGGCACCCAGGATACCATCGCCATATCCCCAGATGGCCCAGGGATAAGCGACTGGTGGAGTACCATGAGTTTCATAGGGTAACTGCACAAGAGTCCAATATCCGATGCCCTTAACACCATAAGCCAATGCGGTATAAACCTGCCATCTCACTTGCGCCATGCTGATGATTCTGCCGCTCTGCCCGGGCTTTATGTTTTGAGAGAGCTGGACGACGCGCCAAATGGGAACAGGGCGATGCGTTGGGTCGTGAGCGGCGGCCACATTGCGCTGTACACGCAGTCCCTGGAAATAGTTATTCTTTACGAAGCTGCTATTTTCGAAAGGATAGTCGTCTGCGCTGAGCATTTGAGCCGGGTGAGCGAGCCCTTGCGGGCATCCACGACATTCGAGGTATTGATTCAGGTAACACGTGTACATGGCCTCCGGATCGCCGTTGCAGAACTCGACCGCGCTCTGTGTCATGCCGCTGATCGGAAGCAAGTTAGTATATGCTAGTTCGCCGGGTTTGTAGGACTGAACGATATTCGCTGCTCCACCCATCGACTGGAAGACCTGGTCGGCGGTGCGTATGACTGCGCCACTCTCGTTCTTGATTGCCTGGGGTTCGTCCCATACGAGGTAACCCCCGACGATGCTTGATAGGAGCCCCCCTTCCGCTTCAAGATCATCAATACTGTGCTGGATATCATCGTCCCAGCAATTAGTATAATTAGGGGGTGATGTATAGCAAGGACTCAGATGGTCGTATAAGTTCCAGTTCTCGGTAATGAGACCGCTGTCATAGTTAACCTCGGCGGAATCGTATTGAACAATGGCGCGAAGATCGAATGGGCGTCCGAGTTCTGACAGCTTGAACTTGGTACCGAGCATCCGTTGAAGCTGTATATGGTCGCTCTGAAGACCTCGCATGGGCAACGGAACAACGAAGTCGAAGCCCGCAGCATTGATGTAGGTGTAGTAATCGTCTCCGCTGGGACAGGAGGACCCGCCGGATCCCCAGCCGATGATCGGGAAACGGTGCGTCGCCTGTGCAGCGGAATAGGAAAGTATCAAAGCGAGGAGTACGGCTGCGATGATCCACGGACCCCGAATCGATGGCACGGGCAAACCCCTTTCCTTAGGGTGGAGCGGTTTGGCGGCTCGCATCGAATCCAGTAATGCCATCCAAGGGGCGTCCAGCGTAGCACGCGGAGCGCTGCATCTCATCGCGAGATTGCACACGGCGGCTTCGACCTTTGGCACGACGGGCGCGCCGAACATGATCGCCGACTGCGATGACACGGCGATTCGCACCTCGCAGGTCGCCGATTGTGGTGAAGCGGACTCTCTAGCTGTTCGCGGTTTTCGGCGAACTAGCTCGTCAATCCGCCGCGACGTGCGGCGGCGGCCACAAGCGCTTCCAATCCGTTGCGAGCGAGCCCACGACAGCACCGAGCAGCATGCCGATCGGAATGCAGACCAGCGCGGCCGGCCCAGCCCAGCCCTCGTGGTCTTTCGGCGCCATTGGCGAGTAAACGCTGATCGGCAGGACGATTCCCCCGATTAGCATGCCGGCGCTCGCGGCCGAGTGTTGCGTCTCGAGGCTGCGCAGGTCGTGCCACGCGACCGGAGGAGCAAGCGTCGCCGCCGGCGGCAGCTTGACTCCGCGGGACCACTTGCTCACACCGCGCACATTCGCGGCGTCGAACCACACTCCGGTGCTGTCGGTGCGCGCGCGGCCGATCTCGTAGCGCCATCCTTCGACTTGGATCCGCGCGTCGCGCTTCGACAGCTCGCGTCGCAGCACCAGTTGGTGATCGGGTGGCGGCACCGGCGCCGCCGCGGCCGTCATTGCACGAACATCATCACGAGCGCAATCAACGCGCGGCCAGCGCTTCGCATCACGAGTCCCCCGCGTGCTCGACCAGCAGGTGGAGCAGATACCCCAGCGCCTGCACCTCCAGCAACGCAACCTCGCGCATCGACACGGGGCCCAGCTCCGTGCGTGACAGATCCGCTTCGGTCAGCTGGTGCATCTCCGCCAGCACGAGCCGCGCCTGGTTGATCGCGCTCATCCACGCGGCGCGGTGCTCGGCAGGGAACGCGATCTCGCCGCGACGCTCGTCGAACGCCGCGAGATCGGTGCGGTACGTCTCCGCCGCCGCCTCGAACAGATGCCGCAGCTCGGGGCCGACGAGGCGGCGCCATTCCTCGCCGCGCGCCGGCTCGCCAGGGCGCGCGTCGGGATAGAGACGCTCGCGCACCGACGTCGAATCGCGCTGCGCGAGGATCTCGGGCACGCGACGCAGGCAGTGCGCCATGACCGGATCGATACCCCGGATCAGGATGCCTCGCTCGCCGCCGTCCTTCACCTCGAGTGCCACGGCTACTCCACGCGCTCGAGCGTTGTGAGCAGGAGCGCGGCCTGCAGCTTCTTCACGTAGCTCTCGGCGGGCTCGAGGTCGCCCGTCCACAGGATCGAGCGGCCCTTCTCGTGCACTTCCATCATGTGCCGCTCCGCCTTGTCGCGTGCGTAGCCGAACACGCGCTGGAACACGTACGTCACGTAGCTCATCAGATTCACGGCATCGTTGTGCACGACGACGTTCCACGCCCGCGCGTGCTGGGTCTTCGGCTGGCTCTCTTCCCGGCTGCGGGTCTTGGGGACCGTTGGCGTGGTCGCCGCGACGATGGGGCGACCAGCGCCATCGCGCACGCGCGCCTTCAAATTGGTGAACGTCACGCGCGTGCGGCCGTCGACGCGCGCGACTTGTGCTCGCCGACGAGCCGCTCGACCACCTCCGGCTCCGCGAGCGTCGTCACGTCGCCGAGGCCCGTGTATTCGCCGGATGCGATCTTCCGCAGGATCCTGCGCATGATCTTCCCGCTGCGGGTCTTCGGCAGGCCGCTCGCGACGTGCACGATGTCGGGCGCCGCGAAGCCGCCGATCGCCTGACGCACTTGCTCCTTCAAAGCACCCTCGACCTGCGCGGGGTCCTGCTTCGCGTAGTCCGGCGTCAGCAGTACGTAGGCGTAGATGCCCTCGCCCTTGACGGCATGCGGGAAGCCGACGACCGCCGCCTCCGCGACCGCCTCGTGCGCGACGAGCGCGCTCTCGACCTCGGCCGTGCCGAGGCGATGGCCGCTCACGTTGAGGACGTCGTCGATGCGGCCCGTGATCCAGTAGTAGCCGTCCTCGTCGCGCCGGCAACCGTCGCCCGTGAAGTACTTGCCCGGGAACTGGGTGAAGTACGTCTCCTTGAAGCGCTGGTGATCGCCCCACACGGTGCGCGCCTGGCCGGGCCAGGGCGAGGTGAGGCACAACGCGCCCGACACACCGTTGCCCTCGAGCGTGTTGCTCTTCTCGGGATCGACGACGACCGGCTTCACGCCGAAGAACGGGAACGTCGCCGAGCCCGGTTTGCACGGCGTCGCGCCCGGCAGCGGCGTGATCAGGATGCCGCCGGTCTCGGTCTGCCACCACGTGTCGACGACGGCGCAGCGGCCCTCGCCGACGACGTCGTGATACCAGCGCCACACTTCGGGATTGATCGGCTCGCCGACCGAGCCGAGCACGCGCAGGCTCGTGCGCTTGTGCCGCTTCACGAACTCGTCGCCCGCCTGGGCGATCGCCCGCAGCGCCGTCGGCGCGGTGTAGAAGATCGTGATGCCGAGATCGTCGACCATGCGCCAGTAGCGGCCGGGATCGGGATAGACGGGCACCGACTCGAACATCACGGTCGTCGCGCCGTTCGCGAGCGGGCCATACACGATGTAGCTGTGGCCCGTCACCCAGCCGACGTCGGCGGCGCAGCAATAGATGTCGTCGTCGTGCAGATCGAACACGAGCTTGTGCGTGAGCGCCGTATAGACCAGGTAGCCGCCCGTCGTGTGCAGCACGCCCTTCGGCTTCCCCGTGCTGCCCGAGGTGTAGAGGATGTAGAGCGGATCTTCGGCGCCCATCCATGCGACGGTGCTCGTCGAGCGCTGGCGCTTCATCTCGTCGTCGAGCCACAGGTCGCGGCCGGCGCGCATCGGTACGTCGTGATCGGTCCGCCGCGCGACGAGCACCGTCTGCACGACGTCGAGGCCCTCGATCGCACGGTCGGCAATCTGCTTGAGCGGGATCTTCTTGCCGCCGCGCGAGCCTTCGTTCGCGGTGATCAGCACCTTGCAGCCCGCATCGAGGATGCGATCGCGCAGCGAATCGGCGCTGAAGCCACCGAACACGACCGAGTGCACGGCGCCAATCCGCGCGCACGCGAGCATCGCGAACGCCGTCTCGGGGATCATCGGCATGTAGATGCAGACGCGGTCGCCCTTCTTGACGCCGTGGGCGAGCAGCACGTTCGCGAGCTTGCAGACGTTGTGCTTCAGCTCGCGATACGACACGTGACGGTAGACCCCCGGCTCGTCGGCGGCCCAGATGATCGCGGTCTTCTCGCCGTGCTTCTCGATGTGGCGATCGACGCAGTTGAAGCATGCGTTCAGCCGGCCGCCCAGATACCAGCCGAAGTCCACCTCGTCGTAGTCGGCGTCGAACACGGTGTGCCAGGGGTGGAACCAGTCGAGGATGTCCGCCTGCTCGGCCCAGAACACGGCGGGCTCCTCGAGCGAGCGCCGGTAGAGCCGCTGGTACTCCTCCATCGACTGGATATGGGCGCGTTCGCGAATACGGGGCTTCACGTCGTAGACGTCGGGCACGATTCCTCCAGCGCGGCGGCGTGCGGCGGCGCACCGCGGCGATGCGCGGCGCCTGATCCTGTCGCTCGATCCTCGCACGGCGCTTCCGCCCGATCCAACCCGCGACTTGCGAGGGGACGGCGCGGCTGGTATCCAGGACGCATGTCCCTGCGCAGCCTCGCGATCTTGCTCGTGCTCGTCGTGGCGCTCGTCGCCTACCTGGCGTGGAATCGCAACACGCAGCACGCCACGGCGCCATCCCTGGGCACGGTGCAGCCCGGCGAGGTTGCCGAGCCGTCGCATGCGCCGTCTGCGGGCTCCGGTGCTCAGCCGGCGCCGCCGATGGCAGCGTCACCCGGCGAGGAAGCGAGCACCGATCCCGGGCTCGCGTGGCAGGTGCCCACGCGCTGGACGAACAAGGGCCCCGGTACGATGCGGCTCGCGACGTACGCGATCCCTGGTCACAATTCGGACGACGCGCAGTGTGCCGTGTACTACTTCGGCCAGGGCGGCGGCGGTGGAGTCGATCCCAACATCGAGCGCTGGCGCGGCGAGTTCAAGGGCGCGGCCGACGAGAAGCGCGGCAGCTTCCAGACCAAGGGCGGCAAGGTGACGATGCTGTCGATGAACGGCACCTACCTCGCGCACGCCGGCATGATGGGCGGCGGCGCTGACGACGTCGAGTCGCCGCACTGGGGCCTGCTTGGCGCCATCGTCGAGGGTCCGAAGGGCGAGGTGTACTTCAAGCTCACCGGCCCCGAGAAGACGGTGCGCGGCGCCGAGCGCGAGTTCGAAGCGATGCTGAAGAGCATCACGCCGCACTAGCGTCCGCTGCGCGCCGGCCGGCGCCGGCATACAATCGCCACATGTCCGAGCTCGCTCGGCCCCTGCTCATCTACGACGGCGACTGCAGCTTCTGTCGCGCGTGGCTCGCGCGCTGGCAGCTGACGACGCGGCCGTACGTCGACGACGCGCCGTCCCAGAGCGTAGCGCCGCGGTTTCCGCAGATTCCCGCCGAACGTTTCCGCCAATCGGTCGTGCTCGTCGAGCCGGATGGACACGTGAGCTACGGCGCCGAGGCGGTGTTCCGCTCGTATGCGCACGCGCCGCGGGGCGGGCTGTGGCTCGCGCTCTACCAGAAGCTGCCGGGGTTCGCGCCCGCCACTGAGCTCGCCTACCGACTCATCGCGCGCAACCGCAATCTCGCGGAGTTCGTCACGCGCGCACTCTGGGGCCGGCATGTCGCGCCACCGGGCGAGCGCATCACCGCGTGGCTGTTCCTGCGCGCGCTCGCGCTGGTTCAGCTCGTCGCGTTC
>Ga0157378_10005621_pt1 | contig 10982 bp, 13 predicted proteins | sample M65metaG_FD_115309 | JGI IMG/M metagenome (GOLD analysis project Ga0157378, IMG submission 115309) | Miscanthus rhizosphere microbial communities from Kellogg Biological Station, Michigan, USA - M6-5 metaG | ecosystem: Host-associated > Plants > Roots > Rhizosphere > Soil | place: USA: Michigan...
TCATACCCAACGACATGGTGATAGAGCTATGGCACCACGGCGGCCATTGGGCTCTGAAGAAGAGTGGCAATGAGTATTGGTATAAAGGCAAAGAGGATCCAGCATGGGAAGCTGGCTTGCCGCCAGGGATGAAGCCGCAGAATGCGGCACGGGCTTTTCGGTCAGGATAGAACCAGGACCAAGGGCTCCTGACTCTTTGACGGGCCTCACCCTAATGAGGCGGCTGGGAACGTGTCCGACGGTTCCGCCCTATTGCTGATCGGCTCGCCGTTGACGAGTGCGACTCTCAATTCATACACTTCAGATTGTGAATGTGCGCGCCGCTTTAATTTTCCTCGTCCTCGGCTTTTTCGGCCTGCTCCTTGTCATGGGGACGCTCGGCTTCGTCCGCTGGTTGAAAGCATCCCACCCTCGACATTTCCGCGTCATACTGCTGGCGATCCTCCTCGGGCTGGTAGGCTCCGGCATCTGGGTCTATATCGAGGCGAGCGAGCGCCCGATCTTTCATGCGGGCGACCAACTGACGCTCCACGAACCACTTGTAGGACGCCTCCTCAGCGCCGATCGGGGACCGACGACGTCGTGCATTGTTGATATCCATGAACACGTGGGGGTAGTGGAGGAGGCAGCGGGGGCGTTAACGCTGAAGGTCGAAAGCAACACCAGGTCGGGTCCGAGCTTCTGCCCCACCGGCGCTCAGATACGAATCGAAGCACCGTGGCTTCACCGCTATACCCTCACGCATGGACATTAGATGATCGGCGGAGCCTCGTTGGAAGACTCCGAACAGCCATGCTCTCGTTTTTCGAATCCATCAGAGCGACGAGTCGCTCAATGGCCTCTCAACGAACTGTGTCGATGGCACAGTTTGGAGAGATAGCCAGGTGCCGTATAAAGGTGGACGAAATAACGAATCTGCCTTCATCGAAATCATCTTGAGACGGGACGCTGTTTGTAAGAATTGCTTGGTATCCCTGCTGTGGTACGGTCCCACGACTACGTAGATAGGGGCGACGTCGTCTCGCTTCCCGCCGACCGCAACGATATTGCCGTGCGAAGCATGTGAGCTTTGACTGGCGCAAAACAAGCGTAAAAGAGTTGTACGAATTGGCTAGGTTTCAATCTTTGAAGAAAACAGTTTGTTGATGCGTAGCTTCAAATCGTGCTGGATTTGTTCATGCTGCGTCAGGTCCTGGATCACCACGACAACGCCCACAATGTTCCCGTCTAAGCTCTTCAGAGGGGAGGCTGAGGCGAGTACGGATTTCGACGTTCCGTCAAGGCATGTGATACGAGTCACTTGATTGTGCGAGGACTCGCCGCTGCTCAGAGCCCGTGCCATTGCTCCACTCGGGTCCTTGATTATTTTGCCATCACGATCCCACCACCCCAAAAACTCCGCATAAGATTCTCTTCCGGCGTCACCTGTAAAGCCGCAAATGTTTAATATTTCCTCATTCACCTGACATACGCGCGCGTCAGCATCGGCAATAAACACTCCCACCGGAACTGTCTCCAGAACGCCAGATAACGTGCGACCTGCTTTCAGCAGTTCTTCCGTTTCTTTGATGCGTTTTTCCCTCTCTTGCATCAAGTAGGTCTTTTGACGGAAGGCTGAATACAGACTGACTTTAAGTTTTAAAAGCTCTGGATCAAACGGTTTACTGAAATAATCGATGGCACCGGCTTCGTACCCTTTTTTGATGAAAGGATCTTCTTTGTAGACTGCCGTAATAAAAATGATGGGGATGTCCCGACCGCTCTCCATGGCTTTGATGCGTCGTGCGGTTTCAAACCCATCCAGGCCTGGCATTTGGATGTCGAGCAGAATCAGTGCGATGTCATGCCTCTTCACGAGCTCTATGGCTTCCATGCCCGACTGCGCCAAGATGAGATTGTATTCAGGGCCAGAGAGAACGGCTTCAAGGGCAATTAAGTTACTACGTTGATCATCGACCAATAGTAGGGTGGTCTTTTGAAGGGGCAGCTTATCCTTTGGAGGAAAAGGGTTAGAGTCAGACATCGAGCCCTCCATTCAGATGATTGATTATATACTTACTATTTTCGTGCGGCGTCAAGAATGTCTACTTGTCCACATAATGAGACACGGTTTCTCGCTTGTTCAATCCCAATTGTTGCTGCCCCGTGTCGGCGTAACGAAATACAGGCATTTCAGTGAGATGACTACCTTCATGGGGTCTACTGCTGACGTGCAGGTCACCACCAAGCGTTCGCGCTCGACAATCAGCAGGAGTAAGGCTGCGCGGTCCGCGTCTAGGTCCAGCGATTCATTATTCCGGTCACACCGAATTCCGGTCCGCTGGCTGAAACACCACAGGCAAGTTCCAACGCGGCTTTCAACCCTACTTCTGTCAGATCAGGAGCGTAAAGACGAAACACTTCCTCTCGGATCGCTTCCAAGGCGGTTTCAAATTCAAGCAGTAACGAATCGATGGTGCCTTGCAGCCCGCTTGCTTGGCTGGATCCATAGAGCCGTCAAGGGTGTGTCTCATGCGGGTCAGCTGCAGTTTGGTAAGGCAGAGCGTTTGGCCGATGTGATCGTGGAGATACGCGGCAAGGCGACGCCTTTCTTCGGCTCGGGCTTTCTTCCAAATCTCGTCTCGCTCTAAATCCTCTCTAGTCACTGGGTTCGTCCCTTAGGTTGATTGGAAAACACCAACCCTTATCGTGCGATGGTGGAATAGCGGCGAAAGAAAGGGTAGGCCCCCAAAGAGGCCTACGGTTGGCACAAGAAAGGCAAGAAAGGTATTGAAGCACAAATTGTTGCCGAGGTAGACGGAAATCGGACCTGCGAGGTTCGTTCGTCGACCATAACTGACTAAAAGTCGAGCGGTCTTTCCGCCATGGATGACGGCACACCGCTTGCGGGATTAGATCCCTTCCGTACAACGTCGGGACAACGATTGGACCAAGGACCAACGGGAGGAGCACCATGGAAGTCCTGAGTCTATCCCTCCCACCTCAGCTGGCTGAATACCTGGGTGTCCTGGGTCTTTTGCTCCTCTGGAAGGCGCGCGGCCAAACGCCGAAGAAGTCCCAGCGTGCCCGGACGGCGAAGCCTTCTGCAAGCGTGCCTCGAAGTCGCGCACCGCGCCATCCGGTCGTCTTACCGGCAGAATTATCATGGGACCATGAGGTGAGCACAGGGGTCACCAAGAATCTATCAGCACAAGGCTGTCGAGTGAAAACGGACCTCGCGCCCCCGGTGGGGACCTATGTCAGTGTCATTCTCTCGCTGCAGGGTGACGAGCGTATTGCCATTGAACTGGCGGTGGTCCGATGGGTCTTGGGAGAAGACCTGGGGCTGGAGTTCCTGTCGGTGGGCGGTATCGCGCGCCAACGCCTTCAACAGGTGCTGTCTCGGGAGACGCACGCGATGAGACCGGTTCGTTAAAGATGTCCAAACGGTCGTACGACTTCTGGCCCATGGCGCTGGCTCCTTTACCGCTTGGGAGGTATCTGTCCGCTGAACCTTGGAATTTCGGTTTCTTTTGTCTACGAAGCCATGGACGTAGACGTATCGTATTTTTGTTTTTGAGTGTGATCAGATAGCCGAAAAGACGACTTCTTTTCCCGTCCCTTTTTGAATTGCTTACCTCGCGTAGATGCGATTACATCACGCGGACACGTAACACTGTTGAAATGTTCCGAGTATGATTCCACCTCCCAGCATCGCATTTTTCAGAACCTACCGGCATGAATGATGATTCTGGCCCTTGCGCGTAGGTCTGCGTCTGATAACAGTATTCACTATTCGCGTTCATAGTAAAAGATCCACCCCTCACTGAACGTCCTCTCGTGCGAATATCTATTGGCGAGATCCAATGCCAAACGCCGATCCAAACATAGCGACCATTTATGCCGAGCAGGTGCGGCACCTCTACCGAGGGGCACGGGAGGCGTACATCGCGACGGCGATAAATGCTGTGCTCCTTGTCACTATCCAACATCACTACCTCTCACGTCACATTGTGATGGCTTGGTTAGCCTATATCGGTGTGGTTACCGTTGGGCGCACGTTGCTCGTGAGGGCCTACTGGCGATCCGAGACCCAACTGGAGCACGCGGGGCAGTGGAATCGGTTGTACCTGGGCGGCAGTGCGCTAGCAGGGGCCGCGTGGGGCAGCGCCGGAGTGTTGCTGTATCCCGCAGACTCCGTGCTGCACCAAGTTTTCGTTGCATTTGTGATTGGCGGGATGGCCGCAGGCAGTGTGGCTGTGTTGTCGGCTCGACTGGAAGTATTTTTCTCCTTCTTCGTGCTCGCGATCTCTCCCATCGCCGTGCGGGTCGCTCTGGACAGCGATGTCTATCACACGGTGATGGCCATTATGATCGTGCTGTATAGCGGTGCCCTTGTCATGACCGCGCACCGGTTTCACCGCACCATTGCCTCAACTCTGGCATTGCGTTGTGAGAATGCGGATCTCGTGCGGCATTTAATGCAAGCCAAAGAGCAGGCCGAGGAGCTGAATGAGGGCCTCAAGCGAGAAATCAATGAACGGCGGAAGGTCGAGGCCGAACTCCGACAGACCCAGGAACACTTAGAAGCGCGTGCGGAAGAACGCAGTCAGGAATTGCAACGGAAGCAGGAGCAACTCCTGCAAGTGTCCAAGTTGGCGAGTATTGGTGAACTCGCGACCGGCGTCGCCCATGAATTGAATAATCCGTTGAACAATATCGGCCTCATAGCCGGCAATCTGCTTGAGAGCCTTAAACACTTCAAAGAACCCTATGTTGCTTCGTTGCAACGGAATCTCAGTATGGTGGCTGACCAGGTACGACGGGCGACCGATATCATTACCTCGTTACGAACCTTTGGCCGCGCAGCCGGCACACAGAAGGGACCCGTCAATGTGCATGATGTTGTGAGGGCCGCTGCTGTGCTGGTGGCGCAGCAGCTGCGTCTTCACAATGTTGACCTTCGTGTGAACTCTATGTCGGATCAGGCAATCGTGCACGGAAATGCCCTTCAATTGGAACAAGTGTTTGTCAACCTGCTGACCAACGCTCATGATGCGGTGCGGCAGTCAGAGGCCAAAATCATTACAGTGATGTCCACGATTCATCTCGATATGGTCGAAGTAGTTGTGGAAGATACCGGCGTGGGCATTGCTCCCGCTGATTTGAAATGTGTCTTCGATCCCTTTTTTACCACCAAGGAGGTCGGCCAAGGCATTCCTTCACGAGAATCGCACAATGGCGAATGCTTAGACCTCCGACCTCTGTTATGGCCTTCTCTAAAATGGAGCTGATTCGGATAAATTTTCGCAACGTAAGGACTGCGCGTAAGAAGAGTAGCATTAGGAGTATGTCCCGCCACTATCGTAAGATTCATTCGGACACCTTCGAGTCCCTGGTCTTATCAAGGCAGACATGAAGTATGGCACCAACGCAACATTCGTATTATCTGACCGGCACCTACGTCAAGGAAGCGGCCATGCCTCCAGCGCAGGTTCGAGTCAAAATACTTATAAAGGAGCTTTCCGGGTCGGGCACTGGGATAGAGATGCCACTACAGTTTAGGCATGTATTTGGGCGTGTGCCCCTCACTCGATGACGGACAAGGGAAGCGGGACTCTGAATTCAGTGCCACGTCCGACGTCACTCTCCACGCGAATATCAGCGTGATGTTCCTTCACGTTTCCATAAGCAATAGACAATCCGAGGCCGGTACGCAGCGTCACTCGGCTCCCTCTCCTCCTCACGCCTTACGTTTCTCCCCATTCGCGAGCATTGATGCTCAATGGTTTGGAGGAATTCAGTTGTTCGGGGAAGATGCCGACACGACAGATAACAAGGTAGATAGGTAGTTGGGATAAAGGTGTTGTATGAGCGACGCTGCCATCACACAGCTCAGTGCCAATGAGCCAAGAGATTCTGAGGCCACACAGGCGTCTTCTGGCTGGGTGCCTGCCACAGCCAAGTCATCCCGTGCTGCCCAAGGAGAACCCCCTGTCAATCAGGTCATCGAAAAAGCGACGCGGAAATTCCAGGACGCATTGCTCCCTGTCAATTCGCATCTCCACCTTGAAGTGAACGCAGTGACCCATACCGTGACGGTCAAAGTCATCAATGATCAATCAGGAGAGGTCATACGCCAAATCCCCTCGGAGGAGCTGATGGGGCTCGCGGTATCAATGGAGAATGGGGAAGGCCTGCTGGTGAATCGACGCATTTAACTGCGAGGCATACTCCACAGCGTTCGTGTGTGAGAAAGCGCCACATCCTGCCTACTACGATAGTTTTCACTTCCGCCACACGATTCGCGTTGTGTTTCTAGGCGCAGGTCGTTCGACGGATGGCCCGCCCACTGTGTGACCTTCCCTGGCTTCGTCGGATGGACGTACTGCCGGGTAGAATCTAATCCTCGTTATCCGTCCGCTCAACGCCTTTCGGCATCACAGATATCATCACACTGTGAAAGTTCCTCTGACGGAGCGCCAGATAGATGTGCTTATTTCGGCTTTTTACAGATCACTTCTCCACATCTGTCACAGATGTAATTTTCGGTGGGATGTCCGCCCTCGTCCTCTTCAAGCGATAGCGTTTTATGAGGGCACTTAGGCAGCTGGAGTCTTCTCCAGGTATCGCGGAGTGCCGCGGCTTTGCTCGCTTTCATGGCACCGAGGATAATTTTACGCGCTCTGCCTGAGTCTGACTGTAGCGACTTCACATTGCAGAGCTGCAATTGCTTTACTCACATCAGAAATAGTCTGCTGATCAAAATGATAGTTGTCGCCGTTGTTCAGGACGAACTTCAACGCGGTCAATGCACTCCGGGCTACGCGATCTTCCATCGTGACTGTGACCATAGTGCCTCCAGCGATAGGATGAATCTAAAGCATAATAGCCGCCAAGAGAAATTGGAAGGGCGCCTATTCTACTATTCTCCCACGCCTACATTAGACGGTTTGGCCGAGGACATTGGGCAGTGGCCCTTGCGCGACCTCTCGCCTTCACCCAGCGTCTCCGGCGGACCACTTGGGTGTTAGTCAGAGATTAAAAGGAGCCGGAGATGCGCCTCCCGCCTCTGTGCGTTTCATTCCATTACACTCCTACCAGGGCCTTAGTGAACAGGGTTATGGCAACGATGGCGCAACAACTTCGGACAGTGACCATTGACCCTAGCTCAGACGCGATTGGTGCAATGTACAGTCCTGCATCATGATTGTGTTGGGACACAGTAAACGTCATGACGAAGCGGATAGTATCCGGTCGGCAGATGCGGATACTCCCCGATCGAGTCCCAGCCGGTGCGCCAGATGTGCAGGCATCGCGCACGGAGCAGTGGAATTACCCTTGGCATCCCTTCGATAGTCATGTTCGTCGTTCCTTGAACCCGGCCGATGGCCAGAAATTTGTTTCCGCGCTCCAGCGCCCGGTGCTCAATGTTCGCAGGGTAATCGATTGCGATTGTTCCCAATGGAGCACCGGTTTCCACCAGCCTACCTAACAGCGGGTCCTTCTCAAACCGTAGCTCATGGGCCATGATCTGGAGTCTGCCGCTCTGTTGCTGCAGGGCAACCATGCGGCCGCCTATTAACACGATGCGGCCTTTCATATGCGTATCGACTTCCGAGGTGGACAGCACAAACTCGGATGTGAAATCGACGCCCTTCAGCACTGCAGGCGGAAACAAGGGCTCAGCACAGGCGAGCGGAAGAAGGAACAACAGCAGCAGACACGAGCGAGACGCCAACCCGTTTCGCCTAAGGGTACAAGTAAGCCAGTCGGTGTCTGGTCCCGCTTTCGTCATTGCCCCCGCCTTGAAGTGTATCGTCCTCCGACATCTGCGGCCCGCCCCGCCAAGCGGTATTCTACATGCTACGCAAAACAATCATGGCATACGCGACCAACACGGAACATGAACCTGTCTCGTAGGGACAACACCGACTTTTCATTCCTCATTTTCAGGATGGGCTCTTCACGGCCTTACGGCTTACAATCCTTCTTATGAGGAAGAAAGACGTTTCAGTGAGTGCGCTCCCCACCACTGAAATGTGATGGCCAGCCAAGTCCTCCTAGGGTTGACCATCCTTCCTCTAGGCCGAATCCTTGTTGGCGGTAGGGTTTGACTGACTGTTTGGCGAAAGCCCAATACTGTTTGACCTCATCCTTCTCGATCTCTCTTCTCAAACTTTGTTTGCAAATCACTCATGGTGCCTATGAATGAACGATATGCAGTGGTAGTGGAAATCTTTCTCGATGGCAATCAGTGGGGTGCGCTCGTGGGTGAAAACATTACCGTCGGCGTGCCTTGTCGCCGTAAGCGGCCTAAGAATCTTTAGGAAATCTCAATCCGTCGAGGCTTGGCCTCGTCCCGCTTCGGTAAGCCCGGCATGAGAACGCCATCTTTGTACGTGGCCGAGACCTTACCCGGATCAACATACGAGGGCAGGCGGAACGCCCGGCTGAACGCACCCCATCCCATTTCATGGAGAAAATATCGCCGGGCAGTATCGGCATTGGGGTTCTTTGCGTTCGCCTTTCACTCTCAATACGCCCTCTTCAAACAAGATATCCATATCCTGGCGATCCAGCTCTATCGACAGGATATCGTAGTAGGTGCTTTCCTTGCGGGCGGTGTCGGACTGCTGCTCGCGACACAAACGGGTTCGAACCTCCGCGGCGCGATACGCCGGTATGCGTCGAAAGCGACGGATGAGGTCGCGGAGCGCGGACGTGAGGTCTGGGACACGGCCGTTGAGCGCGGGAAGGAAGATATGGAGACTGGCCGTCATGCGATGAGCGAGGCCGGACGAACCGCTCGCGAGTACGTGGAGACGGGCAAGGAGGCCATGGGCACGAGCAAAGAGGGGACTCAGAATCCGAAAGAGTCGCGTAAGGAAGCCGGTCAGGAAGCGACGAAAAAACGCTAGCCGTTTTTCTCAAGAGCCTGGTATCAAGATCAGAAGGCGGATTCTGGCATTTCCCACCTGCCAGAGTCGCGCCAGGGCGCCTCGTCGTCCGGGGGTTCTCTCCACCCCATTTCACCAGCGTGAGGAGAACTGGGGCGGGATGGAAGGCATCTCGCCCCAGGTTACACCTCGACCGACAATATGCCCGCGTCTCGTTAGCTGATTTCAATGCGCCGCGGTTTCGCCTCTTCGCGCTTAGGCAACCCCAACACGAGGACGCCGTCCTTGTATGAGGCCGACACCTTATCGGGATCGATATAGGACGGAAGTCGGAAGGATCGGGTAAACCCGCCCCACCCAATTTCCTGGGCGAAGTACCGACGAGCCTGATCTACGCTGCGCTCCTTGCGGTCGCCTTTGACGGTCAGTACGCCGTCTTCGAAGAGGATTTGTATGTCCTGGCGATCCACTCCAGGTAGTGCTATCTGGATATGAAATCCCTGTTCATCCTCGTAAGCATTGCAGGGCGGCGCCCACCCCGCGTTCATGTTGCGAAGCGTATCCTGAAGTAAACGATCCACATCGACCGATGCAAGTGCCATGGTGTCCTCCTTTCGGTAATGGCGTGGTGAATCCGTTCTGCCCGATAGATAATCCTGACCTTGCGGCCGTCAAGTCCCCACAACCCCTTTCAGTTTCGTCTGAGGTGCTGTTGCAGCGCATACAGGGCCGGTGAGGGCAACCATCGAATCATCGAACAGTCGCGCATCGATCTCCCGTTGCCGTCAAACCAATGGCGAAATCAAGCGGATCATTAAAGCGTTCACATCACATGACTCAAACAACCGACGATATCTCCTCTGCGCAAGGCGCTGGAAGAAACTGTGCAGGCTTTATGCTTATAAGAAGCACGCTTTCTTCCTATAAGAAGTAGGTGAGTGGGAGGACTGTTTACCGACGACCGCGCGCCTATAGTCTCCTGCTGAAAAGCACCGGGCGAGCAAGTGTAGTTAGGGCAAGCACTAAGTCGAGGTGGTAGGACAATGCCCCGTTGGTATGCGCTTCGAACAATGGGTAAAAAATGTAAAGGCACGACTGAAGGTGATCCTGGCGCACCACAAACGGGAAGAAGTGGGTATTTCAGGGGAGCTGGGTCTTCTCTTTCTCGATCACCTCCGTACACTGCATCGGTCGGCCATATTCTCGATCCAAGAGCGTCTCCGCCGCCGCGTCTCAGCAGCAGAACCGCGCCGCGATCGCCAGCCAGCCCCCAGATTTCTGCTGCCACCTTCGGCCGGCCGCCGCAATTGCCGCTTTGACCTCACAACGCCGAGGTTGATGGACTGAGGAGTACGGTCCTATGGCAGTGCCTTTGATTATTTGTTCCTTTCATCCCTGCTGAAATTCTATTTTTTGGGTTTTGGGCGGACCACCACTGCTTCTCGGTCTTTCGTGACCTGCGCTTCCACCTGATCGCCGGCCCGAAACCTTGCGCCTTCTAAGCCGGGCATGAGTGTGCCGGCGGTAATCCTGAGCGCCACTTCTTTGCCATTCGAATCCCTGACAATAAGACTGTTACCATCGTGCATTAAGACTTCTCCCTGCACCATGATTTTATGTACATCGTCGTTCGGCCGGCGATCGGCGGGCGAGGCATGATCGGAGAGCAACGACAGCACGATGCCCATGAATATCCACTTCCAACGCATCATTTTTTCTCCTAGTCGATTTGGGAAACACGTCACTCAGTCTTTTACGCGGTCGATTGAGCATTAGACACCACTCGAACAACATCGTCCATCAATGTCGTGCGATGTCGTGGAATATGATAACCGTCTGCCGCCTATTGGCGGTAAGACACTGGATATTACGTCGTTCAATCTTTGTAACAGCCACACGCAAGACCTGTGGTCCCAATAAGCACATATCACAATTGAATGCTCGGCGAGTTTATGCCCCAATTACTTTAGCGCAGGTAAGGTTCAAGTGTACCGTAGCCGGTCAGCAGAATGAACGGAATGTCGCGCCGCACGGCTTTACATTCCTTCAAAATGTGCTCGCGAAGGCCTCACGACGCCTCCGCAGAGTTATGCGGCGGGCGAA
>Ga0157378_10005623_pt1 | contig 10981 bp, 9 predicted proteins | sample M65metaG_FD_115309 | JGI IMG/M metagenome (GOLD analysis project Ga0157378, IMG submission 115309) | Miscanthus rhizosphere microbial communities from Kellogg Biological Station, Michigan, USA - M6-5 metaG | ecosystem: Host-associated > Plants > Roots > Rhizosphere > Soil | place: USA: Michigan...
GGCCAGCTTCCAGGCGGACTCGACCGCCTCGCCACCCCCTGTGGTGAAGAAGACCCGGCCCAGGTCACCGGGCGCACCTGCGGCCAGGCGTTCCGCCAGCTCGATGGCCGCCGGGTGCGCGTAGGACCACAGCGGGAAATAGGCCAGCTCGCGTGCCTGTTTGGCGGCCGCCTCGGCCAGCTCCTCGCGGCCGTGACCGACCTGGACGACGAAGAGCCCGGCCAGGGCGTCGAGGTACCTGCGGCCCTGGTCGTCCCAGATGTAGGCGCCCTCGCCCTTCACGATGACAGGGACGGAGGTGCCGGCGCCGCCGGACTCCTTGGGTTCGTAGGTGGAGTGGCGGGTGAAGTGCATCCACAGGTGGTCGCGCGCAGCGTCGGCATAGGCCGTGCCCGCGGGCGTGGTGCGGGTTGCTTCGGTGGTCATCTTGTGCCCCAGTCGTAGTGCTGTTTGTTGAGCTTCAGGTAGACGAACGTCTCGGTGGAGGCCACGCCGGGCAGGGTGCGGATCCGCCGCGACAACAGGTCGAGCAGCTCGTCGTCGTCCTCGCAGACGACTTCTACGAGCAGGTCGAAGCTGCCGGCCGTGGTGACGACGTAGTCCACCTCCGACATGTCGGCAAGGCGGTCGGCGACCAGCTGCGTGTCGCCCTCGACCCGGATCCCGACCATGGCCTGTCGGTTGAACCCGATCTGCAGGGGATCGGTGACCGCCACGATCTGCATCACGTCGCTGTCCAGCAGGCGTTGCACCCGCTGCCGGACGGCGGCCTCGGACAGGCCGACGCTCTTGGCGATGCTTGAGTAGGACCGTCGGCCGTCGGCCTGCAGGTGCTCGATGATGGCCTTGGAGACGTTGTCGAGCCCGCTGCCGGCGGATCTGACCGGTTGGCTGTTGCCGGTCACCGGTTTTCGTGGGCTCACGAGGCGATGGTCTCTGGTCCGACCCCGTCTTGGCAAGTCCAAGGCACGACGGAATCCGTCGCTCAGGTCCGAAGTCGGCAACGGATTCAGCACTTCTGTCTGGCTAACTCTGTTGAAAGGGTCCCTTCTGCGGTTAGAGTGCTCACCGGAACCGTACGCATCGGGAGTCTCTTGTGAGTGCCACCCCCCGCATCCTTCGCAACTTCGTCAACGGCGAGTACGTCGAGCCCGAGAGCGACGCGACCTGCGACATCGTCAGCCCGGTAACCGCCCAGGTGGTCGCCACCGCGCCGCTGTCCTGCGCCGCGGACGTGGACCGGGCGTATGCCGCAGCCGCCGCGGCCTTCGAGGTGTGGGGTGAGACGACGCCCAGCCAGCGTCAGCAGGCGTTGCTGAGGTTCGCCGATGCCGTCGAGGCTCGCGCGGCCGAGCTCGTCCACCTCGAGGCGGAGAACACCGGTAAGCCGTACGCGCTCACGGCCAGCGAAGAGCTGCCGCCGATGGTTGACCAGATCCGCTTCTTCGCCGGCGCCGCCCGGGTCCTGGAGGGGCGTGCGGCCGGTGAGTACCTCAAGGGTCACACGTCGTGGGTCCGTCGTGAGCCGATCGGTGTCGTCGGCCAGGTCACGCCGTGGAACTACCCGATGATGATGGCGGTGTGGAAGGTGGCTCCCGCGCTGGCCGCCGGCAACACGGTGGTCCTCAAACCGAGCGACACCACACCCGAGACCACCCTGCTCCTGGCCGAGATTGCCTCCGAGTTCCTCCCGCTTGGTGCGCTCAACGTCGTCACTGGCGACCGCGAGACGGGACGCGCGGTCGTGGCGCACAGGACCCCGGCCATGGTCTCGGTCACCGGCTCGGTGCGTGCAGGGATGCAGGTCGCCGAGAGCGCCTCCCGCGACGTCAAGCGGGTCCACCTCGAGCTCGGTGGCAAGGCGCCGGTGGTCGTCTTCGATGACGCCGACCTGGAGGCGGCCGTGGAGGCCATCGCCATCGCCGGCTACTTCAACGCCGGGCAGGACTGCACCGCGGCCACGCGGGTCATCGCCGGTCCGCGCATCCACGACGACTTCGTCGACGCGGTCGCGCAGTACGCGAAAGCCAGCGCCAAGGTCGGCCTGCCCGACGACGAGGACGCGTTGTTCGGCCCGGTCAACAACGCCAACCAGCTGGCCAATGTCGAGGGGTTCCTGTCCAGGCTGCCGGAGCACGCCACCATCTCCGCTGGCGGCAGTCGGGTCAGCGGGCTCGGGGACGGCTACTTCTTCGCGCCGACGGTGCTGTCCGGACTGCGTCAGGACGACGAGGCGATCCAGCGCGAGATCTTCGGTCCGGTCATCACGGTGCAGAGGTTCACCGACGAAGCCCAGGCGCTCGCCTGGGCCAACGGCGTCGACTACGGCCTGGCCAGCAGCGTCTGGACCAGGGACTTCGGCCGGGCGATGCGGATGTCGCGCAAGCTGGACTTCGGCTGCGTGTGGATCAACACTCACATTCCGATCGTGGCCGAGATGCCGCACGGCGGTTTCAAACACAGCGGCTATGGCAAGGACCTGTCCATGTACGGCTTCGAGGACTACACCCGGATCAAGCACGTGATGGCGAACATAGAGGCATAGGAACGTAGAGGCATCAACAGCGGCATGAAGAAGAAGAGCGGGAGTTTCTCATGAGTGATTCGGTTCCGTCGGTCTTCCAGGCGGCGCTGGCCCGAGGTCTGGTCTCCCGGCGCACGGCACTGGCCGGCCTCGCGGGAGTCACCGCCGCCACTGTGCTCGCAGCCTGCGGCTCTGCAGGCAGGAACGCGGCAGCCGGTTCCGGGGGCGGCGCCACGGCCAGGGTCAAGGCGGCCACGGACAGGTCCGATGCGGAAAGGCTTGTCAACTGGTCGAACTGGCCGGCATACATGGATGTCGATGAGAAGACCAAGAGCCACCCGACCCTGGTGGCGTTCACCAAGAAGACCGGGATCAAGGTGAACTACAACGAGGACTACAACGACAACGACGAGTTCTACGCCAAGGTGCGCCCTCTGCTCAGCTCGGGCGCTGACACCGGTCGCGACCTGTGGGTCAGCACCGACTGGATGGTGGCCAGGCTGATCCGCCTGGACTACGTCCAGAAGTTCGACCTGGCCAACATCCCCAACCACGGCAACGTCGACAGCGCCTTGCTGAACGTCGGCTTCGACAAGGGCCGGCTGTACTCCCTGCCGTGGCAGAGCGGGTTCACGGGAATCGCGTGGAACCCCAAGTCCACCGGTGGCACGAAGGTCGAGACCGTCGACCAGCTGCTCACGGACCCCAGGCTCAAGGGCAAGGTCACGCTCCTCTCAGAGATGCGTGACACGGTCGGGCTGGTCCTGATCGCGCTGGGCAAGGACCCCGCCACCTTCACCGACGCGGACTTCGACGCCGCCATCGCCGAGATCCAAAGGGCCAAGGACGCCGGACAGATCAAGGGGTTCACCGGCAACGACTACACCAAGCCGTTGGCCGCAGGCGACACGGCGGCGTGCATGGCGTGGGCCGGCGACGTCGTGCAGCTCAAGGCCGACAACCCCGCCCTCGGCTACGCCCTGCCACAGAAGGGCTTCATGATCTGGTCGGACAACCTGGTGATCCCCAACCTGGCCAGGCACAAGAAGAACGCCGAGATCCTGGTCAACTACTACTACGACCCTGCGGTCATGGCCCAGGTCGTGGACTACGTCAACTACATCTCCCCGGTCAAGGGAGTGAAGGCGGCTCTGCTGAAGAGCGACCCCGACGTCGCGGCGAACCCGCTGATCATCCCGTCGCCCGAGGTGCTGTCCCGCTCGCGTGTCTTCCGCGGCCTGAGCGCGGCCGAGGAGACCAGCTACAACCGGAAGTTCCAGACCATCGTGACGGGGTGAGTGGGTCAGTGCCCGATCGGACCTCTGGTGACCTGCGACTGGCGGGTGTCACCAAGACGTACGACGCGTTCACCGCGGTCGACCAGCTCGACCTGGTCATCCCGCGCGGCTCGTTCTTCGCCCTGCTCGGCCCCTCTGGGTGTGGCAAGACGACGACGCTGCGGATGGTCGCCGGGCTGGACCAGCCGACCATCGGCCAGATCTGGATCGGTGACCGGGATATCACCGAGACCAAGGCCTATGAGCGCAACGTCAACACCGTGTTCCAGAGCTATGCGCTTTTTCCCCACCTCAGCGTCATCGACAACGTCGCCTTCGGGCTGCGTCGTCGCAAGGTCTCGAACTACAAGGCCAAGGCGATGGAGGCGCTCGATCTCGTCCAGCTTGCCCACATCGCGAGGAAGAAACCCGGTCAGCTCTCCGGCGGCATGCAGCAGCGCGTCGCCCTCGCCCGGGCCGTCGTCAACCGCCCGGATGTCCTGCTGCTCGACGAGCCGCTGGGTGCTCTCGACCTGAAGCTGCGCAGGCAGATGCAGATCGAGCTCAAGCGGATCCAGTGCGAGGTCGGCCTGACGTTCGTGCACGTGACCCACGACCAGGAGGAGGCCATGACCATGGCCGACACCATCGCGGTCATGAACGCCGGGAGACTCGAGCAGGTCGGGGACCCCGCGACGCTCTATGAACACCCGAGGTCGACGTTCGTGGCGAACTTCCTTGGGCAGTCGAACCTTCTGGAGGCGACTGTCACGAGCCTCGCCGGGATGACGGCCGACCTTGATGTCCACGGCGTGAACCTGCGTCTGCCGCTCGACCGTCTGGCGAACGGCGCGTCGTCGGTGTGGCTCGGGGTGCGCCCCGAGAAGCTCCGCCTGGTACTGCCCGGGTCCACGGATGTGGGCGGTGGCGCCGGCAACCGGCTCAGCGGTGTTGTCACCGATGCGTCGTTCACCGGTCTGGCCACCAACTATCTGGTGCGGCTGCCGTGGGGCCAGGAGCTCATGGTGGTGCAGCAGAACGACGGTATGCCGCGGGCCGCGTCGGGGGAGCACGTCACCCTCGACTGGGCTCCCGAGCACGGCTTCGCCCTGGATGCGGACCAGGACGCGCACGCCGGTGCGCAGGACCGAGCCGATGACAGCGGAGCCACCTAGTGTCCGGGCGTGGCTGACATGGAGGTGACGGTGGTGCCGCCACCGCGGCCCGCCAGGCGCAGCTACACGCCATACCTGCTGTTGCTGCCGGGGCTGGCCTGGCTCGTGGTGTTCTTCGTCGTGCCCACGCTCTCGCTGGCGTCCCAGTCCCTGCAGACCGGCGACGTCGACAACGGCTACGTGCAGACCTGGCACGTCCAGACCTATCTCGATGCGCTCTCGCGCTACTGGCCACACTTCCTGCGGTCGATCGCGTTCGCGGGCACCGCCACGGTCCTGACCTTGCTGCTCGCCTACCCGCTGGCGTACTTCATGACGCAGAAGGCGGGCAAGTGGAAGAACTTCCTGCTGGTGCTGGTGATCGCGCCCTTCTTCACCAGCTTCCTGATCCGCACCCTCGCCTGGCAGACGATCCTCACCGACAACGGGCCGGTGGCGGAGCTCGCCCGGTCCACCCACGTGACCGATGCTCTCCAGTGGATGCGCCTGACGAGCAACGACTCGCTGATGAACTCGCGGTTCGCGGTCATCTGCGGCCTGACCTACAACTTCCTCCCGTTCATGATCCTGCCGCTCTATGCCAGTCTCGACCGCCTTGACCACCACCTGGTGGAGGCGTCCGGGGACCTCTACGCCACACCGGTCCAGACGTTCTGGAAGGTCACCTGGCCGTTGTCCCTGCCCGGAGTCGTCGGCGGCACGTTGCTGACCTTCATCCCGGCGGCCGGTGACTACATCAACTCCCGTCTGCTCGGCAACACCCAGACGGTCATGATCGGGCAGGTCATCGACTCGGAGTTCCTGAGGGTCCAGGACTACCCCACAGCAGCCGCCCTGTCCTTCGTGCTGATGTTCGTCATCGTGCTCATCGTGGCCGTGTACGTCCGGCGTGCGGGCACCGAGGAGCTGATCTGATTGCGCTGGGTCCTTTGATGCGCTGGGTCCGCGGGCACCTCGTCACCATCGCAGCCCTGCTGGTCATGTGCTACATGCTGCTGCCCAACGTGATCGTGATCGCCTTCTCGTTCAACCAGCCGAAAGGCAACTACAACTACGAGTGGCAGCGCTTCTCGCTCGACGCCTGGACCAACCCCTGCGGGACGCCGGGCATGTGTGATGCGCTCGGGCTGAGCCTGCGCATCGGGCTCGTCGCGACGCTGGTCGCGACCATCTTCGGCACCATGGTCGCGTTCGCCATCGGCCGGCACCGCTTCCGGGGCCGGTCATCGACGAACCTGCTCATCTTCCTGCCGATGGCCACGCCGGAGGTGGTGATGGGCTCCATGTTGCTGACCCTGTTCATCGCGATGGGCATCGCGCCCGGCACCATCACCATCCTGATCGCGCACATCCTGTTCTGTCTGTCCTTCGTCGTGGTCACGGTCAAGGCGCGAATCGCCTCCCTCGACCCCCGACTGGAGCAGGCGGCAGCCGATCTTTTCGCCAACCCGCTCCAGACCTTCGTCAGGGTGACGCTGCCGCTGGTGGCACCTGGCATCGCGGCTGGTGCGCTACTGGCGTTCTCCCTGTCGTTCGACGACTACATCATCACGAACTTCAACGCGAGCCCGAGCTCGGTGACCTTCCCGATGTTCGTCTGGGGCGCGGCCCAGCGCGGAACGCCGGTGCAGATCAACGTCATCGGCACGGTGATGTTCCTGACAGCCCTTGCCCTGGTCGCAGCAGGCCAGCTGATCAGCAACCGGCGCGCCAGAGGGGCGGCTGCATGAGGGCCATGCGCATCCTCGTCGTGGGTTCAGGAGGAGTGGGCGATGCCTTCGCCCGCATCGCCGTCCAGCGCGACTTCTTCGAGCTGCTGGTCATGTCCGACTATGACGAGGCAAGGGCTTCGGCCACCGTCGCCGCGGCCAGGGCTCGACGGCCGGGGGAGGCACGCCTCGTTGCCGCCCGGGTCGACGCGTCATCGGGTGAGGCGGTCGCCGCGCTGGCCCGCGAGCACCGCGTCACCCACGTCCTCAACGCCGTGGACCCGCGCTTCGTCATGCCGGTGTTCGAGGGCGCGCTCGCCGCCGGCGCCGACTACCTCGACATGGCCATGAGCCTCTCGACACCCCATCCCGAGCAGCCGTATGCCGAGCCGGGGGTCAAGCTCGGCGACGACCAGTTCGCGGCGGCCCAGCAGTGGCTGGGCGCGGGCCGCCTCGCGCTCGTCGGGATGGGGGTCGAGCCGGGGCTCTCCGACGTCTTCGCGCGCTATGCAGCCGACCAGCTGTTCAGCGAGATCGACGAGCTCGGAACCCGGGACGGGGCCAACCTCGTGGTGCGCGATGACCAGGGCGAGCAGATGTTCGCCCCGAGCTTCTCGATCTGGACCACCATCGAGGAGTGCCTCAACCCGCCTGTGGTCTGGGAGAAGGACAGGGGCTGGTTCACCACGGCGCCGTTCAGCGAGCCCGAGGTGTTCGAGTTCCCCGAGGGTATCGGCCCGGTCGAGTGCGTCAACGTCGAGCACGAGGAGGTGCTGCTGATGCCGCGCTGGGTCAAGGCCAGGCGCGTGACCTTCAAGTACGGCCTCGGTGACGACTTCATCGGGGTGCTCAAGATGTTGCACTCGCTCGGCCTGGACCGCACCGAGAAGGTGACTGTGGGCGGCATACAGGTCTCTCCGCGGGATGTGGTGGCCGCCTGCCTGCCCGACCCGGCCACCATCGGTCCGCAGATGACTGGCAAGACCTGCGCAGGTCTGTGGGTGACCGGCACGGGCAAGGACGGCGAGCCGCGCGAGGTCTACCTCTACCACGTGGTCGACAACGAGTGGTCGATGCGCGAGTACGGCGTCCAGTGTGTGGTGTGGCAGACGGCGATCAATCCCGTTGTGGCGCTTGAGCTTCTGGCCACCGGGGTATGGCAGGGCACGGGTGTGCGCGGGCCGGAGTCGTTTGACGCGGTGCCGTTCCTCGACCTGTTGAAGGCGCCCCAGCCGGGTGGCCACGGCTCGGCGTGGGGGATGCAGGAGCGCTGGGACCACGGCAGCTCGTCCTCGACCGGAACTGTTGACCGACAATGTTGACGGACAATGTTGACGGATAATGCGCTGGTGACCTCACCGCGCAGCATCGCCATTCTGGGATCGACAGGTTCCATCGGCACCCAGGCTCTCGAAGTGGTCTTGGCCAACCCCGAGCGCTTCCGTGTGAGCGCGATCAGCGCGGGCGGCGGCAACCTGGACCTGTTGGCCCGCCAGGCAGTCGCGCTCGACGTCGACGCCGTCGGTGTGGCCCGCGGGGAGCACGCCATGGTGGAGGCGGCGATCGACCAGGTCGCGGCTGAGGCGGGGCGTCAGGGCTTCAGCCCCCATATCTTCGTCGGTCCACAGGCCAGCACCGAGCTGGCTGCAGGCGGGGCCGACGTGGTCCTCAACGGGATTACCGGCTCGATCGGGCTGCGGCCCACCCTGGCTGCGCTCCGGGGCGGCAGCACCCTTGCCCTGGCCAACAAGGAGTCCCTGATCGTCGGTGGCCCGCTGGTCAAGGCGGCCGCCCGCCCCGGTCAGATCGTCCCGGTCGACAGTGAGCACAGCGCCCTGGCCCAGTGCCTGCGCGGGGGCGGCGCTGCGGAGGTGCGCAGACTCATCGTCACCGCCAGCGGCGGACCCTTCCGTGGCAGGAGCCGCAGCGAGCTCGAGACCGTCACGCCCGGGCAGGCACTCGACCACCCGACCTGGGACATGGGCCCGGTCGTCACGACCAACTCGGCAACCCTGGTCAACAAGGGCCTGGAGGTCATCGAGGCCCATCTGCTGTTCGACATCCCGTTCGAACGCATCGAGGTCGTCGTCCACCCACAGTCTGTGGTCCACTCGATGGTGGAGTTCGTCGACGGCTCCACCCTTGCCCAGGTGTCGCCCCCCGACATGCGGCTGCCGATCGCCCTTGGTCTGGCCTGGCCCGACCGGGTCGAGGGGGCAGCCCCCGGGTGTGACTGGACCACTGCGACGTCCTGGGAGTTCTTCCCGCTGGACGAGGACGCCTTCCCGGCCGTGGCCCTGGCCAGACGCGTGGGAGCCGCCGGTTCATGCTTCCCTGCGGTCTTCAACGCGGCCAACGAGGAGTGCGTGCGTGCGTTCCTGGCCGGGAGCATTCGTTTCCTGGACATCGTCGACACGGTCGAGCGTGTGGTCGACGAGTGGAGCATCCACCCCGAGAACGACTCGACCCTGCTGGACGTTGACGCCGTACTGCGGGCTGAGACCTGGGCCCGAAATCGCGCCAATGGGGTCCTGGGCCTTGCCGAAAGTGAGACGCTGGTCCCGTGATGTACTTTCTCGGCGTCCTGTTCCTCGCCCTCGGTGTGAGCGTCTCCATCGCGCTGCACGAGGTCGGTCACCTCCTGCCCGCCAAGCGGTTCGGCGTCAAGGTCACCCAGTACATGGTCGGTTTCGGCCCGACCGTCTGGTCGCGCAGACGTGGCGAGACCGAGTACGGGCTCAAGGCGGTCCCGCTGGGTGGCTACATCCGGATGATCGGCATGTTCCCGCCCAAGCCGGGCGCGGACCCCTCGATCCTGCGTGGTTCCAGCACCGGCCGTTTCTCCCAGCTGATGGACCAGGCTCGCGCAGAGTCCATGGAGCAGGTCAAGCCGGGCGACGAGGACCGCGTGTTCTACAAGCTCTCGACGCCCCGCAAGCTCGTGGTGATGCTCGGCGGTCCGACCATGAACCTGGTCATCGCGGTGGTCCTGCTGACTGGCATCTTCACGCTCTACGGCATCGGTGAGCTCACGTCCCGCGTCAGTGCGGTGTCGCAGTGCGTCCAGACCGTGCCCGCCAAAGCCGCCGCCCCAGCGACATGCTCGCCCTCGGACCCCAGGGCTCCGGCCAACGTCGCGGGTATCCGCCCCGGTGACAAGCTCATCTCCCTCGCCGGTCAGCCGGTCACCAGCTGGGAAGACGTTCGCTCCCTGACCCGGCCCAACGGTGGCAAGACGATCGACGTCGTGGTTGAGCGCGACGGCCGGCGACTGCCGCTGAAGGTGACACCGATCCTCACCGACGTGCCGCGGGTTGACGCCGATGGCAGGCCCGTAGTGGGTCCGAACGGTCAGATGCTCACCGACCGCGTGGGCTTCCTGGGCCTGTCGGGCAGCTGGGGGATCGTCAAGCAGCCTCTTGGCGCTGTCCCCGCACTGATCGGCGACCAGATCGCCCGCACGGCCAGCGTGGTGCTGAGGATCCCGGAGAAGATGGTCGGCATCGCCAAGGCCGCTTTCGGCGACGGCGCGCGTGACCCCGAAGGCCCGATGTCCGTGGTCGGTGTCGGCAGGGTGGCCGGCGAGGTCGCCGACGGGCAGCTCGCAACCGTGGCTGACTCGGGCTCCTCCAAGTTCGTCGTCCTGCTCAGCCTGGTTGCGTCCCTGAACCTCGCACTCTGGGTCTTCAACCTCATTCCGCTACTGCCCCTGGACGGCGGACATGCCGCGGGCGCACTGTGGGAGGGGCTCAAGCGGCAGGTGGCCAGGGTGCTCCACCGGCCAGCCCCGGGGTATGTCGACGTGGCCAAGGCCCTCCCGCTGGCCTATGTCGTGTCGATCGCGTTGGTGGGCATGTCTGCCCTCTTGATCTACGCCGACGTGGTCAACCCGATCAAGATCGGAGGCTGACTCGGGGCGTCTGGGGGATACTTGCGCCATGACGGTCTCTCTCGGTATGCCGCCCCTGCCGCCGCCGGTCGCCGCTGCGCGCCGCCGATCACGCAAGATCAAGGTCGGCACGGTCGACGTCGGTGGCGATGCCCCCATCTCGGTGCAGTCCATGTGCACGACGCCGACCACCGACGTCAACGCGACACTGCAGCAGATCGCCGAGCTGACGGCGACCGGGTGCGACATCGTGCGGGTGGCCGTCCCCACCCAGGACGACGCCGACGCCCTGGCCGAGATCGTCAGGCACAGCCAGATCCCGGTCATAGCCGACATCCACTTCCAGCCCAAGTACGTCTTCGCCGCGATCGAGGCCGGCTGCGCCGCCGTGCGGGTGAACCCGGGCA
>Ga0157378_10005624_pt1 | contig 10981 bp, 6 predicted proteins | sample M65metaG_FD_115309 | JGI IMG/M metagenome (GOLD analysis project Ga0157378, IMG submission 115309) | Miscanthus rhizosphere microbial communities from Kellogg Biological Station, Michigan, USA - M6-5 metaG | ecosystem: Host-associated > Plants > Roots > Rhizosphere > Soil | place: USA: Michigan...
AGGAACCAGCCCATGTCCTCGAACGCGTAGCGCGTGAGGTCGACGTTCGACGTCAGGTTCGGCGTGATCGACGGCTCCATGAGCAGGTCGGGGAAGGCGGAGGTGTCGTAGTGCGACACGGACGAGCCCTGCTCGAGCGAACCCGGCGCGTACATCTTGACGTTGCCGCTCGCGTCCGCGCCCTGGAGCGCCGGCGGCTCGGTCCCGATCAGCGCCCACACCGTGCCGGTGTTGAGCGCGCTCTTCAGCGCGCCGCCATCCGCCTGCGAGATGCTGACGGTCGGGATCGTGATCGACGGATCGGTGCCCGCCATGAACACGATGCCGGTCGTGTTGTTGGCGATGATCACGGCCACGGCGCCATTGTCCTGTGCGTTCTTCGCCTTGACGACGAAGTCGCAGTTGCCGCGGTCGATGAGTGCGATCTTGCCGTTCACCGCCGCCGCGTTCGAGAACGGCGACGTGCAGCCGTCGTTGAGCGCGCCGACGCCGTCGTTCACGTAGACGATCTCGGCTTGGACCGGCGGATTCGACAGCGGCGGACCGAAATCGGCGGTGCCGAAGTCCTTGTCGCCCTGGAACGACGTGTTGCCGCCAAAGCGCACCAGCTGGAGCGGGCCGAGGAAACTGGGCGCGTGGCTGCCGCTCGCATTGCCGCGCCACACGAGGTTGTTCGTGTTGGTGGACGACGTCACGCGCTGCGCGGGCGTCAGCTGGTCCCAGTACTTCCCCTGCGTGTCGTCGTAGAGGAAGCGCGTGAACGCGTCGCTGTGCGGATCGCTCGGATAGCCGGCGTACTGGCCGGTCGTGAGATCGACGAGCGACGTGAAGCCGAGGCCATGGCCCAGCTCGTGAAGCACGGTCGCGAGCAGATCGACGTTGAGGTCGTGCTGGTGATCCAGACCGTAGTACCACGCGATCGTGCCGAGACAGGTGCTGTTGTCGACGCTCGAGTTGAACTGCGCGGTCATGTCGCTCGTGACACCATTCAGATCGGAGTTCGCCTCACGATCGGCGAGCGCGATCACGTACCAGACGCCCGGCCACTCGGCGCCGGGGAAGTCGCGGTAGGCCCCGTTCGCATACGTGCTGCCGAGCACGGCACTCGTCGAGTTGCAGGTCAGCGGATCGAAGTTCGAATCGACCTTGATCAGGACCGAGCTGGGCAGGATCGAGCCCCACACGGCCGCCGCCTGGTTGAACACGTTGAGTCGCTGCGCGCCCCGGGTCGTGCCCGGGTTGCCGCCGATCGGCGGCACGACGGTCGGATCGTTGAAGCCTTCGCCGGCACCGTCCTTGTTGACGATCTGGATGGTGGCCGCGGAAGCGGACGTCGCCGCGAGCGCCAGCGCGAGCAGTGTGATTGCGAGATGAGGCGCGCGGTGGATTCGCATCGTTACCTCGTCTCGTGGCGCGGCGCCGGAGCGGCGACGGCCGGAGCCGGTGCGGCAGGCGACGCGGGAGCCGCAAGCGCGGGCGCGCCGAGGGCGGGATCGCCCTCACAGTCATAGTAGAGCTGGCCATCGGCGCCGATGCGGGCGGTGGCGTAGCTCGCGAACCGGTCGTCCATCATGAGCAGCGCGCCACCATCGGGCATCTGCCGCACCTCGAGTGGTGCGCGGCGAATCTCGCCGCCCGGGGCCGTCTGCGCGGCTAGACCCAGCGCCCGCATCTGGTCGGCCGTCGGCTTCACGAGCTGGCCCGTCTGCGGGTCGATCGTGATCGTGAGCCCCGAGGCCATGAACGTCGTCGGCCGGGTAGCGACCGCGTTCGCGGGCACGGGCACGTGTGCGGCGTTCGACTTGTTCGCCTTGGCCGCCTTCGTCGCGTGCGCCGACTTCGCCGCCGTCGCAGCGGTCGTCTTCGACCCGCCGGCGCAGCACGAATACTTCCCCGTGCACTGCGCGTGTGCCGCAGTCGCTGCGGTGGCGGAGCTGGACGTCTTGTCGTTGTCGCAGGCGCCGGCCGGCGTCGCGAGCGAGCCGGCGAGCGCCGTCACGGCGAGCGCGGCGGCCAGGGTGAATGGGCGGCGCAGGGTCGATGCAGACGTCATGGCAGAGCGTCCTTTCACAGCGGATGCGTCATGGGAAATGGGGATGCCGCGGCCGGCACCCAATGATACGGGACCTGCCGGAGCCTTCGTAGTTCCTTGTGCCGGGCATCCGTGAGCGAACATGCAGGAGTCCGGCCAGCAAGCCGTATCTGCCCGCGAGGGCTCGGTTGCCGCGGGCGCTTGCGCCGCAGCGCCTTACGCGGCCGCACTCGCGGCGGCCGGGTCCATGGCGAGCGCGTGAACATGCATGGCTGTCTCGGCCGTCACGGATCGGGCGCGATGCAATTCGAGCCGACTCAACCCGCCGCGGCCTGCATCGCGGCGCGCAGGTCCCGAGCCCAGCCCTCAGCGTCGCCGTCCTTGGGGTGGAACGACCAGCTTCGCGCTCCTGCTCCCTCCGACGCGATGCTGACGCGGTCGTGGTCGCGACGGACGCGCCAACGCGCAGCGTTCGCCGCCGTGATCTCGAGCAGCACGCGCTCGTTCTTGTGAACGAGCACGGTGTGGTGGGTGACGACGAGGGAGGCCCGGCCCTCCTCCCAGTGACGCCGCGCCGTGCCGGTCGTGACGCGAAACGTCTCGTCGTCGTCGCGGCGCACGATGCCCTCGGACTCGAGACGGTTGCGCATCGCATCGGGCAGCTTGGAGGTCGTCGTCGAGCAGCCGGCGAGCAGGAGTGCGAGGAACGTCACGGCGGCGGCACGGAGCGTCATGAATCGCGAGCGTAGTCGAGATGACGCATACGCGCACGGTGTTCTATCCTGCGCCGCATGTCGGGCCTGCGCCGCCTCCTTCCGCCCATCGACACACCCGCGTACTACATCCTGCTCGGCGCCGTCGCCATTCTGATTCTCGGCCCGCTCGGCGGCGTGACGGCCGCGTACATGAACTTCTCCCTCGGCTTCTTCGTCGGCGGCCAGGTGCTCGCCGGCATCCTCGGCAGCGTCGTCACGTACGGCTACGGCGCGGAGGGCCGTCACGGCGCCAACTACATGCAGACGATGGCCGCCTCGGTCGCGAGCCTGTCCGGCATGGCGGTGCTCATCCAGGCGATGACGTGGCTCGGCCTGCCCGAGCCGCCCACCGTGATCCTCGTGCTGTACCTGCTGTGCATCGGCATGTTCGGCGTCGGCGTCGGCATGCTCTACACGCCGATCCTGGTCGATCGTATGCAGCTCAGCTTTCCGTCCGGCTACGCCGTCGCGAACATCCTGCGCGCGCTCACCGACCTGCGGCTGCTCAAGGACTCGATCGCGAAGCTCGGCGGCGGCACGCTCGCGGGGCTCGCGAGCGGATTCGCGGCCAACGGCATGGCATCGCTCGCGGCGACGGGCTATTCGGCGTCCACGCTCGGCGCCGGCATGATCGTCGGCGCGCGCATCGGCGTGCCCGTGATCGTGCTCGCGGGTATCGGGCTCGGGCTGACGCCATGGCTGCGCACGCACGGCTGGCTCGACGCGAACGCGCCGTTCCGCAAGATCGGCTTCATCGTGGCGCTCGGCATGATCCTGGGCGCGGCGATCGTCGACATGACGCTGCTCGGCATCTCGGCCGCGCGGCAGTGGGGTCAGTCGAAACAGGCCGCGCCGGCGGAGGACTGGAAGCGCACCGACACGCGGCTGCTGTGGATCTGGGTGGCGTTCTGGGCCGCGGCGATCGTCGCGATCGCGGTGGGCCCGCTGCACCAGCCGCTCGGCTTCGTGATCACCGCGCTGCTACTCGTGTTCGTGTTCCTGATGGTGAACGGCATCTCGCTCGGGATCTCGGACAACAACCCGATCTCGAGCGCGTTCGTCGTGACCGTGTTCATCCTCGCCGCAATGGGCCTCACCAACCCGATCGTCGGGCTCATTTGCGCCTCGATCCTGCTCGTGTCGACGAGCGTCGGCGGCGACATGCAGCAGGATCGCTCGACGGGCTGGCGGCTCGGCACGAACCGCATCATCCAGTTTCGCTACCAGGTGATCGGCGTCACCATGGGCGCCATCATGAGCGTGGCGCTCGCGCGGCTGTTCATGCGCGCGTATCCGATCCTCAAGCTGAACCAGTACGCCAATCCCGGCGCGCCCGGCATCGACAAGTGGCAATCGGCGATGACGTTCAAGTTCGTGGGCGCGCTGAGCGGCCTCACGAACAAGAACCCGCACATCATGATCGCGCTGGGACTCGGCATCGCGATCGGGCTCGCGATCGAGATCCTGCGCAAGCTGCTGAAGAGCAATCCCGGCTGGATCGCGTGGGTGAAGGGGAGCCGCGCCGGCTATCTCACCGATCTCGCGCTCGACTGCGCGCTCCTGCCGAGCCCCTACGCCGCGGCGTTCGGCGGCTTCATCAACTTCGGCGTCGCCGCGTGGTTCACCAGCGGATCGCTGATCGGCTCCGCGTGGCAGACGGCGTCTTCGCGCGCGCCGCGGAAGCCCGAGCACGAGGGCCTGCCCGAGGACATGAGCGCGGTGTCGCTCGTCGGCGGTGGACTCATCGCCGGCGACTCGCTCGCCGCGCTCGCGATCGGCCTGTTCGGCCTGCTCAAAACCGTGTTGTAAACGCCGGACTGAAATAGCGAGGCGGCGCCTGTTGATCGCGGGCGCCGCCTCTTCCTTCTTCGGACGGTTACCGGCCGCGCATCGATATGATCCGCCGCGACATCACCGACGACCCGGTGCGCGCGCGGTAGAAGTACACGCCATCCGCCGCCCGCGTGCCGTCGGACCGACGGCCGTCCCACACGAACGCATGGCTGCCGGCGGCGAGCGCGCCCGAGTGCAGCGAGGCGACGAGCCGCCCGCTGAGGTCGTAGATCGCGAGCTTCACATCGGGCGCCGCGGCCGACAGCGTCAGCACGAAGTGGGCTTCGTTCGAGAACGGATTGGGCCGTGCGGCCGACAATTCGACCTTGGCAGGGCCGGTGCTCGGGGCGCCGTCGATACCGTCCGGCGGCGTCACGACGCGGCCGTCCGCGCCGACGAACTCGGCGTCGAGGCTCGAGATGCCCGCGCCCGCCTCCGAGCGCGGCGACTCAGAGAAGTGGAGTACGGCATCGATCTCGCTGGTCGCGTTGGGCGCCAACGCCAGCAATCCGACGACCGCGTGGCCGCTGCTCTGCTGTTCGAGATGCATCCAGTCCGATGGATTTCCCCTGATGTCGACGCCGACCAGCGTCCAGCCGCTCCGGTACCCGAGCGCCAGCCGTGCCGCACCGAGTCCGCCGGCGCCTTGCAGGTGAACGGTCTGTTCGAATCCCTGGATCGTCGGAACCGGCTTGCCGAGCGAGACGATCAAGCCCTCGAGTGGCTGTGGCGGCGGCAGGCTGTCGGGCAACGATCCGCGCAGGATGCGCTGCGCGCAGCACAGCACGTCGTCGAGCGTGAACGTGCTGTCGCTGTTGCAGTCGAGCCGCGCGCGCAGGCCGTCGGTGCACTCGCCACGCAGGCAGCGCACCATGAGCACGAGATCACGCACGTCGATGTGGTGGTCACCGCTCGCGTCACACACCCCACCGCCGGCGCAGATGCGCGCCGTCAGGTCCAGCGGCACGATCGTGGGACACGGACCGAAGCCGCGGCCGAGCGAGTCCGCCACGAGCAGGTCTTCCATGCGGACGATCGTCACCCGGGGTGGCTGCGAGTCTGCCGGCGCGGCGAACGTCACCCGCAATGCGGGAGCGGGCAGGCACGGACCGTCGAGCGGGCATTTGCCAGAAATCAACTGGCCGTCGTCGGAGAACATCACGAAGCTCGCGCCGTCCGGCCGTTGCTGCCAGGTCACGCGCATGCCCGCCGCCGTTCCGGCGGGGCGCAAGTCGCTGATCCGCAGCGATGACGGCTCGAGCCGGATGCGCCCCTGCAATCCGGCGATCGGTACGGTGGCGAACATCTCGAAATCGAGCGTCGCCGAATCGCCCGGACTCATCTGGGTATCGCATGCGGAGCCCAGTGTGTGTGCCCAGTTCGCCAGGTAGCACGAATAGGGCGGCGCCACGCCGCACTCGGGCGCCACCGTGAATGGCACGACCGTTTGGCCGAGCACCCTGCGCACGACGGTGCTGTCGCACTCGAAATCCTCCGCCACTTGGACGATCAAGCCGTACTCTCCCGGGGGCAGTCCCGGCAGCAGCGTCTGTCCGAACCACGCCACGCGGGAGTCCGCGCACGGAGCGCACTTATTCGAGATCAGCACGCGCACGATCGGCGGCTGAGGGCCCGGCGCCGTGCTCGGATTCGGCAGGAGCTGGATCTCGCGGAAGCTGTGGCAGACGTCGGTGAACAATCCCGCGATCGCGAACTGGATCGGCAGCCCGGGACAGATGGGAGTCAGCTCTGGCGGCCCGACATGGATACCCGTGACGTAGGGCGGCAACGGCGCGGGCACCGGCACGATTGGACATGCCTGCGGCACGTCGAAGGTGACCGTGCGCAGAAAGGATGCGAAGCACGTAGAACCGTCGAGTTGGGTGACGTTGCCCTCGACGACGACGTTCACCTGATAGTGACCGGGGGCGAACGTGCCGAGCGGCACCCAGAGCGACTCGGGATGGCAGTTCACGATCAGGCATTCGCGCGTGTCGTGCGACGCGTAGACATGAAGTGGTCCCGTCGAGTCGGCCGCATAGCCGAGCAGGCGGACGCACGGCGCACAGGACGTGACGAGCAGCCGCGCCGGGATGCCGGGGCAGGTATCCCGAGCGGAGAGAGAGACGGGAATCGCCAGCAGATTCGGAGGGCAGGCCGACGAGTCCGGCGATTGGGACCGAGCGATGCCCGGAGCGAGCAGGCTCAGCGCGAGAACGAGCAAGCAACGAATTCGCATGGCGCACCTTTGCGGCAACCGCGAGCAGGCGGTGCGGAGCGGCGCGGCCCCCGGATTCAGTCGCGCCTCGTGAACCGGTCAGGGGAACTGAGGTGATGCTCCGCCCACGCATGCCGCGGTGTCAAAGAGGAAAACGCGGGCAAATGGCCCAAGGGCCGTGACGCGCGACCGGGTTCGGCCGGCCCCGACCATCCCGGGAATACATGCGCGCCGCCGGCGTATCCCCCGCATCATGACGCCGACACGGCCCGCATTCCGGCTCCCGATCGACCCGCGCGATTACCAGATCGCCTCGCTCTCGGGCCTCCTCGCATACGGCGTCACCCAGCTCGACTTCGGCATCGGGCCCGCTCAGGCGATCGCGACGTTGCTCGCGGCGCTCGCCACCCAGTGGATCTGCACGCGGGCGGCGCGCCTGCCCGCGTTCGATCCGCGCAGCGCGCTGATCTCCGGCCTATCGCTGTGCCTGCTGCTGCGCACGAACCATCTGGCGCTCGCGATGCTCGCCGCCGCGATCGCGATCACGAGCAAGTTCACGCTGCGCTGGAACGGCCGCCACGTCTTCAACCCCACCAACTTCGGCATCATGGTCACGCTGCTCGCGACGCACGCGGTATGGGTGTCGCCTGGCCAATGGGGCAGCGCGACGACGCTCGCGTTCGCGATCGTCTGCGCGGGCAGCGTCGTCGTGACGCGCGCCGCGCGCGCCGACGTCACGTTCGCGTTCCTCGGCGCCTGGCTCGCGCTCCATCTCGCCTATTCGCGCTGGCTCGGCCAGCCACCCGCGGTGCCGCTGCATCGGTTCGAGAACGGCGCACTGCTGTTGTTCGCGTTCTTCATGATCTCGGATCCGCGCACGACCCCCGCCACACGCCGCGGCCGCGTGGTGTTCGCCGTGCTCGTCGCCGCGGTCGCCTTGTTCATCCAGCTCGGGCTGTATCGCACGAACGGGCTGCTGTGGTCGCTCGTGCTGCTCTCGCCCGTCGTCCCACTCCTCAACCGGCTGTGGCCGGGCCCGCGCTACGTATGGACGCGTGGCACGCCGCCGTCACAGCGACCTTCGGAGGCACGCCATGAAACGCCTGGCTCTCGCCGTCTCGCTCCTGCTCGCGCTCTCGCCGCGATCCGCGACTAGCTTCTGCGGCTTCTACGTCGCGCGCGGCGACGCAAAGCTGTTCAACCACGCCTCGCAGGTCGTGATGGCGCGCGACGGCGACCGCACGGTGATGACGATGACGAACGACTTCCAGGGCGAGCCGAAGGAATTCGCGATCGTGATCCCCGTGCCGATCGTGCTGCAGAAGGGCCAGATCCACATCGGGGACCGCGCCCAGGTCGAGCATCTCGATGCGTTCTCGGCGCCGCGGCTCGTCGAGTACTTCGACGAGGATCCGTGCCAGGTCGCGCTGCAGGAAAAGGCGATGACGCTCGGTAGTGCCGGCGCGCCGGCCTTCGCGATGGACGCCATGCGGCGGGAGAACAGCCACGGCGTGACGATCGAGGCGCGCTACACGGTGGGTGAATACGACATCCTGATCCTGTCCGCGCGCCAAAGCAGCGGGCTGCAGGACTGGCTCGTCGCGAACGGCTACCGCGTGCCCCCGGCCGCGACGCCGGTGCTCCAGAGCTACATCCGCCAGGGCCTCAAGTTCTTCGTCGCGAAGGTGAACCTTGCGGAGCAGGCCAAGCTCGGGTTCAGCTATCTCAGGCCGATCCAGATCGCGTACGAGTCGCCGCGCTTCATGCTGCCGATCCGGCTCGGCATGGCGAACGCGTCGGGCGCGCAGGAGCTGTTCGTCTACGCGCTCACGCGCAACGGCCGCGTCGAGACGACGAACTACCGCAACGTGTTCCTCCCCGCCAACCAGGACATTCCGCTCTACGTAAAGGATCGCTTCCCGGCGTTCTATCAGGCGATGTTCGCCGAGCAGGCGCGGAAGAAAGGCACGCAGGTCGTATTCACCGAGCACTTCTGGGACATGGGCTGGTGCGATCCCTGCGCGGCGCAGCCGCTGTCGAACGATGAGCTGAAGAGCCTCGGTGTCTGGTGGGTCGACGAGAGCGGCCCCGGGGCGAGCGGGCTCGCCGCGAACACCGTGTTCGTCACGCGGCTCCACGTGCGCTACGACCGCGCGCACTTTCCGGAAGACCTCGTGTTCCAGCAGACCGTCGATCGCAATCCGTTCCAGGCGCGCTACGTCTTGCGTCACGAGTGGCAGGGCAGCGGCGAGTGCCCGGGGGCGCGCGCGTATCGCCAGGGCCTGCCGGCGCGCCGCCGCCAGCAGGCGCAGAATCTCGCCGAGCTGACGGGCTGGCCGATCGAGAAGATCCGCACGCAGATGGGATACGGCGGCGCGTGGGGAGCGGCGACCGACAGCCTCGCGTGGTGGCAGCGCATCTGGAAAGGATGACGGCGCTGCTGTGCTCGGGTAGGCTGATGGGACTCCGGCCGCGGACCCCCTCGCTCATCGCGGAAGCCTCCCTTGCCCCCGTTCGCTGCCCGAATCGCCCGTTGCCTCGCCGTGCTGGCTCTGCCGGCCGCGTTCTGTTCATCGCCCGCTGCCGCGGACGCCTTGCAGGCCAAACTCGACGCCGCGCTCGCCCCGCTCGCGCCGCTGTCACGCACGGGCGTGATCTACGACCGCGTGCTGCCACTCGCGCACCTCGAACGGCTCGATGGCGGCGCGGCGGCGCCCGCCATCGGCGCGTCCACCTGGTACCAGGCGTACGACGAGCTGCGGCGCGCCTCGGTGACGCCGAGCGGCCCCGAGGTCGCGGCGCTCCGCACGGACGCGCGAGAGACGGCGCGCGGCGGCGTGATCCCGCTCGCGCTGATCGACCGCGCGTACGAGCGCGTGCGCGAGAGCGCGTTGCGTGACGGGTCGCTGCAGCTCGCGGGCGATCGCATCGTCGTGATCGCGGGCTCGCCGCTCGTCACGGCCCGCGCGGTCGCCGCGGCGGCGCTCGTGCCGCGGACGTTCCACGGCGGGCTCCTGCGCTTCCGGCTCGATCGCTCGCGGCTGTTCGCGGACGGCTCACCACGTGCGATCGCCGCCGATTTCGGCGATGGGCGCGGCGAGCGGCCGATCGACCTCGACGTGCCGATCGAGGTGTCGTACGCCGAGACGGGCACCCACGTCGTCCGCATGCGGCTGACGCGCGCGGACGGTTCGGTCGCGCACGCGAGCTTCGCGCTCGAGGTCGCCGCGCTGGCAACGCCCCCGCCGGACGACACGCTGCACGTCACCGCATCGATCCCGTGGCAAGGCGTTTACGGGACGGGCGACGCCTACGTGTATCGGGCGCCGGGCCACGCGAACATCGTCAATCCCATCGTCGTGATCGAGGGCTTCGACCTCGACAACAGCATGAACTGGGACGAGCTGTACCAGCTGCTGAACCAGCAGAACCTGCTCGAATCGCTGCGTGCGGATGGCTTCGACGCGGTGGTGCTGAACTTCACGGACGCCACGGTGCCCGTCGAGCGGAACGCCTTTGTCGTCGCCGAGCTGATCCAGCAGGTGCAGTCGCTCGCGCCGCAGTCGACGCTCGCGCTCGTCGGCGCGAGCATGGGCGCGCTGTGCTCGCGCTATGCACTCGCGTATTTCGAGTCGCACGCGATCCCGCACCGCGTGCGCAGCTGGATCTCGTTCGACGGCCCGCACGCGGGCGCCGACATCCCGCTCGGGCTGCAGCACTGGATCCGCTTCTTCTCTGGCCAGTCGTCCGACGCGGCAACGTTCCTCGCCCAGCTCAACAGCCCGGCCGCGCGCGAGATGCTGCTCTATCACTACACCGAGCCGCCGTCGGCCAAGCCGGACCCGCTGCGCACCTCGATGCTCGCCAACTTCGCGGCCATCGGCGACTGGCCGACCGGCGAGCACCGGCTCGCGATCGCGAACGGCAGCGGCGCACGCACGAACCAGGGCTTTCTGCCCGGCGCACAGGTGATTCGCTGGGAGTACAGCTCGCTGTTCGTCGCGATCACCGGTGACGTGTGGGCGGTGCCCGATCAGGTGAACGGACAGATCTTCAGCGGCAGCACACGCGTCGTTTTCTCGACGACGAGCGAGCAGGTAAGCGTCTCGACGACACTGCCGTGGGACGGCGCGCCAGGCGGAT
>Ga0157378_10005626_pt1 | contig 10980 bp, 9 predicted proteins | sample M65metaG_FD_115309 | JGI IMG/M metagenome (GOLD analysis project Ga0157378, IMG submission 115309) | Miscanthus rhizosphere microbial communities from Kellogg Biological Station, Michigan, USA - M6-5 metaG | ecosystem: Host-associated > Plants > Roots > Rhizosphere > Soil | place: USA: Michigan...
GGCAAGCTCGGCATCTCCACCGAACTCGGCACGGACACCGCCTGGACCTTCGAGCCGCATCCCGATTCCTACGGCCGAAAAGCTCTGCGCGACGCTGGCTGGGACGAAAAAACTCCCATCCTGGTTCTCTGCCCGATCCATCCTTTTGTCTGGCCGGTCAAGGCTTCACTCGGCAAATACCTTGCGCGCGTCACCACCGGCGCCTACAAAGAAAGCCAGTACCGCACGGTCTATTTCCACGAGTCGGGGGCCGAAGTCGACCGCAAGTTCAAGCACTACCTCGACGCTTTCGTTCGTTCGACGCGCGCCTTCATGGAAAAGCATCGCGTCTTCACCGTTCTTGTCGGGATGGAGCGCCTCGACGCGGTCGCCTGCCGCGCCATCGCCGAACAAATCCCCGGGCTCTCCGTCTTCACCTCCGACGACTACGACATGTACCAACTCGTCTCGATTCTTCGCCAGTGCTCGTACATGGTTTCCTCGCGTTACCACGGCATTGTCACCTGCATGCCGTCCCTTGTCGCGTCCGCCGGCGTCACCATGGACGAGCGTATCCGCAACCTCATGCGCGAACGCGGCCACCAGCATCTTTTCCTCACCGTGGACGATCCCGACCTCGGCCCGAAAATGCTGCAAATGATGGAAACGCTCGTGGCCGAAGCTGACTCCGTCCGCGATGGCATCGGCCAGACCGTCGTGCGCAATCTCAAGGTCATGGCGCGCATGGGCGTCATCTTCGAAGATGTCGTTCGCCGCCAGTATCCGGAATTGCCGCTTCGCAGCGGCGCGCGTTCCTGGGAAGAATATCTGCCGCCGCTCAGCGAAACTCTCCTTCGCCTCGCGGAAAAGCACGATGTCGCCGAAGCCGCTCTGGCCGCATCGAAATAGCGTTCATGGCCAATTTTCTGCAAAACATTTTCCTGCGCCTGCAAGCCTCGTCCGGTCGCGTGGTTTTGCGTGAAGTGCGCGGGGATCAGTTCGTGTCAGTCACAGCCGGCGAACTTCTTGCGCTGGTGGAAGCCGCGCGCCGGTTTTTCCGCGCGCAGCAGATTCCGCCCGGCGAACGCTGCGGCCTCATCGCGGCAAACTCGATCCACTGGATCGCCGTCGACCTCGCGCTCATGGCTGAAGGCATCGTCGTCGTCCCGCTCTATCATCGCCAGACGGCCGGTGAACTCGCCGGCATGCTGAAAGACTGCCAGCCGCGCCTGGTGCTGACCGGTGACGACGAAACATCCGAAGCTCTCGGCGCCGCCTGGCCGCAAATTCCGGCGCCGGTCAGGCTGGGCGGAATTTTCTCGAATGCCGCGCCGCAATCCGGCGCGTCATCTCCTCGCGAAGCTTCCGACGACCACCTGCTCACGATCATCTATACCTCTGGCACTTCCGGCGAACCCAAAGGCGTCTGCCTCAATGCCGGCAACCTCAACCACATGACCGGCTGCACGACCGAGCGCCTGAATCAGCTTATGGGCGCCACCACTGCCGCAGATCAGATTTTTCTCTACGCCCCCATGAACTTCGCCGCTTCCTGGATGCTCATGCTCTCGGCCTTGCTGCGTGAAAGTGTCCTGACGCTCTCGAGCGATCTCAACAAGCTTGCCGACGAGATTTGCCGGTCCGCCCCGCATTATTTCCTGAACGTCCCTACGCTGCTCGAGCGCGTCAAGCGCGCGGTAGAAGATAACCTCGCCAAGCAGGCCGCGCCCATTCAGTCTCTGTACAAAAAGACGCGAGAAGCCTGGCAGCGCCAGAACGCCGGCCGCACGAAGCTTTTTGACGGTTTCACCATCGCGCTCGGCCGCAAGCTCATCTTTTCCAAGATCAAGGCCCGCTTCGGCCCGAACATCCGCGCGCTCATCTGCGGTTCTGCTCCCCTTGCGCCCGAAACCCAGCAATGGTTCCTCATGCTCGGCATTCCGGTTCTACAAGCCTATGGCCTTACCGAAACCACCGCCCTGTGCACGCTCGACGACCCGCGCCTTCCCATTGAACCCGGCTACGTCGGCCGCGCTGTTTCCGGCATCGAAATGCAGCTGGCTGAAAACGACGAAATCATCGTGCGCGGCCCCAATATATTTTCTGGCTACTGGAATCGCCCCGCAGAAACCACCCAGGTTCTGCGCGACGGCTGGTTGCATACCGGCGATCAGGGCGAAGTCAACGCTTCCGGCAATTGGCGTATCATCGGCCGCATCAAGAATCTTCTGGTCCTCAACACCGGCCACAAGTTTGCGCCCGAACCGATCGAAGACAAGCTCGCGCAGCTTCTGCCTGCGGCACAACAAATAGTTCTCGTCGGCAACGGCCGCAGCTATGTGACCATGCTTGTGACGGGGCTCGTCACCGGCAAGCTCGAATCCGCCGCGGTCCAGGCCGCGATCGACCAGGTCAATCGCGACCTTCCGCATTATCGCCAGATTCGTAATTTCCACATTCTGCCCGAACCCTTTGCGCCCGATTCCGGTCTCGTCACCGCCAACGGCAAACTCAAGCGAGACGCCATCGCGAAACATTATGATGCCGAGGTCAATTCGATGTACGCGCGAAAGGCAACCGCATGAAACCGTTCACCGGCCAGGCTCTGCGTTGGGAATGGCGCGACGGCATTATCGAACTGACGCTCGATCGTGCGCCTGCCAATGAAATTGGCACCGTGATGCTCGGCGAGCTGGAGAAATTCGTCGAAGCCGCCCAGCAGCTCGCTCCCGAAACGGCTGCCTGCATCATCTCCAGCGCGCAAAAAAGCGGGTTCTGCGCGGGAGCCGACCTGCGCGAGCTCTATCACCGGTCCGTGGAACTGGAGCCCGAGCTGCGCGCCAGAGGTGTCCGCGATTTTCTTGAGCATATCCACGCGGTTTTCAACTGGCTCGACCAGGCTCCCTTTGTCACAATCGCCGCCGTCCACGGTGTCTGCTTCGGTGGCGGACTCGAACTCGCGCTAGTCTCTGACGTCATCATCGCCGACAAAATGGCCCGCTTTGCGTTCCCCGAACTGCGCCTCGGACTCGTTCCGGGCTTTGGCGGCATTCCGCGCCTGAAGCGCGACGTTGGCAACGGCTTCGTCCGCGATCTTCTCCTCACCGGCCGCAGCGTCAACGCCACCCGCGCGCAGGCCGTCGGCCTGGTGGCGCAGCTAGCCGCCGAAGGCCAAGCCCTCAAAATCGCCCGCGCCACGGCCGCTCAAGTCACCAAATTCGACGCCGCCACCCGCGCCGCCGCCAAAAAATTCATCAAGCCCGTTCCGCACGAGGAGCTTCGCCGCGAAATCGATATCTTCTGCGAACTCTTTTCCCGCCCCGCTGTAATGGCAGGCCTGAGGAAGTTCGTCCTGAACACCAGCCCCATGCCCCACCAGCCATGACGGGTTGTGGCAGCGGCCTGTTGCTTGCTGTCTTGGGGTGCGCGGCGCGACGCCGCTTTGATTTTTGCTTGACACCGTGAACTTCAGGCGGGATTTTTCTTCTCCCGCCGGGGATGCTAAATTAGTGCGAGTCATGCCCACGCTCGAGAACACCACACAGGAAGTCCTGACCCTCGCTGAGAAGCATTTCAATCTCGCGCCGGGCTCTCTTTCTCCCGGGGACGACTTCTTCAAGAAACTCGGCATAGACTCCCTGCAAACTCTCGAACTCCTCTCCCGTCTCGAAAACCACTTCAACATCGAGCTTCCCGACTACGAAGTCCAGGGCGTCTCCGACTTCAAAACGCTGGCCGAACGTATCCAGTCCCGCCTGTAATGCTCGACCTCACGAAGTATTCTTCCATCGGCGCGGCGCTGAAAGACGCCGTTGAACGTTTCGCGAACGAAACCTGCCTGATCGAAGCCGACCGCGAGCGCGAAAAAGACCGCCTCACCTACGCTGAATTCGGTAAACGCGCCCTCCCGCTGGCTCGCGCCATCGAAGACGCTGGCTTCTCCGCCGCCGACCGCGCCGGCATCATCATGACCAATCAATCCAAGTGGCTGATATCGGCTTACGCGGTTTTCTACTCCGGCGGCGCCCTCGTCCCTCTCGACTACAAACTCACCCCAGCCGAACACTGGCAGCTGCTCGAACACAGCGGCGCAAAGATCCTCATCACCGAGCATCCCATCTGGCGCCAGCTCAGCGCCCATCCCGCGCGCGCGAACGCCAGGAACCTTCAGGCGGTCCTCGTCACCGAAGCCCCGCCCAACGCCGACCTCTCCGGAGCGCATCGCTGGGAAGGATTTCGTGGCGAAACTGCCGCTCCCCAATTCGCTCCTCGCCAACGCAAAGACCTGGCCTCTATCGTCTATTCCTCGGGCACCGGCGGCCGCCCCAAGGGCTGCATGATGACTCACGAAAATTACCTCGAGCAGTGCGTCGCCCTCACTTCGCTCTATCCCTTCTGGCCCGGCGTCTGTTACCTCAGCATCCTTCCGACGAATCACGCGATTGACTTCATGGTCGGCTTTTTCGGGCCTTTCACTTGCGGAGCTTCTGTCGTCCACCTCCGCACCCTCCGCCCCGAATTCGTTCGCGAAGCCTTCACGAAATACAAAATCACCTACGTCAGCCTGGTCCCGCTGGTTCTGAAAAATCTGCAAAAGGGGCTGCAAGCGAGATTCGACGAGCTAGCGCCCGGCAAGCGCCGGATTTTCGACAAACTCGTCGCCCTCAACAGAGCGTTCACCAGATCTCACCCGCGTCTTTGGCTCAGCCGGCGGCTCCTCAAACAAGTCCACGCCGCGTTCGGCGGCGAACTGCGCGCCATCATTGTGGGCGGTGCCTTCACGGAACCGCAGACCCTGCAATTTTTCTATGACCTCGGAATTCCTGTGGCCAACGGTTACGGTCTTACGGAAGCAGGCACCGCCATCACCGTTAACGACCTGAAACCCTTCCGTGCGGACACCGTCGGCAAGCCGCTTCCCGGCATGGAAGTCAAAATCGCCGATCCCGCTCAGGATGGCGTAGGCGAAGTTTGGGTGCGCAGCAAAACCGTCATGTCCGGCTATCTCAACGATCCCGAACTCACCGCCGAAACCATCGTGGACGGCTGGCTTCGCACCGGAGATCTCGGCCAGTTCGATGCGCGTGGCCATCTCCACCTCAGCGGCCGCAAAAAGAACATGATCGTCACCGAGGAAGGGAAGAACATCTATCCCGAAGACATCGAATCCGTGTTTGAATCGCTGCCAGTCAAGGAATTCTGCGTTTTCGCGGCAAACTACGTGTGGCCCAAGCGCACCATGGTCGGCGAACAGCTCGTTCTCGCCATTCACCTGGAAAACAATCAGGTCTTCAGCGCAGAACTGAAGGGCGACATAGCGCAGCGCAACTCCCGGCTGCTCAACTACAAGCGCATCCACGGCATCGTTCTCTTCGGCGAGGATTTCCCCCGTACCGCGTCTCTTAAGATCAAGCGTAACGACCTCGCGGCGCGCCTCGCGCAACTCGACCGCGACCACGCTATACTGCCGCTCTAAGTCCCCATGTCGGCTGCCAAGGACCGCTTCTTCGCTATCGTGAATCCCGCCGCTGGCGGCGGCAAATCCGCCACGCTCGCGGGCGCGACTCTCGCTCGCCTGCGCGAAAACGGCATCAAGGTTGACGTTATCGCCTCCTCGGCACCCGGCCACGCCGGCGAACTCGCTCGCGAAGCCTATGCGCAGGGCTACCGAAACTTCCTCGCCGTCGGCGGTGACGGCACCGCTCACGAAATCATCAACGGCATCTTCTCCCGCAACGCCAATCCCGATCGCATTTCGCTGGGTTTCCTTCCGGTCGGCACGGGCAATTCGTTTTTGCGTGATTTCACGGAGAAAGGTGCGGTCGATTCCCTCAAAGCTCTTCTCGCGAACCGCAAGCGGCCGGTGGACCTCGTTCGGCTCAGTCACGCCACCGGCGAAGTCTATTCGTTGAACATCCTCAGTGTCGGCTTCACCGCCGATGTCGGCGCGATCACCAATCGCGTGTTCAAGCCCTTCGGCCATTTGGGTTATCTGCTCGGCGTCATTGTTCGCGTCATCCAGCTGAAACGCCGTGCCTTCACGCTTCGTTGCGACGACGAAACCGTCTGGGACGACCGCCGCAGTCTTTTTCTTGCGTTCAGCAACAGCAAGTACACTGGTGGCACCATGCTGATCGCGCCCGAAGCTGATCCTTCCGACGGCCTGATTGAATTCGTCCGCTGGGGACCGATCGGCCGCCTCGGTTTGCTGCGAATGCTCCCGCGCCTCTACGACGGCACGCACATGCAGCATCCACTCGCCTCGCGCAAATCTGTCCGCCACGTGGAGTTCAACATTCCACTGCCAACGGACGTGATGATTGACGGTGAAATCCTTTCTCTCAAGTGCAAAGAGCTGGACATCGTTCCGTGCGCCCTGGACGTTTTCATATGAAGCGCCTCTGGTACGTCCTGCGCAGCGCGTTTCTTTGGGCCGTAAGCCTTCTGCACTTCGCTATGGCGGTTCCGTGCCTGATCGCCCTTGCCGTGCTGCTCGATCCCAAAAAACATGACTGGCTGCAGCGCTCATTCTGCCGCCGCATCATGTTTTTCTCCGGAGCCAAAGTACGGGTCGTCTGCGAACCCGGCTTCGATCCGCAGAAAACCTGCTTTTTCATTTCGAATCACGTCAATCTCTTCGATCCCTTTGTTCTTTACTGCGCCATTCCGCAATTTGTCCGCGGTTGGGAACTGGAATCGCATTTTGAAATCCCGGTCTACGGCTGGCTGATGAAGCGCTTCGGCAATGTTCCTGTCCCCGACGTGCGTCGCCCCGCCGATTTGAAACGCATGTGGCGCCTTACGCGCGACGCCATCAACGGAGGCACCAGCCTGATTGTTTTTCCGGAAGGGAAGCGCACACGCGACGGCCACGTCACTGAATTTCAGGACGGCGCTTTCCGCGTCGCCCAACAGCTGGAAATTCCCATCGTCCCGGTCAGCATTGTGGGCTCTTTCAGGCACCACCGTACGGGCCACTGGATGTTTTGGCCCACGGAGATCCAGGTCGTCCTTCACCGCGCCATCGAGACCTCCACGCTCAACAAGGAAGACGTACCAGCGTTGCGCGATCGTGTGAAGGAAACCATCGAAAAACCGGTTGACGAATTCCTGGCCGGAACGGAAACACCGCAGCAGCCGGCGGAGCAGGAAGTGCCAACTGAAATCAGGAAGGAAGTCTAAAGGCTGAGCTTGATGCCGGGTAGCGTGCGGCCCGCGCGGGTTTCTTGCCAGGTGTAGACGATGCGGTGGATCACGGTGATGGTGGAAACCACGGCGATCACCCACAGCACCGGCGCCATGCGGTTAAACACTCCGCCGATGATCAGCAACACCAGCCGCTCGGGCCGCTCCATGAAGCCAACTTTGCACAGCGGAATCAGCGACTCGGCGCGGGCACGCGCGTAGCTCACCATCACGGAACCAGCAGTAGCTACGGCCGCGAGAATCACATAGGGGGTTCGGCCGCTCACCGAGTAGTACACCAGCAGGCCCATGTACAGCGCCATATCGGCATAGCGGTCCAGCGTCGAATCGTAGAATGCCCCGAACGCGGTCACGCGGTTCTGCCGGCGCGCCACCTGGCCGTCCAGCATGTCCAGGAATCCAGCGAAGAAAATAATCACCGCCCCATAGAAGAACTTGCCGACGGCGAAGCATGCCGCGGCGCCAAAATTCACGACCAGTCCCAGAAACGTCAGGAAATTCGGATTGATTCCGGTGGCCGCGATTGCGCCCACGATTTTGTCCAGCAGCCACTTGCTGCCGGTTCCAATTGCCCCGGTTAGAGTTGCCATTTTTGGCGGGAACGCGTGTGTGTTTCGCCAACACACGCGTAAACCATCGTAGCGCAGCCTCGTTGCTATCGCAAACGCGCATCCGGCCAATTTGGATTTGCTATTCGTGTCAACGTTTTGTTCCATCGGTTCTTTTGCATTGACGTTCCCCCGGGCAAAGAATAGAGTCGAGAAAATCGGAATTTCTGGAACCGCACATTGATTACCGAACTCGATAGAAGACGATTCCTTTCGCGCACTTTGGCCGCAGCGGGCGCCACTTGGGCCACGGCGAATTGGCCGGCGGTCGTCGCGGCGGCCGAGCATGCCCACAAAGCTGCCGCATGGCCCGAGTCGCAAAAACTCGAATTCCTGACGCCCGCCGAAGCCAAGGAAGTGGAGGCCATTTCCGCTTGCATCATTCCGAGCGACGGCACGCCGGGTGCTCGGGAAGCAGGTGTCGTTTATTTCATCGATCGCGCGCTCGTCACTTTCTCTGCCGACGAACAGAAAACCTACCGCGAAGGGCTGCCGGAAATTCAAAAGCGATTGCAGCATCTGTTCCCTACGGAGACTGTTTTTTCTGCTGCTGCGCCGGAAAAGCAAGTAGCCGTTCTCGAATCCCTCGACGAAGCCGGATCGAAAAATCCGCCGCGCCGGCCGCGGGCAAATTTCATCGCCGGCACCGCCGCGCAATTCTTTGAAACCATTCGTGCGCACACCCTGGCCGGTTTCCTGATCGATCCCGAATCTGACCGCCGGGGCAATTCTGGCGGCGTCGGCTGGGCGGTGATTGGCCATTTGCCGGAACACGGCTTCCAGCCTCCCTTCGGCTACTACGACAAGGGCTATGCGGGCTGGCAACCGGCTTCCGCGGCAAAGGAATCGGCGAAGAATGACTAGCGCAACGTCGAAATTGATGAGCAGGGCAGCGAGACCGGATCAGACGAAATACAAAACTTCCGAGGTGGTCGATTTTGTGGTCGTGGGCTCCGGTGCGGCCGGCGGCATCCTCGCCAAGGAACTTTCCACGAATGGCTTCAGCGTCGTGGTTCTTGAGCAAGGTCCTTACATCCACGAATCCGAGTTTTCCCACGACGAGATCAAAATTCTTCAGGAAGATTTCCTGACGAATCACCCGAAGCTGCAGCCGAATACGTTCCGCAAAACTCCGAAAGAAAAAGCGAAACCGCAGCGCGCGCTGGTTTATGGCCGGGCGGTCGGCGGCACGAGCAATCACTTCACCGCGAATTTCTGGCGCTTCCACGAAATTGATTTCATTGAGCGGAGCAAAATTGGCGCAGTAGCCGGCTCGACGCTGGTGGACTGGCCGATCACCTACGCCGATCTCGAGCCGTACTACACCAAGGTCGAATGGGAAGTCGGCGTTTCCGGTCTGGCCGGCGCGAGCCCGTTCGATCCGCCGCGGTCCAAGCCGTATCCGATGCCGCCGCTGCCGGTGAAGGGCTCCGGAGTAGTCTTTGAACGGGCAGCCCGCAAACTCGGCTGGAATCCCTTTCCGGCGCCGATGGCGATTCTGTCGCAACCGCGGGCCGGCCGCAGCGCCTGCGTGAATTGCGGTTTCTGCCTGGGCTTTGGCTGCGAGGTGAAAGCGAAATCGAGTTCGCTGGCCAGCATGATTCCGCTCGCCGAAAAATCCGGCAAGTGCGAAATCCGCCCGAACAGCTACGTGCACAAGATCGAGGTGGATGAACGCGGCCGAGCAACCGGCGCTCTCTACTTCGACGAAAAGAAAAACGTTCACTTGCAGAGGGCGAAGGCGGTGATCGTCTCCGCGAATGGAGCTGAAACGCCCCGTCTGCTCCTGCTTTCCGCTTCCGGCAAATACCCCGACGGGCTTGCCAACTCAAGCGGCCTGGTCGGCAAGAACTTGATGTTCAACACCAGCGCGATTTCCGTTGCGGTAATGGAAGAGCCGCTCAACGACTACAAAGGCTTTGCCGTCAGCCGCGTGCTGCACGATTTCTACGAACTTGACGCCAACCAGGTCGGTTTTTGCGGCGGCGGCGGCCTGGACGCTCGCTTCGACATCACGCCGATAGGATTCGCGTTTGGCGGTTTGCCGCCCGGCAGCCCGCGCTGGGGTAAGGATTTCAAGGCGCTGCTGGCGCATAACTTCACGCGCTCGTTTGAAATTTTTGGCCATGGCACGTCGCTGCCCGTTGAAGACAACAGCTTTTCGATCGATCCCGATGTGAAGGACGCATGGGGATTGCCGGCGCTGCGACTTACATATAAAGACCATCCGGACGACCTCAAGCTGGCGCACTGGCTGGCGGATCGCTCCAGCGAATTGCTGGAAGCGACAGGCGCGAAACAGCATTGGACGTTCCCGATCGACGAGCAGCAGTTCGGTGTCCACTTGCTCGGCACTTGCCGAATGGGCAAGGACCCGAAGACGTCGGTGATCAATGCCGACCACCAGACGCATGACGTGAACAACCTCTTCCTCTGCGACGGCGGTAGCTTCGTCACCTCGGGCCGCGGCCAGCCGACTATGACCATCATGGCGCTGGCATTCCGAGCCGCCGACCGCCTCCGTGACCTGGCCAAACGGGGCGAACTGAACGCTTAATGTTTCTGTAGCGTTACAGCCCGATCCGATACATTGCGCATAACCGTTGCGCGTCCGCGCGACTCTAAGCTATTTTGCTGGCTGCTCAGTTCGCCGCCCCCAATACCTTGTTTGACTGCCATCAGGAGGCATCCCATGAGTGAAGCTGCCCGTACATCCCCCACTACTTTTCCTGCCAAGGCTTTTGCCGCCCCTGGCCCAACCGGCGCCTTGGCCCCGCACACCATCGCGCGGCGCGCGCCGCGGCCCCAGGACGTGCAACTGGAAATCCTGTTTTGCGGCGTATGCCATTCCGACTTGCACCAGGTTCGCAACGAGTGGAAAGAAGTGATGCCGACGGTGTATCCCTGTGTGCCGGGCCATGAAATCGTGGGTCGCGTAACGAAGGTTGGCAGCGCGGTGAAGAGGTTCAAGGAAGGCGACATTGCTGCGGTGGGATGTATGGTGGATTCCTGCCGCATTTGCTCGAGCTGTAAGTCCGGCGAAGAGCAATATTGCGAAAACACCATGACCCTGACCTACAACGCCGAGGACAAGATCCTCGGTGGTGTCACCTACGGCGGCTATTCCGACAGCATCGTCGTGGATGAGAATTACGTGCTGCGTGTGCCCGAAGGACTCGATCCGGCA
>Ga0157378_10005627_pt1 | contig 10979 bp, 9 predicted proteins | sample M65metaG_FD_115309 | JGI IMG/M metagenome (GOLD analysis project Ga0157378, IMG submission 115309) | Miscanthus rhizosphere microbial communities from Kellogg Biological Station, Michigan, USA - M6-5 metaG | ecosystem: Host-associated > Plants > Roots > Rhizosphere > Soil | place: USA: Michigan...
CGATCTGGGCAGCCGACGGGTAGTCGTTCGGCCCCATCAACGTCATCGCGATGACGCCCTGGCCGCTGCCGTTCACGCCCACCGAGGGGAACGAGAGGAAGGCGTTCGCGACCGCGACGTACCCTTCGGTGTGCAGGCTCGCGGCGACGGTGCCGTTTTCCGCGACCGACGGGTCGACGACGAAATACTCGATGCCGTCCCGCGCGCCCGGATCCACGGCCGTGTTGATCCCGCTCCACAGGAGCCCATCCGCGAACACCACCTGGTTCATCCGGCTGTCGTTCGCGTTGATGTCCGGGACCGGTTCTCCGACCAACGTCCCGAGCGGACGAGGCCCGTCCTTCTGGAGCTGAGCTACGGGGGTGACGTACGAGCCCACCGTGAGATCGATGTTGCTGAGCTTGAGGTTCGGCTCGTCCGTCCCCAGGCTCCTCGTGTGGATCAACGCCCACGTCGTGACCTGGTCGAAAGGATCGGGTGCGATGGCGCACGCTTGGCTGGCGAGGCAGTCGAACCCGGACATGAAGTACTCGGTCCCGTTCTTGCTCGTGTCGTAGACGCCATCCGGTGACGCCGCGGGCTGCACGGTCCCCGTGGTCCGGTCACCGATCGTGTGCGTGATCCCCGACAGATGCACGACGCGACCGAGATGCCCGTTCTCGAGACGCTGCTTGCTCATCGCGTAGATCTGCGGTCCGTTGAAATTGCCGCCGAACGGAGCGAGGTCGTACTCGGCCGTGCTGACGTAGAACCCGTACTTGTCGGCGCCGATCAGCGGCTGGTCACCGAAGCACGGGCAGTTCGGGTGGGACCGGTCCGTCGCGTTGATCCGGTAGATGAAGTAGCTACCGAGCGCCTCGCTGGAGGTGCTGACCGCAACGTAGACGAAGGCCGGCGCCTTGAGCGCACCGGTGACGGGATCCTGCGTGATGACCAGGACCGTGTGGAACCAACGCTGCGTGTCCGGGTCGAAGTAGCACTTGGGGTCGGAGATGAACGGTCCGAATGCCCCGGTGGTCCGGTCGATCGTCGGCGGCAGGCCGTAGAACTCCGAGATCGTGATGGGGTTCGTGAACTGCTCGCCGGCCGCATCGTAGAAGACGAGCGCGTCGTTCACGGACTCGACGACCTCGGGACCGAACGAAGGGTCGTTCGGACTCACGTTGCCGACGCACAGGCCCTGGTCCGGCGGCTCCAAGCTGAACTGGTTCCCTCCGCCTGCAAGGCGCTGATCCGCGTGCGTGAGTCCTTCCCAGCCGAGCTGGTTCTGGTTGACCACGGCTGCCGTGTTCCCGGGGGCGGGGGCGCCGGCCCCATCGGGAACGGCCGAGCCCTCACGTTCGAAGTCGATCCACGGCCCGGCTTCACTCTCGAGGTTGCTCGAGAGCCCCCCTCCGGCCGCGGCTTGCGTCGCGAGCTGCCGCACGTTGGCGGTGCCCACCCGTTGGAGCCGGGGCTGGGACATCTTGGGTTGAGCGACGCGACCGGCGGACAGATGCGCCGACGCGACGAGCGGCGGGAGCGGCATCAAGACCAAGGCCGCCCCCACGGCTACGGCGATCAGATGAGCTGACTTGGAACGGATCCGCGCCACGGATGTGACTCCTTCCCGGAGATGAGTTCGGACGAAGTGCTGAGGCGCTTGGCGCTAGTGCGAAGAGGCTCCGCGATAGACATCCCCTCTCTCGGGGGGCCGCTCGGGCCCCGCCAAAACGGTCCACCCTCGAACGTAGAACGCGCTCCGCGGTCGGGTCATCACGCACCCGCCGTATCTCGGAGGAAACCGAGAGCCGTTCGGCTCTTGAGAGCCTTGGTCGCGATGGCGATCGTGTCGCTGTCGATGGGATAAGGCAGTCTCTGCAGGGCTCATTCGTAGACTGAGGCGATGGCGTTCCCGGAAGGCTGGGATCGATTCGACCGTTTCACCCTGCGGTTCGTCGATCGGGAGCTCGAAAGCGCCTACCAGCACGCCGATCAAGTCGAGGGAATCCGGCGCGTCCGCACCGCCAGCCTCGTGGCCGCCGTGGTCTGGGTCGTCGTGGCGATCATCGGCCCTCCTGCGGTTGGTGCTGCACCCGCGACCGCATGGGCGATCTGCGGAACGATGACCGTGTTCCTGCTGGCGACCGCGGGAGCGAGCCGTTGGGCCACCACCCAGCGTCGGCGCGACGCGATCGGTCTGGGGCAGCAGTTCGTCGCCGGATGCGCAGTCCTCGTCCTTTGCGCGGCGACCGGGACGGTCGCGACCTATGCCGTGCCAGCGATGATGCTCACGGCGGTGTTCGGCTATGCCGTCACCCGTCACCCATTCGTGGGCGCGATCGCGATCGGGACGGCCTACTGCCTGCTGTTCCTCGGCGTCGCGGAAGGCAGCAGCCTCGGGTCCCAGCTGGTCCTCCAGCTCTTCCTCGTCGCGGCGACCGTGGTCGTCGGCTGCGTGGGTGCTTATCTCCTCGAACGGTCGCAGCGCAAAGCCTTTGCCCAGGGACGGCTGGTGCGAGCTCTCCACGAGCGCGTCGATCTCCTCCTCCACCAGTACCTCTCGCCCGAGGTGGCTCGCACGCTGATCGAAGATCCAGGGCGGGCGGCGCTGGGCGGGATGGAGGTCGACGTGACGGTCCTGTTCGCAGATCTGCGCGGCTATACGGCCTTCGCGGAGCGCCGTTCTCCCACCGAAGTCGTAGCGATGCTCAACGCTGCGTTCGGTGCTTCCGTGCCCATCGTGCTCGAGGAAGGTGGGACGGTCGTGCAATTCATGGGCGACGCGATGATGGTGGTCTTCAACGCTCCCAGCCCCCAGCCTGACCACGCTCGACGGGCAGCTCGAGCCGCTTTGGCGATGCAACGTGCCGTTCTATCCCTGCCGGATCCCGCTGGACGGCCGAAGTTTCGGGTTGGCATCAACAGCGGTCCGGCCCTCGTTGGCAATATCGGGGCCGCCGACATCCGCAACTTCTCGGCCATCGGCGACACGACGAACCTCGCCGCTCGGCTACAAACGTACGCGCCGGTGGGGAGCGTGGTCATCGGAGCGCGCACGTATGAGCTCATCCGGGACATCGCCGACGTCCGATCACTGGGCACGCCTGCGCTGAAGGGTAGATCGGAGGCGATTGAGGTGTATGAGCTCGTCGGACTCCGCGACGATCCCGGCGCACGCTCGCTCGAGGATCGGGAAGCACCCGCCGGCAGAAGCTCCTGAGCCTCGATCCTCAAGAGCTTGATGTCGATGTCACTCGACGGGTACATCGCGGGTCCGAACGACGAGCCGAGCAACCCCAGTCTTCTTTCGCGCGAACGCACGAGTCAGGGCACCCCAGAAGGCCCAAGCGAAAAGGCTCCCGAACCGAATCCCGGATCGAGAGCCTTCACGCTTGGACGGGGATTCCGTACCCGTCCGGGCAGCATGTCTAGGTTTGCCCTGAAGAGGAACCAGCGTCAAACCGATGCTGTGACCGTCGGCCATGAAACGAGGAGGCGGGGAGGTGCCGATGAACCTGCGTCCGAGAGGGCGGCAACCGCCCCGATACGTCGGCCGTCTCTCGACCTTTGGCAGATCGGATCAAGGGATGAGGTCGATCAGATCGACGTCGCTTACGAAGCGGAGCAGCTTCTTGGACTTCGACTGACCCTTCTCGCGGATCGCCCGACCTCGTCGCCCTTCGGATCGAGGACCCGGTACTCGTCGGTCATCTCGATCAGCTCGGCCCTCTGGCTGATCACGAGGATGTCGCGCTCGAGCAGACCCGTCATGCGGTCAGCGTGGCCGTGCCTCGCTTCCCTGAGTTCCGGTGCGGCCGACCCCCGCTCATGCCGATCTCTCTGCGGTGGGCGCTGAGGGGCTCGAACCCCCGACCTTCGCCTTGTAAGGGCGACGCTCTCCCAGCTGAGCTAAGCGCCCGCGCGTGCGGTTGCCGTGTGACCGCACGCGCGGCACACCACGTCGCCGAGCTGTACCGACAGGCGAGTCGCACCGCACGCCTCGCACCGGTCCAGACCGTCGGTCCATCCCGGATCGCGCTGACACTCGGGGCACACGAGCACCTGTCGTCCACCCGCGACCGCCCGAGCCCACGGCACCGAACGCTTGTCGGGATCGTAGGTGGGACGGCCGCAGCGCCAACACGCCGGTCGATCGCTCGGCTCGTGGGGTCCGTCGAACGGCCTCACGGTCCGCAAGGATACGCCTCGTGTCGCGGCTAGACTGCCCGCCGAGCAAGAGCAGATCGAGGAGCCGATGAGCGAATCCACGACCCCGTTCCACGCGAAGGGCATGTTCGCCGGTCTCACCACCGACGACGTCGAGGGCATCATGCGGGTCGGGGAACCGGTCACGTTCGAACCCGACCGCGCGATCTTCGAGGCCGGCGACGATGGCGACGCGATGTACGTGATCACGGAGGGCGATGCGCGTGTCAACGTCGGTGGTCGCTCCCACGACCTCGGGCCCGGAGACGTCTTCGGCGAGATGGCGATCCTCGCGCCCGGGAAGCGCATGGCGACGGTCCGAACCGTCTCGGCCGTGACGGCCCTGAAGGTCCCGGCCGACGCGTTCCAGGCCTTCCTGCTCCAGCATCCGGCCGTCGGGCTCTCGATCATGAAGCAACTCGTGCTTCGGCTGCGTGAGGTCGAACAACGCATCGAAGCCTGGATGGCCTGACGAGCCGCTCGTCGTCGCAGGTCAGGGCACCCGCAAGCGAGTTCGCGCGAGAAGTCGCACAATCGCACTGTTCGTGGGTGCCTTCCCTCGCCCGCGGATAGACCTTCCCAGGGCGAGCGAAGCCACCGCCTGAGCCGAGCAGGAGGTGGTGTCGATGGTTATGACCCGGTCCGACCGGGAGAACCGGCGGACCCTCGATGGCTTCGTCATGGATTGCCCGGTCTGTGGCGCGTACCTCCGCTGGGCCCATCTGGAGCCGTCGTCGCACGGATCCATGTGCACGTTCTGCGGCGCGACGGTGGTGCCGACGCGACCCGACGGGTTCCGCGATCTGGACGAGCGTCTGGTCGAGGTCGAGGACCTGGGCTTGATCGGTGAACAGCTCGAGGATCCGCCTTCCCTCCTCGAGCCGATCCGTGAGCCCCGGCGGGTGCCGGGCTGGTTGCTCGCGCTGGTGTCGATCATCGCGATCATCGGCTTCGGCGTATGGCGGCTGACGATGTCGGCACCGGGACAAGCGGCGCCGGCCCACGCTCCGTCTCCTGCAGCTCCCGCGGCGGTCCCGCCCGCATCGAAAGGAGAGCCGAGCCCGCCGGGCATCACTCGCATCGTTGCGACGATGCAGCTCGACGCGCCGACCTGGATCGACATCACCGCCGACGGCACGCACGTGACATCGACGACCTATCCACCGCAGCGGCTCGTCTTCCACGCGAAACATGATCTCCTCGTGTGGTTGGGGCACGGCAGCGGCGTCACGCTCACGGTGAACGGCAAGGACGTGAGTCTGGCGCCGAACAGCGCGAAGTACGACATCAGGCTTCGCGACGGTCACGTGTCGATCGGACCCGCATAAGCGCGCTTCATGTCGCGTCGTGCACGACGCGACCCGCGGCGAGGGTCATCGTCACGTGCGTCGTGGCGATCTCGTTCGCGGGACCCGCGAAGGGGTCCCGGTCGAGCACGGTGAGGTCGGCCCGCATGCCGGGCTCGATGGAGCCCGCGTCGTCGTCGTGGTTCACGAACGCCGAGCCGCGGGTGAACGCGGCCAGGGCAGCCTGCAGATCGATGCCTTGCGCTGCAAGGAGCACCGGGCCGTCCGACGAGCCGGGAGCGCGCCTCGTCACGGCGACCTCCAACTGCTGGAACGGGTCCGGCGTCGACACGGGCCAATCGCTCCCGAAGGCCAACGCCGCGCCGGCTCGTCGGAGATCGCCGATCGGATAGAGACGATCGGCGCGGGCGCCGACACGTGGTTTCGTCATAGTCTCGATCGTCGGATCGGGCTGTGCCCAGAGCGGCTGCATGTTCGCGATGGCACCGACCTCCCTGAGACGCGGGATGTCATTCGGATCCGGAAGCTGAAGGTGGGCGATGTGGTGCCGCAGGTCCTTCGGGCCGTTCGCGCGGCGTGCGGACCCGAGCGCGTCGATGGCACTACGGACCGCACGATCTCCGAGCGCGTGCTGGTGCACCTGGAAGCCGAGCGCATCGAGGCGCACCACAGCCTCCTTCAGCAGATCGGGGTCGACGAACTGGATCCCCCGGTCGTGCTTCCGGCCGAAGCGTCCCTCGTACGGATCGAGCATCGACCCGGTGCAGCTCTCGGGACATCCGTCCAACATGACCTTGACGGTCGATGCGTGAACGTTCCCCCCGCTCCCCCACGCGCGCTGGTCAACGAACCCGTCGATCTGTTCCATCCCTCGATGCCGGTCCCACCAGAGGGCCGTCACGACTCGGGCGCGAAGCTCGCCCGCGTCGTCGAGCGAACGGTACGCGCGGAGCAGATCGGGCTCGACCCACGCGTCCTGCCAGCCGGTGATCCCCAGAGCGAACAACCGGTCCTGCGCGACGCGGATCGCATCCTTCCAGTCCCCGACGGACGGGCGCGGCACGACGTCGGACCAGAAGGAGTACGCGGCGCCCTCCTGCAGACACCCGGTCGGTGTGCCGTCGGGATCGCGGACGTAGTACCCGTCCCACGGGTCGGGCGTCGAACGGGTGATCGCCCCGACCTCGAGCGCCTTCGTGTTGACCCACGCCGCGTGCGTGTCCGTGTTCATGAGGAAGACGGGGCGGTCCGCGACGACGGCGTCGAGGTCCTCGGCCCTCGGACCGTCCGTCGCCTGGAACACCGGGTTGTACCAACCGCCGCCGACGATCCACGGCAGGTCGGGATGCTCGCGCGCGAAGCTCGCGATCCGCTCGAGGTACGCGTCTCTCGTCGCCAGATCGTCGAGGTTGGCGTTCAGGAGGATCCGCCCCGCGAACGCCGCATGAACGTGCGCGTCCTGGAACCCCGGGACGATGCAGGCGCCGCGGACGATCTCGTCCGCGGCGCCGACCCGCCCGCGCACCTCATCCTCGGTGCCGACGGCGACGATCCGGTCCCCCGCGATCGCGACGGCTCGCGCCCACCCATCCGCTCGATCGACCGTGACGACGTCGCCGACGAGCACCAGATCCGCCCCGCTCACGGACGCGGACGCTACCAGCCGACGTGGTGCCGGCTCAGCGGATCACGATGCTGCCGTGCATCCCGTAGGCGTAGTGACCGGGGAGGTGGCACGCGAACTGGAGGTGCGGGACGGCGCTCGTCGGGAAGGTGTAGGTGGTCTCGGCCGTCGTGCCGGCGGGCACCGACACCTCGCCCGGCTTGGCGCCGTGCGAGGGCTCGGTGCCGATCTCGTGGATCATCTGGACGTACCGATCGCCCACGATGAACTCGTGGGCGATCGGATCCTCGTTGTGGATCACGAACCGGACGGTCTCCCCGGGATCGACGGCGATGGATGACGCATCGAAGTGGGAGAAGTGGATCGTGATGTCCACCGTGCGCACGGCGGGTCCGGCGGTGCTCCACGCGACCAACGCAGCGATCAGCACGAGCCCGGCCGCGATCGCCGCCGCCCGCGCGCGAAGCATCACCGAGCTGCCTGGCGCGCGATCCCCCGTCGGCCCGCGACCGCGGCGAACGCCAGCACCGTGAGCGACAGAACGGCGACCCACGCGACCGGCCACGCCGCGGGAAGGGACGGCGTGACCGGCGCGTAGCCGGCCGCGACCGGATCCGGGTGCCCGTATCCGCTCGCGTCGATCGCCAGGTCGTTGGTCAGGGTGCTCGCGGGCGTGTCGATCTTCAGGTACGTGAGCCACAGGCCGCTCGAGGGCAGCCAGCCCATCCTGCGGTCCGAGCGCAGGTCGGCGAGCAAACTGGGAGATGCGGCCTCGCTCACCTGCCGCACGATCCCTTGCTGACCGGGGTCGCCGTTCGGCCGCACCGCGTGCGGGAGCATCGCGGGTGCGCGGTCGGTGAGCAGGTAGACGTCGGCCTGCACGAGCTGGGTGGGCTTCAGTCCGAGCGTGAGGATGCGGAGGGGTACCCACGGGTTCGGCGTGGGGATCACGATGTCGACGGGCGTGCCCTCGCCCTCAAGGACCCCCTGCGCGGCCGCGCGCTTCGCGTTGAACCGGACCGCCATGAAGATCGGGCTCCGCTGCGCGTAGAAATCCAGGACCTCCGGGGCGTCGGGCGGGAGGAAGAACCCGTGCTGGGTCGCCCACGTGCCGACGGCGACAGCACCGCCCTTGAGCACGGTGACGTCGAGCGAGTCGATCTTCGTCTTGAGGATCACCACGGCGCGCTCAGGGGCGGCCGAAGCGGCGAAGACGCCATCGGCCGCGAAGATCGGGGGGTTCGTCTCCAGGACCAGCCGTTGCAAGGTCCAGCCGCCGCCCTTGATCACCTTCGAGGGGATCCCAGGGAGGGGGATGATCGAGCCCACGTCCCCGCTCGTCTTCCCGGCGTACTCGAACGACGTGATGTAGTGCTCGACACCGTTGTGGTACGCGGCGAGCGTCGTGGTGCGGGTCAGGCTGATGGTGCCGTTGGGCGCCAGGAGGGCGCCGCACGCGAACGCGCTCCCGGCGGGAACGAGTACGAGGGCGGCGGTGATGCCGGCGACCACGAGACGGCGGACGGTGCGTGTTCGGGCCATTGCCTCTCCCCTTCGTTCGAGGACCGCCGTTCGACGGCGTCGGGCGCCGCGATGGTTCCCGCGGCTCGACGATCCATGCCGGGGATCGGCCGAGTTGTGACCTCAGCCGGGGGTGGTGAACCGTTGGCCGGCGCCGAAGGTCTCGCGATGCTCGGGCCCCCGAACATCGACACCGCTCCGGCCGAAGACCTCCCAGCGCTCCCCGTCCCCGAGGATCGCCGTGCGCTCATCGATCCCGATGAACCAGGTCCCGTGGGGGACCCGTGACGTCATCCACCAGGCGAGACCGGGGATCTTCCCCGCCCGGTCCCAATGGACGCCGAACGATGCGTGTTGGATCAGTCCGAGACCGAACAGCCACGAGCTCCCCCGCGCTCCATCCCGCGACCGGCTGACGACCATCGCGCCCGCGCTGCATCCGGCCCACACCGCGCCGCGGTCCATGCCGCGGAGGATCGCTTCGAGCAGCGGTGAGTCGCGGAGCACACCGGCGAGGTGCTGGGGCTTGCCACCGGAGAAGTACACGAGCGAGGCCGCTTCAGCGCGAACAGCGAGATCCTCGCGGAACGCATCCTCCCGGCGTTTCACCGGCAGGACCTCGGCGGGGACGTCGGCCTCGGCGTAGTGATCGAGCCCCATCGTGCCCCACCGATCGAACACGGCATCGCCCTCGGTGGCGCTCGCGGTCGGAAGGATCACCACGGTTCCGTCGCCGTTCGCCTCGGCGAGCACCCGCGACTCCACGTCGTGCGTCCACGACTCGAACTCGCCGGAACCGAGCAACAGGAAGGTACGCGCCACGGTCCGCGAGCGTACCGCCCGGCTCAATCGTCGGCGAGCGGGGTATCGGGCAGGGAGACGACCTCCGCCGGCACGGTGATCCGTCCTTCCCGATGGCGACCGCCACGCTCGCGGCGCAGGCGGCGGGAGGCATGCTGCTGTTCGCTCGGCGCCGGCGTCGAGCGGGCGCGCCAGGACGCCACGATCACCGCCCCCAGACCGAACGCTCCCCCGAGGATCCACCAGACGACGTTGATGAACGGCACGAGCCCGACCGCCGAGCCGATGCCCCATCCGGCGAAGAGGGAGGCCCAACGGGAGCGGGGATCCTTCACCAGGGCACGGCCGACGATCCACGTGACCCATGCCATCCCGGTCAGCCAGAGCAGACCGATGCCGAGCAGCAGCGCGAGCGCGAGCGGGAGCCCGAGGATCGTCGCCGCCGCAACGATCGAAACGATCGGGAGCGCGATCACCGACAGCAGGCCCCAGCCGGCGGACACCAGCGGCGATGCGCGGCCGGCCGCGGCGACGCGCTCGGCGCCGCGCGGCGCGAACAAGAGGAGAACGAGCCCGACGAGGAGGATCGACACCGCCATCGCGGCCGACGTCAGGAGCGGACCGAGGATGTCGAGCGGACCGGACAGGGTGAAACGCACGCCGTGCTGGATCGCCCCGTCCACGCGGGCGCCTTCGATCTGATGGACGTCGCCTCCGGCCCGAACGCTCCCGGCGACCTGCGCCGTCGCGAGCAGCCGCACGGAACCATGGAGCGCGATCACGTCGCCGCTCACCTGTCCTCCGATCGTGATCGGTCCGTCGAGCACGACGACGTCTCCGCGAGCCACACCGGCAACCGTCGCGCTCCCACGGAACACCACGATCTCGTCGACGACCTCGCCCCGGGCGACGACGACGTCGCCGCGCAGCACCACCTGGTCGGCCGACGAAGCGGAACCGGCGACCTCGGCGGACGCGGCGGTCGGCCACATCGCGGCCCCGAGGAGAAGCACGAACGCTGCGGCGCGGCCCGACATGGTGAGGCATCGTACCCGTGTCCCCGTCGGCTCCCCGCTCGTTCGTCGCTGTCACCGGGTAGCGTGTGAGCATCGTGTCGCTCGCTGCCTTCTCCCCCGCCACGCGCGCCTGGTTCGAAGGTTCGTTCGCGGCGCCCACCGATGCCCAAACCAAAGGCTGGGAGGCGATCGCCGAGGGAAGGCACACCTTGCTGTTGGCTCCCACCGGCTCGGGGAAGACGCTCGCCGCGTTCCTGGCCGCGATCGACCGACTGACCACAACCCCACCTCCCAGCCGGGACCGGCGCACCACGGTGCTCTATGTGTCGCCGCTTCGCGCCCTCGCCGTCGACATCGAGAAGAACCTCCGGGCGCCGCTCGCGGGCATCCAGCACGCGGCGGAACGCCGCGGGCTGACGCTCGCGCACGTGCCCACGGTGGGGGTGCGCACAGGCGACACCGATGCCCGCGAGCGTCGCCGACTGCTGACGCACCCTCCCGACATCCTCATCACCACACCCG
>Ga0157378_10005628_pt1 | contig 10979 bp, 9 predicted proteins | sample M65metaG_FD_115309 | JGI IMG/M metagenome (GOLD analysis project Ga0157378, IMG submission 115309) | Miscanthus rhizosphere microbial communities from Kellogg Biological Station, Michigan, USA - M6-5 metaG | ecosystem: Host-associated > Plants > Roots > Rhizosphere > Soil | place: USA: Michigan...
ACGGTGTCGACGGTTGGCTCTCCGTTGATCAAGTGGCCCGGTTGTACGGGGCCGCGGCCGCCGTAGCGCCAGGAGAGCAGGTCGTCGAGATCGGCAGTTTCCGGGGGAGGAGCACCATCGTGCTGGCCGCCTCTGTCGACGAGGGTACGACCGTGGTGGCGATCGATCCGCATGCCGGCAACGACCGCGGTCCGCAGGAGATCAGCGGGTACTCGAACGAGGCACAGAGTGATCACGAGATCTTCACCGCCAACCTGGCCGTAGCGGCAGTCGCCGACCGTGTGCGTCACGTGCGCGAGTTCAGCGATCGAGCGGTCGATGCCGTGACCGGCCCGATCGCCCTGCTCTTCATCGACGGCGCGCATCGGTACGCTCCGGCGCGGAGCGACATCCGGACGTGGGGATCACGCGTCTCCGACGGTGGCGAGATGTTGATACACGACTCGTTCTCGTCGGTCGGGGTCACAGCTGCGATCTGCCGCGAGTTGCTGTTCGGATCGCGATTCCGATACGTCGGCCGGTCGCGTTCGCTCGCCGAGTATCGCGCCGACCTCGAAGCCGGTTGGCGGTCCCGGTCGGGCAACGTCGGGCGTCAGCTCGCCCAGCTCCCGTGGTTCGCCAAGAACGTCGCGCTCAAAATGCTTCTGACTGCGCATCTCGGCGGCCTCGTCCAGCGGGCGACCGGCCAGAGGCCGGAGTGGCCGTACTGATGGATCGATGCGACGGCTGCGGCTTCGTCTACGACCTCACCCTGGCCGACGCCGCTGCTGACGACATCGTGAACCGGGCAGGAGCGATGGCGGGAATCCTCGTCGACCGCGAGGGTGCCGCTGTCGCTCGGCGTCCGCAAGCGGATACGTGGTCGGTGCTCGAATACTGCTGCCATGTGCGCGACGTACTGCTCGTGCAACGTGAACGAGTGTTGCTGGCGTTGCGCGAGGACCGGCCCGACGTGGCGACGATGGGCCGCGACGAGCGCGTCGAGGCCGACGGGTACAACGAGCAACGCCCCGTCGACGTCGCTCGGCAACTCGAGGATGCGGCCCTGATGTTCACCGGAGTGCTGCGACGGCTCGACGGGCAGGCGTGGGAACGCACGCTGATGTACAACTATCCCGAGCCGGCGGAGCGCTCACTTCGATGGGTCGCCGTGCACACCTTGCACGAAGTCACACATCATCTGGGCGACGTGCAGCAAGCGACCTGAGACATCGAGTGTTTGCAGAGCAGTGGAGTCTTTCCTGGAGCGGGGTGCGGTCGATCAGGCGACTTCGACCGTGTCGCCGACGCGGATCACTCCCGGTGTTTGCACGGTGGACCATACGCCGAACGTGCCCTCGTGGTGGCGAGCAAGGGTCTTGTAGATGTCGAGGTCACGATCGAGGTCGGGTTGTGGTCGCGTGACCATCGTGCAACGGATACACGGTTGACGCGGCAGCAGTTCGACCTCGCCGATGCGAACGACGCGGTTGCACCACGCATCTTCGACCCAGCCCTCTTCGTCGGTGTCGACCAAAATGTTCGGACGGAACCGCCGGACATCCCAGTTGCCGGCGGAGTACAGCGCGGCGCCGGCCCGCAGGCTGGCGTTCGTGAGGAGCAGGATCGGCATGGCGTCGACGAATCGTCCCACCGGCATCGTCCATTCGATCGCTTCACTGGAGTCGTCCGTGGCGTCGGCGAAGAACTCGGCGTGTCCACCGGGGGAGTCCGCCGCATGCAGCAGCGTGACATCATGACCCAGCCAGTTCGTGAGCGCTGCGTCGGTTGCCGGGTCTCCACCCGTCATCGTGGTTCCGTCAGGAAGAGTGATCTCGACCGCTTCGTCGACGGCGAGCGCCGCGGATGCACCGAGCAGGGAAGGCTCGCGTCGGGCTGTCAACACCATGCCCGTGGCTTCGTCGCGAATGCCCCAGCGCCGATCGCCACGAAGGCCGTCCTCGGTGATGTCCGCCGCGGCGAGCGACTCACCGCGCAGCGACTTGACGGGGTGGCGCCACAGAGCCTGTACGTGCATCATCTGCGCCAGATTACGAGTTCGGCGTCGCGGACTCTTTCGGCGAACTTGCCGGACTCGGAGGCGGCGTTCAACAACGTCCTCAACTCCTGTTCGAACTCCTCCTTGCGCGATCCGAAGAGATGCGGCGCGGAGCCGGACACCGAGTAGTGACGGGCGACGATGTCGTCGACCGAGGACACGACGACTTCGCCGGCAGGGAGAGGCACCCGCTCCGGGTCGCCGAAACCTGCGGCGTGGAGAACCTCCGGCTCGTCGTCGAGCTTCGTCGAGGGCAGCACACCCTGTCCGGCGCGACGCGACTCACCCAGGTACGTCCTGACGAGTTGCGCCACGTCGTCTTCCGGTGGAAACGGGTACGGAGATTCGGGTGCGGGCTCGCCCGCGATCGACCAGTGATTGACCTGCACGAAGGCGCCGCCCGGCTGGAGCATCGCGTGGATCTTCTCAGCGACGCGCGCCCGATCCATCCAGTGGAAGGACTGGGCGAACGTGGCCACTCGAAAGGTTCCGAGGTCGCCGGGAAGGTCCTCCGCACGCATTTGGACCCAGCGCGTGTTGGTGATCCCTCGCTCGATCGCACGCTGTGCGGCCTGCTCGAGCATGTGCCGATCGGCGTCGACACCGATCATCTCGTCGAAGAGATGCGCCAACCGCAAGGCGATGATTCCGGGACCGCAGCCGACGTCGATGGCCCTGCCTGACCCGTCGAGCGCCAACGCCGACGCGAGACGATCGGCAAGCTCCGCGGGGTAGGGCAGCCGGCCGCGCTCGTAGTACTCGGCGCTACCGCCGTAGAGGGTCTCGTCCCACTCCCAGCCCTTCGGCATTCACTCGGCCGCCGGGTCGAGAGGACCGACCTCGTGGATGGCGTCGAGGCGGTCGTAGATGGCCTCGATCATCGTGTCCCGGTCGGGGAGTTGGCCACCCGCACCGTAGGTCGCACCGCTCCTCGGCATCGACGAGGGTGGGTTCTTCGCGTACTCGACGGCCTCGGCGAGGTCGCGGGCGAACGCTTCCGAGACTCCCGGCTGAGTGTTGGGTCTGGTGACGCAGAAGTGAAGTGCGGGGGGCCGCTGCAACCCGTTGAGCCGCCACCCTCGGTCGACGAGCGCGTCGTTGACGTGAAAGATGTCGACCACCTCCGAGCAGAACGCGACGTTGAACAACGAGTCGCCGATCAACGACAGCTCGGGGTGACTGCGAACGGCCGATTTGATCTCCGCCGCGGTCCGGAAGATGTCGGATGCGATGGACCGGTACCCGGACTTGCCGAAGCTCAGCATGCACGCCCAGGTCGCGGCGATCAGGCCGCCCGATCGGCTGCCACCCATGCCGGGGGAGGCGTAGTTGCCGCCGGGCCACCCGTCGATCACGAGGTACTGCTGCCGACGCAATGCCTTGGGGCGGAACAACAGCACCGAGCTGCCCTTCAACGCGTAACCGAACTTGTGCGTGTCGGCCGACATCGTCGTCACGCCCGGTACACGGAAGTCGAATCGCGGTACCGGATAGCCCAGATCCTCTGCCCACGACAGGATGAAACCGCCGAGGCAGCCGTCGACGTGCAGACCGATGTCGTGGTGGATCGCCAGTTTCCCGAGCTCCTCGATGGGATCGATGAGTCCGTGCGGATACGTCCCCGCGCTGCCGATCAGCGCAACCGTGTTCGGCCCGATGTGATCGCGCACGAAGTCGAGATCGACGACGTACTCCGACGTGACCGGTGCCTTGACGACGTCGATGTCGAAGTAGTGGAACGCCTTGCTGTGGCCCGGGTGAGCGGTCACCGGCATGATGATCTGCGGGCGTTCGATGCCCTTCACGTTGCGGCCCCATTCGCGGTAGGTGAGCATCGCCGTCACGAGGCTCTCGGTGCCGCCGGAGGTGACCAACCCACCGGTGTACTCGTCGCCGTGGAGCATGTCGGCAGTCATGGCGATGATCTCCGACTCCATCTTGGTCGCGCTCGGATACATGTCGCGCTGCAACACGTTGGCGTGGGCGAACGCTCCGAACGCCTCCACCTGGAACGCGTAGTGATCATGGTCACCCGAGTAGATCGAACCGCTGACGCGGCCCGCGTCGCCCTTGCGGTCCTCTTCCGTCGCCATCTGCTTCAGCTCGTCGAGCAGTTGTGCTCGCGGCACTCCCTGCTCGGGCATCCGATCGTGGACATCGAAGCGTCCGGCGTACGGGTGGAACGGCGATTCAGGACGATGTGTGGCGGTCATCTCGGTGCCTCCGGTGAGTTGAGCGCGTCGTAGAACGGCGCCGTGCGGTCGTGGAAGTCGATGAAGGACGGGAGCAGGCGGGCGTAGGTGTGGTGTGCGTCCGCATCGGGCTCGTGGAGCTGGGCGGTCACGAGCAGCGCGGGCACATCCTCGATGGCAATGTGTCCCGTCTCGGCGAGGGCCAACAGGGCCGCACCGTGCGCGTTGGTGGTGCGCGGGTTGGCGAGGCGACGAACGTTGACGCCGAAGCAGTCGGCGAGCGTCTGGCCCCACAGCGATGAGCTCGCCCCGCCACCTCCGAACGTGACCTGGTCGTACGCCGCGCCGGCCAACGCCGAGAAATGGGGCAGGAGCCATGCCGCGTTCATCGCCACACCGTCGATCACGGCGCGTGCCATGTCGCCACGCTTGGTGTCGAGCACGAGGTTGACGAAACCGCCGCGCACGCGACGCTGGAACCCGGGGGCCATCGAGCCGAACAGCCACGGCAGGTACATCACGCCGTTGGCTCCGGCTGGCACCTGTGCTGCAACATCGAGCACGCGCTCGAACGCATCCTCAGGTCGAGCGATGCCGAGGCCGTCGTCGGCGTAGACGAAGTTGTCGACGAACACCTCGAGCGCCTTTCCGCCGATGCCGTTCTCGGCGACGAGGAACCACGAGTCGCGCAGCGGGCTCGGTGCACTCGTCAGTCCGTGTGCAAGGTCGTGCCGCTTCGACGGCAGATGCGTGGCCATCACCGTCGTGGTGCCGATGATCAACCCGCAGGCACTCGCGTCGATGGCACCCGTTCCGACGGCACTCGTGACGGAGTCGATGGTCGCGCCGGTGACGATGGCCGATGGCGACACGCCGAGGTGTGCCGCGGCGTCGGGCAGGATCGAACCGCGCGGCTCACCGAGCGGAACCAGGGGAGGAAGCTTGTCGACCTCGAAGCCCGACATCGCCAGCAGTGTCGGTGAGTAGTGCGTGGAGCCCCAATCACGGTTGTCGACCGACAGCATCGGGAACATCGTGTTCTGCGTGGCCGTGACGACGCCGGTGAGGCGAGCGGCGACGTAGTCCATCGGCTCGACGAACGCCGCTGCAGCGGCATATACGTCGGGAAACTCGTTGCGGATCAACCACACGTGGCCGATGTCGTCGTTGCCGCCCGGGGGCATGCCGTGCACGTCGATCCAGGTCTCGATGGTGTCGAGCTTCCCGAACGCCGGGTTGTGCCTGCGACCGCGCTGATCCATCCACATGATCGCGTTGGCGAGCGGCATTCCGTCGTCGGCGACCGCAATGGTCGACGTGTACTGACTGGTGACGGCGACGAGAGCGATCTCACCTCCGGCAAGGGTGGACTCGGCGACGGCTCGTCGCGAACAACGGCCGATCGCGTCCCACCACAGTCGCGGGTCCTGCTCGACCCCACCGCCCGGAAGAACGATCAACGGGAACACCTCGCCTGCGCCACTGCACACACGGCCGTCGGTGTCGACGACCGCGACCTTCACGCCGGTCGAACCGAGGTCGATGGCGAGCACGTACGCAGCCATCAGACGGTCGCTCCCAACTCCACACTGACCTCCGGTCCCGGAAAATGGCATGCCACGGCATGGCCGTCGCCGTTCGCATGTGCCTGGCCGACCAGTAACGGCTCCTCGTCCGCGCACCGATCCTCGGCCCGCCAGCAGCGAGTGCGGAAGCGACAGCCGGAAGGCGGATCGATGGGGCTGGGCAGCTCGCCCGACAAGACGATGCGTTGCCGGCTGTGCTCGATGTTCGGGTCGGGGATCGGCACCGCGGACAGCAGCGCTTGCGTGTAGGGATGCTGCGGATCGTTGTACACCTGCTCGGCGGGGCCGGTCTCGACGATCTTGCCGAGGTACATCACCGCGACCCGGTCGGCGATCTGGCGGACCACGGCGAGGTCGTGAGCGATGAAGACGTAGGACAACCCGAGCCGCTGGCGGAGGTCGATCAGCAGGCGCATGATCTCGGCCTGGATGGAGACGTCGAGGGCCGAGACGGGCTCGTCCAGGACCAACAGATCAGGCGAGATCGCGAGGGCGCGGGCGATGCCGATGCGCTGCCGCTGGCCGCCGGAGAACTCGTGCGGATAGCGGTCGAGGTGCTCGTCGCGCAGTTGCACCAGCCCGAGCAGCTCGTGGATCCGCTGCTCGATCTGCTCCTTCGGCACATCGTGTACCTCGAGTGGCTCGGCGAGCAGTCGCCGAACCGTCATGCGGGGATGCAACGAGGCCTGCGCATCCTGGAAAACGAACTGCATGTGCCGGCGCTGCTTGCGAAGCGCCTTCGAGTCGAGGGTCAGCAGGTCGGTGCCACGAAACAGGACTTCACCGGCCGTCGGTTCGATGAGACGCAACACGCAGCGACCGGTGGTCGACTTCCCACATCCCGACTCGCCGACGATCGCGAGCGTCTCACCCGGATACACGCTGAAGCTGACACCGCTGACGGCGTGAACGTCGACCTGGCGGCCGTGCTCGCGCACCTTGAACTCCTTCACCAACCCGGTGACAGCCAGAATCGGTTCGATCTCCTTCACTGCGCAGCCACACCGGCCATGACCGAGCACGCGGCCAGCGTTTCGCCGATCGGCTCGAGCGACGGTTCGACGTCGGCGCACGAGTCGACGGCGTAGCGGCAGCGCGGGTGGAACGGACAACCCGACGGCAACGACTGCGGTGTCGCCGCCATGCCCGGGATCGAGACCTGCACCTCTTGACGCGCATCGAGCCGAGGCAGGCACTCGAGCAGCCCGCGAGTGTACGGATGCACCGGCACACGGAAAACTGCGTCCACCGCGCCGGTCTCGACGACGCGGCCGGCGTACATCACGTTGACCCGATCGGTCGCGCCGGCAACGACGCCGAGATCGTGGGTGATGAGGACGAGTGCGAGATTGTGCTCCTCGCGCAGCTTGCCGAGCAGTTCCATGATCTGTGCCTGCACGGTGACGTCGAGCGCGGTTGTGGGCTCGTCGGCGATCAGCACTTCCGGATTGTTGGCGATCGCCATGGCGATCATCACCCGTTGCCGCATGCCGCCCGACAGCTCGTGCGGGTAGGAGTGCACGCGCGTCTGTGGACGTGAGATGGCCACCTGCTCGAGCAGATCGACGGCGCGAGCGGCAGCCGCGGCCTTGGACAGCTTCGAGTCGTGAGCACGCATGACGAGCGAGATCTGCCGACCGACTGTCAGCACCGGGTTGAGCGAAGTCATCGGGTCCTGGAAGATCATCGAGACCTTCGACCCACGGATGGCGCGGAGCTTGGCCGGATCGAGACCGACCAGTTCGGTGCCATCGAACTTCGCGGACCCGGTGACAGCAGCCCTGCCGAGCAGACCCAACATCGCCAGCATCGTGACGCTCTTACCCGAACCGGACTCGCCCACGATGGCAAGCGCCTCGCCGGAGTACAGGTCGAAGTCGACCCCGCGTACCGCCGGCGCAGGTCCGGTCGACGTCGGAAACGTCACACGGAGGTCGCGCACGCTCAGCACCGGGGTGCGTTCGCGTGAAGTGGCCCCGACGTCCGTCATCGTCCGCGATCCTTGACGTCGAACGAGTCGCGCAACGCGTCACCGAGGAAGTTGAACGCGAACACCACGAGCAGGATGGCGATGCCCGGCGCGGCCGCAATCCACCAGTCGTAGAAGTTGGTGACGCCTTCCGTGATCATCGCCCCCCACTCGGGCGACGGCGGTCGGGCGCCGAGGCCGACGAAGCTCAACGACGCGGTCAACAGCACGACCTGGCCGAAGTCGGTGGTCGCGTTGACGAGCACCGGGGTGTACGACAACGGCAGCACGTAACGCCGCAGGATGAGCCATCGTGACGCGCCGATCGCGACCGCCGACTCGACGTGCTCGCGTTGTCGCACCGCGACGACTTGCGAACGCAACAGGCGGGCGTAGATCGGCCACCACACGAGGATCATCGCCAGAACTGCATTTCGGACGCTGGGACCCAGGGACGCAGTGATCGCCATCGCCAGGAGGATCGGCGGGAAGGCCATGGTGATGTCGACGAACCGCATCAGCACGGTGTCGAGCCAACCACCGAAGTAACCGGACACCGCGCCAACCACCGTTCCGACGATCACCGACGAGACGATGACGACGAACGAGATCGGCAACGACTGCCTCGCGCCCCACAGCGTGCGAGTGAACACATCGCGGCCGAGTGCGTCGCTGCCCATCCAGTTGTGCGCGTTCGGCGACAGCAGACGGTCTCCGATCGGCTCCAGCGGGTCGTGCGGGGACCACAGCGGAAGTGTCAACGCGACGATCACCCACATTCCGATCGAGACGACTGCGACGAGCGACGTGCCGCGCAGCCACGGCGGCCGCCGGCGGACGACCTTGACGCCGCTCGGTAGGGCGATCGCGGTCATGACAGGCGTATCCGCGGGTCGGCGAATGCGTAGGCCACATCCGAGACGAGGTTGGTGAGCAGGAACGCGATGCCGCCGAGAATGGTGACACCGATGATCGCCGGGTAGTCGAGCCGGCGTGAGGCCTCGACTGCATAATTGCCGACACCGGGCCACGAGAACACCGTCTCGGTGAGGACCGCTCCGGTGATCAAGAAGGCGAAGGTGAACGCCACGATGGTGATGGTCGGCAGGAGCGCGTTGCGCAAGGCGTGGTTGTTGACGACCGTACGTTCGCGTAGGCCCATGGCGCGCGCGACGCGCACGTATTCCAACGAGAACTCGTCGAGCAAGCTGGCACGAACCAGGCGAGTGACGATGCCGACGACACCGAGCCCGAGCACTGTCGCCGGCAGGATCAGGTGTCGCACGGCGTTCCCGAAGGTGCTGATGTCGCCATGCAGAAGCGAGTCGACCGTGTAGAAGCCGGTGATGCGCGACGGTGGCGTGTCACGGGTGTCGAGCCTTCCAGGCCCGGGAAGCCAACCGAGCTGGGCGTAGAAGACGTACAGCAGGACGAGGCCGGCCCAGAACGCCGGCAACGACGCACCGAGAAGAGCGAAGAACCGGGCAATGCCGTCGATGATGGAGCCACGATGTCGCGCCGCGAGGATCCCGAGACTGACGCCCACGGAGACTCCGAGGATGAGTGCGCAGATGACGAGTTCCAGCGTTGCCGGAAGACGATCGAGCAGGTCCGAGGTCACCGGCTGGCGAGTCGTGAACGACGTGCCCATGTCGCCGTGCAGCAGGTTCTTCATGTACTTGACGTACTGCACGAAGACGGATTGGTCGAGGCCCCATTGCGCCTTGGCCGCGGCAACGACCTCAGGGTTGTTCAAGTTGCGTTCGCCGACGATCGACACCAACGGGTCCGCGGGCGTGAGCCGCGAGATGACGAAAACAAGTGTCGCGATGCCGGCGAGCAGCAGCGGCATGATGGCCAAACGTCTGAGGAGGTAGCGCTTCAGACGACAGCCTCCTCTTCGTCTGGGCGATATGTCATCCGCGACTCAGGCGCGACAGATCGAGGTTGCAGCACGCGCTGTAGTGCATGCCTTTGATGTCGGAGCGACTGGCCAGGAAGAGGTTCGGGTTGACGACGGGGATGATGATCTGGTCGTCGATCATCATCTGCGCGAGCTGGTTGTAGAGCTTGGCTCGCGACGTGTCGTCCTTGGCGGCGAACGCCTGATTGAGGAGATCGGTCTCGTCCTTGTTCTCGTCGACCTTGGCCCACGTCTGCCATTGTGACCCAGGAAGCAACCCGAAGTACTGGACGTACTGACTCGAATCGGTGTGGTCGGGCGCGAAGTACAACATCGTCACGGGGATGCCGTCCTTGCCGATCTTGTCGGCCCACACCGAGATCTCGACAGGGTTCAGCTTCAACTCGATGCCGACCGCCTTGAGATCGGTCTGCACCTTCTGCATCGCGGTCGAGAAATCGACGCCGTAGACGTTGAAGGTCGGGTAGGTCGCATCGAACGTGAGGTTGGTCTCACCGGCCTGCGACAACAGGTCCTTGGCCTTGTTGACGTCCTGCTTCGGTGGGGCCAGGCCGTCCGTGCCGGCGAAGCCGTTCGGGATCGGCGACGGCTGCGCTTTCCCGGCACCTCCGACGGTCACATTGACGAGACCGTCGTAGTCGAGGGCGAGGCGGATCGCCTGGCGAACCTCGGGCTTCTTCAACGCGTCGCCGCCCACGGCACCGGGGCTCAGCGCGAGGTAGACGTAGTTGAAGCTCGGCACCGGGTTCACGGTGACGTCGGATCCACCCATGCCCTGGGCGACGTCGTTGGAGATCTGCATGGCGATGTCGACCGCCCCCTGCTCGAGCTGCTGTCGCTGTGTCGCGGCCTCGGCGGTCTCTTTGATGATGACCTCCGGGAACTGCGACTTGGTGCCCCAGTAGCTGTCGTTGCGCTTGAACCGCAGCTCGTTGCCCTGCGTGTAGTCGGCGAGTTCGAACGGGCCGCTACCCGCCGAGTGGGAGAGGAACCATGTCTCGGCCTTGTCGGTCGTGGGGTCGGCGGTGGCGCCCTGGGCTTGTGCAACCTTGCTGTTGACGATGCCGAGATAGCTGGCGTTGACCTGGGCGAGGAACGCCGAGTTCGGCTGGCTCATCGTGACCTTGACCGTCTCGGGATCGGGGGTGTCGATGGTCTGCACGGTGCTGACCAGATAGGAGGCCGCGCCTTGCAATCCCTTCAGACGCTCCCACGAGAACTTCACATCGGCGCTCGTGACCGGCGATCCGTCGGCGAACTTGGCCTTGGG
>Ga0157378_10005631_pt1 | contig 10973 bp, 12 predicted proteins | sample M65metaG_FD_115309 | JGI IMG/M metagenome (GOLD analysis project Ga0157378, IMG submission 115309) | Miscanthus rhizosphere microbial communities from Kellogg Biological Station, Michigan, USA - M6-5 metaG | ecosystem: Host-associated > Plants > Roots > Rhizosphere > Soil | place: USA: Michigan...
GCGAACAAGCTGCGGCGCAACCTGCCGACCAAGCTCGCCTATCATCTGATCCGCTGGCGCAACGTGCTGTTCGGCATGTTCTTCTTCCAGCTCTCCCGCCGCAAGCCGGAGAAGGTGAAGCGCCTGATCCTCGGCGGCGTCAAGATGGCGCTCGGCCCGGACTACGACATCGCCACGCATTTCACGCCGCGCTACAATCCGTGGGACCAGCGGCTGTGCCTGGTGCCCGACGGCGACCTGTTCGCCTCGATCCGCGACAAGCGCGCCTCCGTCGTCACCAACCAGATCGACACCTTCACCCCCAAGGGCATCAAGCTGAAGGACGGCAGCGAACTCGAGGCCGACGTCATCGTCACCGCGACCGGGCTGGTGTTGCAGGTGCTCGGCGGGCTCGAAGTCGTCGTCGACGGCCGCAAGGTCGATTTTGCCCGGACGCTGAACTACAAGGGCATGATGTATTCGGACGTGCCGAACATGGCCTCGGCGTTCGGCTACACCAATGCGTCCTGGACGCTGAAATGCGACCTGACCTGCGAATATGTCTGCCGCCTGATCAACTACATGGACCGGCACGGCTACAAGCAGTGCATGCCGCACAACGTCGATCCCTCGATCTCGGAACTGCCGTCGCTGGATTTCTCCTCCGGCTACGTGCAGCGCTCGATCGCGCAGATGCCGAAGCAGGGCTCGAAGCGGCCGTGGCGGCTGTACCAGAACTACGCGCTCGACATCGTCACCCTGCGCTACGGCAAGGTCGACGACGGAGTGATGCAGTACTCCTGACGCCAGGGAGTTGCCCCTGCGTCGGGGTGTCCCATGCGTTATTTCACGTATACGTGGAACCTTCCGAATCGTCCTAGATGGCCTGACAGTTAACACCGGATTAACCGGTGTGCCCCACGCTGGGTGGCTTGAGGCTGCTGTCAGAATGAGGAAGCCCATGGACGCCCAGCGTATTGCCGTTGATGCCATCGTCGCGTTGACCGATTGCGACCGCGAGGCCGCCATAGCCTTCATCCGTCGGCTTTACCTCGCCGGCGTCAAGGATCCGAAGCGCCTGACCTTCAAGGCCTTGCAGGCGATGCGGGGCTGAGGCGGGCCGTCTGCCTCGTTGGCTCCACCCATCCTACGAATCCCGAAGCAGAACCTCAGCCTGCATCCGACGTTTCCAGACATGGACCGGGTCGCAGAGCGATTGAGCAGACAACGGCGTTCACGAATCGATTTCGGCTTTGCATCCTTTAGATGCATGTAAAAAATTAATAACTAAAAATTGAACCTAGGTTCCCGGTCCGACACCTATCAATTAGGGGCCGGCGAAGGGCCGGCGCCTTCGGGCATTGAGCCGGAATTGAAGAGGGAGAACACGTCATGCAAGTAGGAGCTATTTCCGTCGCCAACTACTCGGAATACGGAAAGCTGGTGCAGGCCTGGGCGAAGGGCGAGAAGCCCGTGCCAACCAGTCTGGAAGATCTGCAGGAACAGTGCGCGGCGGCGCATGTCGGTGCGTCGTTTGCGCCGGGCATTCGCCATGTGAAGGTCGTCGAAACCGAAGAAGACACGGTTGTCATCCGTCTGCCGCGGGTAAGCGCTCTGCGATCATTCGATAATTTGCTGGCCTCCGAGACGCCTGCAAAATATCCGCTCGCGGATTTTTATCTCGATAAATTTGGCAAAGATCCCGTGATCGACGACATGGTGGAATTTCGCGACGCCAGAATTGGGGAATATTCGATCAACGAATGCTGCTGAGCAGACTTGGTCCGGGCAGGCGCCGTCCTGCCTGGACCGTTCGGCCAGCGCCGTCCCTGCGACAGGGGCGCTCGATTTCAGAAAGAGGCGCGTGAACAGCCCCAACGGTGGAGAACTGCCTTGCACTATCGCAACTTCATACGACGCCCTGGGCCGGATCAGTGGTTCGGCTCCGGCCGAAGCAGCCGTCTCGCAGCCCAGGCGCGCAAGCTCGACATTCGTCTGATGTTGCCGTTTGCGGCCGGTGCGGCTGAATTCAACGAAACGATTCCGTCCGGGTATACCTATCTCAGCCAGTTTCTCGTGCATGACTGCATCTTCTCGATGCCATCGACGCCAGTCGCTGCAGCGCTAGGCCAGCCGCTCGAGAACCTTCGCGGTCATCCGTTGCGATTGGACACGTTGTATGGTGCCGGGCCGGAAGGATTTCCCGTCGCCTACGTACCGCGCCATCCGTCTCGTATGGTGCGTACCAAGTTCAAGCTGAGTGGGGCCGATCGCGACATCGGCCGCGGCCGAATGGTGAACCAGGAGGGCGAACCTGGTACCGAGGCCCTGATCGCTGACCCACGCAATGACGTGCACGCATCGATCGCGCAGATTACCATGCTGTTTCAGGCTTTTCATAACGTCGTGGTGGACCAACTGGTCGCCATGTTCGATTGCGAAAGCCATTCGCTTCGCGACGTAATCGATCATGCGCTGTTTCTGAGCGCCAGATCGATCACGACCGAGGTCTTCAGGTGTATTGTGCGCCGCGATCTGTTGCCGCGATTGTTGCATCCGGTGGTCCACGAGCACTATTTCGAGCGGGCCGAACCATATCTGGATTGCGCCGACTTGACTGAAATTCCCTGGGAGTTCGCGCAGGCATTTCGCTTCGGTCACGTCATGGTGCGGCCGTTTTACGTCGTCAATCCGCTCAATCCGGAAGGCGAAACGGTCGTGGATATGATGCTGGCGACCTCGCTGCGCCGGCCGTGGCGCGCGCCTCTCGACGAGAGCTGGATGATCCAATGGTCGCGATTCTTCGAGCTGGTCAAACCGGACCGGTCGATCGGGTCGGATGAATGTGCGCCGAATCTGAGCCGCCGGATCAGACCGTCGGTAACGCCCGGCCTGCATTCGTCGACGGTGTTTTGCCCCTTTGACAGCAATAACGTGCCCGGCCTGACCTATCGCGACCTGATCAGCAGCGCACTTAACGGGTCCTGGAGTGTGTCACCGCTGATTGCGGAAATCACCCGGCGTGCGCCCAAGCTCGCTCCATTGCTGAATGACGCTGCGACGCGATGCGGAGACGATCTTCATCGTTGGCTCGGCGAGCACAGGAAGGCCACACAGCTTGTCGATGATGAAATTGTTGAAATCGCTGGAGACCCGCCGCTGCTCGTCTACGTGCTGATGGAAGCCGCGTGCACCACCGAAGGACGCTGTCTCGGTCCGCTCGGGTCCATCATCGTTGCCGAGGTACTGCGCAAGGCGTTGGAAAGCGGGCCATCGACAGAAATCCCGTTGAACGCCGTTGCGAGGCGAAACAACCGCGATTTTCGCCCGGAGGCAGTGCAGAGCATGCCGGACTTGATCCGCTACGTTTCGAAGTACGCGATGACGTCAGCCAAGCCCGAGTTCGTCTGATGGAAAAGGCCTTCACGAACCCTTCCGACCGTCGTGACTTCGCGCTGTTCTATTTGGCGACGTTCGCCTGCTTTTTCACCATATCGCAAACGGCTCTGCTGTCGGTCTTGTTCAGAGACGAGCATATGTCGGATCGGATGGCGGGCGTGATTCTGGGCGCACGCTACGTAGCTGCGATCATCGGTACGCTCTGTTCCGCCAGGATGATGGCATACGCGGGGGTGCTGAACACGGCGATGCTGGGTATTGCAGTCATGGTGCTGTCGTTCCTCGGACTGCAGTTCGCCTATCCTTACCCGATACCGGCGCTTGCGATGCGGCTGGCGGCCGGTGCAGGCTTCGGGATGTTCTTTCCGGCGGCTTTCCTCTATGCGAAGAACAAGGTGACAGGAACGCATCAGGTCCGGTATATGGCCATCTTCCAGACAGCGATGATAATTCCAAACCTTTTCGGGCCGGGCGTCGCCGAGTGGTATCTGCACCGCGCCGGTCCGGAGTGGTTCTTTGTCGTAATGGGAGTGCCAGCGCTGCTGATGACTGTCGGGACGTGGATCGGTGCGAATGATCTTGTCGGCGTAAAGCGACCAGCGACCGGCAGCTACCTTCGCCTGCTGAGAGACCGACAAATCAGCGTACCGCTCGTGGCTTCGGTCGTCATCGGTATGGTGGCCGGCATCGTTTACTCCTACATGGCGTTGTGGCTGTGGCAGTCGCACGTCAATGTCAGTTGGTTCTTTTCGCCCTACGCTGCGGCGGCGCTGTTTTCTGCCCTCGTACTGACGCGTGGCGCGCGCAACAAGCCTCCGCAATTGGTTACCGCTGCGGCCTTCTTGTCAGTTGGCTTGTCGGCCGTGCTATTGGCGATCGATCTCGATGTAACCGCGGCCTTCGCGTCGGGCGTCTTGCTGGCCTCCGGCTACACCATTATCCTGCCGACGATCATTGCATGGACGTGCCAGTATTTTCCGCAGAGCGAGCAGGCGCGACCAACAGCACTGGTGAACACTTTGTTCAACGTGGGGGGCGTCCTGGGGCCGCTGCTGGTCGGGTGGCTGCTGGGGAGCATCGGCGTGGTCGGTGTCGTGTCTGGTATTGCGCTCGCGACATTTCTGATGGCGTTATTGGCGTGGCCAGTCAGGACCCAGCTCGGCCAATCCGGGCTACCGTCCTAAGTCGGCAAGGTCGTGATGGGAGATCAACAGCACAAGCTTGCTGACGGGCTGGAAGGGGCCGCGTCAGCCTTGTCCGTCCCCACGGCTACCCATTCCGACCCCGCAGCGGCTGGCCTGCTGCATTATCTCGGCTATGACGACGGCGATGCCGCCAAGTCCGATGGCCGTGTGCGGATGCTGCGGGCTGCCGCGCAATTCCGCCGGCTGTTCCGGCTTTCTGCGCCCGATGCGCCCGGCCTGGTGTTCTTCGGCGGCGAGGCCGATCCGGCGGTACTCGGCGCGGCATCGCAAGGCCTTCCGAGCGCCAGCCTGGCGGGGTCGGGGCTGTCGCCGCAAAAGGCGTTCGAGTCCTGCGTCGGCGAAGGAATCGAGTATCTCAGCCAGTTCGTGCAGCCGGGCGATGCGAGCGAGCAGGGCACTCTCGCCGACTATGGCGAGGGCCTGGACCCGCCGGCCAGGGATTTTGTCGCGGGGATACTCGCCCATGGCGGCCTCGAGGCCGCACGGCCGCTGACGTGGGTGCCGTGCAGCCGGTTGACGGATGGCGCCGGCATGTGGTTTCCGCGCGACCTCTGTTATCGGCGGAGCGCCACCGAGCAGGATTTCAAGCCGCCGCTGAAACTCAGTTCGGGCTGCGCGGCCGGGCCAACGCGCGAGGACGCGACGTTGCGCGGACTGCTCGAGCTGATCGAACGCGATGCGGTGGCGCTGTGGTGGCGTGGCGGCCGCCGCGGCGGGCCGGTCGCGCCGGACGCTGTCGCCGCGACGGACGCGCTGCTCGCGCAACTGCGCCAGGGAGGGGCGAAGCGGAAAACCCGGCTGCTGGATATCACCACCGATGTCGGGGTGCCTGCGGTGACTGCGATCTCGACCGACGCCGATGGTGCCAGCCTCGCGCTCGGTTTCGGCGCGCGCCTGACGCTTGTCGAGGCCGCGCGCGCTGCCGTGTTCGAACTGTGCCAGGTCGAACTCGGCCTGCATGTGGTGGCCGCCAAGCGGCAGGAGGCGGGCGACGGCGCGTTGAATGAAAGCGATCGCCGGCAGCTCCGGCGCGCGGCCCTCGATATCGGGACATGCGCGCTGCTGCAGCCGGAGAACCGTCCGTGCGCCGGACCTGCTCCCGCCTCAACCCTGCAGCAGGCTCTGGAGCGGCTGCAAGCTTGCGATATCGTAGCCTACGCGATCGACCTGACGCGCCCGCAGTTCGACGTTCCGGTGGTTCGCGTGCTGGCGCCGGGGCTGCAACTCGATCCCTGCGACGTCAGCGGCGCACGGCTCGTGCGCACCATCGCCGAGACCGGCGGCGGCGCGCAGCATCACGGCGGATTGTCGCTGTTCTGAGGCCGCCGTTTCGGCAGGCGGATCGCGGTGCGCTGCGGGCCGGCCGGGGAGGGCGCGCTCGCCGTCGCGGCCTCCGTGCGATACTGCGGCAGATGGCTGTCGAGCGAATAGACCACGCACAGCGCGAGGCTGGCCCAAACCGCGGCGCTGAAATACAGCGACATCCAGGCGATCTCGCCCTTCCAGTGCTCGATGTCGTGGGTCACGACCCAGCGCGTCGAGACGTCGCGCAGGCCTTCGATGATTCCAAGCAGCCGGCTGCCTTCGGCCAAGCCGGCGCGCCAGCGGCCGAGATACATCGGCACGTCGATGGTGACGAGAAACGCCAGATAGCCGGCGATGCCGACGATCGCGATCAGCAGCGCGATGCGGACCGGGCCGTTGAACTCCGGCAGCAGCCGGCAAAGGCCGATGGCGATGATGAAGAAGGCGACCGCCCACAGCGAGTTCTCGATGGCATTGAGCAGGAAGTTCTTCGTCAGCACCGCATACCAGGAGAAGCATTCGGCAACCACGATCAGCGGCAGGATCAACACCGCGGCGTTGACCGTGGTGTCGGCGCCGGTCATCCGGCCCAACTGGTTCATGATGATGACCCACTGCGCCGCGAAGCAGACTTCGGCGATGGTGGCGACCGTGCGGCCGATCATGACGCTCGACAGCCAGGTGTTGAACAGGCAGATGCGCTGAACGTCGGCACGCGGCAACACCGAGCGGAACGCGCAGCCGAACACGTAAGCCGCACACAGCACCAGCATCGACTGGGTGTCCGAGGGACTGGTTGCACTGCCGAGCGGACTGTTATGAAACTCGCGATACAGCATGAACCAGGCCGCGATGTTCGCGCCGCTGACCAGCGTCAGGAAACTCCACCACCACGCCAGGGGATTCGATCGCGCTTGCCGCACCAGTTCCATCGTCGCTCCAGAATATTTTCGTACTGACATTTCGTTGTATTAATTCTGTCACGAATCGAACGGAGATCACCACACAAAAATGCGCGATGGCCGTCTGTCATATATGACAGTTATATGACGGTGCGCGGGCTGGTGGATTGGTTCACTAGAGAGGCGGAGCGCAGTCGGCGTGAAGCGAGGCCGGTATGCCGGCGAACTCGTTCATTGGTCGGAGCAGGATTTTTGCTTTTGCTTTCGGCAATCGGCGACGCATTGGTCGAACGAGGTCTTGAAGTCGGGTTGTGAGCCGGCCCAGGTCGTGCACGGCTTGGGACAAACGTCGGCTGCGTTTTGAATTTCTTCGCAAAATCGGGGGCGATGTCCGGTGAAATCCCAATAGGCATTCGTGCGGGTCACCAGGATCGCGCCGTCGATCGCCTTAACGGGGTCGCCGTACGACGGCGGGGTGGAACCAGAGTGGCGCGCGTTCGCGTCGATCATCTTTAGTCGAGCGGTCGCCGCTTCGTCGGCGCAAGCCGTTTGCGCGATAGCGAGTGCTGCGTCGTCAGACGACGGCTTGGCGTCGGTTATAGCTTTGCTCAAGCAGGCTTGCAGAGGGGCCAGTTCATGCGCCTGCGGCGCGACACCTAAAATGCGATCTTGCGCACCTGCGCGGCCGCACGCGATCAGCAACAGCACAATGAGTACCAAGCGCATGCCGACGTCCTGCCTGGAAGGGTAGAGCCTATCTCACAACCGGAATGCAGGCCATGTTTCAGCGCGAAGACGCAGCTTCAGACTTCCATCCCGATTTTCGAAATGCAGGTTCGCGTTCTAAAACGCCTGGTCGCGCTTTGCGCCTTGCGCCGCCATTCGCGCCAGCACCAGCGCTTCTTCGGCCTTGAAGCGGATGTCGCGCGCATCCCGCAGCGGGCGGCGGATATTGGGGTCTTCGGAACTGCTATCGAACGTGAGCAGCCGCATGCAATGCGGGCACTGGGTCTGATAGCCCGGCTTCATGCGCTGCGCCCGTTCTGAGAATGATTTGCGACAGTGAGAACAGATGATCTTGATACGGTCGGTCATGCCTTCTCCATGGCCGGATGAGTTGATGGGTCGGTCGCGCCGGCATCGCCCTGCGGGTCAGCCGCCACCAGCAGCGAAGGCGGCACGTAAAGGTCGAGATCGTCGCCGCCGCCGAGCGGACGGCAGATCACCGATCCGACGCTGTCGCAGCCAATCACTTCCATCGCTTCGCCGCCCGATCTCAGGCAAACCACGTTACCGCTCTTCCAGGACACGCTTGTTGCTTCCTTCACTCGCGCGCCGGGAGATCGCGCCCCGCCTTTTGCGCCCACGGGAACGCTAGGTGCGATGTCCTCTTTTGGGGTGCACGGCGAGGCCGGGAATTGATTTGAATTGTTCAAATCGAAGGCCGGCCGAATACCGCCGTGCCACGGCCTCCATTGGCTACACGAATTGGTGTTCGCGGCCTGACAGGCCTTCGCACATCCCCCGATTGCTCCTAAATCCCTGTTCGCCGGCCGGCCAGCGCGGCGCGGCAAGTCTGGATTTTAGGGGATGCAAGCCATGCCGGAACCTATCAAGCTCGCTCGCCGCGGTTTCCTGAGCGTCGCGGGGGCGGCCGCAGCCTCGGCCCTGATCCCGGCCGGTTCCGCCTGGGCGCAATCGGGCAAGAGCGTGCCGGCAATCAGGCCCGGCACCAACACGTCGTTTGCGTCGATCAGGCAGATCGATGCCGGCGTGCTCAACACCGGCTATGCCGAGGCCGGTCCCTCCAATGGGCCGCCTGTCATCCTGCTGCACGGCTGGCCCTACGACATTCACAGCTATGTCGACGTCGCGCCGCTGCTGGCGCAGGCCGGCTATCGCGTCATCATTCCGCATCTGCGCGGCTATGGCACGACCAGGTTTCTGGCCGGCGATGCCCTGCGCAACGGCGAACCGGCGGCGCTCGCGATGGATATCATCGCCCTGATGGATGCGCTCAAGATCGAGAAGGCAGTGATCGGCGGCTATGACTGGGGCGCGCGCACCGCCAACATCATTGCGGCAATATGGCCGGAGCGTTGCAAGGCGATGGTCTCGGTGAGCGGCTACCTGATCTCGAGCCAGGACACCGGCAAGCTGCCGTTGCCGCCGAAGTTCGAACTGCAATGGTGGTATCAATTCTACTTCGCCACCGAGCGCGGCGCGGCCGGCTACGCCAGGAACACCAAGGATTTCGCCAGACTGATCTGGCAGCTTGCATCGCCGAAGTGGGATTTCGACGACGCCACCTTCAGCCGCAGCGGGGTGTCGCTCGAAAATCCGGATCATGTCGCGATCACGATTCACAATTACCGCTGGCGGCAGGGGCTTGCCGAGGGCGAGGCAAAGTATCTCGATCTGGAAAAGAAACTGGCTGCGCTTCCCGTGGTCGCGGTGCCGACGGTCACCATGGAAGGCGATGCCAACGGTGCGCCGCATCCGCCGGCGAGTTTCTACGCCAAGCGCTTCTCCGGCAAATACGAGCACCGGGAGCTCACCGGCGGCATCGGCCACAACCTGCCGCAGGAAGCGCCGCAGGCGTTCGCCCAGGCTATCGTCGACGTCGACGCGATGTGAGCGGCAGGCGGTCGCCTACCTCGCGCAAGGGTAACGTTCTCGTGCGTGTGAAAGGCTTCACAGCAGCTTTGCGTTGAGCGGGGTTAGGCTGGATTTGCGGGCGGTCGAAGCGGCATTCCGTTTTCTGGCCCGATCCGCAAGCCCGGAGCAAGGCCATGCGCTACGCCGCCGCCCCCTTGATCGCCCGCCTGAAGCACAGCCTTCGCCTCGTCGCGGCGCTCGGTGTTCTCGCGACGGCGACGGCGGTACCCGCCGCGGCCGACGAAGAATATTTCTACGTCGTCAACACCGGCACCAAGATGATGGCCGAGGTGTTCGCCCACAACATGGATATCGGTGCGCCCGTGGTGCTGTGGCCGCACTATGGCGGCGACAGCCAGAAGTTCTTTGTCTGGCACCTGGCATCGCCCGGCGGCTTTCCGGTCGATGGCGACCCGTGGTTTCTGCTGAAGGCGAAGCATTCCGGCAAGTGCCTCAAGACCAGCGGCTATCAGAGCGGTGCGCCGATCGTGCAGGCGGAATGCAGCGGCGACGCCTCGCAAATGTGGAAAGTCGACACGATCGCGATGACGCCGGCGGAATGCCCGGGCGGCCGCTGCTTTGCGTTCGAGCGTCATGTGCTGCGCAATTACTACGATCGCAGCAAACGATGTCTCGACACGGCCAACGGCAAATTCCCCGCGCCGCCGCTGCAAGGCGCGGCGTTGCAGGCCTGGGACTGCATCGGCAAATTCAGCGCGGCCAACGCGGTGAACCAGGATTGGGAACTGGTGAATGTCAGGGACTGGGACGCGCCCGGGCCTGTCGTCCATTGAACAACGGAGGATTTGCGGCATCAATCGATCGATATTTCTGGCTCAATCTCAGGTTTAACCGGCAACTTATTGGAGATGAGGATATGTTGAGAATGTTTGGTTCGTTTCGCTCCGTTACCCCGGCAGTCGTGGTGCTGATGATTTCGGGCTCACTCTCGTCGGCCAAAGCCGAATTCAATATTTGCAACGTCGCCACCGGCCTCGTTGTCGACGTCATAGGCGCCCAAACCAACGATTTGCAGGGTGTCATTCTGTTTCCCCAAAATAACCAAAAGAACCAGTTGTTTGACCAGGCTGTCGAAACCGACGGCAGTTTCGCGCTCGTCGCCCAGCATTCTTTCAAATGTCTCGACGTGGATGGGGGTTCTGACCAGAACGGTACGCCAATTATTCAGTTCAAGTGCCACTTCGGACCAAATCAGCGCTGGACTTCGCAGCGTATCGGTCGGGGCGTCATTCTCAAGTCGGTGAATAGCGGAAAGTGCCTTGATGCGCGCAATCCCGATTTTCCGACCCCGCCAAAATCCGAAGCCGCGTTGCAGCAGTGGCAGTGCATCTCGAACGAGTCCGATCGGAATGCCGTCAATCAAATCTTTCAGCTTGGTGGATGTTGATCCGATCAACGAAAAAGCCCCGGAGCTGATCCGGGGCTTTTGCTTTGGCGGGCTCTGACCGGGCTTCTATTCCGGCTTGCCGATCGAGACCTTCAGCGTGCCGACGCCGTCGACGCC
>Ga0157378_10005632_pt1 | contig 10970 bp, 10 predicted proteins | sample M65metaG_FD_115309 | JGI IMG/M metagenome (GOLD analysis project Ga0157378, IMG submission 115309) | Miscanthus rhizosphere microbial communities from Kellogg Biological Station, Michigan, USA - M6-5 metaG | ecosystem: Host-associated > Plants > Roots > Rhizosphere > Soil | place: USA: Michigan...
GAAATTCTTCTGTTAGCAAAGTCGACCAGTGACAAGTTTGAGGAATTGGAACGTGAGGTTCGTGCGCTTCACAGTTACGAGACTCCTGAGATTGTTGCAGTATCGTTAGCTGACGTCTCTGAGCCGTATCTCAAGTGGCTGGTTCAATCCGTATCGTAAGTCCCACGCAACCTTACACTATCTCTTGGCATAGCCGTCTGTTGAGGCAGGGCTACCCCGCACGACTGTAGGTGCTTCGATTCTTAACTTGTGAGTCTAATCTCGTCAGAAACCAGTTTGTCGGCCGCCAGCGAACTCTGACTCCGCAAAACTATCTGCACCACTTCCTCTGGCGAATCAGTGATGTGAAACAGGCGCATGTCATGTTCGGAGATCTTTCCCTCATGCAACACTACGTCGCGAATCCAATTCAAGAGTCCCGTCCAGTATGCTGTTCCAAACAACACGACAGGGAAGTCGCGAATCTTTTTTGTTTGAATGAGGGTTAGCGCTTCGAAGAGTTCGTCGAATGTGCCGAAGCCGCCTGGAAAAATAATAAATCCAAGGCTGTACTTCACGAACATCATCTTGCGCACAAAAAAGTATTTGAAGGTGAGACCTTTGGTCTGATAAGGGTTCGGTTTCTGTTCGAATGGAAGTTCGATGTTGCACCCGATTGACAATCCTCCTGCCTCGAACGCGCCTCGATTGGCTCCTTCCATGACACCCGGTCCGCCTCCAGTGATTACTGCGAATCCTTCCTTAGCTAGCAACGCAGCGGTTTCTTGTGCCGCTTTGTAGTCTGCGTCTTCGGGTTTGGAACGTGCTGAACCAAAGATCGCTATGCCTCTTGTCAACGAAGCGAGTTCGTCGAAACCCTCCACGAACTCACCCATGATCCGAAACACGCGCCACGTATCAGTGTGTGTGAACTCGTCAGGACGCGGACTCTCAAGTAATTGCTCGTCCTGAGTTGAACCAGGTGAATGTTTTTTGTCTTTGTCGTCAGCCATTGTTGGTAGCACAGACTTCAGTCTGTGTTGGTTGGAGATTCTGATATCGAATTGCGTTAGAGATCTGGAAGATCACAGACTGAAGTCTGTGCCACTTAGATTCCCATGACGTTGTAGCCACAGTCGACGTGAATAATTTCGCCCGTTATGCCTGACGACAATGAGCTGCAGAGAAACAGTGCTGTATTTCCAACTTCCCGCGCTTCCACATTTCGTCTCATCGGAGCACGCTCGGCGTGGTGTTTGAGCATAGTGGTAAAGTCGGAAACGCCGCGAGCAGACAATGTTTGAATTGGTCCCGCACTGATAGCATTGACGCGGATGTTTCGTGGTCCAAGATCGTTTGCCAGGTAACGTGTGCTGGCTTCGAGGGCAGCCTTTGCTACCCCCATGACATTGTAGCCGGCCACAACTTTCTCAGCCCCGTAGTAGGACATACATACAATGCTTCCGCCTTCAGTCATCAGTGGCGCCGCTGCGCGAGCAAGTTGTGGCAGCGAATACGCGCTGATCTCAAGTGCAGTTACGAACGCGTCGCGGCTAGTGTCGAGGTATTCTCCGTCGAGAGCTTCACGAGGTGCGAACGCTATACTGTGGATTAAGAAATCGAGTCTGCCAAACTCTTCTTTGATGCGGTTGAATGTGCTGTCTACATTGGCTTGATTTGCGACGTCGCACGCCAGCAGAAGCGAGCCCGGCATCGAAGCATTTGTCAGGCCCTCCACGTTTTCCTTCAAACGTTCACCCTGGTAAGTAAAAGCCAGGCGAGCCCCAGATTCGTGAAGTGCCAGCGCAGTGGCCCACGCGATTGAACGTTTGTTTGCGACGCCGAAGATGATTCCGTTTTTGTTTTCCAGCATTATTAGCCTTTGCTAGTTGTGAATGATTTGTTGGACCGCAGGATCTTCGCAGAGGTAGTAAGTAAACCGAAACAAGCTTTTGCTAGGCCGCTGCAGTCTCTGGCGCGCTCATTAGTGCTTTGTACTCACCACTCTCAACCCACTCCAGAATTTCAGCCACACGCCAAACAGGGAATGGATGACTTAGTCCCGAAGTAATCACGTCTGCCCAGAACCGATCGAGAGCTTTTTCGTCGTAGTTTTTCTGAAAGTCGCGTGCTTGCGCGAGGAACTGATCGTAATCCACGCGCGATGCGAATGTGCCACCGCTAAGCTTCATCATCGTTCGACCGATAATGTTCGGATCCTGCGTCACGAGCAACGCGGCGCGATCGCAAGACAACTCAGCACGTCGAGCCCAGGCAAGCAAGGCTGCCCTCATCGACATCGTGAGCAACTCCTTAACGATAAACGTGAGTGGAGATGCCAGAACAGCTGTCTTTGCCAGAAATTCAATTAGGCGGGCTGCGGTTAGATAAAGAACGTGCTCGGAATGAATGTGGCCTACTTCATGGGCTACAACGGCAAGTACCTCTTCGTCGCTCAGTCTCTCGATCAGCTGCGAGTACAGAACGATCACCGGGCGTTCAACGCCTCCAGTAAACGCATTCACGATCGGGTTCTGTTGCACAAACAACTCAGGCATATCAACACCGAGAGTTGTACAGGCAATCTGTAGCTTGGCGTAAAGGTCTGGACACTGTGTTGGCGTAACTTTCACGGCACTGGCCGTAAAGATGACCCTGATAGCAGATTCACCTGTGACTGCCAACAGCTTCTTGAGAGCAGAGTCGATTCCAGGTATCGCGCGCAGCGCCGACAATGCTCTTCGATCATCAGGGTGGATGTATTGATCCTTGTCGAGATTTGCGAACTTCTTGTGGGGAGCGTCTGACAACAACAGGCGGCATCGTCCGCAGCGTGCATCGCCCGCGTCAGGTCGAAGTTGGTTTCGTTGTCCGCAGTATCGGCAGCGGATAAAAGCGTTGGCGTCGTTCGTAATGTCCTGATTTTCAGCCATAATGAAATCCGTTAACTAACGAGGTCGAGTATCAGCGAATCGTGATTCTCAGACAAGTCAAAAGCAAGGAGATCACTGGTTTGCGACCCTCAAAGTGAATAGCATTTCTGAGTTCAAAATAGAACTCCTCAGGCTCTCCCTAATGTTTGAAGTGACGTATGCCAGTAAAAACCATCGCCAGACCATGTTCGTTCGCCGCCGCGATGACTTCATCGTCTCGAACTGAGCCGCCCGGTTGAATCACGGCAGTGATTCCATGTTTGGCTGCTTCATCAATTCCATCACGAAACGGAAAGAAGGCGTCTGAAGCTAGAACGGAGCCTGCAACGGGAAGTTGCGCGCGCATCGCGCCGAGTTTGACAGAATCAATGCGCGACATTTGACCTGCGCCAACCCCAACAGTTTGATCTTTTCTTGCATAGACGATTGCATTCGACTTGGTGTGTTTACAAACTGTCCAAGCGAACATTAAAGCTTCAAGTTCTTCGTCACTTGGCGCCCTTTCGGTAACTACTTTCAAATCCTGTTCTAGTAAACGATGAGTATCTCTTGTTTGAACCAGCAGACCGCCACTGATCTGTTTGTATTCGGGTCCCTGTGCTGACTCGAGTGAGGCCATGCGGATCACGCGCAGATTTTTCTTAGACATTAGAATCTCGAGTGCAGCAGGATCATAATCAGGCGCAATTACGACCTCAGTAAAAATCTTGGTTACCTCTTGTGCTGCTGCTGCATCGACCGTCCGATTGAAAGCAACGATGCCGCCGAATGAGGAAACGGGATCTGTTGCCAGGGCCTTTTTATAAGCCTCAGAAACGGTTGCTCCCAAACCAACGCCCGCCGGATTTGTATGTTTGATGATTGCGCACGCGGTCTCGTCAAAATCTGTGACAAGTTGCCAGGCAGCGTCAGCGTCAATGTAGTTATTGAAGGACATCTCTTTGCCGGAGAGAATCTGTGCATTGGCTAAGCCTTCCTTCAAGCTTGTTTGATATAAAGCTGCGATTTGATGTGGGTTCTCGCCGTATCGCAGGTCTGTCAACTTTCCGATTGACCATGATGCTTGAGCGGGCAGCGAACCCTGAAAAGTTTCCATGGAGAAGTCATCAGGAATGTCCGCGTCTGATATGTTTCGTGATGTGCTACCTCCCTTAGGGAAGCTCATAATGGTAAACGAAGTAGACGACGAAACGCCGGTCTGAGATTCCTGAAGGGCACCGAGATAAGCACTTACCGTGAAATCATAATCGGCGGTTTGTTGGAAGGCCTCATATGCAAGACGTTCCCGCGTCGCCAAAGAAAGTGCTCCGTCGTGTTTCTTGATTTCATCGATGATTTGGTCGTAGCTTGAGGATGATACGACCACAGCAACATCTTGTGCGTTCTTGGCAGCAGAGCGAATCATCGCGGGACCACCGATATCAATTTGTTCGATTGCTTCTTCTCGCGTCACTTCTGGCCGTCGAATTGTCTCTGCGAATGGATAAAGATTCACAACAACCATATCGATGGGGTTGATGCCGTGCTGCTTCATAGCGTTCACGTGTTCCGGATTGTCACGAAGCGCTAGAAGTCCTCCATGGACTCGCGGGTGAAGAGTTTTGACTCGGCCGTCCATCATCTCTGGAAATCCGGTTACATCCGAAATATCAATTACGTCCAGGCCGGCATCGCGTAGCGCTCTTGCGGTTCCACCCGTGCTGATTATCTCGACGCCAAACTCAGCTAATGCGCGCGCGAAATCAATGATGCCGGTTTTGTCTGAAACACTCACCAGAGCCCGCTTTATTTTGCGAAACTTGAACTCGTCTACTTGAGTCATCAGTCGTTCTCTCTCCTTATGATCTATTGGGTATTTTTTCGGGCTGACAATTTTATCGAGAAATTGTGTGTTCGCGAGAATCCATATTGAGCTACCGAGTATTCGACGTCGTGTTTTCTGATTGAAATCGAAACTTTGTGCGAGCGATCATCGCGGGCCTTTTCGCTAACATAGAAACCCACGACATATTGACTTCTTAGATCCTCCTCGATTGCTTTAAATACAGAGCTCAGATCCTGGTTCTGCATTGGTTGCAATGCGCTCTTTGCATTGGCTGTCAGGAAGTATTTGCCACCGGTCTTTTCCGCCAACTCTTTAAATCCTTTGCTTGGTCCACGCACTGCTAGATGACCGTTTACAGGAGTAAACAACGGAATCTGAATTGTATAGAAAGAGACGTTGCTATTCTGAGCCGCAGTAATGATATCCGAAGGTTTAATAGTACTAGTGTTGTCGAGGCCATCGCTGATGAGGATTATTATTCTCCGCTCAGCGGGATCGTGCGGTGCATCTGCAAGCATTTTGAGCGCTGCATAGGCGGCATCAAAAAGTGCAGTTCTACTGTCACGACGAACACCAAAGTCGAAAGCCGATAGTGCAGCTGAACTGTCGTTTCCGAGCGGCACTACGATAACAGGTCGCTCGGAAAATCGTAGGACTGCAACCCTCGAGTTTTTACCAAAGCGTCCGAAGAGTGTAAGGGCGGCGTCCCGTTGTTGAGCGAGTATTTGTTGCAGGCTTCCTGACTCATCCAGAGCGAACACTAGCGCAACGCGGTCGGCGCCGGCGGAGAAGTAAGAGGCGGTAGTGATCTGGTCTGGATCTTTGAGCTGAAAATCGTCGGCAGTTAATCGGATTGGTGTAACGCCATTGTGAGCTCGCACTCGGATCGGGAAAAGTGAGAGGTCCGTACTGACACGAATCACCTCGTCTGCGTTGGGTTCTTGAGCTTTGACAGCTGATTTTGGAAGGGAACCGACGGCGAGCAGCAACGCAAAACAAGTGAGCAGCAAGCGAAGCGTCGACGGCAAGAAACGAATGCTAATCGCAACTACTGTTAAGAGCATCAACCGTTCGGTTACAGGAAGAAGCGACCGAAGAAGAGGATGCTTAGAATCACGATGATTGTAATGACGATAATCTTGACCAGACTCATGGCTAAATCCTTTGTGTTTGCAGGGCCAAGAGCGAAAACTGGACTGTTTCAACGAGCCGTATTCTAGAAGCGCCCAGGTTTTAGTGTCAAACAACCCCCTGAGCGCTTCTTGATAACAACGAAATTGAATACGCCTGTTTTGATTGGACAGTTCCACTTATTTGAATCTGAAGCTTAGGCGTCCACTGAAGAAGCCGATAACCAACATGCGTTCCGCTAAAGACAGATTCAAAGTTGTAGAGAAACAGTTCATTGGTCAGGTTCTGGACATCAAACTGAACGTAAACTACCAAGCCGCCCCCGAACTAGTTTGAGTATTCAGCGCGGCTGCGGCAGGTCCGGTTGGGATAGATAGCGGAGAAGTTGACAGATTAGACAGTCGTTGCACCGGATCTTGGTGCGGACCGAACCGTCTGCACTGCCAGTTTCTACAACAGACGCCGACTTAATGACTTGGACAAGAACCGGCCGTGCACGTGTGCCGCTTCGACCGTTGTCCCGTAAAAAATGAAGAGGACCAGCAGGAAGCCGACGGCCCGAAAAGCCGCTGACGTTCTGTTATTTCGAGTCGAATTGAACATGCTGGCCAGTGTCGGAATCGCTGTGATAAAGTCCGATTGCTTCGGACGCCTAGGAATTGCACAGAGAGCCACTTCTCAAAGGCAATTCTAGCTACCCTGTCTGATGCATCCGCACACTGTTGATGCTGTCTCCCGTCAAGATCAAATTTTCCAGCTTGTTTCGCCTCAGATCAATCGCGTTAGTGATGTTGGGATTGTGCGTCACAGTTGTAAATGCGGGGCAGCAGTCGTCAAAAAGGCCAAGCATCACAATTTCGATAGTGAATAATTCTACGGTTCGAGTTCAGATCGAACTCGCCAGTCCGGGTGACAGATGGGCCTTCAGAAATGCCTTTGCGGGCGCGCTGGGATTGGGTGAACGAATAGAGCAGTTTCAAGCCACTCGATCAAATGAACCTGTCCCCGTAAAGCGGCTAGCACCTGGAGAATTTCGGGGTGAACGTGAAGCCGACACGCTGAGTTATGAGGCTCATATTCCTCCAAGGGACACAGCGGACATAGCACATGTGTCCTGGCTCACCGCTAGTTACGGAGTATTGATGCTCGCCGATCTCTTGCCTGAAGCCATAACCGCGGGTTCGATTGCCTTTGACTTGTTAGCTGGATGGAGCGCTCGTTCATCCGAGGCCTGCGACAAGACGCATCCGTGTTCGTTCGATGACTCTGCGAGGCAGGTTTACTTTGTTGGCAAAGAACTCAGAGCTACCTCAACAGCGACACATGACATCCAGGTTAGTGAAGTCGTTTACGGTGAATGGCCAGTTAAAGATAAAAGTGTACTGACATCCGCTACCAGGGTGTTGCAACGGTATGTTGGCCTTACCAACTTCAGATTGCGCGACAAGCCAACAATCATTCTTGCGCCCATGCCATTTTCCGACTCGACTGTGCAGTGGAAAGCGGAGACCCGAGGCTCAACAGTCGTACTTCTGATCAACCCTCACGCTAACTTCAAAAATTTTCTCGGGCAAATCAGCATAATCTTTACGCATGAGATCTTTCACTTGTGGGTTCCGAATTCCCTGGCTTTGCAAGGTGACTATGACTGGTTTTTCGAAGGCTTTACTTCATACATCGCGTTACAGACGGCTTTGAACCTAAAGCTCATCGGATTTCAGGAGTATCTGAATACCCTGGAGCGTGTCTACAATTCGTACTTGTCTTACGCCGACGGACAGACATTAATCGAAGCGTCGGAACGCCGCTGGACTAGTTCAACCCCTGTTGTGTACGACAAAGGAATGCTTGCGGCGTTTGTGTACGATGTGTTCGTGAGACGTGAAACGAGAGGGCAGTCTTCTTTAGCGGACATCTATCGTTCGCTCTTCGCACGACATGTTGACGAGCCCGCAAATGCAAATGACGTTATAATCAAACTCCTAACTTCGTCTCCTGCAACGGAAAGTTTCTCGACGACTTACATAGAAAGCAGGAACAGAATACAGTTGGAGAAGGTCTTGTCGCCGTTCGGATTCGACATAAACACTGAAGGCTCCAGTTCGCATCTGACTATTCGAAAGCAGTTGGATCCGGAGCAAAAGATTCTGATGCGGGGACTTGGTTATCGGAATTGAAAATGGACAGAGGAGTCTGATGCGTTCGTTAAAAACGATTTTAGTATTTGTTTCCGTCCTTACTCTGTTGGGTTGCAACACTCTGGCGCAACGCAACGGGAGCGGTGTAGTCGTGGCCCGACGCGCCCAAATCCGAAGTTCAACTGCGGTCGTGGCAGCGGATCTTCTTCAAGTGACGCGAGGTGATCAAGTTGACATCCTCGATTCAGTAGATGTTACGGATCCGAACGACAACACACGAAAAGAACGTTGGCTTCGTGTTAGGGGCCACGATGAAGACAACATTGAAGGTTGGATTGAGTCTCGCAATGTGATGCCGGAGGACGTGCTGGATGCTTCGAAGAAGCTGGCAGCTGAAGACGATGGCGTACCTGCTCAAGCAAGCGGGCAATTGCGAGCGAGTTCGAATCTGCGTCTGAGTCCGGATCGAAGTGGCAACGAAAACATAATGATGAGACTCGATAGTGGATCGAGTTTCGACATTGTGGGATGGAAGCGAATTCCGAAACCGAAATCCTCAGAAGCAATCGAAAGTGACGTTGCCCCGAAAGCGGGGAGTGCTCAGCAGAGTAACGCCAAATCGGCACGTCAGAGCGAGGACAATAACGAACCAGAAGAGACAAATGAGCTTTGGTATAAGGTGAGATTGCCTGCAGCAAGCTCTCCGGCGCCGGCTGGTTGGATTTACGGAAAGCAGGTTGAGTTATCAGTTCCAAGTGACATCATCTTTTATAGAACGGGTCGTGAGTTTGTAGCGTGGCAACGTTTGGACGGTGAAGTGAAGAGCACCGGGGCAACAAACGACAAGGATGTGGCGCGTGAAGTAAAACCCGGGAGTTGGCTGATACTTGAGAAGAGCAATTCAAATCAGCCCCACACGCTCGACGAACCGGATTTTGATCGAATCTATGTGCTTGGCTACGACAAACGAAATCAAGAACACTACACCGCCTACCGAAGTCCCGATTTGAAGGGATTCTTACCGGCCAAAGTTGAAGGTCAGGGAGACACTAAAACATTTACGCTGCGCTTGCAGGAAGATGAGGGTGCACCCAAGACGGTCCAGTACGGTCTATTCAAAGACGTTCGTGGTGTTTTGAAAGTGACGCCACCAACTATTGTTACAAAAGACAGACGCAGAAAGTAGAAGCCACTTGGAGCATCCAGTCGTCATAGGGGTGGGAGGGTTGAGCTCAAGTGTCGGCAAGACCACACTAGTGTGCCATCTGCTGCAGGTTTTTCCGGGTTGGGAAGCAATTAAGACTACGCGCGGTCACTATCGTTCGTGTGGTAAAGACGCGGAAGCGTGTTGCGTTAGTCACTTACTTGGCGAGGAGCCATTGATTCGTTCCGGTCGCGCTAACACGTATGCACCTGGTAAGGACACTGGAAGGTATTGGGATGCAGGGGCATCGAATGTTCATTGGCTAATTGCAGCCGAGAATCAAATCGAGCGAGGAATACAGCAGACGTTGCGAAGAGTGCAGTCGGAAGGAGTCATTATTGAAGGAAACAGTTTTTCGCAATTCGTCCGTACGGATTACTTTGTCATGGTGAAACGTTCTGGGCTGGAGTCCATTAAAAAATCTGCGAGAGTACTAATGCCAAACGTCTCATCACTGTTTGTCTTTGACGATAATCAAAGTGCGACAGTTGAGCGCTCAGTTGAAGGACTTGAGAACGATCGCCCAGTGTTCACCCAACCGCATTTTCATTTGCTGGTTTCCCACCTGCGGAACGCAATTGCCACCAGGCAGTAATTCAGATACACCTTTTCATTATGGAACCATTGGATCAGTTGTTAAAGGAGTGCGAACTTCTTCACGGCCATATGTGCGCTGGCCAGCTACTTGGAGCGCGAATGGCAGTACTGGGCTGTCGTTTGATTGGAATTAAGGAGCCGCGAGGGGCTGATAAAAGGAAGCTAATCGTCTGGGTAGAAATTGATCGTTGCATGGCCGATGCCGTTAGTGCAGTAACAGGTGCGAGGTTAGGTAAGAGAACTTTGAAGTATGTGGATTATGGAAAGGTAGCTGCTACATTTTTGAATACTGCTTCAAAGAAGGCGTTTCGTATTGTAGCGCTCGAAAGTTCGCGCTTGCTTGCTGACTCAAGATATCCAGAGATTAAAGACAAGTCTGAGCGCCAGTTTAAAGCTTATAGCAACGCTAGCGACGAAGAGTTATTCAAGATTGAACCCGTAACAGTTGAACTAAGAGACATCGATCTACCTGGTCGTCCTCGTTCTCGAGTTACTTGTTCTTCATGTGGTGAAGGTATTAACGATGGTCGTGAGGTAACTAACTCGCAAGGCTGGATTGTATGCCGGCAATGCCTCGAAGGTGGTTATTACTTGTCGACAAATAAGGCAGCTTTCGAGCGATGAACGCACTAGGGGCTTGGCTTCTAATAAAACAGTTCTGATGCGATCGAAGAGAAATTTGTTGTTCCTCTGTATTAGCTGTTGACAAGAGGGATTTTGTCCCTATAATGCGCATTCCTCTTTTGGTCGAGGATGTCGGGGAGATAAACGAAAGTCAGCTAAGTATGGTGCCGCTTTCCTCCGCGAATTTTATTGGGAGAATGCGGCGCTTTTTAGTCTCCGAAGATAACATTCGGATTGAACTTAGGTTCGCTTGACAGGTTTGGGTTGGTTGGTTAATATCCCCGTTTGCTTGGGGCGAGTTTAGGTCGTCTGTAACGCAATCCAAAGACAATTTGGAAACGATCTTTGAAAACTAGATAGAGCGTGTCCGTTTCAAGACCTTTGAGAGTCAAAACACGAACGATAAAGTTCGTGTCCAAAACTCGAAAGAGTCATTATCGAAACTGAATACGAAAGTAACCAGTATCTGATGATGTTCCAGAGAACAAACTTATAACGAGAGTTTGATCCTGGCTCAGAATCAACGCTGGCGGCGTGCC
>Ga0157378_10005634_pt1 | contig 10969 bp, 8 predicted proteins | sample M65metaG_FD_115309 | JGI IMG/M metagenome (GOLD analysis project Ga0157378, IMG submission 115309) | Miscanthus rhizosphere microbial communities from Kellogg Biological Station, Michigan, USA - M6-5 metaG | ecosystem: Host-associated > Plants > Roots > Rhizosphere > Soil | place: USA: Michigan...
CGCCTCCACATGTCATTCCGCTGCTGCTCAGAAAGCTTGAACCGCCTCCTAAATGTCATAAACACCACCTTTAAAGAAATGACTTATAGCAGATGGTGTTGCATCGACCGGTTGAGCCGGCAGATGTTTGTGGGCTTCGCCAGATTCCCGATAAATTATTTTGAAAGAAGATGTAATCGAGGATACCTTCCGTTTTGCCGACTGGACGTCCTGAATCAAGGGACGCACGGTGCACCCATGAACGCCGTTGGAGACAGTCCTTTGCTGCTCGGGTGGCGCGTTCGATGCCTTGCGACTTGGGCTTGGTTTGAGGCATCTCGATTCTCTCAGTTCACAGAAAGTTTTTCATTTCCGCTCGCACATCACCGGAAAGAAAGAAATAGACGCGGATATGGACCAGAAAAGAACTACGAGACGCATCGCATCGCTTGCGCCAACGCGTTTCGGAAGCTCGATAAGTTCTTTAGGCATGTTTCGATCCTCCAGAAACGAGGTCTCACGGACGTTTCGGCGTCTACATTCGCCGATTGGCTAGGTCTGAACCTGGGAGATGGGGCAGGTCTCGGTCGATAACGCTTGAGGGGAAACTCTTCGCTATCGGGAAGCCTAAGATTTGCCGGGAGGAATTCAGATGCACGATCGGGTTAAGTACCTTGTATAATTATTCCCTCGTCCGCACGAAGCGACCCGCTCGCGCCCACATCCTCTCCAGCACGGTCAAGGTCTGTAGATAGCAGCAATCTCCCGTACGGGAGCGATACTTGCGCCCGTTCATGAGCCAGATTGAGGGCAATAACGAGTCGTTGATTTCCTTGCCGTCTTTCGTACCTCAAAATGTTTCCCTGAACGGTCACCGCATCGATGGATCCATGTGTAAGGACCGGCTTGTTCCGTCGCAAATCAATCAGCCGCCGGTACAGATTCAAAATCGATTGGCGAGACTCGCGCAAACCCTCCACATTCACGCGCACGTGGTCGGCGCCCAAAGGCAGCCATGGCTCTCCGGAAGTAAAGCCTGCAAGATACGAGCCATCCCACGGCATCGGAGTTCGCTCAGGATCGCGCCCCAATCCCAGCCCCGGCTCATTTCTCTCAGCCGGGTCCTGAACCTGCTCGGGGGTAATGGGAACATCCTTCATCCCAATCTCCTCCCCGTAATAAATGGTCGGCGTGCCGCGCAAAGTAAGCAGCAGCATTGCCGCAACTCGTGCCTGGGCCGAACCAATTTTCGACGCGATCCGCTCCTTGTCGTGATTTCCCAGGACCCAGTTCGGCCAAGCCCCGGGCGGCAAGGCCGCTTCGTACTCTTCTATGAGCTGAGCGATACTCGCCGCATTCCAAGCAGTCTGAAGGAGCTGAAAGTTGAACGGTAAATGTGCGCCCTTGAGGTCGTGCCCGTAATAAGTGACCAACTGTTCAGTCGGCAGATAAATCTCACCGATCAAAACGCGATCCGGATAAGTATCCGTTACACTCCGCATCTCAGCAACAATCGCGTGAACCTCGGGCCGATTGGCGGTGTAGAACGGCAACAGCCGGTGGTGAGACGATTCACCCGGATTGTAGCCAGGATTTACGGGATTGTCTCGAAACTGATCGTCCTTGATCAGCAGCCAGAGTACATCCACCCGAAACCCATCCACGCCGCGATCGAGCCAGAACCGTAGCACATCGTACATTGCTTGCTTCACCGTCGGATTTCGCCAATTGACGTCCGGCTGTTCCTTCAAGAAGGAGTGGTAGTAATATTGATTCGTCCTTCCATCCCATTCCCATGCAGGTCCGCCGAAACGGCTGAGCCAATTGTTAGGTAGAGCGCCTTCCGCCCCAGCATCTCTCCAGATGTACCAGTCTCTTTTCGGATTGGCGCGTGAGCTTCGACTTTCAATAAACCAGGGATGCTCATTGGAAGTGTGATTGGGAACGAAATCCAGAATGAGTCTGAGCCCTCGCTGATGCGCCTCGGCGACCAATCGGTCGAAATCCGCAAGGTTGCCGAAGACCCTCGCCACATTGCAATAATCTGTGACGTCATATCCAAAATCGGCCATGGGCGACGGATAAATCGGAGAAAGCCAGATAGCGTCGATGCCCAGGGTTACAACATGATCCAGGCGCCGAATAATCCCCGGAAGATCACCTATTCCATCCCCATTGCTATCCTGAAATGAGCGGGGGTAAATTTGATAGATAACACCACGCTGCCACCACTTTAAATCCTGCATGCGCTCTGGCCCCTAGATTCCCAAACCAATATCGCTCAAGGTAAAATCGATCTGCAAGTTGTAAGCCGTAATCTGAGGACTCCTCGTGATCAACGACCTCTGGTACAAAAATGCGATTGTCTATTGCCTGTCCGTCGGAACCTTCCTTGACACGAACGCTGACGGGATCGGCGATTTTCGAGGTCTCCTCCGCCGCCTCGATTACCTGCAGGGCCTGGGGGTAACGGCAATCTGGCTGCTTCCGTTCCAGCCCTCGCCGGGTCGCGACGATGGCTACGACATTTCCGATTATTACGGGGTTGATCCCCGCTACGGCTCGCTGGGAGACTTTGTTGAGTTCACGCAGGGATGTAGACAGCGAGGCCTTCGTGTCCTGATCGATCTGGTCGTGAATCACACGTCAAACCAGCATCCGTGGTTTCAGGAGGCGCGCAAAGATCCGGAGTCCAAATACCGCGATTGGTACGTCTGGTCAAAGAGGAAACCGCGGAATGCAAACAAGGGCATGGTCTTCCCTGGCGTCCAAAAATCTACCTGGAACTATGATGAAGCCGCGAAGGCTTGGTACTTCCACCGGTTCTACGATTTTCAGCCCGATCTGAATACTTCGAATACCGAGGTTCAAGCTGAAATTCTAAAAATAATGGGTTTCTGGCTTCAGCTAGGCGTCTCTGGATTTCGCATGGACGCCGTGCCGTTCGTCATTTCCACCAAAGGCGCTACTAATCGAGGCCCCACCGAGCACTACGACATGCTTCGCATGTTCAGCGAATTTCTCACCTGGCGCGAAGGCGACGCCATCATTCTTGCCGAAGCAAACGTACTCCCTTATGTGGATATGAATTACTTCGGCGCTTCCGGCGAGCGCCTGCAAATGATGTTCAACTTCGAGGTGAATCAAAACCTCTTCTACGCGCTTGCCACAGGTGATTCTCGTCCCCTCGTCAAAGCCTTGAAGACTACCAAGCCACGTCCCGCCACCGCGCAATGGGCGCAGTTCTTACGAAACCACGATGAGCTCGACCTCGGTCGTCTGACGAAGAAACAGCGTCAGGCAGTCTTCGCAGCGTTCGGTTCTGAACCGAACATGCAGCTATACAAGCGAGGCATTCGCCGCCGTCTCGCTCCCATGATGCAAGGCGACCGACGTAGGCTTGAGCTCGCATATAGTCTGATGATGACACTCCCCGGCACTCCCGTCTTCCGCTACGGAGACGAAATCGCCATGGGTGACAACCTCGATCTGCCTGAACGCAACTGCGCTCGTACGCCAATGCAATGGTCCAATGAACCGCAAGCGGGGTTCACGGAAAGTGATGAACCTGTAATTCCCGTAATCGCCGAAGGCCCTTACGGTTTCGAGCACGTAAATGTCGCCGCACAGAAGCGCGATCCCAACTCCTTCATGGACTGGACCGAACGCATGATCCGCATGAGGAAAGAGGTTCCCGAGATCGGTTGGGGCGATTTTTCAATCCTCGGGACAGGGAAACCCGAGGTGCTTGCACTCCGCTACGATTGGCGCAACAATTCCGTTCTATTCGTGCACAATCTCAGTCCCATACCCACAGAAGTCAAATTCCGGGCTAGCGCGAATGTGGATGGCCAGCTCGTCAATCTCCTGTCGAACGATCACAGCACTCCCGACGCATCTAGCAAGCATCGCATTTTGCTTGAGCCCTACGGCTACCGCTGGTTCCGAATCGGGGGCCTCGGTTATCTGCTGAAGCGCACCGAAATTTAGACGTTAGTAAAAATAGGTTCTGAAAACAAAGAATGCCTCGACTCAGATCAATGCCCGAGTTACGCCTACTCGGAAGTAATCCACTCGGGCTCCAGCATCTCCCCTCATGGAAAACTGTCCAGAAACTATACTATGGCGCAAATTCATATGTTTCTGGGCTCAATCCAAACAACATAATTCAACCCCGATTTAGTATATACCAACGCCTAACCACCCTCGAACTCTGACGCGAAGTGGTATCATTCCGCCACGACGTGCCGTCAAGCGAAAAGGGAGGCCGGGCCACCAGCCTCTGGGGACATTTAGCCATCACGGAAGCCATCAGAAAAGCGCTAGGAGGACACTGAGATGGACACGCGAGCACCCTCAATTCTGAGTCTCGTGCTTTGCTTTCTTGCTTTCAATGCTCACGCCGCTCCCAAAAAGACTCCGGATATGCGTGCGGTAAAGGCGGGCGAATTCCTCGTCGATCCTCCGACGCTGATCAATCTCGGATTTGAGTGGGCTATTTCGGGCGACGATAATCGCAACGCCAAAGTCGAGGTTTCTTATCGAAAAAAGGGCACCGCACAGTGGAGGAAGGCGATGCCGCTCATGCGATTGCAGAGAGAGCGCGTCTTCTGGGGAAACCTAAAAGCGGATGACCATATTATTAACGTCGAATTGCCGAATATGTTTGCCGGCAGCATCTTGGATCTTGAATCAGACACCGCTTATGAAGCCAAGTTCATTCTAAGCGATCCGGACGGGGTTACGGGGGAGGCTACTCACATCGTCACGGTTAGGACTCGGGCCGAGCCGAAGCCCGCAACGGGGGGACATGTGTATCACGTTTATCCCCCGAACTGGAAAGGCCCGAAAGAGGCCAGTTCGTACGTAGGTCTTAACTGTGCCTATAACTATCATTGCGGAGGCGGCGATGAGTCGATGGCGGATCGCCCTCGCGTGCAGCCAGGCGATGTCATTTTGGTGCACGCGGGCATCTACGAGTCCCTCTATGACTGGTACGCGAGGAACAGCTCAACCAGGCCGGTCGAGGGTACATACTATCTGCTCGCGAGTGGAACACCAGAAAAGCCAATTGTCATAAAGGCAGCTGGCGACGGAGAGGTGATCTTTGATGGAAGGGGCAATTTTAATCTCTTCAACTTGCAGCACGCAAACTACACCTACTTTGAAGGGATCACCTTCCGTAACACCGAAACAGCGATTTTGGCCGGCGTTCAGTTCATCGCAGGATCCTCCGGCCTTACGGTCAAGCATTGCCGGTTTGAAAATATAAATCTTGGAATTGTCACCAGTTATTCTGGCTCAAAAGATTTCTACATCGCCGATAACTACTTCATTGGACGCAATGATCCCAATCATCTGCAAGGATGGAACGGTGACTTTTGGCTGCAATTTAACGGGATCGACGGCCAGGAATTTCCTGTAAAGCTCAAATCATACACGGCCGTTAGGGTTTATGGCTCCGGTCATGTGATGGCTTACAACTATGTTGCCAATTTCCATGATGGCATCGACACCGAAACCTATGGCAATCCCGATGGTTCAGATGCGGTTCATGGGCCTTATTACCCGCCTCGCCAGTACTGGGACCTTCGGCCTGTATCCATCGACTATTACAATAACTATATGACTAATTTTCACGACAATGCGTTTGAGATTGATGGCTCGATGCATAATATTCGGGTGATGCGCAATCTGATGATAAATTCTGCTTCGCAACCTTTTTGTAATCAGCCTTCGATCGGCGGGCCGGTATATTGGGTACGCAATATCGCGTTTAATGCACCGTTTGGGGCAGCTCGGATGACGTCGGGTGCTCCGGGCGTGATGTTCCTCAACAACACGATTTTCACGGAGTTCGCCGCGAATGCGGCAGCCAATCTTCATATGTTCAACAACCTGATCCTCGGTGAGAACGCCATGTCGGCGATTTTTTCCGTTAACACTTTCACCAGTTACAGCGAGTCCGACTACAACGGCTTCCGGCAGAACCCAGGTGTGAAAAATTCCTTTGAATGGAATTCTCCGGCCGCCGGTATGCTGCAGGACTATCGCGATTTGATTGTTACGACAAACGAGCACCCGAACGATGCTTCTGGAGCCAAGGCGCTTGTGGCGCATCAATTTCCAAGCTTGCAGGCTTACAGCGCCGAAACCCATAACGACCAGCACAGTATCCTTGTGGACTACGATGCTTTCGAAAACGTGAGACATTTAGACGCGAAAGATCCAAAGACCGTCCAATTGCTCTATAAAGCTGAGGAATTCGATTTCCGCCTAAAGCCCGGCTCGGCTCCGGTGGACAAGGGTACGATTATTCCAAACGTAACCGATATCTATACAGGGATAGCGCCCGACCTCGGGGCACTGGAAGTTGGCCTGCCGGCTCCGCATTATGGTCCGAGGTCCGATACCCCCGAGACGGAATGAATTCGCCGAGGGTTACTAACTGCGGAGATTCGCGTGCGAGGTGAAGCGCCTCGAAAGGCAAAATCGCCTGCTTTCTGCCAGACAAGAGCTGGCCCTTATTAACTAAACTCGGCGCTCATCATTTGAAAAGATGCCAGGTTCCAGTCTCGGGCACTTGTTCGACGCCGGGCTTGCTCCAATCACATACGCCAGTTGGGTAAATCATTCTTAGCTGAGTTTTCTCAGCATCGGTAAAGGTTACTTTGTATTTGCTGAAGTCGAGCGGGGCCAGCTGACACTTGAGAATGTCATTGCTGGCAGGTCCGCCTGCTACCATCCGAGGTGACCGATACGTTGGATAAAGATGGTTGCACTCGCCTCCATTGGCCGTTTGCGGCTCGACAATGCGGTCGTCGGTTTCTGTATAGCAGGAGTCCACCAAGTCGGCTGGCTTCGCGCGTAAGATCCTTTTCATTGCGGGATCGGCCGATTCATCCTTGCCAAGATTGGTCAGCCACTCGTCCATCTTCATCAATGCGTATTCGCCCATCTGACCGTAAGGCTCACGGGCCCGACCAATAGCACGTCATTGTCGAACGTGCCATTCGCTTTTAGCAGTCGTTCACGCAACGAGAAAGAATGGACCTTAAGGTGGACATCACCTTGCGGAAGCATATCGCGGTAAGGACGAACATCAATGATTGGCAACAATCCCAAACCATAGTGGCCGTCTGTTACCCGGCCCGTCTGGTAGGCCGCGCGAAGCGCCAGCGGATCCGCCATGGAGCGATTGGATACGATGTTCCCGTCGTCGTCGTAGCCACCGATGTTTTGGTTTAAGCTGATAAACTGGCTCGTGGTGATCTTGCCGGAATTGAGAACCTCCAAGCCGTACTGAACACCAATATTGTCGATTGGACGGCGTGCAAAACCCGTTTCGGGATTGCGACCGTAAACGTTGATGGTATGGTCGAAGACATCGCAGCGCACCCCGGGACGGTTCGCCACAGAATTGTAGCGCTGCGATTCCGGCAGTTGCGCGGGACACATTCCGGTGGGACTGATACGGGCCACTTCATCAGTAAAATTCTTTAGCCGACCTTCACCCGCAATCGCAAGCCTTTGGTCCTCGGTCAGTGCGTTTCCAACTTTGCTGAAATAGATATTCAGGAGCTGTGTGTCAATGATCAATTGAGCGTTCGCCAGCACGTCGGGGAACGTCAAGCTCGGAATGATCCCGTCGAGCAGTCCCGGATAATTTTCGGCGATCGGTATTTGCTGTTCGGCCCCTCCCGAACCGCCCCGCGATAATGTAAAAACAGGATTGCCGTATGCTTTGATGAAGCGCTCCTTCACCATCATCATGGTTTCGGCGGCGAGCACGTCGTTGCAGTTGTTACCGAACACGTTGAGTGAAGCGGACGCCTCGGCATAACCCTTGCCCACGACGATATCGCTGATTATGTTTCCCACCCCGACACTCATACCTTGCTTGAACCATCCACCCACACAACCACCGCCAAACGAATAGAGTAGACGTTTGTTCCAGGCTCTCGGTGGCGCCAGAGGACCCGGCGTTCCCACAGTCGGATCGTGCAGCACTGCGATTTGATAAATTGCCCGATTAATCGTCCCGGTTTCGACACGAACGATGTACGGGACCTTCTCTCCAGTCGTTGTAGTGGTCCAAGCTACATCTGGCGGTAGCGCTGTTAGACTTGTCAGAGATTTCAGATTCGTCGCACCGGTACTTGCGCCTGAAACAGGTGCACTTGGTGGGGTCGTTGATTTATATACATAGGTCACGACGGTCTTTACGGAACAATCTGCGTCGATCGGCGGCCCGAGCAAGCTCCTATCCGGCAGCACGAAATCCTGTGTCTGGCAAATGAAGGGCCGCTCTTGCGATCCGGAGAAAATCGGCCCCGTGATTGGATAATTCTTGAGGGTCAATTGCGACGCGGGAACTGTTTGCTTTGGACCATTGAAAACTTCTAGAAAATTCTCGCCCAGCTTTAACCCCGCTACCAGTCCGATTAATCCATAAGGTGTTGCGTCGGGATAAAAGGCGGCAGTAACATCCTGACCATTCAGCTTGACCGTGGGCCTGTTTGGAAGAAGTTCCGGGGGCACGTCAATTTGGATAAGTACGTCTCCGCCGCTGATCATGTCGGGTCGACTTGACAAGGTCTTTATACGAAATTGTTGATCATCGGCAGCTTGAGCCAAATGACAAAGGGCCGCAAGAAACGCTAATCCCCACGTGAGTCTGAGTGACTTGGACATGGCTGCGATTGCTCCCATCCGTAGCCGTTTTTCTAGTTCATCAAGCGGAAAGATTTTCGGAACCGCACTTCAATTGAACAGAATTTCCGATTCGGGTCTTCGCCTTGCACATCGTACCCGTCTCCGATCATACGGACAACGAATCTGTCACCCGAGCGGTTCACACGAGTGATCACGGTGCTCTGGCGGCCAGGTCCTGAGAAACGCATTATAAAGGGCGCCCCCTTGAAGTAGGGTTTGATCGTTCGCATCAATCCCAACCGCAAGGAGCGCCCTCATGAATGACAGCAAGTATATTGGGTTGGATGCTCATCAAGCAACGATCTCGGTGGCGGTGTTGGATTCCTCTGGCAAGCTGGTGATGGAAGCTGTTCTGGGAACCAAAGCGGAAACGATTCTCCAGTTTATTCACGGGCTGCGCGGAACTTTGCGCGTGACTTTGGAAGAAGGAACTTGCGCCGCGTGGTTGCACGATGTGTTGAAGCCGCATGTGGCGCAAGTGCTGGTGTGCGATCCGCGCAAGAACACGCTGATCAAATCCGGGAACAAGAGCGACCGCATCGATGCGCGAAAGCTGGCCGACCTTTTGTACCTGGACAAGCTCCATCCAGTCTTTCACGGTGAAACAGGAAACCGGGCGCTGAAGGAACTGCTCCAAATGCTGAAGCAGTATCTCGGCGACAGAACTACCGGACGACTGTTTCAAGCAAGGGATGGAAACCCGGCACGCAACCAGCAACTCAACGCGGTTCTGGGCTGGGCCACCGCACAACTTTCCATCGAACGCGGAACCATGCACGCATTTCGGCATGGTCGGAACAGTCACATGCGTCAGAATGGCGTTCCACAGAACATAGTTCAGGATCAGGTGGGACACCAGGATCGCCGCACGAATGACCTCTATACGCACAACGAAGAAGCGTTCATCCGTGACACGATGGAAAAACTTGCAGGCTCTTGTATCCAAACGCCAGTTGTGTATCCTAACTGAGAGTCTGTAAGTCGCTCGTGATATAGTATTTGCAATAGCTTTAGAGCGGTCTTTGTATAGGCCCGTAGCTCAGTTGGTTAGAGCGCTACCTTGACACGGTAGAGGTCTGCGGTTCGAGTCCGCACGGGCCTACCATCTTTTCAATAACTTCCGGGCGCGGTCCCTTCATCCCACTCTGTTTTGTGTCGTTGTTTGTGTCGTAACCTGTGTTTTTGCGTGCCTCGAGTCTACTACCGATCGGTTTCGCCGAGAGTGCCGCGACGGCCTGTGGCCGTGCCTCAGTACGCACGTGCGAATAGCGGGCAAGCATCTTTTGGCTGACATGCCCGGCAATGGCCATGATCGTTTGGTCAGACACCTGGAACTCGGCAAGCTCCGTGATCGTGATGCTTCAGGTCGTGAAAACGCAATCCCGCAAGGGGGCTCTCAACATCCTGAATGGAAGCCTTGCATTTCCCGTTGGTGCAATTTTTCCCCGGCTGCTGTCATTTGCCGCATACTGGACACCGAATCATTCTAGTCAGACTGCGCCAAGCGCGGTCCTCGTCACGCTGCAACCCGACGCCGACAAGAGTCGCACGAAGCCATTTCCGCTGGGCACTGGCCACGATAAGTTCGGCCTCGGCTTCCAGATCGCTTCGGCCGATCCACAGGACACGAAGCACCGCAGCCCAGGCAGCCTGAGCTGGGCCGGCATCTATAACACTGAATTCTGGATAGACCCGGCGGAGCACATCGGCGGCGTCCAGATGATGCACGTGCTCCCGTTCTACGATGACGGTGCCATCCGCACGCTGCGCGACTTCGAGGAATTGGTGTACCAGAATTTCCGATAGTCAGTGGCGGAACCGAGCCGCGATTGCACGGCTGAAGAGACAGCTAGTCTACTCGCCCGTTAATTAGCATTCCAATGCCATAAACGGCGCAACCCAGGCTGACCATCGGTTTGGACTTGGGAGATCGAACGAGTTATTACTGCATTTTGGATGAGGTGGGGAACGTGATTTGGGAACGCCACGTGCCAACTACGTGGCTTGCTTCAAAATCTGCTTCCATCCCACAGCCACAGTGCTATTCTTTTTCATAAGCCGGTCTCCTTTTCTTTGTGCCTTGAGCACGTCGAAACATTGGGAGCGTATCGCATCCCGCTGGAGACCGGCCTTCTCATCCCATCTGATAAATGGGGTGGTCTCAATGGGTCAGTGCAACACTTGCCTGCAGTCTAGCTGCCGGCGTCTGAAATCCCAACGTTTTTCGGGGACGCTGATTTAAGCGCAGTGCCACCTCGTCGAGCTCGGCTTGAGA
>Ga0157378_10005635_pt1 | contig 10969 bp, 8 predicted proteins | sample M65metaG_FD_115309 | JGI IMG/M metagenome (GOLD analysis project Ga0157378, IMG submission 115309) | Miscanthus rhizosphere microbial communities from Kellogg Biological Station, Michigan, USA - M6-5 metaG | ecosystem: Host-associated > Plants > Roots > Rhizosphere > Soil | place: USA: Michigan...
ATGATATCACCCAAATAGCATAATTTTAATTACTAAATACCCGGTATGCAATTTCAGCAGAATAGTTTGACACAGCAATTTTTTATCATGAAGAAAACAACATTGCTTACAGCTGGCCTCTTTTTTTGTACATATATTTTCTCACAGATAGGCACCACAGAATTTGGCAAAAACAGGGTTCAATACAAAAAATTCAAATGGGCTTATTACCAGACAGATAATTTTAATTCCTATTACTCGCAGAACGGTGAACCCCTGGCAAAATATGTTGCTCAACTGGCAGAAAAAGAATTGCCTGATATTGAAAGCTTTGTTGAATACGGGCTGCAGCGCCGGGCCAATATTGTAGTATACAATAGTTATGATGAAATGCAGCAATCCAATATTGGTTTGAGCCTCGACTGGCAAACCTCAGGTGGTACCACCAAGCTGGTAAATAATAAAATGCTGGTATATTATGATGGTGACCACGCCAACCTGCGCAGGCAGGTACGCAGTGGGCTGGCAAGAATATTACTGGACAATATTTTATTTGGTGATGATCTCGGTGAATTTGCCGCCAATCAGGCACTGCTTGATTTGCCCAAATGGTTAACCGACGGTTATGTTGATTACGCAGCAGAAAACTGGAGCACCGAGCTGGACGATCAGCTAAAATCTGCCATCCTTTCGGGAAATTACCGCAATTTTTACCAGTTAGCTTTTGATAAGCCATTGCTGGCGGGTCATGCGTTCTGGTATTATGTGTCTGAAAAATATAAAAAGGAAAACGTAACCTATTTCCTTTACCTGGCAAGGGTATACCGCAATCTCAACAGCGCTTCCAACCGCATTGCCAAAAAGAAATTTAAGGAAGTACTGAAAGATTTTATGGCCTATGAGGGAGACCGGTACGATAAAGACATCCGGGGAAGACGCAACCAGCCAAAAGGCTCGGTGCAGAATACGGAAGACGTGAATATTCACAAAAAGTTTTTTCATTATTCGCCCAATCCGGCACCCCGCAGCCAGACTTATGCAATTGCTGAATATAAAAAAGGCCGTTACTCTGTTGTATTGTATGAAAATTTTGTGAACCGCAAGGTATTGCTGAAAACAGGTGAACTGTTTGAAGAAACAGAAACCAATCCCAACTACCCATTGATGGCCTGGGATGGCAAGGGTACGGAACTGGCTGTTTTATATAATTCCGAGGGGAAAATAAAACTGTTTGTGTACGACCTGCTGAAGCGATACAAAAAAACAAAACTGGATATACCTGATTTTGACCAGGTGCAGGACATGAAATACATGCTGGATAAAAACACGTTGTTGCTGAGTGCTGTAAGGAATGGCCAGTCTGATATCTTTATCTACAAAATAGATAAACAAACCGTTGAACAGATAACCAATGATGTGTATGATGATCTGGACGCCTCGTTTGTAGCTTTCCCGGGTAAAACAGGCATTATTTACTCATCTAACAGGCCAAGTGCAGAGGCTAAGACAGGCGATACCATATTGCCTTCAGACAACCATTATAATATCTTCCTGGTAGATAACTGGAACAGAAGTGAATTTAAACAGATCTCGCAGCTGAGCCGGCTTAACTATGGCAATGCCCGCTATCCCGTTCAATATAACACGGCACATTTTACCTATGTAAGCGATGAGAATGGAATCGGCAACCGCTGGGCCGGCTTCTTTACCACAAAACGCGCGGGTGTGGATACTGTTTATAAAATTGGAGATGAGATTTTACACAACCCCGATAGCAAAGAGTTGGATTCGGCATTAGCTGCCAATAAAAAGAGTGAGCCCGATTCTATGTTTACGTTTTCACTCACCAACGATTCTGCCTATGTGTTCCCAATGACCAATTACCAGAGCACACTGAAAGAAACAAAAATTGCAGGCGATGCGGGGCTGGTAAGCGAAGTACGACAGGAAGGCGACTTGCTTTTTCTCTATAAATTAAAGGTGGATGAAAGCAGTTTGAAGAAAAGAAATGTGAACCCGCGCCCCACTGATTTCAGAAGAAAAACCATGGAAGCAGATCGTATTGCGCGTGCACAGACGATAAAAAATGAAAAAGCTGCAACAGATACTACCAGGAAGAAAGATGCTTTTGAAAACGAATTTGAGAATGAAAAAAAGGATTCGGCTGCCAATGCCAGACCTGTTACAGCCAGTGGCGAGCCCGCCGGACCACCTTCCATTCTAAGCCGGGCCAAGCACTACGATTATAAATTGAAATTCTTTGGTGACAATGTTTCAGCGGGCTTTAACAATGATGTACTGGTAAACCGCTACCAGCCCTATACCGGCAGTTTGCCGGTAGTGTTAACCAGCAATGGTGGCTTTAACGGGCTGCTGAAAGCCAGTGTATTTGACGTAATGGAAGACCTGCGGTTTACCGGCGCCATGCGCATTCCCTTAATCAATACAGTTGGTGCAGGTACTGCATTTATCAATTCAACTCCCGACAATACGCCATTTGTAGGCAGCAGCAATTCATTGTTCGATGCCGGTGGAGAATGGTTTGCCCGGTTTGATTATCTTAAAAAGCGTATTGACTATTCTGCTGTTTACTATCGCGAAACGCAGATCGGGTCCATGGGTATTTACAATGCTAAATTGTATACCAATTTATACCAGGCCGTGGTAAAATATCCGTTCGACAAATTAAAAAGTATACGTATATCAGCGGGTGTGCGTACTGATAAATATGTTATCCGCGGTTTTGATGCCATTTCCCTGAAAGAACCTAACAGGAAGCAATCTTACCTGCTTACGCATATTGAATACGTATATGACAATACCATTGCCCCTACAACCAATATTTACAAAGGCATGCGGTATAAAATATATACTGATTTAAATACCAATCTGAAAAAAGATACCACCAGGGGCAGTGGGAATTTCAATTTTGGTACCGATATCCGTTATTACTATCCTATATACAGGAATTTTATCTGGGCAGGCCGTGCTGCTGCCGATTTCAGTTGGGGTCCACAAAAAACATTGTATTACCTGGGTGGTGCAGATGGCTGGCTTTTCCCCAAGGCAAACTCAGGCAATACACCGCAGGACCCCGATTATGCCTATCAAACCCTGGCAGTTAATTTACGCGGGTTTAACCAGAACGTTGCCAATGGCAGCAACAATATTGTCCTCAACAGCGAATTCCGTTTACCGGTGTTTACTACTTTTTTTAATAAACCGATTAATAATGCATTCCTGCGCAACTTCCAGCTAACGCAATTTATCGACCTGGGATCAGCCTGGAACGGTGCTTACAATAAATTGTCGAGACCGCAGGTAGTGTATACCGATCCCAATGACCCCAACAATCCGGTGAGCGTTAATATCAAAGCCGGTGGCATCGGACCTTTTGTGGGCGGGTACGGCTTTGGAGCCCGCAGTACACTATTAGGTTACTTTCTAAAGTTGGATGCCGGGTGGCCAATGGACCGCTTTTTCCGTGGCAAGCCCATCTGGTATTTTGGAATGGGCATAGATTTCTAATACAAGATGTTCCCATACTAAGCCCTTCGTCGCAAATGACGAAGGGCTTTTTTTACAAAGAATGGTTAATAGCTAATGCTTCCGGTACTGCCGCAGGGACATTTTTTTTGTTACATAATTGAAATATTGATTTTTGAAATTTCCGGTTCATTTTGCGCAAATATTTTGTGAAGGTGTTACCGCCCGCCCTGAATGCTTTACGATGCGCTATCCAAACCACAACAATGGTAGAGAAATAAAACAAGCGGTAAAACTGGTAGCTGATAATCTTCTGCGTTACTGTTTTACTGAAAAAAATAATTTCCAGCCTTTGCATTTGAAATTTTATATGAGCCGCTTCATCAATCAGGATGTCCGTACATATTTGTTTCAGCAAACTGCAGCCGGTTGCATCTTTCAAAGACTGGTAAAAAATCTGCGCAGTGCTTTCTACCGTAATTACGGCAATGGTCCACAGTTCCATACTGGTATTAAAATACCTGATCTTACGGAAAAGGGTATCACCCCAATCTTTAGTAATTCTTTTTTCCCCGACCAGGTCAAGGTAACGGCCCAGGTTATTACCATGTTTCTGTTCTTCCTTAATAAATAACCGGACCGCTTCACAATAATAATCGTCGCCTGTTTTACCCGCATATTTCTTTGCGGCGGCCAGTAAATGTGCCCCATCTGAAGTTTCACCGAGTTGCCAGGCCTGTATAGATTGCAGGATATTCGCCCGCTCAGTAGTTGTTAGGGAAGGATGGATGGCCCAATTAATTCTTTTGCGTTGCAGGTTTTGACGGAAATAATCAATCCAGTCTTCAGAAGTTTGCATGGGTGATATTTTTAATGGTTATAAATATGGCCGGGAAGTCCAGGGCTGAACAAAGCAGTTCCCGCTGCTGGTTTCCGGCAGTAATACATTTTTTGGATATGCTGATTAGATGGCTTTGCTCAGTTTTTTTAAGGTCATGTACAAAATGCCCAGGAAGAAAGAAAAACAAATAGTCATAGCCCAGGCATTTCTATACAAAATGGGATGTGCCAATATTTGCACCATATCAGCGATTAAACGAAATGGATTGCTAATGAGGTCCCAGCTGTTAAAACGCAGGTAGCGCCCAATGTAAATACCTATTGCATTCAGTAACATAACAGGGTAAACAAATAACCATTCAAAACGATAGGGCCATATAGATTGTATTATTTTCTCTATATGCCGCACAGAAAGTATCCCCATTAGCAATGCATTCCATGCGAAGCATAAAATCAGCAGCAGATCGTACCAGCGGGGTACCGCATCGCTGTCGTATAAATGAAACAGGTCGGTAAGCATGTAAAAAGAATTGGGAATAAACAACAGCCATACCGTAAATACCGCTGCGAACTTCCACTTATTCTCTATCCATGCCGGTCGGAAGCTGAGTGAATAAGAAAAAAAATAGGGTACGAAGGCAAGGAACAGGTTCCATAGCAGGAACGCAAAGGTAAGCCCGCCCGTATAGACTGTCCTTGCCAGTAATAATAAAAAACCAAATCCAACCGAAGTAAGCAACAGGCGCTGTATTTCTGTTTTCAAAAGATGGATGCGGATCCAGCCAGCGGATAAAAAGGCATTTTTTGTCATAGTACTGCTGGTATAAATATGATGCAGCCGGTAATAATTGCAATGATAGCCGTAACCAGTACCGCTGCGGCGGATACGTCTTTTATAAATTTTATCTGGGGATGTTGCTCCGTGCAAACCATATCACAGAGTTTTTCTATTGCAGTGTTAAATAGTTCAGCCATCCATACCAAGCCGGTAGCTATCACCACAAAAAGAAATCTGATCAGCGGCAGTTGCACAACAACAGATAAGGTAATCACAGCAAGGGTTGCAGCTAAATGGACAATTGCATTGTGCTGCGTCTTAAAAAACTGGATCAGTCCATCAAAAGCAAAGCGGAAACTGCCCGCTCTTTTCTGCAATGAAAATTTTTCCTGTATCATAATCAATTTGTTTTTGCCCGCCTCTGCCCTTCCCTGGAAAAAGAAGGACTTTTTATTTTTGTCTCCTGCGAGGACGGGCTGGGTATATCTTAAGATGTTTTTTCCGCTATCCATTTCCACCAGAATACGGTGCAGGTTGTGTATACAAACAACTGGTACAGATCATCCGAAACAGAATGGCCGTTCCGGGTAACCGCCATGTATACCGGGATAAGAAATACAATAGCCGCAAGTGTAACTACAAACCCTGCAGCATGGGCTGGCATATATATCCAGCCGACCTTTTTAAACCAGATGGTGTTCATAATGATTGTTTTTAAATTGAAGCAAAATCATCTTTGGGAACAGCAGTATTGTACCAGTTAATTTTCCTGCTGCCATACATTACAAGTGCCAGTACCAGGAACAGGCCAATACTGCCCACCAGCAACGCGGTATCTTCCAGGCGGATCAAAATAAAAATGAAGCCGTACAGGCCGCACAAGACCGATCCCAACAGGGCTGCTGTTTTCCAATTGGCAAAATGACTTTTGGCATACAGTGTAATAAGCAAAATGGTGGCCAGCGAAGCAATGAGGTAAGCCTGGTCAAACAAAATAAATTCACTGAAAGAGAGTAGCAGCGTGTAGAAAATAACCAGTGCTAATCCCACCAGAACATATTGCAGCGGGTGCAGCGGTTTTTTTTGCATTACCTCAACAACAAAGAATAGTGAAAAGCTAAGACCGATAAACAATATTGCATATTTTATACTTCTCATGGTTTTCGCATATTGATCTGCGGGCTGCACCATGCTTACGCCGAAGGCGAAATTGTTTTTATTAAATTCGGCCCCCTGCAGTATTGTTCCATACGGAAGGTTGGCTTTGTTTACTGTCCATTTCGCGGTAAACCCTTCTTTACTTACGCTTCTTTCGCCAGGCAAATTGTTACCATCAAAAGATGGATTGCTCCAGGTAGATTGTAATGTTATACTACTATAACCACTCAATGGTACAAAGTGCAGTTGCCCGCTTCCTTTTATCTTCAGTTGCATAGTAAAGGCAATGCTTCTTCCAAAGTCTGAAATGGCAAGGTTCACAGGTGCCGACAAACCATTTGAATCAATATCATTCACAGGTAACCCAGGCGATAATTCATAACTGGTTCCGTTGAAACTTATCACTACCTTTTCTTCGATTCCTTTGAAATCAGTAATACCAAAACAAATTTTTGCATTTGCCAGTTGCAGTGTTGCAGGATCTATTTCTTTTGGAAGCCGGATGGAAAAATTACCGCTGGTATTCAGCGCGCTTTTATACAACAATACTTTATAAATTGATCTTGGGCGTATTTCCGGAGACAGGTTGCCTGTTATAGTCAGGTTCTCCGGCAAAAGCAGCAAATGTTTGGTAACTGTCTCCACTTTTTGATCCTTGTTCGTTACGTTAACCGTGTAAGGCAGCCAGATATAAGGCCCTGCAACGGTTTGGTCAGATGCCCATTTGCTGCTCACCTCCTTTACCACTTTATCCTGACGTCTTTCCCTTTCAGTTACCAGGTTTGAAACAAATATTGTGGGAATCATCATAATAAGTATGAGGGCGCCGGTGATAAGACCCTTGATAAGGATTTTGTTGGAAGCATTTTTCTCCTGGGGTAAAACGTATTGTTGTTGTGCTGTTTCCATTTGTTGATTGATTTGATTAAATGAATGGTTATCGTTTTCAGGTGTGGAAAAAAAATATAGAATGGCTTTACTGCTTACCAGCATCGCTATAAGGCTGCAGGAAAATAAAACACCGGATACCGCCAGTGAATACAGAAGATAATCTGCCCCGAAGTCATCGTTGTTGTAGCTATGTATAAAGATGCCGCCACCGACCAAACCATAAGGCAGCGTGCAAACAAATGAAGCCAGTACCAGCCTGTTAACTTTGCTGTTTCTTTGTACTGATAACTCGTTAATCCGTGGAAGCAACAGTGCCAACGCCAGCAGAACCGGTAAACTGCCAATAGCTGCACAAATTGCCGCAACAACAGCAAGGAAGGCCATTTGCATATCGTTGGCATACAGAACGCCGAATAAAAACCAGCCAAGGCCAAAAACCAAACTGGTAAATACCCATATCCGAACGGCCACCAAGGCTGGCTTAATAGAATTTTTTATTAATTGCTGGTACCTCATTGTTTCCCGTTTTGAAAATGTTGTTGGCAACGCACGACCCAGTTCCGCTGCCGGCCCACACAAAGTTTTTAATAAAAAGTGCTTTGTAATTCAAAGTGTTAATGCAAAAAAAATTAATTGATTGATTTTATCATTTGCTCCAATGCATCCAGGTGTTGCTTAAATGCTTTCTCGCCCGCTTTTGTAACAGAATAGGTAGTGTTTGTTTTCCTTCCAATAAATCCTTTTTGTACTTTGATGAATCCATTTTCTTCGAGCGATTTTAAATGAGAAGCCAGGTTGCCATCAGTAACCGCTATCAGTTCTTTCAATTCGTTAAAGTTTATAGCAGTGTTCACCATCAGGGCGCTCATGATGCCCAGGCGGATACGGCTGTCAAAAACTTTATTTAAATGTTCTATCGGATTCTTCATTCCTGCCTGTTTCAAAACACGTATTTGTAAATATCATGGTGCAGCATTCATTCGTTAACCAGTCACTTGCGCTCATATTTCCACCACATCACTATACCGTAAATGATATGAAGTACACCAAACCCCAGGGCCCAGAATAAAAGCCCCCGGCCAGGTACCCAAAGATTAATAACGCCCAGCAACAGCTGAAAATAGCCGAGATACCTGACTTCACCCAAGGTGTATTTGCTGCCATTCACCAACGCAAGCCCGTAAAAAATTAAACTGCTGGGTGCTATCAAACCATATTCGCCCAGTTCCAGCATACGGTATACAACAAAGGCGCCTGCCAGCAGTGGCACAGCCGTGTTAAACAATAAACGCTGTGCACTGCTTCCCCAAACCGGCACACCTTCTTTCCGGCTACGCAAATACGTAAAGACAAAAGCAGATAAAAACGCCGCCATAAATGTTGCCGCCGCTACCAACAGCAGGATGCCTTCCAGCAAAGTGGTACTACCTTGCCTGGTAGGACCTGATACCGGATACACACCAATATAATGGGCGGCCGTCCAGGCACCCCCCAGCGCACAAAGACCTGCAGCAATTCCGCTCCAGCCACTTAAACTGATAAAGCGGCTGCTGCGCTCCATAATGCGTTTTATATCCTGTATGGCCGCAAGACTTTGCTCCTGGTTATCCATATAAAAGTACTTTGAAAAACAAAGTAAAAATAAAATAGCGGTACTTCCAAATCATTTTTGAAATAAATAATGATGGCGACTGACCGGCAGAAAAACCGGCATGGCCGCATTGAACACCCCTTTTCGGCCTTTAATGTTATTTTTGACCACATGAGTTGCACCGGCCTTCGTGTTCATTACATATTATTTTTGTTGTTCAGTTTGGTATTGCAGACGGGGGTGCGGGCGCAAAACAAAACCATACAGGGTTATATCAAAGATGCCCTCAGCAATGAACGGGTGCCTTTTGCTTCCATCAGTTTCATGCGCAGCGGCAATGGCAGGCTCAGTGATTCTGCCGGTAATTTTGTTTTCCATTTTACGGAATGGCCGGCAGATACATTGCTGATAACCTATGTTGGGTATAAAGATTATAAAATACTTATTGGCCCCGAACTCATTAAAAATCCGGCAACCGACCAGCTAAGCCTTGTCATTAATCTTGACCGAGGAAAGACGGTGGCGGAAATAATAGTAAAAAGAAAAATAGACCGCGGCTACCTCCTGTGGAAGCGCATTGTAAAACACAAACCGGAAAACGATCGCTATCGTTTCAATAATTTCACTTACGAACTATATAACAAAATGGAGCTAGACCTGAACCGCATCCGCAAAGAAAAAATGCAGCGGGTAGGTTTGCTGAAGCCGTTTAATTTCATATTTGATAATATCGATTCAACAGAAGGCCCGCCTTTCCTTCCGTTTTTTCTTACTGAAACCATTTCAGATTATTATTACCAGAAAAAGCCTTTTCGTACCCGCGAAATCATCAAAGGCAGCAAATCGGAAGGTGTGGACAATGAAAGCATCAGTAAACTGCTGGGTGGCACCGACGCTAACGTAAACGTATATGCCGACTTTGTGCCGGTATTCGATAAGCAATTTATCAGCCCAATCAGCAATAACGGCGATAACTATTATCACTACACCGTACTGGATTCACAAATCGTAAACGGCAGGCGGTTAATACACATGAGCTTCACCCCAAAGCGAAAAGGCGAAAATACTTTTGAAGGCGATTGCTGGGTGCACGATACCAGCTGGGCCATCCAGAAAATGACCATGTACTTATCGGCCGAAGCTAATATCAATTTTATTGATAAGCTCAGTCTTATCCAGGAATATAAAATGATTGATGACAGCACCTGGTTCCTGGTAAAAGACAAATTTGTGGCAGACATTGCACCTATCAGCAGGAACCGGGTTGGCATCATCGCCCGAAAAACCACTACCTATAAAAACATTGTAAGGGATCAGTCTTTCATAGAAGATTCGCTGCAGAAAAACAGGATTATGCAGGAAGTGGAATTTGTTGCTGATGCCAGGCGGAAAGACGATGAATATTGGAAAAATCAAAGGCATGAGGAATTAAGCAAAAACGAAAAAGCCGTGTATGCCATGATTGATACCCTGCAAACCATGCCGGTTTTCAAAAAATACACCAATATCATCGACTTTCTGGGAACCGGATATCTGAACGTTGGCAATTACCAAATCGGACCATGGCAAAACTGGATCTATTCAAACGTGCTGGAAGGGTTGCGCCTGCGCTGGGACCTGGGTACTAACCGCGGCTTTAATAAAAACCTGATACTACATGGCTACCTTGCTTATGGCTTCACCGACCGGCGGTTTAAATACGAAGGAGATGCCCTGTACCTGTTTAAAAAACACCCGCGTTCGTATGTATTCCTGCAATATTCCAAAGACATCGATTACGGGCAACAGTACCTGGACGAAGTTAGCCAGGATAATATATTTGCATTGGCCATCCGGAAATCCAATATACCCATCAAGTTTTTGTTTACAGAAGAAAGAAGGATCGATCTGTTCAAAGAATGGCATTCCGGTTTTTCCGTTACATTCAGCAATGCCAGTAAAAAATATAATCCGCTGCGCAACCTGCCCGGCAAAGAATTGTATCCCGCAGAAAGCGGTGAAGTGTTCAATAATTTTGAAAGCAGCCTCAAATTCAGGTTTGCCTATCTTGAAAAATTCCTGGAGAATACTTTTTTCCGCACCAGTCTTGGCAGCCCCTATCCTATCGGAGAAATAAAATTTTCAAAAGGCATCAGCGGTGTGCTCAACAGCAGTTACAATTATACAAAGATATCCGGGTCTGTATCCGATTTTCTTCAAATAGCACCTTATGGAAATTTCTATTACAATGTCTTCGCCGGCAAAAC
>Ga0157378_10005636_pt1 | contig 10969 bp, 12 predicted proteins | sample M65metaG_FD_115309 | JGI IMG/M metagenome (GOLD analysis project Ga0157378, IMG submission 115309) | Miscanthus rhizosphere microbial communities from Kellogg Biological Station, Michigan, USA - M6-5 metaG | ecosystem: Host-associated > Plants > Roots > Rhizosphere > Soil | place: USA: Michigan...
GGGCAGAGCGCACTCGTCAATAACACGTTCGGGATGAATAACACCGCGGTTGGTTTTGAAGCGCTCCAAAACAGTAACGCTGATGGCAACACCGCCACGGGCTACCAGGCGCTGACGAGCAACACCTCCGGCACCTTTAACACCGCTTATGGACAACAGGCGCTCGCCAGCAACACCACATCGGCCGAACATACGGCGTTTGGCGCCTTTGCTCTCGCCAGCTTTACCGTCGGCGATGGTAATACCGCCGTGGGCTACCAGGCGCTCTCGAAAAGCACGAGCAGCTTTAACAATACCGCGGTCGGTTGGAGTGCCCTCGCCAACGCGACCACCGGCATCAGCGACGTCGCCGTCGGTAGCGGGGCATTACAGTCGAACACGAGCGGCGCGGGAAACACCGCGGTCGGCAATCATGCGCTCAATGCAAACGTTCTTGGAGGCGCTAACACCTGCATAGGCGAGAACGCACTCGTTAATACCACCGGCAGCTTTAATACCGCAGTCGGTGCCGACGCTCTCATAGGACACAGAAACGGTCAGGCCAACATCGCCATTGGGCTTAGCGCCGGCTCCCTTCTCACCTCGGGCTCTAATAACATCTATATCGCCCACGACGGGGTCGCGGCCGAGTCGAATACGGTTCGTATCGGCTTCAAAACCGTTAACAAGAACGTTTATATTGCCGGGATCAGCGGCCGGACTATCGCCGGCGGCGTCGGCGTGCTGATCGACAACCAGGGTCATCTCGGGACTAATACTTCCTCGGCGCGCTACAAGGAGCAGATCAAACCGATGAACAAGGCGAGCGAAGCGATCTTGTCGCTACAGCCGGTGACGTTCCGGTATAAGAAAGAGTTAGATTCGTTAGGCGTGCCACAGTTCGGGTTGGTCGCGGAGGAGGTAGCCAAGGTTGATCCGGACCTGGTCGCCAAGGACGACGAAGGCAAGCCTTTCACCGTTCGCTACGAAGCGGTGAACGCGATGTTACTCAATGAGTTTTTGAAGGAGCACAAGAAGGTCGAGGAGCAGGCAAACAAGCTGCAAGCGCAGGCGAGCAAGATCGAGCGCCTCGAGGCTGCTTTGGAGAAGATGAGTGCGCGGCTCGACAAGAAGGGGCTTTGATGCGGCTCCGCAAGTCAGACTCGGTCGCTAGCGTCCGGTAATAGCGTGTTTTCCGCGCTCCGCAGCTCGCCACACTGCGGATGATCCGCGGGGAGTCTGAGATTGGCGTCTATCTTCCACGCGCGATTTTCAATCGTTCGAAAAGTGGACAGTCGATTTATCGGGTTCAGGGGAGCGAGCGCAAGCTCCAATGGGTAATCGAAAGCTTGCAACCAATAGTCCACCGGGATGCGTATATGGCTGAAAGATAGGGAAAAAGGCGAGAAATTCGTTGCATGCACCGGGTTTCCCTGCCTAAACAGTCCCAGCAACCTGCTACGAAAGGAGGCGAGTTAATAAGTGAAATTTCTCAAAGTGATGCTGGTCCTGGCCGTTGCGGCCGGTGCATTGAGCCTCGGTGCCTGCGCGCAGAAGAAGGAGACAGTGGCACCAGCACCGGCGTCTACTGCAAAATAGTCTCGACCGGCGGTTCGCTTCCGACCCGCCAACTTTAACCAAAAAGGCCAGATCGTCAACCCGGCCTGGCCTTTTTCTGCTCTCATTCCGATTTGTCGCGCCGGCGATCGCAACCCGATTGGCAGTGGGTTCGTTTCCCCAGGACTTTGCCTTTGATGGCGTGGACCTCTTGGTAGCAAATCAAACGTCCAGCGACGCCATGAGGCTGCGACACGTTACACGGAACGTTCAGAAGGTTGACCCGACGGGGGACTTCCCGGCAGGGATTGTCTTCGCCGGCGCGAGCATCTGGATTGCGAATAGCGAGAGTGACACCGTGAGCAAGATCACCCATACACCGCAGTAACTGTTGAAGGGGGGTTCCTCAATCGCGGAAGTTTGCGACTAAGTTCTTCTGAACGTATAGTGCGCCAATGCCTTATCGCAAGCCAACTGGCGCACTGCTGAAGTCGCTCCGGCCTGATGCGTATCGCCAAGTTGTCAAGCTCCTGGCCGAGCCGAGAGAGCATGTTTCGTATCGGGAGATTGCCCGGGTTTGTTGCGTCAGTTGCCACACGATCAAAGCAATAGAACGGGCTGAGTCAGAAACGCTAGCAGCCCGCAAACAGTCAATCATTCCGCGTCGCCAAGCGTGTGCCCTTTACCGGATCGAGGATGATTGATACGGCGCCAGTCGCGGTTGCTGTGCCTGTCTTACGGCGTCTGTGTCGAGAAAGCCCTGCTGCTGGCTGGCGAGCCAACGCAGATTCTCGAAGTGCAGCTCTCCGCAGATTCTATTTTGGATCGGATAGAGCAACTAGGGCAGCAGCTAAAGCCAGCCAACGTCATTTCCGAACAGCCTGCCTTAGTCGGGGCTTGAACTGCACGGGATCGGTTAAAGCAGTAGTTTAACATTGCGTCAAAAGACGTGTCCCACCTAGTTGACGAATAGACTTCGTTTTTCTGCATTTCGATGCCTGTCCCTCCGAACAGCTGATTTTCGTTAGAAGAGTCAGTTTTCCCTCTTAAAACGCGCTTTTAGAGGTGCCGATGGCCGGACTCGAACCGGCACGGACCTATTCGGTCCAACGGATTTTAAGTCCGATAGTACACCTAAGTAGCCTCCTGTTACTTGACGAATACTTGACAACTAGCGCCTATTTTCGTAACTTTGCGTCACTGTGCGCACCACTAAGACGAAATTAACGCGAGTTAGCATCAAGGGGTCACGCTTCTATTGTGTGGCTTGGCCTAAATTGGGAAAGGGCCGTAACCGTCGGATCTTTAAAGACAAGTCAGAGGCTGACACGTTTCTCGAAGAGAAATTGATTGAGCAGGAGAATTACGGCATTGCCGGAACCTCATTTACCGAGCGCCAGCGTGCCGAGTATCGCGAATGCTGCGAACTGCTCAGTCCCTATTCTGTGACCCTGCGCGACGCGGTTAACTTTTATCTTCCGCACTTGGAGGCGAGAAATCGCTCCTGCACAGCAGCGGAACTGGTTGATGAGTTGGTACAGGTAAAAGCGGCCGATGGTGCCAGCGAACGTTATCTGGGCGATTTGCGGAGCCGACTGGGCCAATTTGCGGCAACATTTAATGGGAAGCCGGTAGCTGAGATCACTGCCAACGAAATCGACGGTTGGCTTCGCAGTCTTAGCGATAAAGAAAGCGGCAAACCATTAGCGGCAACGACCCGAAACAATTTTCGACGGGTCTTGATTGTTGCATTCAACTTCGGCCGGACGCGTGGCTATTGTGTTAGCAACCCGGCCGAGAAAAGCGACAAGGCTAAGGTCGTCGAAAGTGTGGTTGGTATCCTCACCGTTGAACAGACGGCGGCTCTGTTGGAGAGCGCCGCGGCAAGTCTTCTACCCTACGTCGCAATTGGAGCATTTGCTGGTCTTCGCCGGGCCGAGCTAGAACGGTTGGACTGGAAGGAGGTCGACCTGGAAAGCGGACTAATCGAGGTGATGGCATCGAAGGCCAAGAGCGCGCGGCGGCGGTTCGTAAGGATTCAGGCGAACCTAACCCAGTGGATCCGGCCGCATGCACAATTGCGCGGTCGAGTAACTCCGACTGATTACGTGGACTTGCTTGATCAAGCTCGTGAGGCGGCCGGGATCAAACAATGGCCGTCCAACGCACTAAGACATGGCTTCGCCAGCTACCATTTGGCTAAGTTCAAGGATGCTGCCGCGCTCGCTTTGGAACTAGGCCACACAAACTCAAACTTGGTCTTCCAACATTACCGACAGCTGGTCCAGCCAAAGCAGGCGGATCGTTATTGGAACATCATGCCGGCCGTCGATGCCGGGAATCTTATCCCAATGCGAGGATGAAACCGAACGCGCCCGGTTCAAGCGCGGCCAACGCCAAGGTCGCGCTCTTGCACATTGGAAAGATGTATCGAGGTGGCGGGGCGGGGGGTCTAATCTGTCATTGCCAGATCATAGGTGATTGGTTCCTACCCGAAAATTTCTGATGAACAAAAAGAGATGCATTTCGACAGACCAACGGAGTGCCGAGGCAAAGGCGGCTGCTCGACTTCAGTCTGAAAAACGGCAGGAAATTTTTAGGGATTTCTGGGCTCTGGACATGGATCAGTATCAAAAGGAAAAACACGCTAGAAAAATCCCTGTGGAGAGAGGGAGGATTGAGCTCGAACGTAAGAGAAAACTTAATCAGCTGCGCATCACGTTGCGGAAACTAACCGACGGAGATGAGTTTCTCACTGACGAGGAGTTGGACACTGCTTTTCAAGATTTCGATCAACTGATTAGGATTGCGCGCCTGCAGGATGAAGAAATTGCGTACTTGGCCCGATTCAGAAGCGACTGGGAGCGCATCGAGGAAACCGACCCTGACCGACTATATGAGCTTTGGGGCGACAGCCAGTGGCCTAGGGCTCAGGCCATAGTTGCCAGGTGGAGGGCCGAGACGCCGTCCAAGTCCAGATGGGAGATCAAAAGACAGCATTACAAGCTGGATGGTCGTTTGATTGAGCGTCAGTTTGGTGGTGAATGGCGATGGGAGCCTAGCTGCCTAGACGAGATATTGGCTGGTAAAGGGGTAAACATGGCAACCCTGCAGAAGCTTTTTGGTCTTGGGCGCAACCGCTTCCCGCGGGTGCTTCCGAAAGACAAGCAGGATCGCCAGATTTTGTATCGGTATCAAGCGGTGACAAAGATCATGGATTGGTTGCTATCCGAGCCGTTGCCAAGTCCCAAGAAGGGCAAGCGCGGTGGTTCGACACGAGAAATCTGGCTAGCCGACCCGGCGACCAGGGCACGCGTTTTGCAAGGGGTAGAAAAGCGCGCCCTCGCCGTTGCTGAATCGCCAGAAGTCAAGAAGGCCTTTACAGAAGTCGTTCGCCGACACATGCCGGATTCGGCGAAATGAAAGCGTTTGCGGTCCCCAGACCATCCCCTACTCGATAGAAGCACTCACATTGCGATTCGGCGAAATCAATCGCCGGTTCCTTAGGGTGAAAGGTCTCGCACTTCATCCTATGCTTACACTTAATACACGAACTACCACCCACGAGGAACAGACGGCAAACGATCCAACCCTCCTTAAACGGCTGCAGTTAGCCAAGGCAGTCAATGTGTCGCCCAGGCAAATTGACAACTGGCAACGGTCTAAGAAAATACCGTTCCTAAAGCTAGGCCCCAGATGCGTTAGGTTCCATTTGCCGTCCGTTCTCGCGGCGCTGCAACGGTACACGATTAAGGAGGTGCACTAATATGTCACCGCCTAAAAATGGAAAAGCCGGCAGCGACGCCGGCAATCCCCTGAACAGTTACTCGGGAAGCATTGCACCTTTGGTGGAGCGAGTCAAAACCGGCTGGCAAAAAGAGTTAACTCGTCTCCTAACAGAGTTCACTCGAACTGGCAACACGAAGCACCTAATAGCGGCCAAACGCCACTTTGGCGCTATGATGGCAAAAGCTAGGTTATGACCGCCGAGGACATCAAACAGAGGCTCAACGATCGCGCGCCTGAGTTCGCGAAGTGGCTCTTCCCGGATGGCAAAAAGGAGAACAACCACTGGCGCGTCGGCAGTCTTAACGGCGAAAAAGGAAAGTCATTGGGTATTTGTATCGCAGGGAGCAAAGTCGGAGCCTTCAAAGACTTCGCTACCGAAGAAGGCGGTAACAACCTCGTTGAACTACTCGCTCAGGCTAGACACATAGCGTACAAGGATGCTCTCCGCTCGTGCGCTGTTTGGTTGGGTGTGCCATCTCTAGATACCCGCGGAACCCCGCCTAAGCCTACGTCGTTGCCGACAACGAGTCCCATGCCCATCCCGATGCTCGATAGCGAGTATGAACAGGGATTAGCCATGGCTGTGGCCTTACGCGAAGATCGAGCGTTATGCGAGCGGATTGCCCGTTCCCGCAACTGGCGCACGGAAACAATCATTGAGCTAACGTACGAGCCATCCTTGGGCTGGCACGATGGCAAGCTGGCGTTCCTGTACGAATCCGGATGCAAGTTGCGATGGCGAGAAAATGGTGAACGGGTCATCCGTTGGGCCTTTGGCAAACCATGGCTATGGCGTGGAGGCTATCTCTGGTGCCGGAGCAACATTCTCATCGCCGAGGGTGAGACGGATGCGATTACCCTGATTGACTCAGGCGTCGAGGATGACCGCGAAACGCTCGTGGTTGCTCTTCCGTCAGCGAGCACATTCAATGAGGAGTGGGCAATCCTGTTTCGAGGTAAGCACGTCGCCTTGTGCTTCGATGGTGACGACGCCGGAGAACGAGCTGTAGCACGAGTATCACAGCTACTACAGCCACCACTCACCGAGAGTCTGGAACGCCTTAACTGGGAGGGACTGCGCAATGCAAGCCGAGCTTAAGGATATATCCGACATTCAGGCGAGGGTGGGCAGGGACAAGTTGCCCTCAGTGATCAGCGAGAACAGGGTACGGATCGCGGTTCGACAACCACGGATAAGATTCTTTTCTCCGTCTCAGCTTCGGGACTACAAACCGGAAAAAGGTGTAGTTCTAGTTGGCGACGCTCACATCATGAGGGGCGAAGTCTTTGTGATCGGTGGCGAGCCAGGCGTGGGGAAGAGCCGAAGCGCAACCGAACTCGCCGTGGCGGGTGCAACCGGAAACAGCTGGTTTGGGTTACAGGTGCATCGACAATTCCGTACGCTAATCCTGCAAACTGAAAATGGCCGTTATCGACTTCAGCAAGAGTACGCGTCTCGCTGGCGGGAAGGTTTGGATGAGTGGGTTCGGGTTTCAGAGCCGCCGCCCTTCGGCCTAACGCTCAGCAACTCCGAATTCCAGGAAGATGTGCACACTGAACTGGAGTCATTCAAGCCGGACTGTGTTATTCTGGATCCGTGGAATGCCGCGGCTAAGGATGATCGACAGCGTGATTACGCCGAGACCTTCGAGGCGTTGCGCAATCTCCTGCCCACCGGAGAGGACCGGCCTGCGCTTGGGATCGTGGCGCATACGCGTAAACCTGGAGCGAACGAAAAGCGGACCGGGGGAACTGGGCTTATGCATCACCTCTCAGGCAGTCATATGCTAGTCAGCCTACCTCGCTCCGTGTTCGTCATGATCCGGGGGTCTGAGGACGAAGCAGGCGAATCTGTCGTTTTGTGCAATCCAAAGAATAACAACGGGCCCTTGGCCAGGCGCTCAGCATGGATTCGCCGAGATGCGGGATTTATTCCGGATGCCGATTTCGATTGGCGTGAGTTTGATAAGCCACCAGACAAGCGGGTGATTGTACGCCTGGAGGACCTAGCCGAGGTTTTCAGCAAAGGTGACCTTGAATTAAAGGACGCTGCCAATCTCTTGGCAGCGGCAACAGGCATCACTGAGGGGTCTGCCTATAATGCCCTAAAGGCTGACGGCAAGTTCGCCGCGCACCTGGTCCGGAGGGGCAAAATGCTCGGTTTTAAGCCGTGATTGTTTTTCATTCATCGAAAATCCTTAAGGAAATTTGGATGAATGAATTTCCCGCGATTGGAGAACCCGTCGGATAGTGGGGTCAGTTTGGCCTTCTTTTTGGAGCGAAACCCAGCCAAGCGGGAATGCGATATGAACCCCCAAAACCCAAATGAACAAGTGCTGCAAGTCGATGATTCCCATCGACTATTTCAAAACCCATAGGCAAACCTACCGCAATCACTGGTTGCGGCACGCGGCGATTGATCTCGATAAAGGATGCACATGCCCGAAAACGCTCCTTAGTGTCATGCAGGTTTGCCGTCGCTGTTTGTTCGTTACGTACACAATGGCCTATGATAGCCTCGGCGCGGGCGACAGTTTGTGGATGAAATATCGACTCGGTCACAGGCAGGGAGCTAAGATTCCAATCCAAGACGATCCAGTCGTTCAAGCTGCTCCCATTACAGAGCCTCTGCAGTCGATTGCCCGTTAGCGGTTCTGGGGTCGAAAGAAATGACCAGCCGTGCTCTTCAACTCCAGGCCTTATCCAAAGGTCGAAAACCTCCTCTGGCATCTTAGTGAAGACTTGTCTGGCTCTCTCAACGTCCTCCGCGCTCACGCGCCGCGTTTTACACAAGGCCTACTACTTGGTCGAGCGCGAAGTTTCCGAAAAAGCGTCTTCCTGAAAATTATTTTCAAACTCATCAACTACCGCCCGCTCAGGTGGTTTTGATAGGCGGATTAAGGATCAGATCACAGCAAGCCAAAGGCCGGAGCAGTGTTGGTGCGAAAATTCATTCATCCAAATCTCCTAGGGAATCTCGATGAATGAATTTCGTTCATTCATTGAAAATTCATCCAGATTCATCGAGTTGGATGAAATCACCAACCGTCTCCCCTGATGCCTCGACCCCAAAAACGAAAGGTAACCTCTACTTATCAGATGAATACATGCGTAATTAATACACCCGCCGGGGGCCGGCTTCGTGCGGGGCTAGCGGGAGCAAGCCTCTCTGATTTTTCTTGCAATTCGAGGATTGGTGTCGCTGTTCTCTTCATGAAAACAGCAACTGTGCTCCTCTTAACGTTCGGTTTAGCGTTCGCGTCGGTTCGTGGGCAGACACCGCCGTGTGCTGCGTGTACTGTAGATAACTTGCCGTGTCAAAACAGCAACGGGGATGCTCCCAACGCGGCAGGAGAACAATTCGCGACGTCAGATGAATCAGGAATGCCGCTTTATTGGGATGTTTACTTACCAAGCCCAACTCCGCCTCCGGGCGTCTTCTGGCCGGTCGTGATTTTGGTTGAAGACGGCGGATTCGAAAATGGAAGGCGCTGTGACCATCAGCTGAAATGTATCGCGCGAGATTTAACTGCGAGCAATTTTGCCGTGGTGTCGATTGATATTCGGCACGATAAGATACATGACAATACTCATGACGATCCTTGTCAAACCGTCCCAGCCTATGCGCCTCAATTCAACCATAAACAAGTCGGCGATTTAAAAAAGGCCATTAAACGGGCCAGAAACCCCGGTTCAGGAAGCATACTCTCCGGAAAGGTTAATCAAAAGGTAGGAGCTATTGGTGGTTCCGGTGGCGGCGCGCACGTGGCCTGGTGCGCGGCAACAGGCACTGTTGGCAGCCTTACCGACGACAAGCTGGATGCTGCCGTCTGTTTGTCGGGCGCATATGAATTCGACAATCTCGATTCGCTCAATACTCATAATCAGTGCAATCCCCCTTGTTCGAATCCTATATACGGATTCTGTGAAAACGTTACCGCCTACTGTAACGTTTTAGATTATGCGTGCCCCCCGGGTACTATGCCCCCACCAGCGGCACTTACGCTCGCCTCGCCTATTTATCAAATAGATGCAGATGACGTGGACACCGCGCCGCTATATGCCTTTGCGACCTTTCAGGATTACATGCCCAATGAGCAGTTCGATGAGATATGCGATAGACTACAAAGATTTAACGGGACCGGCGAGTGCCCGAACCTTGATGGCGACCGGTATAAAGCCACGGAGTTTAACGCGATGAGCGGTCACAAGCACTCTTTTGCTTACTGGTTTGACGACACGGGTGCGGGCAACGTCAATGACCTCGCGAAAACCTTCCTTTGCGATAAACTCAACGCACCTTCGCCCTGTCCGCAATGAGCTGAGCTGAGACGAAAACGAACAAGGTAATCGTCCCTTTCTCGTTTGGTTGCGACAATAAGGGCGTGCCGTTTTTACGACACGCCCTAGTCTCATGTTGTTAACAGCAGCTCGACTCTAAAGCGGCATACCTAGGGTGGTCCGATGGACGCCTCCTCGTTATCGCATTGCCCGATTTTCTCACACAGAGTTTATTGACAGCCGAGCTGCGGGCCGCCACTCGTGCCTTCCAAGCGGCAATTCCGCGCGTAATCAATCCCATTCTACCTTCCCTGGAGGGCCGGGGAAACGCCGGCGTTCGAATAATAAAGCGAGCGAGGCTGCGGTAAAAAATCGGAGGTCTCAAACTATGAAAATGTCTCGTCTGACTCTGGCGGGCGCGCTGCCGGCTTTCGCGCTATTTATCCTACAGCCGCTGGTGCGCGCCGTCTGCGTCGTTCCCATGCCGCACAACGTCGTCTTCGGCGCAGGAAATCTTGAGAACCGAAACTTGAGCTTCGCTGATCGCGTCGCTTACCAGCGAGCAATCGAAAACGTTTACTGGCGTCATCGCATCTGGCCAAAAGAGCGTCCTGATCCCAAGCCATCGCTCGCAGAGGTGATGTCGCAGGCAATGATCGAGGAGAAGGTCCAGGATTACCTGCAGAAGTCGGAGTTACTCGAACTGGAGTGGCAAAAGCCGATCGCGTCCGAGCAGTTGCAGGCTGAAATGGAGCGCATGGCGCAGCACAGCAAACAGCCCGGGGTGTTGCGCGAGCTTTTTGCGGCGCTCGACAACGATCCCTTTATTATCGCCGAGTGTTTGGCCAGACCCGCCCTCTCAGAGCGTTTGCAGTTCGTGACGGTTGAATGGGGCAAAGAACCGTTTGAATGGAGGAACGCCAGAGAATTGAACCAATTGCCTAACGTAATGGCGGCGGCGACTGCTAAGTATACGCTGCCCGCAATATGGGATCAGCCGAGCGGATGCATTGATGACAGCTGGACGGCCACAACGACGATGAGCGCTCCCAGTTCGCGGGGCGAACACACGGCCGTATGGACCGGCAGTGAAATGATCGTCTGGGGTGGATCTTTCGGCGGTGGATTGAACACCGGCGGGAGGTACAATCCCAGCACCGATAGCTGGACGGCCACCAGCACGACTAACGCACCCTCTGCCCGATACCTTCACACGGCAGTGTGGACTGGCACTGAAATGAGCGGCTGGGGGGGATATGAGGCCGATTATCTCAACACTGGCGGGAGATACGATCCCGGCACGGATAGTTGGACGGCCACCAGCACGACTAACGCGCCCACTAGCCGATTCTTGCACACCGCA
>Ga0157378_10005639_pt1 | contig 10964 bp, 8 predicted proteins | sample M65metaG_FD_115309 | JGI IMG/M metagenome (GOLD analysis project Ga0157378, IMG submission 115309) | Miscanthus rhizosphere microbial communities from Kellogg Biological Station, Michigan, USA - M6-5 metaG | ecosystem: Host-associated > Plants > Roots > Rhizosphere > Soil | place: USA: Michigan...
AAGCCAACGCCGATTCCAAGTGCGAGACAAAGTCGTACGTGCCACCTTCGCGACGCTGTCGAATGCATGGGCGGCTCCTCCCATGGCGCGCTCTGCTCGCACGTGCCTTCTTTTCTGGTGACTCTTTTCTTTACACGAGTAAAGAAAAGAGTTACCCGCTCCTCCGCAGGAGGAGTGGAAGCTCTGGCTCTCAGCGCAAGATCAAGAGACAAGATCAAAAGAAAGAACTGGATTACACGCGGCTCCTGCCGCGTGCCCTGCGGGCCATCCGCTGCGCGAATGTTCGCTCCGGCATCCTTCCTACGCAGTCCCGCCTACGCGGGAATGACGAGCTTAGAGCAAAGGCTGGATTACACGCGGCTCCTGCCGAGTGCCCTGCCACGCCTCAATCGCACAGCACCAGATCGCCGCTGACGTGACACTGCGGCGGGAATCCCGCACTGCGCCAGTAGTCGAGGATGTGCGTGCGGCGCAGGAACGCATCGAACGCCGGGTCGCGCCGCATCGCGGCGTATTCCGGCATCCACAGCAGCAAGTAGTAGCTCGGCCAACTGTCGCGCAGCATGCGCTCGAGGCCGTCGATCTCGAGCCGGTAGTCCGCGTCCGGCATCATGATGCGCAAGGTGTTGATGTGGCCGGCGGCGCGTTCGGAAGTGGCGATCATCGGCTGGATCTGCGGCCAGCGCGACGGCTCGCTCAACGCCTCGGTGATGCCGGCGTAGGATTCGCGGAAGCCGTCGCTCTGCGGCATCGCCGCGGCGAACTCGCGTGCCGCGCCCAGATCGTGCCGCCATACCGCGTTGTGCCAGCGTGCGTAGATCAGACCGGGTGCCGGCGGCGTGGCCTGGTTGAGATAGCGCAGCGCTTCGTCGTGCCGGCCGGCCGTGTCGAGCAGGCGCGCGCGCGCGAAGTTCGTGTCGTAGTTGAGCGGATCGGCTCCCCACGCCGCGCGCACTTCAGTCAGCGCCCGCTCGATGTACCCGAGCCCGCCGAGCCAGTACGCATAGGTGACGCGCGCCTCGCTGTCGGCCGGGTCGAGTTGCAGCGCGCGGCGAAAACTGTCCATGCAGGTCGGCCAGTCCGCGCTGCGGCAGGCGAGCACCGCGCGCGCGACCAGCGCGTCGACCAGCGTGGCGTCGGCGGCGAGCGCGTCGGCCGCGTCGCGCGCGATGGCGCGGCTTTCGTCGCTTTCCGGCGCGGTATTGCGCAGCGCGCTGGCGAGATTGCGCGCCAGCGTGGCGCGTGCCGGCGCGAAGTCCGGTGTGCGCGCGAGCAAGCCGCGCAGCAGCTGCACGCCGCGTTCGCGCTCGCCGCTGTCGAGCAAGTGCCGGGCCGTGGCGTGGTCGAGTTGCCACGGCCGCCGATCCTCGATGCGATCGTCGGGCAGCGTGCGGCCGAGCGCTTCGCCGACCGCCGCAGCCACATCGCGCTCGAGTTCACGCCGTTCGTTGCGCGGGCGCGCATACGTTTGCGCCCAGCGCATGCGGCCATCCGGAACACTAGTCAGGCGCAGTTCGAGCAGCAGATGGTCGTCGGCCAGGCGCAGGCTGCCGGCCAGGGCGTGGCTCACGTGCAGGCGCTCGGCCAACTGCGCCAGGTCGAGTCGTTCCGCCTGGGCGCGCGCCGCCGAGGGCCAGGCCACGACATGCATGCCGTCCAGATGTGCCAGCCGTGCGAGCAGGGCACGGCTCAGATCTTCGGCCAGCACGGCCTGCTCGACGGTGCCGCTGGCCGCCACGTGCAACGGCAGCACCACCAGCGCCGGCTGCGCCGGCAGTTGCTGCGCCGGCTCGCGCACCTGCGACGTCCACATCGTGGCCAGCGCTGCTGCGATCAGCAGCAGCGCGAGCCACGGCGCCAGCATGCGTCCGATGCGACGGCGCTGGGCCCCGGCGCGGTCGAGTGTGTTCATCTGGTCCCCCGAGCTGCGCCAAAAGGTTACACCAAACCGCCGGCGCCCGGGCGCGACGGCCGCGCTCTTGCGCGGCGGGCGCGGTTTCGGCATCCTGCGGCTGCCAGCCGGGGAAATTCCAATGTCGAAGTATACTTATTGCTTTGTAGCAATTGCTGCATTGTTGTGCAGCGCGTTCGCCCGTGCCGACGAGGCCGCGTCGAGCAAGGTGCAGCAGTTCATCGACGGTCTGCACTTCCAGACCGGCACGGTGAACGTGTCCGGCGCGCATGCGACGCTGACGCTCACGCCGCAATTCCGTTATCTCGGCGCGGCCGACGCGCAGAGCGTGCTGACCCGGCTGTGGGGCAACCCGCCGGACAGCGGCGTGCTCGGCATGCTGGTGCCGACTGCGGCGCCGCTGTCGGATCCGGAGAAGTCCTGGGCCGTGGTCATCACCTATTCCGACGACGGCCACATCTCCGACGCTGATGCGGCGAAGATGGACTACGACAAGATGCTCAAGGAAATGCAGCAAGCCACGCACGAGGAAAACCCGGAGCGCAAGAAGCAGGGCTACCCGGAGCTCGAACTGGTCGGCTGGGCGCAGAGCCCGCACTACGACGCTGCGTCGAACAAGCTGTACTGGGCCAAGGAGCTGGCCTTCAGCGACGGGCACGAACATACGCTCAACTACGACATCCGCGCGCTCGGCCGCGGCGGCTATCTGAGTCTCAACGCGGTCGCCGGCATGAGCCAATTGCCGATGGTCGAGACCGAGATGCAGAAAGTGTTGGCGATGACCAGCTTCGACGCCGGCGCGCGCTATACCGACTTCAACGCGTCGACCGACAAGGTTGCCGCGTACGGCATTGGCGCGCTGGTGGCCGGCGCGATCGCGGCCAAGGCCGGATTGTTCGCCAAGCTGCTGGTGCTGCTGGTGGCGGCGAAGAAGTTCATCGTGGTCGGCGTGCTCGCGCTGGCTGCCGGCGTGAAGAAGCTGTTCAGCCGCAAGACGCAGTAGCCTCAAGCTTCGCCCGGCGCCGGCAGGCGGAAGAACTGCCGCGCCGTCGCCGTGCTGCTGGCCGCAACCGCGGCCGGCTGCTCGCCCCGATCGCGCGCCACTTCGGCGCAGATGTGTTCCAGATACATCGGTTCGTTGCGCCGGTGCTTGGGGCTCGGCACGAGATTGCGCGGCAGCAGATACGGCGCATCCGTCTCCAGCATCAGACGTTCGGCCGGGATGTGGCGCACCAGTTCGCGCAGGTGCACGCCGCGGCGCTCGTCGCAGATCCAGCCGGTGATGCCGATGTGGAAATCGCGATCGAGGTAATCGAACAGTTCGGCCTTCTCGCCGGTGAAGCAGTGCACCACGGCGGCGCCGATGCGGCCACGCACGTTGGCCATGCAGGCCAGGAAATCCGCGTGCGCGTCGCGCTGATGCAGGAACAGCGGCTTGCCGCACGCGACGGCCAGTTCGAGCTGGCGCTCGAACGCGAACAGCTGCGCGCTGCGCGGCGAAAAATCACGGTGGTAGTCCAGGCCGGTTTCGCCCACGGCGACGACTTCGGCGTGCGCGTGCAGTTCGCGCAGCAGCTGCTCGACTTCGGCGTCGAATGCGCTCGCGTGATGCGGATGCACGCCGGCGGTGGCGAACAGCCGGCGGGGATGGGCGCGCGCCAGCTCCAGCGCCGCGCGCGCGCCGTGCGCATCAGCGCCAGTGACGATGATCTGGCTGACGCCATGTGCCTGCGCGCGCGCCAGCACCGCCGCCAGATCGCGCTCGAACGACGCGTGGGTCAGATTGGCGCCGATATCGATCATTGCTGCATTCCGCGCATCGCGCTTGGCGTGGTCACGTGAAAAAAGGTGGCGCATTATGCCAAGATGTGCGGCCCCGCCGCGCGTTCACGCCGCGTTAACCGCGCGCCCAACAAGCTCGCGCGGCGCTACTTTCCCGCGCGGCGCTACTCCCCGAAGGAATCGAACATGAGCCAAATCGCGAAACTCCTCACCGGCGCGGCGCTGTGCGTCGCCGGCCTGGGCCAGCTCTCACTGGCCGGCGCGGAATCCGCTGGCGCGGTACGCCTGATCAGCGGTCATCGCGCCGAGGCGGCACAGATGCGCTTGCAGACGGCGCAGGCAGCAAGTGCTGCGCGCGCGGCCGCGGTGCAAGCCGGCACGCATGCCACCGGCGGCGTCACGCCGGCGGGCGAGGTGTTCGCCAACATCGATCGCGCGTATCCGCCGAGCTGCCTCAACTCGCCGATCAGCCTCGGCCTGTACATCAATGACCCGAACCGCGCGCAGGCGCAGATCACGTTCTACGGCGATCCGCTGAGCGATTCGGCCGCGGAGCAGAATTTCCACGAGACCGACACCGTCACCGTATTCCGCGTGCCGTGCAGCGGCGGCAAGTCGGCGGTGCTGATCGAGATCGATCGCCCGGCCAACCACGACACCACGAACTACCCGGTTTTCCCGAACGTGTACGGCGGCAAGATCGTCAGCGGTTCCAACCCGACCCCGTTCGCGTTGCGCCTGGCGAACGATCCGAACACGTTCTACACCAGCACCTACTCGTTCTCGCCGCTGGTCAACAGCGACGTGTTCGTGCTGGAGAACTTCTACAATCCGTCGGCCACGGTCAGCACGCAGGCGTTCGATTTCACCCAGGCCTTCCACGTCTACGTCGACAACCTCAACCAGGCCGACCCGGTCGTGGATTTCTCGGTATCGGCTTACAGCGCGGCGAACTTCGGCAACTATCCGTCGCTGGCCAACCCGATGGAAATCACCGGCTACATGAGCACGAACTGGACCAGCCCGACCCAGGGCGGCGAAGGCATCGTGATGCAGGTGTACGACAACGGCGACCATGCCTCGCGCACGCTCGCGTTCGCGTGGTTCACGTACGACGCGAACAAGCGGCCGTTCTGGCTGTTCGGCCAGGCATCGGTGCCCTACGGCAGCCAGCAGATCTCGTCGCAGGCGGTGTACTTCAACAATGGCACGTTTGCCGGAACCTCGGCGACCGGGCTGCCGTTCACCGCCGCTGGCGTCGTCACGTTCAAGTTCCCGGATTGCGGGCACATGAACGTGGCCTGGAACATCGACGCATCGTCGACGAACGGACCGAAGGGCCAAGGCAGCGCCACCTATCTGCGCGTTGCCGACGTCAACGGCCTGGTTTGCCAGTAGCCTCACGCCGCATTTCGGATCGGACAATCCCGCCACACGGCGGGATTGTTTTTTACGGGTCGCCGGCGGCGCGCGCGTGCGGCACACTGACGCCGTATCGCGCGTCGCCTTGAACATGCATAAACGTATACAATTCCCGATCGCCGAGGTGCTGCCGGAGCTCGCGCAACACCTGCAGCGAACGCCGCGCCTGGTGCTGGAAGCTCCGCCCGGCGCCGGCAAGACCACGCAGGTGCCGCTCGCCCTGCTCGATGCGCCGTGGTTGGCCGGGCGCCGCATCCTGCTGCTGGAACCACGCCGCATCGCCGCGCGCGCGGCCGCCGAATTCATGGCGGCGCAGCTCGGCGAGCCGGTCGGCGCCACGGTCGGCTACCGCATCCGCTTCGAGACGAAAGTCTCGGCGCGCACGCGCATTGAAGTACTGACCGAAGGGATTCTCACACGCTTGATCCAGAGCGATGCGGAACTCGCCGGCGTCGGTGCGATACTGTTCGACGAATTCCACGAGCGGCACCTGCATGGTGATCTCGGCGCGGCGCTGGCGCTGGACGTGCAAGCCTCGCTGCGTCCGGACCTGCGTCTCGTGATCATGTCGGCCACGCTCGACGGCGAACGCGTCGCGCGCTGGTTCGACGCGCCGCGCCTGAGCAGCGCCGGCCGCAGCTTCCCGGTGCGCATCGACTATCCGCCGGCGCGCGCATCGGAAGACTGGCCGCAGCAACTGCGCCGTGCCGCCGAGAAGGCTGTGCAGGAAGAGGTCGGCGACATCCTGGTGTTCCTGCCCGGGCGGCGCGAGATCGAACGCGCGCGCACGCTGCTGGAGCCGCTGTCGCAACGCAACGATCCTGCGCGTGAGCGCGCGGACGCGAAAGCAGACACTAGCATCCAGATCGTTGCGCTGCACGGCGAACTCGCGCTCGCCGAACAACATGCCGCGCTTGCCCCGGCCGCGCCGGGCACGCGTCGCATCGTGCTCGCGACCAACGTGGCCGAATCGAGCGTGACCCTGCCCGGCATCCGCTGCGTGATCGACCTGGGGCTGGCGCGCGAACCGCGCTACGACGCGCAATCGGGCTTCACGCGCCTGCAGACCGTCAACATTTCGCAGGCCTCGGCCGACCAGCGCGCCGGTCGCGCCGGCCGCGTCGCGGCGGGCACGACGTACCGGCTGTGGCCGCAGAGCCAGCGCCTGGAGCCGGCGCGCCGCCCAGAAATTACACAAGTGGAATTGTCCAGATTGGCACTCGAGCTCGCGGCCTGGGGCAGCGATGACTTGCGCTGGCTCGACCCGCCGCCATCCGGCGCGCTGGCCAGCGCGCGTGAGCTGCTGCTGTCGCTCGGCGCGCTCGAGCGCGATGGCCGGATCACGCCGCTCGGTCGCGATATGCATGCGAGCGGCGCCGCGCCGCGCCTGGCCGCCGCGTTGTTGCGCGCGCCACCGGCGCTGCGTGCGCTCGCCTGCGACGTGCTCGCGCTGATCGAGGCGCGCAATCCGTTGCGCGGCGAAGCGGCGCGCAACGACGATTTGCGTGCACGCCTGAGCGCGTTGCTGGCGTGGCGCAACGACCGGCGCGCGGCGCGCACGAGCGGCGCGGACCCGGCCGCGCTGGCGGCGCTGGAACAAGCCGTGAGCGGTTGGCGCGCGCGTTTCGGATTGCGCGCCGAGGCACGCGAGGCCGGCGCACTCGACGCCGGCAACTTGCTCGCACACGCCTATCCCGACCGCATCGCGCGGCAGGATCCGGCCAATCCGCGCCGCTACGCGCTGAGCAACGGGCGCGGCGCGCGCCTGCACGAGAACACGCAGTTGTACGGCGAGCCGTGGCTGGTGCTGACCGATTTGCGCTTCGAGGAACGCGACAGCCTGATCCTCGCCGCCGCGCCGTTCGATCCGGATCTGCTCGAGCGCGATTTCCCGCAGCGCTTCGCCCGCCAGCGCGTGGTGCGCTGGAACAAGGACACGCGCGCGGTCGAGGCGTTCGAGGAATACCGCTTCGCCGAGCTGGTGCTGGAGCGGCGCGCGGTGCCGGCCACCGCGGACGATGCGCTGCCCGCCCTGCTCGCGGCGATCCGCGAACTTGGCCTGGATGCTTTGCCGTGGAGCGAACATGCGTGCGCGTTGCGCACGCGCGTGGCCTGCCTGCGCGAATGGTGCGAGGACCTGGCGTTGCCGGACCTCGGCGACGCGGCGCTGCTCGATTCGCTCGAGGATTGGCTCGCGCCGCATCTGGGCGGACGCACGCGGCTGGAATCGATCCCGGCCGCGCAGCTCACCCAGGCGCTGGAAGCGAAGCTCGACTACGCGCAACGCCGCGCCGTCGATGAGCTCGCTCCGGAAGCCCTGCCGGTGCCGAGCGGCAACAACAAGCGCCTGCACTACGCCGCCGGTCAACCACCGGTGCTGGCGGTGAAGCTGCAGGAACTGTTTGGTCTGGCCGACACGCCACGCATCGCGCGCGGCCGCGTGCCGGTGACGCTGCATCTGCTCTCGCCGGCGCAGCGTCCGATCCAGGTGACGCAGGATTTGCGCGGCTTCTGGGAACGCACGTACCCGGAAGTGAAAAAGGAACTCAAGGGCCGCTATCCGCGCCATCCGTGGCCGGACGATCCGTGGTCCGCGACGCCGACCGCGCGCGCCAAGCCGCGGCCGCGGTAGGCGCGATGCATACCGCCGGTCTTGCGCAGTCCATAAACTGATTCACCGCGCCGGATCATGCTGTTGCCTGCATTGCACTTGTTTCGCGCGTTCGCGTGAAAATGCCTTGCCCAGCGTCGGTTGACGCAAACGCGAACAACGCAAAGGACAATGCATTGCCCGAAATTCTCCATGTTCGCCGCCTATCCTGCGCGTGCGCGGAACCAACGCCGGCGCAACCGGTCTGAGTCCGAATGCATCCAACCTGCTGTCGTGCCCGGGATCTGCCTGTATGACCAAACCCACCAACGTCCTCGTCTGGATGCTCGGTTTCCTCGCCGGCGTCGGCGCGCTCGCCGCGTTGCTCGCCACGCGCCTGACCGAGAACTTCCTCGCCAACCCGTTCTTCAACGGCGTGATCCTCGCCGTGCTTGCGTGCGGCATCGCGGTCAACCTGCGCCAGGTGTTTATGCTGTCGCGCGACGTCGAGTGGATCGAGCTGTTCAAGCGCTCGCCGCCGGACCGGCCGCTGCCGAAGCCGAAACTGCTGGTGCCGATGGCGCGCATGTTTTCCGGGCGCGAGCGCGCGAAGTTTTCGCTCTCGGCGCCTTCCTTGCGTTCGCTGCTCGACAGCGTCTACCTGCGCCTGGAGGAATCGCGCGACCTGTCGCGCTACCTGGTCGGTCTGGCGATCTTTCTCGGCCTGCTCGGCACGTTCTGGGGTCTGCTGGTCACAATCCGCTCGGTCGCCGAGATCATCGGCTCGCTCGGCGTCGGCAGCGATCCGGCGGCGATGTTCAATCAGCTCAAGGAAAACCTCAAGCAACCGTTGTCCGGCATGTCGACGAGTTTCTCGACATCGCTGTTCGGCTTAGCGTCCTCGCTGGTGCTCGGCTTTCTCGACCTGCAGGCGGGGCACGCGCAAAACCGTTTTTACAACGAACTCGAGGAGTGGCTGTCGGGCATGACCAAGCTGTCGTCCGGTTCGCTGCACGGCGAGGGTGAGGCCAGCGTGCCGGCCTACGTGCAGGCGTTGCTCGAGCAGACCGCCGATGGCCTCGAGCGCATGCAGCGCGCGCTGACCGAATCCGAACGCGAGCGGCGCGCCTCGAGCGCGCAATTCAGCGAACTCAATACGCAGCTGGCACGCATGTCCGATCTGCTCGGGCGCGAGATGCGCGAGATCCGCGGCATGGCCGAAACGCAGGAAGAACTTAAGAACGTGCTCAAGACGCTCGCCGCGTCGCCGAACAACGGCGCGCGGCTGTCGGACGAATTGCGCGGCGAGCTGCGCCTGCTGTCGCGCACGATTGCGGCGGCAGTGGACGGCAAGCGTACCGGGACGACGCAATGAACTCGCTCGCGCGCCGCCGCCGCACGCTCGACATCTGGCCGGGTTTCGTCGACGCGCTGTCGTCGTTGATCCTGGTGATGGTGTTCGTGCTGCTGCTGTTCGCGATCGGCCAGTTCGTGCTGTCGCAGACGATTGCCGGCAAGAACCAGGCGCTGGCGGATCTGAATGCGCAGATCGCGCAACTGGCCAAGACGCTGTCGCTGGCCGAAGGCGCGAACAAGCAGTTGCAGGCCAAGACGCAGGAATTGTCCGCCTCGCTCGGCACGGCCAGCAGCGAGCGCGATGCGCTCAAGGGTCAACTCGATGCCGCCAGCACCGAAGCGGCCAAGCTCAACGCCGACATCGCCGCGCTGAGCGAATTGAAAAAGCAGCTGGAAGCCGAAGTAGCCAGCCTGTCCAGCCAGCTCGACACGAGCAAGAAGGATCTGGTCGCGGCAACCGACTTGAACGCGAAGTCCGCCGCGCAAGCGGAGTTGCTCAACCGCCAGTTGGCCGCAGTGCGCGAGCAGCTGGCCAAGTTGTCCGCGGCGCTGGAGCTGGCCAACGCGAACATCAAGGACAAGGACCTGAAGATCGCCGACCTCGGCGCGCAACTGAATCTGGCGCTCGCCAACAAGGTCAATCAGCTGGAAAAATATCGCTCCGAGTTTTTCGGCAAGCTGCGCGAGGTGCTCGGCACGCGCGCCGACATCCGCGTGATCGGCGACCGCTTCGTGGTGCCGACCGATATCCTGTTCGACACCGGCTCGGCCGACCTGAGCGCGGCGGCGCAGGCCAACCTGAGCAAGCTGGCGCAGACCTTGAACGAAGTCGCCGCCGAGATTCCCTCGCAACTCGACTGGGTCGTGCGCATCGATGGTCACACCGACAGGCGCGCCATCCACACCGAGCAGTTTCCGTCGAACTGGGAACTGTCGACCGCGCGCGCGGTGGCGATCGTGAAATACCTGGTGGTGCAGGGCATACCGGCCAATCGCCTGTCGGCGAACGGCTTCGGTCAGTTCCAGCCGCTCGACGGTGCCGACAGCGAAGCGGCCTACGCGAAAAACCGGCGCATCGAAATCCAGTTGACCAATCGCTAAGCGCGCGACGCGTTCAGCAGACCACGCCGTCGACGACGCGTTGCGTGCGCAGTTCGATGCCGAACGCGCAGTGGTATTCCTTGGCGGCCTTGTCCAGCGTGCACTGTACGCTGCCGCTGCGCTTGGTCAGATCCTTGGAGCCGCCGCAGACGCCGACCCGCGCCGGTCCCGGCAATGCCTCGTACAGGTCGTGTGCGGCAGTGCCTTCCAGATCCACGTACAGATGCGTGTTCTGCGCTTCGTCTGGCGGCGCGTCGAACAGCGTCTTGCCGCCAATCGCGTATTCGCCCTGCAGCGGACGGTAGTCGGCGGCGAGCGCGGAGTTGCTCAGCAAAACAGCGGCAATTGCGATGACGGCCTTCATCATGGCGCGCTCCCTGCAACGGAGCGCCGATACTGCGCCGCGGCGCGAACGCGCGTCAACCGTGGCGCGGTCGATGCGTCGAGAGACTGTGCCGTGCGTTTACCAGATCTCCTTCTGCAGCGGCGTGACGATGCCGGCGCTGGAGAGCGTGGCGTCGGTGGGCGTGGTGAACTGCAACACGAACGTGCCGCCCGCGCCAGGCAGATACGTCGGCAGCCGATACGCACAGCCCAGGCACTGGCCGTTTGCGGTGCCGTCCAACGTTCCGGCCAGCGTGCTGGCGATCGGATCGTATGCGCCCGAGGCGAACAACCACTTCGCCGCGCCGCTCGCGTCGTAGACCGATGCCACCAGCACGAGCGCGCCGTCCTGCACTTCGATCGTGAAGCCGCGCCCGGATTCCTGTGGATTCCACCACAGCCCGGTCTGCGGATAAA
>Ga0157378_10005643_pt1 | contig 10961 bp, 14 predicted proteins | sample M65metaG_FD_115309 | JGI IMG/M metagenome (GOLD analysis project Ga0157378, IMG submission 115309) | Miscanthus rhizosphere microbial communities from Kellogg Biological Station, Michigan, USA - M6-5 metaG | ecosystem: Host-associated > Plants > Roots > Rhizosphere > Soil | place: USA: Michigan...
CACGCAATTGGGCAAGCCGGGCCCGGTCGATCGTTGGCAGATCATCCACTTCCAGGCGCCCGGCACCGTCAACATCGACGTCGGCGTCGCACCCGCAGGCACCGGCGCGCCGGAAGGCGACCGCTCGCAGGGCGTCAACGGTTTCGTGCTCAACACCATGACGCCGGAGTCTGAGACCACCTGCCACTATTTCTGGGCGTTCGTGCGCAATCACCGCATCACCGAGCAGCGGTTGACCAGCGAAATCCGCGATGGTGTCGCCGGCATCTTTCACGAGGATGAAATCATCCTCGAAGCGCAGCAGCGCGCGATGAACGAAAATCCGGATCGCACCTTCTACAACCTCAATATCGACGCCGGTGCGATGTGGGCGCGGCGGGTGATCGACCGCATGGTGGCGCGCGAGCGCGCCCCGCAGGTCCAGGCCGCGGAGTAGACCATGAGCGAACGCGATACCGAGCGTTCCGTCTCGCAGACCGTGCGGGCGCAACTCGCACTGCGCGACATGATCCTGTCCGGCCGGTTGAGATCGGGCGAACGCATTTCCGAATTGCAGGCGGTCGAGATAACCGGCGTGTCGCGCACGCCGGTGCGGCTGGCGCTGGTCCGGCTCGAGGACGAAGGCCTGCTGCAGGCGATCCCCTCTGGCGGCTTCATGGTGAAGGCGTTCACCGAACGCGACATTCTGGATTCGATCGAATTGCGCGGCACGCTGGAGGGGCTCGCCGCCCGCTTTGCCGCCGAACGCGGCGTCAGCGCGCGCAGCCTCGAGCCGCTGAAGGAGTGCCTCGCTGATCTCGACCAACTGGTGCGGCAGGATCCGATCTCGGTGGACGCGTTTTCGGCCTATGTGACGATGAACGCGCGTTTTCACGCCATCCTCAATGAGTTGTCCGCCAGCGCGCCTGTCATCCGCGAGATCGATCGCGTTTCGGCGATGCCGTTCGCATCGCCCAGCGGCTTCGTGATGGCGCAGTCGGCGCTTCCCGAGGCACATCAGATTTTGCAGATCGCGCAGGATCATCACCGCATCGTGGTCGATGCCATCGAGAACCGCGAGGGCGCACGCGCCGAAGCCGTCATGCGCGAACACTCGCGGCTGGCCGCGCGCAACCTGCGGCTGGCGCTGCGCAACCGCGCGCATCTCGATCTGATGCCAGCGCTGGCGCTTCTCAAATCGACCGCCGACTAGGAGTCCGCCATGCGCTTTGCCGAGCAATGGAGCTGGTGCACCGTGGAAACGATCCGCGACGTGACACCCGCGATCCGCGAATTCCGCCTGCGTCCCGAAAACGGACATTTGCCGCCCTGCCCACCCGGCAGCCATATCGGCGTCAGCGTGCTGATCGACGGCCAACCGGCGCGGCGATCGTACTCGCTGGTCGCCAACAGCGATCCTGCCACCTATCGCATCGCGGTACGGCTGGCGCCGGACAGCCGCGGCGGTTCGCGCGGCATGTGGAATTTGAAAGCGGGCTCGCGGCTTGAAATTTCGAGCCCGGCTTCGCTGATCGAGATCGATTGGAGCCGTCGGCATTATTGCCTGATCGCAGGCGGCATCGGCATCACCCCGATTACCGGCGTCGCAGCGGCTCTGCATCGTCGGGGTATCGACGCACACCTGCACTACGCGGTGAAATCGCGCGGCGACGCTGCGTTCCTCGACGAATTGTCGGCCGACCTCGGCGATTGCTTGACCCTGTACGCCAGCGATGAAGGCGCACGGATCGATCTCGACGCCACCTTCCGTGCCTTGCCCGCTGACGCCATCGCCATCATGTGCGGACCGATGCGGATGCTGGAGGTCGCGCGGCGCGCCTGGAACGACGCCGGCCGCGCGCCCGCCGACCTGCGCTACGAGACCTTCGGTTCGAGCGGCCTGTTGCCGACCGCGGAATTCCGCGTCCGCCTGAAGGGCTCCGACACTGAGCTCGTGGTCGCACAATCCAGTTCGATGCTCGATGCGCTGAACGGCGCCGGCTTCGAGGTGATATCGGATTGCCAGCGCGGCGAATGCGGCGTCTGCGCGATCGACGTGATTTCCGTCGATGGCGAGATCGATCACCGCGACGTGTTTTTCAGCGACGCGCAGAAACGCGACAACCGCAAGATCTGCCCCTGCGTCTCGCGCGCGGTCGGCACCGTCACCATCGACACGCTGTATCGGGCTGAAGTTTAACCCGCCAGCTTCACCGCTTCCGGCGACGCCTTGCCGCGGATCATGTCGGAGGCCTTGTCGGCGATCATCAACGTCGAGGCGTTGAGGTTGGCAGAGATCATCCGCGGCATGATCGAGGCGTCGACCACACGCAGACCTTCGAGGCCGTGCACGCGCAACTGATCGTCGACAACAGCCCATTTGGCATCGGCCGGTCCCATCCGGCAGGTGCAGCCGGGATGGAACGTGGTCGTGCCGCGCTCCATGGCGGCGGCGAGGAATTCGTCGTCGCTCTGCACCTTGGGTCCCGGGAAATCCTCGTAGGCGTAGTATTGCGACAGCGGTTCGGACGCCATGATCCGGCGTGCCAGCTTCATGCCGGCGACGATCACCCGACGATCGAGTTCTTCGGCGAGATAGTTGGTCTGGATGATCGGCTGAACGAACGGATCGGCCGAGCGCAGACGAACATAGCCGCGGCTCTCCGGGCGTTGCTGCCACGAGGCGATGGTCATGCCGGGCTCGTCCTCGAGCTGGCCCTGCACGCCCTCCTTGTAGCTGGCCGGCGTGAACGTCATTTGGAGGTCCGAACTCTCGGTGGTCTCGCCGGAGTGCCAGAAGCAATAGACCATGGTCGGCGACAGCGAGAGCAGGCCGCGCCGCGTCGTCGCCCATTTCAGCGCCTCGACCCACAAGCTCAAGCCGCGCCGGAGTTCATTGATGGTCTGGATGTTCTTGACGCGCGCCACCGTGCGCGGCGCGTAATGATCCTGCAGGCCTTCGCCGACGCCGGGCAGCGCATGGCGCACCTCGATGCCGAGCGGGCCGAGCAATTCCGGCGAGCCGACGCCGGACAATTGCAGCACCTGCGGCGAGTTATACGAACCGCCGGACAGGATGACTTCCTTGGCTGCGCGGACTTCGACCGGTGTGCCGCCTTTGCCGCCCTTGAGGTAGCGCACGCCGACGGCGCGTTTGCCTTCGAAGATGATGTTGGTGACGTGCGCACGCGTCCGCACATCGACGTTGCCGCGCTTCACCGCCGGATGCAGGAACGCGGTTGCGGCGCTGACGCGCAGGCCGTTGCTGATGGTGCGCTGCGCGTAGGAAACGCCTTCCTGGATCGCACCGTTATAGTCAGGGTTGCGCGGAATGCCGAGGCTCTGCGCGCCAGCCATGAAGGCCTCGCACAGCGGATCCCGCCAGTCCATCGTGGTGACGGTGAGATTGCCGTCGCGGCCACGATAGGTCTCGTCGCCCTCGCCGACCCTCTTCTCCAGCCGCTTGAAGTACGGCAGCACATCCGGATAGCCCCAGCCGCGATTGCCCATCTGCGCCCAGGTATCGAAATCCTGGCGCTGGCCGCGGTTGTAGATATGACCATTGATCGACGACGACCCCCCGAGCGTCTTGCCGCGCGGCGCGTAGATGCTGCGGCCATTGGTGCCCGGGCCCGGCTCCTGCTGATAGGCCCAGTTAACGCTCTTCATATGGAACGTCTTGATGAAGCCGGCCGGGAGATGAATGTACGGATGCCAGTCCTTGCCGCCGGCTTCGAGCACGCAGACCCGCGTCGAGGAATCCTCGCTGAGGCGGTTGGCAAGCACGCTGCCCGCGGAGCCGGCGCCGATGATCACGTAGTCGAACGTTTCCATGTTGTCTTTTCTGGCGCGGCTGAAGCTACCGCGGCTTGTCGTTGAGTTGATAGTTGAGATGCGCCTTCGCCGTCGGCCATTCGCTGGCGATGATGCTGTAAACCACGGTGTCGCGCAACGTTCCGTTGGGTGCGATCTGATGGTTGCGCAGGATGCCGTCCTTCTTGGCGCCGAGCCGCTCGATGCCGCGCTGGCTCTGATGATTGAAGAAATGCGTGCGGAATTCTACCGCAATGCAGTTCATCTGCTCGAACGCATGCGTCAGCAGCAGCAGTTTGCACTGCGTATTGACGGCGCTGCGCTGCACACGCTTGGCATACCAGGTCGAACCGATCTCGACGCGGCGGTTGGCGGCGTCGACGTTCATGTAGGTGGTCATACCCGCAATCTTGCCCTCGGCGTCGTACACCGTGAACGGCAGCATCGCACCGGCAGCGAGCAGACCGAGCCGGCGATCGATCTCCTTGCGCATGCCCTCTGGCGTCGGCACTGACGTGTACCAGAGTTTGTATAGCTCGCCGTCTTTGACGGCTTCCGTGAGGCCCGCGCAATGGTCCTGCGACAACGGTTCGAGTCGCGCGTACTCGCCGCGAAGGGTGACGGGTTCAAGGAAGGGCATTTTGGTACTCCGTTTCTCCTCGTCATTGCGAGGAGCGAAGCGACGAAGCAATCCAGTTCTTGCTTTTGGCCTGCTGGATTGCTTCGCTTCGCTCGCAATGACGTTGATAGGCCTCAGTCTATTTATTCAAGAAATTCAGCGCCAGACCGGGCCGCGGCCAGTCCATCGCCACCAGTTCGCCCTTGCCGGACAACGTGATGTAGGCCGTCTTCAGCTCGGGCCCGCCGAAGGCAATATTGGTGGTCACGCGGTCGCCGGTCGGCACTTGCTCGACCAACGTGCCGTCGGGCGCGATCACGGAGATGCACCCCGAGATCAGCGTGGCGACACAAACGTTGCCGTTCGCCTCCACCGCGAGCGAGTCGAACATCTGGTAGCCGCCGAGGCCGGCGATCGGCTTGCCGCGCTCGCCCCGATAGATCACGTCGCGCGGCTTCAGCGTGCCCGGCGCCGAGAGTTCATAGGCCCACAGCCGCGCCGTCGGCGTCTCACCGATATAGACGGTGTTCTCGTCCGGCGAGAGACCGATGCCGTTCGCCGGCAACACGCCATGCACGACCTCGACGATCTCCTTCATGCCGGGCTTGACGTAATAGATGCCGCCGACATCCATCTCCCGGTGCCGGCGCTTGCCGAGTTCGGAGAACCAAAGGCCGCCGTGCTTGTCGAAGACGAGGTCGTTCGGTCCGCGCAAACCATGCTCGCCGCATTGGGTGACCACCGTCTCGACTTTGCCGCTTTGCAAGTCGACCCGCTGGATCGAGCCGCCGAGATAGTCGTCCGGCTGCGGCCCCGGCATGATCATCTTGCCGGTCGGTATCCAGGAGAAGCCGCCGTTGTTGCAGATATACATCTTGCCGTCGGGGCCGAGCGCCGCGCCGTTGGGACCGCCCGGGATTTCTGCGACCGTTTCCTTGCGGCCATCGGGCCAGCACCGCGTCAACCTTCGCCCGCGGATTTCGACCAGCACCACCGAGCCGTCGGGCATCACGACCGGGCCTTCCGGAAACTCCAGTCCAGTGGCGATCACGCGAAGGTTGGCCATGAAATCCTCCCGGCTTTTTAGCTGCTGGCGGACTCCAGTTCGGCCCCGCACGCAAACAATTTCGTTGCGGCAGTTATGGCAAAGTCACCCGGGATTGCCAACCCGACGCCCTGCGCAACAGGTATTCCTCGCGCATGCAGGATCTGCAGCACGTCGAGAGCAATCGGTTCAATTGTCGGTGCCGCCGCGCGCCTAATTCTTGGCGCGGATAAATCCGGACAGCTTGGTCTTCTGAAGATCGCACCAGGCGGTCATGCCGAGACGGCGCTGGTCGGCGTCCGTCGCCCTTGTTGCGACAGCGACTTCGGTCATCAGGTCGTCGGACTGCTTCTCGCCCATCTTTCCGCCGGTGTGCATGTAGGCGATGGCCTTGCGCACCTGCTCGGTGGTCTCGTCGCCCAACTGCATTTCCTTGGCCTTCTGTACCAGGTCCTGATAGACGACCTCGGTGCCCGGGCATTCCACCTTGGCGGCAAACGCCTGCAACACCATGGTCGCATACGCGGCGCGGGACTCGGCATGCGCCGGGCTCGCAAGGGCCATCAGGCCGATCAACAAGAGACCATAGCGCATCGTTTTCTCCCTGATCATTTCGGGAAAAGTTAGCCCTGACGGGAGGGCAGCGCAACCGTGAAGCGACGCAGATCGCTGTCCAGCCTCTGCCAGAAATCGGCTAGGCCTTGGGGCTGGCGCTTCGATCAGGAACCAACCTCGACGCCAACAGCTTGATGTGCAGACGCTTCGCGCGAGGAGTGGAAAATGATCCGCAAATTGAGTTCCGGCGAGTACCGACTCTATTCACGCAAGAAAAATCCGAAGACGGGCAAGCGGCGCAACCTCGGAACCTTCAAATCGCGCGCCGCGGCCGAGAAGCACGAGCGTGACGTGCAATATTTCAAGCGACATTGACGGCGAAGCCCCGCGACTCACGTCAAAAAACGACACGGGAAGTTCGGCGCGGGTTCCGGCTTCTCGCAGGAACGAAAGTGCCGACCGGGCTTTGACTCGAAGGCCTTGATTTGGAGGGAGTGTCCCATGACACACGACCCGTTCGTCGATCACACCCTGCGCGAAGAGCCGCCGAACGAAACGGAACGCAATCTCGGTGTCTTGACCGCTGGCATCCTTACGCTCGTGGCGGTGGCAACCGCCATCTACTGGGTGGCATAGCCATGGTACGCGAAGGCCCCGCCCAACCGCCGCCCTATCCGGCCGAAAAAGCCCGCGGCGGCGAGATCATCCTGGCGACCCCGGCGCGACGGGCAATCTTCATGGCGGGCCTCATCGGCGCCGTCTTGCTGGTGCTGATCCTGGCATTGGTCAGGTAACGCTTCGCCGGTCGCGAACTACGCCAGCAACGGCAGATCACTCCCTGCCGTAGAGCGTGCGCAATTCGTCCTTGGCTTTCTCGATCTTGGTCTTGCGGGTGGCAGAGAGATTTTTGCCAGCCCGATTTTCATAGAAGGTGAGCATCGACATCGCCGAACGGAACGGCGACGATTTGCGCCGGCGGCTCTTATCCGCCGAGCGCTTCAACGAAAGAGCGATAGCGCGAGGGGTTTTCTTGAAGACTCCATCTTCCAGCGTCAAGGCATCGCTCGTCTCGGTCACTCGTTGAGACCAGCGCTTCCGCGCCGTTTTGTTTGTGACGATTTTCTTCGCCGTCTTGGCCATGATTATCCTCCGTTTCTCGAACAATCCCTCCCACCTCATCCGGTTCCTTGCAAAATTTCGCATGACGCGGAGCCGAAAAATTATTGGGAACCAACTTCGCCTCGCCGGGTTCTTGCCCGCGGCAGGGATCGAATGCTTCGCAGATTTTCAAATCTGGTCGTGTTGTATGTCGCGCTTGTCGCGGCAGCCGGCATGCTGACCTGGGTAGCCACGATTGCGATAAATGTCCTGCTGGATCAGCCGGGTGGCGGTCCTGCCATGGTCAAGATCGCTCAACCCGTAAAAGAGAATGGCCCATAGGAACCGACGCGAGGCCGCAAAATTGATCTGATGTGCCGGGCCCGCCCCGGCACATCTCTCGACGGCGGTCCCGGCCTTCCCCCGAACCGGGGCCGCTCTCTACTCCGTCACCGGAATCCAGATTTCCAGTCCGCCATTGCCGGTGACCGGATCGAAGCTCTCGTCGTAGCGCTCGAAGTTCGGCGCATCGGCGGCCTTCATGCCCGAGATCGGCAGCCACTGATTCCAGATCGTGTTGACGGTGCGGCGGATGGTCGAGATATGCTCGCTATGGGTGAAGACCGCGTATTTCTGCTGGGGGATACGTACCTTCGAAAATTGGCGCGGCAGGTCGGAAAAATCGGCGACTTCGACGCCGGCGATGTAGTCGAAATTGCCGGCGTCGTCGCCGTTGCAGCAGACGCCGTAGGCCACCTTGCCGATCCGCTCCGGGATATGATCGACCGTCTGGTGAAACTGCTGCCACTGGTTCGGTATCCCGGCGCCCCCGTTCTCGTGGGTGCAGCGTTCGCCGATGCCGGCGATCAGCAACGGCTTGCCGGTTTCGAAACGCGGCGGCTTGAGATGTTCGAGCGCGGTTGAATCCATGACAATGGGCTCCTGTAGTCTGAGGCTGTCGAGGCACGTCGTTGCGCGGACCGCTTCCGGCGTGACGCCGAAATGGTCGCGGAACGCGCGGGTGAACGCTTCGTGGGAGCCATAGTCCGCATCCAGCGCCAGACTGAGAATGTCGGGCGCGCCGGCGGCGAGCGCGCGGGCTGCCTTGCTGAGGCGGCGGGCCCGCACGTAACGCATCACCGAAAGGCCGGTGGCGACACCGAACGCCCGCACCAGATGGAAGCGCGAGACGCCGCTGACGCCGGCGATCTCGTCCAGCGTCAACGGCTGGGCGAGATGGCTTTCGATGTACCAGAGCGCTTTCTGGGCTGGATTCATGGACGATGAACTTTCCTTCGAAGCACGCCATCATGACCGGACCGTGCGGGCCCCGTTTGACAGCACTTGCTGCCAGCGACGGAACCCCGGGTTGTTCCGCCCGACGGAAATTAGCGGCCAAAGCCTGCGCTGGTAACATGATCCCAATCGTGCATACTCGACGCCTGCATTGAATCCGACGGCTCACCAAGCTGCCTCACAATAAAGACTGCAGAGCCTCGGCCAGCACGTCAGGGAGGACGATTGATGCACTACCGTGTCGCGAAGCATGTCACATCTTTTGCGCTGGCGGGGTTGCTCGCCGTTGCGGCCATAAGCAGCGCCAATGCCCAGAAGAAATACGATCCGGGCGCAACCGATACCGAGATCAAGATCGGCAACATCATGCCTTATTCGGGACCGGCATCGGCCTACGCGACGATCGGCAAGACCGAGGCCGCCTATTTCAACAAGATCAATTCCGAAGGCGGCATCAACGGCCGCAAGATCAACTTCATCAGCTATGACGACGGTTACAGCCCGCCGAAAACGGTCGAGCAGGCGCGCAAGCTGGTCGAGTCCGACGAGGTGCTGCTGATCTTCAATCCGCTGGGCACGCCGGGCAACACCGCGATCCAGAAATACATGAACGCCAAGAAGGTGCCGCAGATCTTCGTCTCGAGCGGCGCCGCGAAATGGAACGACCCGAAGAATTTTCCGTGGACGATCGGCTGGCAGCCCAACTACCAGACCGAGGCCCGGATCTATGGCGCCTATATTCTCAAGAACTTTCCCGGCAAGACCATCGGCGTGCTCTACCAGAACGACGATTTCGGCAAGGACTACGTGATCGGACTCCGTGAAGGGCTCGGCGACCAGGCCAACAAGCTGATCGTCGTCGAAAGCTCCTATGAGACGAGTTCACCGACGGTGGATTCGCAGATCGTGCAGATCAAGGGCGCCAACCCCGACATCTTCATCAACATCGCGACGCCGAAATTCGCGGCGCAGGCGATCAAGAAGATCGGCGAGCTGAAATGGACTCCGGTCCACTTCCTGACCAACGTCTCGGTATCGGTCGGCAGCGTAATGAAGCCGGCCGGGTTCGAGAACGGCCAGGGCATCCTCAGCGCCGCCTACCTGAAGGATCCCGCCGATCCGTTGTGGAAGAACGACGCCGCGATGAACGAATGGCGCGCCTTCATGACCAAGTGGTATCCCGAAGGCGATCAGCTCGATGCCTCGACCACCTTCGCCTACGGCGTGGCCCAGGGGATCGTCCAGGTATTGAAGAAGTGTGGCGACGACCTCACCCGCGAGAACGTGATGAAGCAGGCGGCAAGCCTCAACTTCGAACTCGGCGTCTATCTGCCGGGCACCAAGATCAAGACCAGCCCGACCGACTTCGCTCCGCTCGAACAGCTCCAGATGATGAAGTTCAAGGGCGAGAGCTGGGAATTGTTCGGACCACTGATGTCGGGCGAGAAGAGCTCGTAAACGACATTCGTTCACGTCATCGGGCGCATCCTGTCACAGCGGGATGCGCCTTTTCGTTCAGGAGCCGGCCATGCTGATCACCGACGTCCGCGCGCACCACATTCGCATCCCCTACGACGCAGGCGTGGCGAACTTCAAGCAAGGCGCTTCCGCCATCTCCGCGCTGGAGATGGTCATTGTCGAGGTCTCGACCGATGCCGGCATCACCGGCTGGGGCGATGCCTTTGCCTATGTCAGTCCGCGCACCACGCTCTCGGCCGTCAACGAGATGATCGCGCCGCAGGCAAAAGGCCTCGAAGTCAAGGGCGCGGCCAGCATCGGCAAACTGATGGAGCAGATCCAGCGCAACCTGCATCTGTTCGGCCGTTACGGCATCACCATGTTTGCGATCTCCGGCCTCGACATCGCGCTGTGGGATCTCGTCGCGCGCAAGGAAGGCGTGCCGGTGCGGCAGTTGATCGGCCCGACCAAACGGACGCAGATTCCAGCCTATGCCAGCCTGATGCGGATCGGTAAGCCAGAACTGGTCGCCGGCGAATGCGCGACCGCGCTGCGGCTCGGCTACAGGGCGATCAAGCTGCACGAGACTACGGCGCCGGCGGTGTTTGCCGCGCGGCAGGCGATCGGCCCCGAGATTCCGCTGATGGTCGACATGAACTGTCCGCTGACGGGTGCGGAGGCGATCGCGTTCGCCCATGCCTGCCGCGATGCTGCGCCGCTGTTCCTGGAAGAGCCGGTGTGGCCGCCGGAAGATTTTGCGACCTTGGCCGAGGTGCGCAAGAAGGGCGGGCTCGACGTTGCCGCCGGCGAGAACGCCTGCACGTCGTATCAATTCAGGCAGATGATGCAGGCCGGCGCGGTAAGCCACGCGCAGCCTTCGGTGACGAAGGTCGGCGGCATCACCGAATATCTGAAGGTGGCCGCACTGGCCGACGAATTCGGTGTTCGCATGATGCCGCATTCGCCGTATTTCGGGCCCGGGCTGCTGGCGACGCTGCAACTGGCGGCGCTGCGCGACGATGCGAGCTTCGTCGAGATGTTCTACATGAAGCGCGCCGGATGCCTGTGAGGCTGCAAGGTCAATATCGACGCAAACGA
>Ga0157378_10005648_pt1 | contig 10955 bp, 8 predicted proteins | sample M65metaG_FD_115309 | JGI IMG/M metagenome (GOLD analysis project Ga0157378, IMG submission 115309) | Miscanthus rhizosphere microbial communities from Kellogg Biological Station, Michigan, USA - M6-5 metaG | ecosystem: Host-associated > Plants > Roots > Rhizosphere > Soil | place: USA: Michigan...
CATCGGCGTATTCGTGCCGGCCAATGTCTTCGGCTTCACCGCCTTTGCCCTGAACAACGCGAATGCCACTTCGAATGGCTTCGACATCATCGCTGACTTTGGCGCTGATGGAGACTTACCCGTCGCCGGTGACTGGGACGGGAAGCCCGGCAACACTCCTCCGAATAGCGGTATCAACAATCCTGCGGAAGGCTTGATCAATGCAGGCCAGACACAGGTGTTCACGACCACCTGTTCCGATCCGGATGGCTGGCACGACATTCAGAAGATCGATTTCAAAATTGCTCAGAACCGAAAAGCAGGCAGCGCCGGAGACGATAGCCTTGATGAATCAGCCAGAGGCCGGGACGATCGCCGTGATGCCGAAGACGGAAACGGTGTCGGCGATGGCGCACCTTTGGTCCTATGGGTGCAGTTTGACGAAAACCGGAATGTCATTCGGTTCTACGACCCGGACCTGCAAACCTGGTCTGAAGCCGCGGCCGGATCAAACATCGTCCTCGAAAGCCGCTTCGCCCGCTTATTCCTTTCGGGCACCGCGGTGCAGGGCAGCGGCCCGTTGGGACCGAGCGTGCAGATCACCTGGAAGGTCGCATTTAAGGAAGCTGCCAAGGGCAGTCACCGGCAGTTCCTGCGCATCACCGACGACGCGGGTGCGAGCACGGGATTCGATCGCGTTGGTTCGTGGAAGGTGAAGAAGTAAGCAGCAGCACTGGAGTACCGGCTTTAGCTCATAACAAGTTAAAGCCGGTACTCTCCCATTCAGTAGATTCGCCGATCCGCGAAGGCTCCACGCGTCAGATTCAACCCTTCGGTCCGATCGAAATCCTCACTTGGCAAAGGCCAAGCTTAAGTCTTCGATAATTGACCCACGCGCCTTCTGAAACTGCTTGAGTATTTCCCCTTCATCAGCCGGGTTCCAGATCCATTCCGGATCATGAAAGCGACGATATCTCAAACCGTAAGCACGAGCCTGCGTCGCATCCCCATTCACCGCGTAATAAAGAGTGAGGCCGTGGAGCGGCAGCGCCCGGCCATCGTCCTCGTTTCGCTCTCCAATTTCCACTGCCTTATTAAACAGGCCCGGAACGGCCGGTTTGCGGCCCGGGTCTTCTAAAGATCGAATCAGAAGGATGTAGCCGGCGTTGTTGAATGACCACAGGTCCTTATACCTTTCGCTCAACCACCCATTTTTTGTTGCGCGGTCAACTACCTCTGCACCATCGGCAAATCTTCCGGCGCGGGCGTACGAATCCAGCAGCCCGTAGAAAATTAATTCATCCTCCGGAAACTTTTTGTATAGTTCCTGATATTCCCAGATTGCGGTACGGAAGTCGGAGACTTGCGCGGAAGTTACGGCCCTAACGAGCTTTCCATTCTTATCCAGCACGATCGCCGTCTCCTTCAGCGTCTCCTCCATCCGGGCATTCACTTGATCGTGAATGGTCTTGTCGAGATCACCCCAGGACTTGATGCCAAAGGCACCCAGAATGATGACGATCGCAGTGCCTAACCAAAATTTTTGGTTGAGAGTTGAGATTTTTTCCCTGCTCTCAAACAAATCCTTCTCGCGAAAGTTGTTGAGCCGATCCCGCAGATCATTTAACTCGCGGCGCAGCTTCTCGGTCTCGTCGGATGCACGCGCCTGGTCCCTGACTACGGGTGCAGGCATGGGCGGCCGGGGACGCGTCTCAACTTCTGCTTCCGTGTCTGGCTTGGCTTCAATTTTCTCAGCAGGTGGGGCTGGGTTCGATAGATTATTTTGAGGCTCTTCGGGCATGGGGCTTTCCTCCTAAGGTGAGATTAGTGCACTGCCATACCTTAAGAAGGTGCGACAGTGCGTGGTTTGTTGTTTCCGCGCTTTAGGCCGGCAGCGAAACGACAAAAATGGCGCCGCCGCCGGCGGCGTTATGCGCGGTCAATGTTCCCCCGTGTTCGGTGATCACGCGGTGCGCGAGCGCCAGACCCACGCCGTGACCGTGCGACTTGGTAGTGAAGAAAGGAATGAAAATCTTTTGCAGATCGCCAGCCGGAATGCCGGAACCGTTGTCGGTAACCGATATGACGGCCCGCGGTTGACCGTGTTCGCGCGTCGCGGAAACCTCGATGTCCACGCGGCGATCCGTGGTGGTTTCGGGAATTGCTTCAGCCGCATTGCGGATCACATTGAGCAGCGCCTGGCGAAGCAAACGTGGATCGGCCCGGACCTCCAGAGCCGAAACACTTGTCGGTTTGACGACGCACTGTACGTTGCGGGCTTCGAATACAGGTTCCAGCTCGCGCCTGCATTCCTGAACCAGTTCGTCGAGTGAAACGTCCTCGAGCTGGAGCGCCTGCGGCCGGGCGAAATTCAGAAAGGCAGTCGTCATCTCTGAAAGATTTCGGACCTCCTGCAATAGCGCGTCAGCCGCCGTGCGGCCCTGGTCGGCGGTGTCGACCGATTGCAGGAACTGCGCATAGCCATGCAGCGCGGCCATCGAGTTTTTGAATTCGTGGGCCAGGCCCGCGGACATCTCGCCGAGACTCTCTAAGTTTCTCTTCAGCGCCACCTGCTCGCGCAGACGAGTGACTTCGGTAATGTCCGTGATTAGGCAGAGTGCGCCGCGCGCTCCGCCGCTCGCAGCAGGATCGATGGGCGCGACCGTCGCGCCCAGACGGGTTTCGCCGTCGCTTCCGTTCATCGTTTCAATCTCTTCACGCCGAAACAGACGGCCGGTCGTCAGGCAGGCCTGGACCATTTCAGACAGCGCCGGCACGTTCGAAAAAATCGAGGCGAAGTGTTCGCCCTCTTTCTGCCGGCTCTGGAACAGTGCCTGCGCCGGCGCATTCATGACTGTGGCGTGACCACCGGCATCGAACGCAATCAAACCGGTGGGCAGGCTGGCGACAATGCGATCGCTGAATCGCTCGGCTGAGTCGGCTCGCTGGCTGGCAACTTCACTGAGCCGTTGCAACTCCTTCTGTTGCTCCTGTAACTGCACGATGACTGACTGAAAAGTCTCGAGCACAAACGCTGCTTCGTTTTGTGATTTCCCGGAATGTGCGACCGGCGCCCGCCTGGCTTCGCCGATTAGTTGGTTGTAAGGACGAAGCAGTCCCCGCAGCAGCCAAATGACGCAAACCAGACCGAGGAACAGCGCCACTACGAACGAGGTCAACAGGAAGGGCCGATAGACAATTGCGGTGTCCGGCGCCAGGGCAAACGTCGCAAAGATGAAAACTGCGGTTGCCAGGAAGATCGCGGCAACAGTGGTGACCAACAGCTGGGAGCGGCTCGCGTGCATTATTGAAACTGCGATGCGTACCAGTGAATAATTTGCGGCCCAAACAGCAACGCTATGATCGATCCAATTCCCAAAAAGATACCGAAGGGAAGCATCATCTGCAGATTTCGTCCGCGCCGGTACATGACGGCAATGCCGGCGATCGAGCCGGTGAGCGCCCCGATCAGAATCGTCAGAATAGTGAGCCGCCAGCCGAGAAAGGCGCCGACCATCAGCATCATCTTAACGTCGCCGAAACCCATTGCCTCAATGCCGCGCAGCTTCTCCCACATAAATCCCATGGCCCAGAGAAAGCCGCCGCCCACCAAAGCGCCGAAAGCTGCGCCGGCAAGTGAAACTGCCCACATGGGCCAACCGGGAAAGAACAAAAGCAGCTGCGGCAGATCGTCAAAATGGCCCGGCCCCACCAGATAGGGCACCGCCAGCCGCGCGATCAGCGCGAACACCATGCCCGGGTAAGTGATTCTGTTCGGCAGAATCATGTGCTCGGCATCGATGAAGATTAGCGCGACCAGCGCGGCTGCGAACGCGAGATCAAAACCGAGCGCAAAAGACAATCCATCTTTCCAGGTCACGGCGGCAAACAGGATCGCGGTGATGGCTTCGACCGCCGGGTATCGCGGCGAGATGCGCACGCCGCACTTGCGGCAGCGCCCGCGCAGGATCAAATAACTGAGGACCGGAACATTGTCATACGGCTTGATTGGCTTTTTGCATTTCGGACATTTCGAGCTGGGCAGAACGATCGATTGTTCGCGAGGCAGCCGGTGGATGACGACGTTCAGGAAACTGCCGATGACGGCTCCAACCGCGGCGGTGAACGCACAAACAAACGAAAGGGACGCGCTGAAAACAGTGTCAAAATGCATTCAGGATCGCATTGTAACACGGCGCGAGAAGACGGAGATTTCGATTTCGTCAGCTCAAGCATCTATCGGAGACCGACTTGAATAGTGGAGGGCTGCCGGGTTATGGCTTTGCCACTCGATGCGCGGCAAGTCTACGACTTGCCGGTTCGCATTCTGAAATGATCTTGCGGTCTGTGACCGCAGTTGACGGCGTCGCAGACCCAAAAAGAGTTGAGCAAAATTCTTCCGGCAAGTCGGAGACTTGCCGCGCATCGGAGTGGCAAAGCCATAGCTAGGTTGAACTCGATTCCCGTTCCTCCAGCTTTTGCAGCAACCGGTGTTTCAACGCTGCGTTATGCGCAGCCATTCGCGCAATCATCCATCCCGCCGCGCCGTCGCGAAACCCAGCTTTCAAAACATAACTGCGCACAAAGGCTGCCGGTCCCGCAGTCATTCGTCTGAGCGCCGAAGGCCGTTGGCCCTCGCGGTGCATCTGCTCGGCGCCCAGCGGCGCGTAACGTTCGTCAATCATCTGCCGATGATGCTCAGGACTCTTCATTGAATAATGCAGGAGGACGCCTTTGAGCGTGCTCACGCGGGCATCGGCATCCATCGTCACTGATTCATGAATAATGCGATCGTTCCAACGGCCTCGCCCGCGATTGAACAGGCGCAGTTGGTAATCGGGATACCAGCCGCCGCCGCGAATCCATCGTCCCATGTAGAACGCTCGGCGCGCGACGCGAAAACCGTCGGCCCGCTGCGGATTATTAAGGGAGCAGACTTCGCGGATCGAAGCTCTCAATTGCGGCGAGACGCGTTCGTCGGCGTCAAGACTGAAGATCCAGTCGTGACTGGCTTGATCGACGGCAAATTGCTTTTGTTTTGAAAAACCGGGCCAGGGATTGGTCAGTACGCGCGCTCCACACGCCTCGGCAATTGCGGGAGTGTCATCGCTCGATCCGGAATCCACGACAATGATTTCATCGGCCCAGGCGACCGACTCGCAGGCGGCGCGGATGTTGTCGGCTTCATTGAGGGCGATGATCGTCGCGGTGATCTTCATTACAGATAGTGCCAGAAGCCCGACCGTTAGGGAGGGCTACTTTTGAGATCTCAGTCTGAGGCTTTCAGATCTCAAAACAGCCCTCCCTGACGGTCGGGCTTCCGACACGTCTATTCTAATCGAGTTGTCTACGGTTTGGTCGCGTCAACCGTCACATTGTTGACCCGCAGTGTCGAGCCGGTGGCGCGCTGCAGATCAGCCAGGGCCTTGTTGTAATCGGTTTGCGCCTGCAACTCGGTGGTGCGCGCCGAAGTCAGCTCCTGCTGTCGCTGCAACAACAGGAAGGTGGTTGAGCGGCCCACTTCGTAAAGCTTCTGCTCACCCGCCAACTGTTGCTCGGCGCTTTCACGCGCCATGCGCGAGGCAACCATCCGACGTTGCGCCGTGTCCACCGACTGGGCGGCGTTGCGCACATCCATCTCGATCGCCTGGTCCTGCGATCGATATGAAGCATCGAGTTGCTCGCGTTGAATTCGCGCACCGGCCAGGTTCTCTTTGGCAGTGGTGTTGTGAAACGGGAACGAAATGGTAACGCCGACAGTCGTGTTGTAGGTCTTGAACTTGAGCAGGTTCTCGATATCCTTGCCAAAGCCGCCGATTAGATTTGGTGGCGGTCCGTTCAGCGTGACGCTCGGCACCGTGGCCACGGGGAACCCCGAACGTCTTTGAATGTCCTGAATCTGCGCCAGCAAAAAAGCGTCGGCGCTGACGCCGGCTGAGATCAATGGGACATCGGTGCCGGCGGGCAGACCGGCGGGAGTGCCGGCCAGGCCGGTCGACGCAATGGTGCCGGTCAGATCAACCTGAGGCTTCGTCTGGTTCTTATAGTATTTAATGTCGAGATCGCTGATCTCTTTCTGCAGGTTAATTCGCTGCAGCTCGGGCCGGTTCTTGTGCGCGTCATCGAGCGCGGCCGTAAGGTCTACCGGCAACAAATCAAGGCTCGGCGAATCGGTCGGGGTAATCTGGGCCGACCATTCCGGCGCCCGCGGGTCCCGCAGCATTAACTGCTTCAACGTGTTTTCCGCCAACGAAACACTCTGTGTAGCTAGAAACAGGTTTGCTTCGCGGGTGGCGATGTCGGTCTGGACCTGCGCCCGATCGAGCGGCGCTTTGGCGCCCGCTGAGATCTCGGCTTCTATATTGCGCATGTTCTGCCGCGACACGTTCAGACTGTCGAGTTGGTTCTGCTGATTACGCAAGGCAAAAACCAGGTTCCAGTAGGCAGCCTGGACCTGGGCGATAATCTGAATCGTTCGTTGACGAAAGTCCGAGTCGGTTTGCTCCAAACGCTTTTTCTGCACTCTGATGGCGTGGCGATTGGCGTCGACCTCTCGATTGCGAACCAGCGGCTGCGTGAATTGCAAAGAAAGATTGGATGACCAAAATGGCGTCAACGTGTTGAAGGTTGAGCTGGTGTTGGTGCGCGAGTTTGCCAACTGCACCACATAGAATCCGCCGCCCTTGGAAAACTGCTTGCTCACCGAGGGACTCAAGTTGATCGTGGTGAGACTGGTGGTGGCCGTCGCGCCGCCTCCTCCGAGCGTACTTTGTTGCGGCGTCACGTTGTGAATTATCTGCGGCGTCATGCTGAAGACCGGATCGAAAACGCCATAAAGACCCCGCAACTGTGTTTCGGCAAAACGGACGTCATCGCGCGACACTTCGATGTCATTATTATTTTGGAGCGCTTTGCGGATTGCGTCGGTCAGCGACATTGGCATCACGTTGCTCTGGACCACGCCGACGCGCGTAACATCCGGGAGCGGTGGGATCTGCTGCGGCGTCAAAGCGGGGAACGTCGGCATGGACGGCTCAGTCGACATTGATGGCGTCGGCGAGGCTTGGGCGCCGGGCGCAACGGTGGTTCCGGGCGGCAGCGTGGGCGGAGGCAGCTGGGTTCCCGGCGGCGCCGTCGGTGGCGGCGTTGGGGTCGGTACCTGCGCGTGTGCGGTCAGCGTAGCTGCGACCACGAATACGAAAGTCACTGAAAGTCTAGTCAGTAGTCGACGTGACTGATTGAACATCGAAAGTGCTCCTCAAAATAAAACTGATCGGAAAATCCGAACCGGCGCCCTGAACTGTGAACAGATAGATAGCGCCGGTTCATTAGGTTACTACGTCAGTATCCTGTACGCGGTTTCAAAAAGCTTGGCAATCTGTGGCAATGTGACGGCGTGCCATAACTGGGATCATTAGTTGGATGCGCGTCTCAATTTTGGCACGAAGGCTCGCTTGACACTGCCGCCAAGCGGGCATTATCTTCCAATTTTCTCAAAGCTCAACCGTCATCAGTTAAATACATGCAAGGTAACTGCCACGGTTGACGTGTGCAATCGTCAGCTATTAACAGGAGGCTTCAGGATAATGGCGGTAAAAGTCGGCATTAATGGGTTCGGTCGCATCGGCCGAAATATCTTTCGCACGGCGCTCGGTGACGCGGATATAGACTTCGTTGCGGTCAATGATATTACCGACACAAAAACGCTGGCCCATCTTTTGAAATACGATTCGGTCCTGGGCAACCTGCATCACGATATCAAAGCGTCGGAGAAGGGAATTACCGTTGAAGGCGAAGAGTTCCAGGTCTTCTCGGAACGCGATCCGGCTTTGATTCCCTGGGAATCGGTCGGCGCCGAGATCGTGATCGAATCAACCGGCCGCTTTACCAAGGCTGAAGATGCCAAAAAGCACCTGCGTGGCAGCGTCAAAAAAGTCATCATCTCTGCGCCCGCCAAGAACGAAGACATCACCATTGTGCTCGGCGTGAACCAGGATAAATACGATCCGGCGGCGCATCATGTCATCTCCAATGCTTCCTGCACGACAAATTGCCTGGCCCCGGTGGCCAAAGTGATTCACGAAAAGTTCGGCATTCGCAACGCCCAGATGACTACCATCCATTCCTACACCAACGATCAGCAGTTGCTCGATTTACCGCACAAGGACCTGCGGCGCGCGCGCGCGGCGGCCCTGAACATGATTCCAACTTCGACCGGCGCCGCGAAGGCCGTGGCCCTCGTGTTGCCGGAATTGAAAGGAAAATTCGACGGCATCAGCGTGCGGGTCCCGACGCCCAACGTTTCGCTGGTGGACGTGGTCATTGACGTCGAAAAAGAAACCACCAGCGAAGAAGTGAACACAGCCCTGAAAGACGCGGCGAATGAGGAACTGGCGGGAATCCTGGGCTTCACAGTCGAGCCGCTGGTGTCGTCGGATTTCAAGCAGAATTCAAACTCGTCGATTGTCGATTCCGAATATACGAAAGTGATCGGCGGTCATATGATCAAGATCCTCTCCTGGTATGACAACGAATGGGGCTATTCCTGCCGCGTCCGCGACTTGATCAAATACATTGCCGCGAAGGGATTGTAAAAAAACGTCAGTAGTCAGTTGTCAGTAGTTCGTCGTCAGGATTACGCGAGCAACTGACGACTGACCACGGACAACTGACAATGCCGAAACTCTCCATTAAAGATCTCGACCTTTCCGGTAAACGCGTTTTCATTCGCGTTGATTTCAACGTTCCCATCAAAGAGGGCCGGGTCGATGACGACACTCGCATCCGCGCGGCCATTCCTACGATTCAATATGCAGCCGGCCAGGGCGCGCGCGTGATTCTCGCTTCGCACCTCGGACGGCCCAAAGGTCAGCGGGTTGATAAGTACAGCCTGCGGCCCGTGTATGCGCGGCTGCAGGAACTACTTGGCGCACCCGCCGACGCAGTGGTGACCGAGAGCCCGATCGGCGCAACCGCTCCCATATCAGTTTCGTTTGCTGATGATTGTGTCGGCGAAGCTGTCGAGAGTAAGGCGCATGAGTTAGCTGACGGCGATGTGTTGCTGCTCGAGAATCTTCGCTTTCATCCCGAAGAAGAAAAAAATGACGAAGGGTTCGCGCGTCAACTCGCTTCGTTGTGCGATGGGCTTTACGTTAATGATGCGTTCGGCGCCGCCCATCGGGCGCACGCTTCGACGGCCGGCATTACGAAATTTGTAGATCGGGCGGCCGCCGGTCTGTTGATGGAGAAGGAACTCGAATATCTCGGCCGCGTTATTACGAATCCTGAGCATCCGTTCGTGGCGATCCTGGGTGGCGCCAAGGTCTCAGACAAGATTCCCGTGATTAATGCTCTGATCGATCGCCAGGTGGACCGGCTGCTGATCGGCGGCGCTATGGCTTACACGTTTTTGAAAGCCGAGGGCTTCACGGTCGGCAAATCTCTGGTCGAAAACGAAATGCTCGATATGGCACGGCAGATAACGCAGCGTTGTCAGCAATCAGGCGTTCAGCTGCTCCTGCCGACCGATCATCAGGTCGTCGATAGCTATGAACCGATCAAGGGTGACAAAGTTCTGTGTAAAACAATTCCGATTGAGTTCACCAATGCGGGTCATGCTGGTATGGACATCGGCGTGGAGTGCGTGAACTACTTTGCGAATGCGCTGAGCGACGCGAAAACAATCATCTGGAATGGCCCAATGGGCGTCTTCGAAGAACCGCCTTTCGATCAAGGCACGATCGGGATTGCGCAAGCGGTAGCTGAAGCGGCCGATCGTGGCGCGGTCGTCATTGTCGGTGGCGGTGATTCGGTGGCGGCAGTGACCCGTGCCGGCGTTGCCGATCGGATTACCCACATTTCGACCGGTGGCGGCGCCACGCTGGAATTCCTGGCGGGAGAAGATCTGCCGGGTGTGACGGCCTTGAGCGATAAATAAATTTGGAGTGCGCTGACTTGTCAGCGCTTTTCAAAGCGGCGAGGAATCGCCGCACTGCAAAGCTGAAACTTATGCGCAAACCTGTAATTGCTGGAAACTGGAAGATGTACAAGACCGTCGGTGACTCAGTCGCCACGGCGTTGGCCCTGAAACCACTGGTCGCCAATGCGAATCACTGCGAAGTGATCATCGCGCCCGTATTTACCGCCTTGAAGAGTGTCGCTGACCGCGTGGAGGGATCGAACGTGAGAGTGTCGGCCCAGGATTGCGCGACTGATAAGAGTGAAGGCGCATTCACGGGCGAGGTGGCTGCTTTCATGGTCCACGATGCGGGTTGTTCGCATGTAATTGTAGGGCATTCGGAAAGACGGCAATACTTTTTAGAAACGGATCAGCTGGTGAGCCAGAAGACGCAGGCGGCACTTGCCGCGGGTCTGACCGCGATTGTTTGCGTGGGCGAAACACTCGACCAACGCGATCAAGGAAAGGCCCTGGACGTGGTAAAGGAGCAAATTGTGGGCAGTTTGAGCGGGTTGACAGCCTCAGATCACGCCCGTATCATCGTTGCCTACGAGCCTGTCTGGGCCATCGGCACTGGTCGCACCGCGACGCCGGAGCAAGCGCAGGAAATGCACGCGTTTATCCGGCGCGTTTTCGCGGAAAGGCACTCGCAAGCAGCGGCGGACGCGCTGCGAATTCTTTACGGCGGATCGGTGAAGCCGGACAACATCGCGGGTTTGATGAAACAACCCGACATCGATGGCGCATTGGTTGGGGGTGCGAGCTTGAAAGCGGAGAGTTTCGCGGAGATAGTCAATTACAATAAATAGTACTTTGTACTTTGATCTTTGGACTTCGGTATCACCTTGTTCTCGGGTCCGAGCCTTTAGTAAGAAGAGAATCAAAGCACGAAGTACTAAGTTCAAAGTACATCCGATTGGAGTTCTAATTTGCTGAGTTACATTTTTTACGGACTGTTCATTCTGGCATCCGTCATATTAGTTGTCGCGATCTTGTTGCAGCCGGGTAAGGCCGATGC
>Ga0157378_10005649_pt1 | contig 10955 bp, 13 predicted proteins | sample M65metaG_FD_115309 | JGI IMG/M metagenome (GOLD analysis project Ga0157378, IMG submission 115309) | Miscanthus rhizosphere microbial communities from Kellogg Biological Station, Michigan, USA - M6-5 metaG | ecosystem: Host-associated > Plants > Roots > Rhizosphere > Soil | place: USA: Michigan...
GATCAACGCGTGGAACCGCATCGCCATCTCCGCCCGCACACCCGCAGGTAGTTATAAACGCCCGTAAGGCGCCACCGAAAAGTCACACACACGCGTGCGGACCGATTGCGAGAATGTCTCTCGCATCGTGTTCGACACATTCATCAAGCGCGCGTGTCTGCTGGCGACGTTGTGCCTGGCGGGCTGCTCGAACACCGCGACCTCGCCCTCGTCAACGGCCACAGCGGCGTCGAACTTGATCATGACGTGGCCGACCCTGGCATTCCCGACGACTGGCCTCGGCTCGACGGCGAGAACGCCGGTGGTGATCACGCTTTTCAATAACGGTTCGAGCGCGGTGCCCGTCACGTCGGTCACCGACACGAACCTGTCCGAGTTTCCGTGGACGACGACGTGCGACTTCACGGGCGGTCTGGCGCCGAAGTCAGGCTGCAGCGTGACGGCGCAGTTCAAGCCGACCGACACCGGCGCGCGGACAGCGACGCTCAATATCTCCGCCAACTCGACCACGCAGTCGTTCGCGCTGACGGGCACCGCCGTCGGTCCCGTGAACCCGCAGCTGTCGATCGACGTGACGTCCGGCCCTCCGTCTACGGTGTTCACGCTCACGGTCATCGGCGGTACGCCAGGCGGTCAACTCACACTCAACACGGCCTACACGCCGGCTCAGGGAAATCCCGATGCGTCGTTTCCGGCGACAGCCTTCATCGCCGATGCCAACGGCGGCGTGATCATCGCGACCACACCCGACGCGCCGGGCACGTACGACAACTGGATCGTGGAGGAGTCGAGCGGCCGTTCGACCAGCCACGTCACCCGCACGGTTCAATAGCCGGCCTGCGGGGAAAGACCGCGCCTAACGCGCGGGCTGCGGCCGTTCCGAGCTGCGGGTGTCCTCCTCGTCGTCGGAGGCGCGATCGTGCTCCGCAAGATCCCGGTCCGGATTCGGAATGGTGGACGGCGCGTCGCTCGCGTCCATCGTCCCTTCGAGCGTCTCGTCGAGTGCGGCGTCGCGGCTGCGCTTTTCTTCCTTGGTCGTCGGCTCATGCACGTGCGTGGCGTCTGGATGATTCATGCCCGAGGTGCCTGCAAAGGCGTGGCCTACAGGTTGCACCGTAAAGCTGCATACACTGCGCAGAGCTGAACTTCTGCGCCTACTACCGGGATCGAGGAGGACACGTATGAACTCGGACACATTCAAGGGTCAGTGGCACCAGATCAAGGGCGAAGTAAAGACTCAATGGGGCAAGTTGACGGACAGCGACGTGGATCAAATCGAAGGCCAGAGCGAGAAGCTCATCGGCAAGATCCAGGAGCGTTACGGATACGCGAAAGACCGTGCCGAAGAGGAATTCCGCAATTTCCAGGCGGCCGCGGAGAAGTTCGGCGACGACGTGGACGACAGCACGACGCGGCACTAGGAACCAGTGCCTGACGACAAGCCATCGACGCCGGGCGGCCCTGATCACAACGATGACAAGGCGCCGCCCACACCGACAGACGAGCCTCGGCCCGCACCGGTGATTGATCCGCCGGTCGAGCCGAGGCCGAAAGGGCCGCTTACGGTTTGAGGGCGCCGACCAGCAGTGAGTCGGCGTTCGAGCTCCGGGGCGTGCCGTCGGAGCTGACCAGGTGCGTGTGCTGGCGGCACACGTCCATCACGTGGGCGTCCTTATAGAAGTTGCCCATCGCGTACCCGCACAGCAGCGAAAACTGGTGCGAGCGCGCGAGCTTGTTCCACAGCATTTCCAGCTGGATGGCCGCGACGTCGCGGCCGTCCTTCCAGAGCAGATCGACCATCTCGCCGTACGCGCGAATCGGCGTGCGGCCGCGGTGTCCCGCCATGTCGATCGCGGCGGTCGCCGTCTCGGCGAACGCCGTCGCATCGGGCTGGCCGTTGACCATGAAGCGGTCCAGGGTTTTCTGCGCGTCGAGCACGACCAGGCTGGAGGTCTCGCGGAGCGCCTTGATGTTCAATTCGCGCGCGCGAAGTTCGGCGACGATCCCCTGCGAATGTTCCGGCGTGGCGATCACGAGGGCCGGCTGTCCGAGCGCCAGGCCCTCGCGCAGGAACGATGCGACGATGCGGCAGAGCGACGCTTCGCTGTCGTAGAACCGCACCGCGTGAAAATGGCCGAAGCCCATCCGTTCCTTTACAGCCTCACGAACAAGTCGCTCGTCTCGAACCGCCGTGTGGCGGCGGCATGCTGCGTGCGGTCGAGCTGGACGAATGCGCCTTCGCGCGTGCGAGTCAGGAATTTCACATCCACCAGCCGCGACAGGACCGTCCCACATGTCTCTCGGTCGAGGCCCCAGAGCCGGCAGGCCTGCGGTTGCGTCAGGCAGAGCCCGGGCATCTCGAGAAACTCCCCCTGGATGCGACGAAACAGAGCGTCCGGAACAGCGCAGGTTGTCGTCGTGGTTGCCATGTGGTACGACCCTCCCTAGATTTTTCCCCGAGCTCGACCGCCTGAGGATTTACGGCCGAGTCGATAGCAATCGATGTGCCCGGCACTTTCAGGAACTTGGAAGGATAAATCGGCGAAATTAATACCGCCGGGCCCACGGCTGAGTACGCGCGGTCTCACGTATGGAAGGGTATTGCCTTGGCCGACACAGAATTACTTTGGCCCAAGGATTGCGGTGATGCCGGGACAATGGGTGACTCGCCAATGCGGATCCTCCTCGTCGAGGACGATCCTGCCTATGCCGAACTGACACGGGCGATGCTTCAGACGACGAGCGGGACGGCCCTCACGCTCGATCATGCGACGTCGGTCCGTCAGGCCGTGACGAAACTGAACGACGGCCAGTTCGACATCGTGCTGCTGGACCTCGGACTGCCGGACGCGCAGGAACTCGAAGCGTTGAACAGCCTGGTGGGCGCGGCGCCGGATCTCCCTCTCGTGATTCTGACCGGCACCGAGAACGAGGTCCTCGCGCTGCAGGCGGTCAAAGGCGGCGCGCAGGATTACCTGATTAAGGGCCAGGCGACACCGGAACTGCTCGTCCGGGCGATCCGGTATGCCATCGAACGCAAGCAGTCGGAGATGCACATCCGGCATCTGGCGTACTACGACCCGCTCACGCAGCTTCCGAACCGGCGCCTGCTGATCGAGCATCTCGGTCACACGCTGAAACGGGCGGCGCGCGCCGACACGATCGTCGGCGTGTTCTTCATCGACGTGGACAACTTCAAGCAGATCAACGACGCGTTCGGCCACGCGACCGGCGACACGTTCCTGACCGAGCTGGCGGCGAGGCTCTCCAAGACGCTCCGCAGCAGCGACACGCTCGGACGACTGTCGGGCGACGAGTTCGTGGCGATCGTCGAGGCCGGCGAGGCCGGCGAGCTGGGGCGCGTCGCCCACGCGCTGCAGCGGAGCGTCAAGGCGCCGTTCACGACCCCGCACGGCGAGCTGTTCGCGACGCTGAGCATCGGCGTGAGCTCTTTCCCCGCCGACGGCGAGGAAGTCGGCGAGCTGCTGCGCAACGCCGATCACGCCATGTACAGAGCGAAATCACAGGGCCGCGACACGATCTGCTTCTTCGCCGCGCCCGCCGAATCGAGCCGGCAGTTCCCGCTCACCTTCACCAGCGCGTTGCGCCGCGCCGCCGAACGGGGCGAGCTGCGGGTGCACTACCAGCCGCTCGTCAACCTGCACACCGACATGGTGGACGGCCTCGAGGCGCTCGTGCGGTGGCAGCATCCGGTCCGGGGCGTCATCCCGCCGGCCGACTTCATCCATCTCGCGCAGGAAAGCGATCTGATTCTCAACATCGAGCGCTGGGTGCTTCACACGGCGATGACCGAGACGGCGGCCAATCCCTGGACCAGCGCGATGCGCGTGGCGGTGAACCTCTCGCGGCGCCACTTCGACAACCCGGCGCTCGTGCGCCGGCTGCGCGCGCTCGTCGGCGACATCGGCTACGACTTCCACCTGCTGGAACTCGAGCTCTCCGAGAGCGGCATCATGCACCATCCCGATCGCGTGCTCGATCATCTCAAGGCCCTCCGCGACCTGGGGATGACGATTACGATCGACGACTTCGGCACGGGCTACTCGTGCCTCGGGCTGATGAAGGATTTTCCGCTGACGTCGCTCAAGATCGACCAGTCGTTCGTCCGCAACTGCTCCACCGATCCCGTCAACGGGGCGCTCGTCTCGGCGGTGATCAGCATGGGGCACGCGCTCGGGCTCGAGGTCACGGCCGAGGGCGTCGAGACGGAAGCTGAGCTGAAATTTCTTCGCGGTCAGAACTGTGATCGCGCGCAGGGTTGGTATTTCGGAAAACCTGTTCCCAGTTCGGAGCTGGCGGGGATCCTCTCGCAGTTCAGCAGCGACGTGAAGCACTAAGCACTTCACGCCACACAGTCACTCACGCAGTTCCAAGTTTCCTTCGCATCACCCGCTGCGCGGACGCGGCCACGCCGACGAGCATCGTGCCCGCGGCGAACAGCTCGGCGGATTCGGGGATCTCCACCCGCACCGGCGTGCCCGTCAGCTCGACCGTGTTGCCGACGGAGCGCGCGCCGAGCGACGCCGTCAGCACGCCGACGGGGATCATGATGGTCAGAATTCGCAGCCACGTTCTGTTCGACATTTCTTCCGTTCTCCCTCCAACGCGTTCTGCCCATTCACACTTCAACAAATGTACCCCTTCACTTTTTGCGAATCATTTTTCCCTCATGTCCCCATGGAACTCGTCGGGCGTTCCACGGTCGAGCTCACGGCCGCGCGAAAACAATTTCCGCATCCGGCACTGAGATTGCTTTGTGGACGAGCCAGGAGTGCGAAAAGAGAAGAGATGAGCCACAAACCGCAGATCATGGTCGTGGACGACGATCACGCCATCTGCGAATTCCTGCGGATGTTCCTCGACGGTCTCGGCTACCGTGCGGTCACGGTCAACAACGCCGAGCAGGCGGTGCAGCTGTACAGCGACGAGCGCCCCGACGCCGTGATCATGGACGTCATCATGCCCGGGTCGATGGACGGACTCGGCGCGCTGGCGGCGTTCAAGAAGATCGATCGCGAAGTGCCGGTCATCGTGATCTCGGGCCAGGGCCGCACGGCCACCGTGGTCCACGCGATGAAGCTCGGCGCGTTCGACTTCATCGGCAAGCCGTTCGACGAAGCGGATCTCGAAGCGCTGCTCGCCGACGCGCTTCGCCAGCGCCGCTTCAACCGGGACGTCTCCATGGTTCGCAACGGCCTCCAGCACCCGAACACGCATCCGATGGTGTTCGGCGACAGCCCCGAGATGCGCGAGGTCAAGGAGCTGATCGAACGCGTGGCCGGCACGGACGTCACCGTGCTGATCCGCGGCGAGAGCGGGACGGGCAAGGAGCTCGTGGCGCGCGCGCTCTACACGAGCTCGGTCCGCCGGGACAAGCCGTTCGTGAAGGTCAACTGCGCCGCCCTGCCGACCGAGCTGCTCGAGTCGGAGCTCTTCGGCTTCGAGCGCGGCGCCTTCACCGGCGCGATTCAGCAGAAGCCCGGCAAGTTCGAGTTCGCGAACAAGGGCACGATCTTCCTCGACGAGATCGGCGACATGAGCTACCCGCTGCAGGCCAAGCTCCTCCAGGTCCTGCAGGACCGGGAGTTCACGCGCCTCGGCGGCAAGCAGGACATCCGCGTGGACGTCCGCGTCATCTCGGCGACCAACAAGGATCTGCCGAAGGCCTGCGCCGAGGGCCAGTTCCGCGACGATCTCTACTTCCGCCTGAACGTCGTCTCGATCAACCTGCCGCCGCTTCGCGAGCGGCGCGACGAGATTCCGATTCTCACGGAGTACTTCCTCCGGAAGTACTCGGCGGAATACTCGCGGCCCTACTCCGAGGTCTCGCCCGAGACCATGCAGCTCTTCATGGACTACGCGTGGCCGGGCAACATCCGCGAACTGCAGAATCTCGTCCGGCGCATCGTGGTGCTCGGCACCGAGTCGCCGGTCAGGAAGGAAATCGGCCTGGGCTTCCCGGTGGCGGCGCGGCGGGCCTCCCTCTCAGCGGCAGCGATGGACGCCGCCGCCGTGCCGGCCGTGCCGCCACCTGTCCCCGCGCCGGTGCCCGCGACGCCGGTGCCGGTCAAGGCCGCGCACGACGACACGAACACGTCGCTCAAGGACATCTCCCGGATCGCCGCGCGCGAAGCCGAGAAGGTGCTCATCCTCCGCATGCTCCAACAGACGCGCTGGAACCGTAAGGAGACCGCGCAGATTCTCGGGATCAGCTACAAGGCGCTCCTCTACAAGATCAAGGACGCCGGTCTCGACAAGGCTCCAACGCCATGAACCCCGGCACCTTCTTTCCCAACAACTCGAAGCTGCTCGCGCCGACGGCGTTCCGCTTCGTGCTCAATCGCGAGCTCCGGCACGCCATGCGCGCCAACGGCTGCCTGAGCCTCGTGACGATCGAAACCACGCGCGATCTCGGCGGCACCAAGGTCTGCGCCGACGACGAGATCATGCACGAGATCGCGCAGGTGCTGAACCGCGAGATGCGCGACCGCGATCTGCTCGGCTACACCGACGCCGGCACGCTGTCGCTCGTGCTCCGCTCGACCGACTACGAGCGCTCCATGCGCGTCGTCGATCGCCTGATGGCGAAGCTCGGGCAGCACAACTTCAACCTGCCCGTCCAGATTGACGTCGGCGCCGCGTGCTACCCGATGCACGCCATGGGCGCCGAGTCGCTGAAGCGATGGGCCGTGTCGCATCCGGTCGCGTCCGTGCAGGCGTCGTCTCCCTCGTCGGCCGATCAGAATTGAGGAGCTTATGAAGATTGTCGCGATTACCACCGCATTGTTCACGACGGCGTTCACCGCGGCGCTGCTGACCGCCGCGCCCGCGTTCGCTGCGGCGGACGAAAACGTCGTGACGCCGCCCGCCCCCGGCGAGTACCGGGTGTCGCAGGGCGACAAGCTGCGCATCGAGGTCTACAAAGACGCGCAACTCTCGCAGAACGTGCAGGTCCGGCCCGACGGCAAGATCACGCTGCCGCTCATCGGCGACGTGCAGGCCGACAGCAAGACGCCGATTCAGCTGCGCGACCTCATCACGGCGCAGCTGAAGACCTACATGAACAACCCGGTCGTGACGGTTATCGTCGTCGAGACCAAGCCGGCGGTCGCCTACGTCACCGGCGAAGTCAACCATCCCGGCGCCGTGCAGATTCAGGACGAGCCGCTGACCGTGCTCCAGGCGCTGGCGCTCGCCGGCGGCCTGAAGGACTTCGCCAACGAGAAGGACATCAAGATCATCCGCAAGGGCGTCAAGCGCGGCGAGCCGATCAGCTTCAACTACAAGGACGCGCTCCGCGGCGCCGCGCCGGTCTACATCCACGCCGGCGACACGGTCATCGTCCACGACTAGGGCCATGAAGATCCTGCTTTCGGCCGCCGTTGCCCTGCTCGCCGCGTCGACGGCCACGGCCGGCCAACGCTCCGACGCGCTCGGGGATCCGACCACGGGTTCGTCGCAGGCGTTGACGCCCGGGTGGAGCGTCACGCCCGCGCTGCTCGTGTCGCGGACCTACGACGACAACGTGCTCCTGAGCGGACCCGGCGATCCCGTCGAGCGCGACACCATCAACGTGGTCAACCCGAGGGCCGAGGTCGGGTACTTCGGGAGGACGGGACAGCTGTCGATTCACTATGACGGCGCGTTCGTCCTCTACAGCCACCTGGGCACGCTCAACAGCTACGACCAGCACGCGAGCATCATCGGGAAGCGCCGGCTCTCGAAGCGCAACTCGCTCTTCATGACGCTCAGCGCCGCGGCGGCGCCCACCACCGAGATGCTGCAGCTGACGGGCGTTCCCTACGTCCGCGCCGGCGTCTTCACCGACACCGTCCGCGCCGGCATCGAGAGCCAGGCGAGCAAGCGGCTCACGATCATCGTCGGCGGCTATTTCGATCAGGCGCGCTTCGAGGTGAACGAGATCTACGCGAACGTCCTCCTCGGCGGTTACGGCGTCGGCGCGAGCCTCGGCATGCGCGAGCGCATCAGCGAGCGGACGTCGCTGACCCTCGACGCCGATGCGCAGCACGACTCGATCGGCGCGGCGGGCGCCGAGCAGTTCAACATCCAGCACGTGCTCGGCGGCGTCGAGCGGCAGCTCACCGAGGGCATCCGCGCGTTCGCGAGCGCCGGCTTGTCGCGCCTCGGCGAGACGCCGTTCGGCCCGGCCCGCACCGGCCCCAGCTTCCGGCTCGGCGTGAGCGAACACTATCGCTCGACCATCATCGACGTGTCGTATGAGCGATCGTTCGTGCCGTCGTTCGGCTTCGGAGGCACGACGCAGAACGGCAACCTGACGGCGCGCGTGCGCCTGCCGATCACGCGCCGCCTGTATACGCAGGACCTCGTGTCCTGGCAGCAGCAGGATCCGCTGGTCATCGCCGTGCCGCAGCTGCGGTCCACCTGGCTCCAGGCGGCCGTCGGCTATACGGCGCGTCCCGAGCTCCGGATCGAGGCGTACTTCGCCGGCACCCGTCAGACCGCCGGCCGGATCGACGGCCAGCTGCTGACCCACAACCAGTTCGGCATCCAGGTCATCGCGAGCAAACCAGTGAGGATCCACTGATGGAAAACACGAAGTTCTCTCCCCTCGACTACGTCTCGGTGATCCGCCGCCGGAAATGGTGGCTGGCGACACCCATCGCCCTGTCGCTCGTGACCGGCTGGCTGCTGGTGAAGTACCTGCCGAAGGAATACCGCTCGACGACGACGCTGGGCGTGACGGCGCCGACCGTGTCGCCGATGATCGTCGGCCAGTCGACGCCGTTCGACAACCCGGAGCGGCTGCGCGTGCTGTCGCAGCAGCTGAAGAGCGAGACCATCCTGTCGCGCGTCGTCGCCGAAGAGCATCTCGCCTCGGAGAAGGACACGCCCCGCGCCGTCGGCGAGCTGCGCGGCGACATCGACATCAAGGTGCCGGATCCGGTGGCGAACACGAACGAGATCCGCCGGCTCGATACCTTCGTCATCTCGGTGGCCGATTCCGATCCCGACCGCGCGCAGCGCGTCGCCAACCGGCTCGGCCGCGTGTTCGTGGCCGAGAGCTCGAAGCTGCGGACCGAGCGCGCCGAAGACACGACCGCGTTCATCAGCATGCAGGTGGCGGCCAGCCAGGAGCGCATCAACGATCTCGAGGGCCGGCTGCGGAGGGCCAAGGAGTCCTTCATGGGCCAGCTTCCGGAGCAGACCGGCGCGAACCTCGCGACGCTCGGCGGCCTGCGCCAGCAGCTCGTCTCGGACGCGACGCAGATCCGGACCGAGCGCGACCGGCTGACGATCATCGAACGGCAGATCGAGGCGATTGACAAGAACACGGTCGACGAGCCGGCCTCCGGCCGCACCGACCCCGGCGGATCGCCTGAAGTCCGCGTCGCCTCGCTCGAGCGCGATCTCGCGACCGCGAAGGCGATGTACACCGACGCGCATCCGGAAGTGACGCGCATCAAGGACGAACTGGCGAGCGCGAAGCGGGAAGCGCAGGCCGTGGCCACGCGTCCGGCGGCCGACCGCCAGGCGCGCCTGCAGCGCAACCCGGCCTACCTTCAGCTCATCGCCGATCGCGAGGTCGCGCGCGGCCGCATCCGCGAGCTCGAGAGGGACGGCGCCGAGACGCAGGGCGCGATCGCCCGCTATCAGTCGCGCGTCGAGGCGGCGCCGATGGTCGAGCAGCAGCTCGCCACGATCGAGCGCGACTACAACCTCGAGAAGCAGCAGTACTCGGACCTGACGTCGAAGCAGCGCGCGGCCGCGATGAACGCCAACGTGGAGCGCAACCGGGGCGGCGAGCGCTTCGAGGTGCTCGAGACCGCGAGCCTGCCCACCACGCCGATCAAGCCCATCCCGATGCGCGTGTGGCTCGGCTCGATCATCGGCGGCCTCGTCCTCGGCGCCGGCCTGACGCTGCTGCGCGAGTACTTCGACGGCTCCGTTCACGACGAACGCGAGCTGCGGGACGAATTCGAGCTGCCGATTCTCGGCAGCATCAGCCACCTCCCCGTTTAGGAGACATGACCATGAGCCGCATGCAGAACATCCTGGACAAGGCGGAACGCGACGGCGCCGTCCTGCGCCTCCGCTCCGTGCCGGATCAGGATCCGATCGAGGCGGGCGTCGCGGTCGCCAACGCCCCCATCCCCGTCCCGACGACGGTTACCCAGCCCGCGGCCCAGCCGGTCCGCGCCGCCACGCCGAAGCGGATCGACCGCTCGCTGGTCGCGGCGCACTCGCCGGACGCCGCCACGTCACGCCAGTACCGCGGCCTCTGTTCGCGCATCGTCCACGCCGATCAGAGCACCCCGGTGAAGGTGATCATGATCACGAGCCCCGGCAGCGGCGAAGGCAAGAGCGTCACGGCCGCCAACCTCGCGCTGACCATGGCGCGCGAGTATCAGCGGCCGACGTGCCTCGTGGACGCGAACTTCCGGACGCCGAAGCTGCAGCAGATGTTCGGCCTCCCCGACGGCCCGGGCCTCGTCGACGTGCTCGCCGGCCGCGCGACGCTCGATCAGGCGCTGACGATGGTCGAACCGGCCGGCGTTACCGTGCTGACCGCGGGACAGGGCGCCGAACATCCCGCCGAGCTGCTGAGCTCGCCGCTCATGCGCCGCACGTTCGACGCGCTCCGTTCCCAATTCGATCGCATCGTCGTCGACACGCCGGCCGCGCTTCCGATGGTCGATCTCGGAATGCTCGAGCCGCTGGCCGATCGCCTCGTCCTCGTCGTGCGCTCGGGCGTCACGCCGAAGGCCGCCATCCAGGATGTCCTGTCGACCATCGATTCATCGCGGCTGCTCGGCGTCGTGCTGAACGAGGCGATCTAGAGGTCGAAGGGACCCCCGGGCCCTGCAGGTCTTCAACAGGCACGTCTCTGCGAAGGGGCTGACGGCGTTCTGCCTCGAAACGGTGATGATATACGCCACCATCCTCAACGACGA
>Ga0157378_10005650_pt1 | contig 10953 bp, 11 predicted proteins | sample M65metaG_FD_115309 | JGI IMG/M metagenome (GOLD analysis project Ga0157378, IMG submission 115309) | Miscanthus rhizosphere microbial communities from Kellogg Biological Station, Michigan, USA - M6-5 metaG | ecosystem: Host-associated > Plants > Roots > Rhizosphere > Soil | place: USA: Michigan...
CCTTCATCCTTCATCCTTCATCCTTCATCCTTCATCCTTCATCCTTCACATCCCGGGCTCATCCTTCATCCTTCATCCTTCATCCTTCATGTCCCCCTTATACTTCGACACCTGACCCATGGCTGACAAGGACTACTACGACATCCTCGGCGTGAAGAAATCGGCGGCCGAGGACGAGATCAAGAAGGCTTACCGCGCCCTCGCGAAGAAATACCACCCCGACAAGAACAAGGGTGACAAGGCGGCGGAAGCGAAGTTCAAGGAGATCTCCGAGGCGTACGCCGTACTCGGAGACAAAGAGAAACGCGAGCAATACGACCGGCTCGGCTCCGAGGCCTTTTCAGGCGGGAGTCCCTTTGGCGCCGGTGGTCCGTTCGCAGGCTTCGACTTCTCGCAGTTCTCCAATCGTGGCCGCCGTCCCAGTGGAGGAGGCCGCACACGGACGACGAGCGGCAACTTTACTGACATCTTCTCCGACCTCTTTGGTGGTGGGGCTGCGGGTCCCGGATTTCAGGCGGATATCAAAGGCCCGGATACCGAGGCTGAGCTCACCATCGACTTCCGCGACGCGGTTCTCGGCACCACGATGGAACTGAATGTGAACGGCGAACGTGTGAAGGTGAAGATTCCCGAGGGAGTACGCGACGGACAGAAGATTCGCATTCGGGGCAAAGGCGCTGCTTATGCCGGCGGCGAGCCGGGCGACCTCAACGTCCTGGTGCACGTGCGTACGCATCCCTTCTACGAGCGCAAGGGTGACGACATCTATATCGATCTGCCGATCACAGTCGGCGAGGCGGTTCGCGGCGCCGAAGTCGAAGTGCCGACCATTCACGGTCCCGTCCGCGCGCGGATTCCGGCGGGAACGCAGGGCGGACAGACGTTCCGCCTCTCCGGAAAAGGCGTTAAGAAAAAAGGCGACCACTACTATCGCGTGATGATCTTTCTTCCGAAAGAGGCACCGGCTCAGGCGGTCGACTCGATCGAGTCCGCCTATACCGAAAATCCACGCGCGAACATGAAGACGGCCCTGTGAGCGGACGCATATTCGTCATTGGTGACTCCCACATCGGGCTGGGCGAAGGCGCTGAAACATCCGTCGTTGCGTGGTGCGATCGCCTCGAGAAACATGCGCCCGCGGCGCTCTATCTCAATGGTGATCTCTTTCATTATCTGATCGCGCATCCGAAGTTCTTCACGCCCGCGGTCGGTAAAGTCTTCGAGCGGTTCAAGGCGCTGCGCGACAGCGGCGTACCGATCCATTACGTCGAAGGGAACCGCGACTTTTTTCTTCGGCGGTCCTTCGTCGAAGATGCGGTGACGGATGTCGCCGACAGCTACGACATCGAAGCCGGCGAAAAGAAGTACCTCATCATCCACGGCGACATGATCAACGACCGCGACTGGAAGTACCGCTTCTGGCGGCGCGCGTCGAAAAATCCGCTTTCGAAATTCGGCATCAACCTGATTCCGCGAAAGGCCGCGCGCAACTTCGTCGACAGCGTCGAGAAGAGGCTGTCGAGCTCGAACTTCAAACACAAGTCGCGCCTGCCGGTCGAGATGATGGAGCGCTATGGCCGCAATCGCGCAGCCGCGGGATACACGAACGTCGTCTTCGGACACTTTCACGAGAAGAAGACGATTCCCGCCGGCGACGCGATGGTTCACATCCTCCCTCCATGGTTCGAAGAGGGCGAGGCGATGGCGATCGATGTTCAGACGGGCGAGTACGAGTGGGTGGTCGTATGAGGGAAATGCAAAATGCAAAATGCAAAATGCAAAAAGGCACGGCCTTTCGTTTTGCATTTTGCATTTGGCATTTTGCATTCAGCTCATGATCATCACCTTCCTCGGCACCGGCACTTCCACCGGCGTTCCCGTCGTCGGCTGCTCATGCCGCGTCTGCACGTCCGACGATCCGCGGAACAAGCGTCTGCGGCAATCGGTGAAGGTCGAGGCGGACGGAAAACACTTTCTCATCGACACCACGCCTGACTTGCGGCTGCAGCTGCTGCGCGATCCGATTCCGCGCCTCGATTTTCTTCTCTTCACGCACTCCCACGCCGACCACATCATGGGTCTCGACGACATCCGCCCTTTCAACTTCCGGCAGCGGGAAACGATCCACGCGTACACGAGCCAATCCACCATCAAGGCGATTCGACGCGCGTTCAGCTACATCTGGGATACGAACTCGCAGATCGGTGGCGGCAAGCCCCAGCTCGAGCTGACGGAAGTAACCGGCCCCTTCTCGCATGAAGGCATCGAGATCGTTCCGATTCCAGTCATCCACGGCGACTGGACCATTCTCGGCTTTCGCATCGGTCCCTTCGCGTACATCACGGACACGAATGGCATCCCTGACAGTTCAATGCAGCTGCTGGAGGGGATCGAAGAGCTTGCGCTGGACGGCCTCCGTCCGACGCCTAACCATCCGACGCACTTCACGATCTCGGAGTCGGTCGAAGCCGCGCAGCGTATCGGCGCGAAGAAGACATGGTTGATTCACATGGCGCATGAAGTGGATCACGAGACGGTGGAGGCCACCTTGCCTGAGAACATCAGGATTGCCTGGGACGGACTACAGCTCGTATTCGACGGAAATGCAAAATGCAAAATGCAAAATGCAAAGTGGAGGGCCGAATGATTTTGCATTTTGCATTTTGCATTTCGCATTCGGCGGTCACGCCGTGAAAGTGATTCCGAGAATCGACCGCTTCGACGCCACGGTGACCGTGCCTCCGTCGAAGTCGTATTCCGTTCGCGCGCTGCTGCTCGCGGCGATGGCCGACGGGACGACCACGATCACGAACTGCCTCGACTCGGATGACACGCGTTATGCCTATGAGGCGCTGCGCGCGATCGGTTTCGAAGTCGGTGGCTCGTTCGCGAAAGCGTTGACGATCGGACCGCGCACACACATGTCGGCGAACGACGTCACGCTGTTCATCGGCAACGCCGGCACGGCGATGCGGTTCCTTACGGGCTGGCTCGCATTCACGCCGGGACGTTTCCTGATCGACGGCGAAGAGCGGATGCGCAGCCGTCCCATTGGCGATCTCGTCGACGCCCTGCTGCAGCTCGGCGCCGAAGTCGAGTACGCGGAACGCGAGGGCTATCCGCCTCTGCGGATTCGGGGCAAGAAAATGCGCGGCGGCTTCGAGGTCTCGGTCTCCGCGGACACATCGAGCCAGTTCGCTTCGGCATTGATGATGGGCGGCGCGACTCTGCCCGGCGGAATTACCGTCGTGCTCGAGAAACTCGCGTCTGCACCGTATCTCGACATCACGGCCGACGCGCTGATCTCGTTCGGCGCACGCGTTGAGCGCAACGGCAATCGGATTCACGTTTCTGCGCGATCGCTGAAGTGCGATGAGTATCGCGTCGAGGGAGACTACTCATCGGCGTCGTACTGGTTTGCGGCGGCGGCAGCAACGAAGGGCATCGCACGCGTGCGTGGGCTTGCATCGCCGACCGCGCAGGGCGACGCGGGATTCGTCGATATCCTTTCGCGCATGGGCTGCAAGGTAACCGTGAACGCGGACGAGATCTCGCTCGAGGGACCAGAACAACTAATCGGTGGCACCTTCGACTGCGTCGATACGCCGGACATCGTTCCGAGTCTCGCAGCGATCGCGCCGCTGGCATCGTCACCCGTCGAGATCGTGAACATCGCGAATCTTCGGGTCAAGGAGTCGGATCGCATCGCCACCGTCACCTCCGAACTTCGCCGCCTCGGCGCGAAGGTTGAAGAACGCCCGGACGGGATGTTGATCCAGCCCGGATGGAGCGGCGAGACTGCGGTCATCGAGACGCACAATGACCATCGGATCGCGATGGCGTTCGCGGTTGCCGGACTCGCGCGCGGCAATGTCACGATCGGTGATGAGCGGGTGGTGTCCAAGTCGTATCCACGCTTCTGGCGCACATTGGACGAAGCGATAGAATCTTCGCGCCCGGCAAACGAGTAATGCCCACCTGGTATCTGCTTCTCGCACTGCTGTTCATTCTGGCGAACGGCTTCTTCGTCGCGGCGGAGTTCGCGATCATCCGCGTCCGCCCGACACAGCTCGCCGAAATTGCGGCGGAAGGCAGCACGCGCGCGCGCATGGCGCGCCGCATCACCAAGCGCCTCGACAGCTATCTGTCCGCGACGCAACTCGGTGTCACGCTGATGTCGCTCGCACTCGGCGCGGTCGGAGAGCCGGCATTCGAATCTCTCATCAGGCCACGCCTCATGAGCCTTGGCATCTTCAGTGATGCAATCGCGCATTCGATCGGCGCGACTGTCGCCTTCACCGTGATCACGGTCCTGCATATCGTGATCGGAGAGCTGGGACCGAAATACATCGCGATCGAGAAGAGCCTGGGAACCTCGCTCGTCGTCGCACATCCGCTACGCGGGTTTTACGTGCTCATGTTCCCGGCGATCTGGCTTCTCAACCGGATCTCCAACACCGTGCTCAGTGCTGTCGGTATCCGGCCGGCGACCGAAGGGGAGATGGCGCATTCGCAGGAAGAGCTGCGCATCATCCTCGCAAGCTCGGAAAAAGCGGGCGTTCTCTCCGAAGAAAACCGGGAGATCATCGAAGGCGTTTTCCAGTTCTCGAAGCGCACCGCGCGGCAGATCATGGTGCCGCGCATCGATGTCGCGATTCTCTCCACGTCGAAATCGATCTCGGACAACCTCGAGGTCATTCGCAAGACGCGGCACACGCGCTATCCGCTATGCGACGGCGGCACCCTCGATCAGACCGTCGGGCTCATTCATGTGAAAGATCTTTTTCACGCGCAGCTCCGCGGTCCCGGACGTCCACTGAATGAGCTCAAGCGCGACATGCTCTTCGTGCCGGAGAACTCGACGGTGGAAGCACTGCTCTCGCAGTTCATCGAGCACAAGACGCACATGGCCGTAGTTCTCGACGAATACGGCGGAGCGTCGGGCATCGTGTCACTGGAGAACATCACCGAGGAGTTGTTCGGGCAGATTCAGGACGAGTTCGATCGCGAGAGGCCGGAGATCGAGCCGCTCGGCAACGGGCGTTATCGCGTGCGAGGCGACTATCTGATCGAGGATCTCGCCGATCGCATCAAAGTCGATGTCGGAGAGCCGGCCGAAGAAACGATCGGCGGCTACGTGGCTGCGCGGATCGGACACGAGATCGCTGCCGGCGATACATGCGAGCTCGGCGAGTTGAAGATTTCCGTACTCGAGGCGGAACGGTTTCGCGTGCGCTGGGTGCTCGTGCAGACGAAGGCGAGCGAGCCGGAAGGGGAAGCGGAGCCGGAGCCGTCGGCGTAAGGTGGGGGACTGTCCGCGCAGGAGCGAATGAAGAAAGCACTCCTTGGGGTTGTCTGTTTCTTGCCACTCATGGCCCTTGTCGGTTTCGTGCTTGCGATCATTGGATTCATGGTTCGTGCGTTCGCGAAGAACGATCGCCTTGCAGACATTCTGCAGCCCACAGGGGCCACGTTTTTCCTCATCGGTTTGGTGGCGACGATTCCGGCTGTCATCGCCAGCCTTGTCTGGCTCTCGAGGTCGGCCGTTCCGAAAGACCGGAAGACGCTCTGGCTCATACTCATCATCGTCGGCAATGCCATCGCCCTGCCTGCATTCTGGTGGCTGCTCGTCAGGCGGACCGCTACCTAACCGGCCGTTGCAGCTGGCGAACCATATTCGGCACACGTTGATTCGCACCGCGCGCGTTCTGGTATCGTGCCGCGGCGCACAACAGGCAACTTAGTGGGACCGATCTTTCAGTTCACACTCGCAATCCTCTTCGCGCTGACCGGTCTCGGTGCGATCGTCGCCGGTAGCCTGCTACTCAGGCGTAGCCGTGGAAGTGGCGCCGTAACGATCGGTTGTGGCGCGCTCGCCGTGCTCGCTGGCAGCGGCTGGATAGTCGCATGGCTGTTATCGATGCGAGGCTCCGAGACAACGGACCGTGAAGCATTTCGCACCGCGTTTGGCGTTTCCGCGCCAGCAGGCGTAGCGAACATTCGTAGCTTTTCAAGGTCGAGCACTGACTCCTTCGAGCAATGCATGGTCTTCGACTCGAGCCCGGAGACCATCGCCCGTCTCCTTGAGCAACGGCGATACGTCGCGCAGACTCGCGTCGGGTCCAGAATGGAGCGATGCAGCGAAAAGCTGACGTGGTGGGCACCCGGTCAGGATCTCGACGTGTGGGTAGCGGAGCCATCCTCGGGGTCGTGGGGCCATTCAAGAAGTACGGTTGCGTGTCCGCCGAAACGTGGTCGGTGTTACTTCCATGCGACAGGTGTTGACTGACGCACGGTCGGAACGCCGGCTAATTCACGGGCTGGCTGAAGTGGTTCAGATTGAGGCGGCTTGAGCGCGCGCTAAAATGGCACGATGAACACCGCGAAAGAGGAAGTTCGAAAACTCCTCGAGCGCCTGCCGAATGACGCGAGCTTCGAGGACATTCAGTATCAGGTTTACCTATTGGACGAGGTTGCGCGGGGGTCGGAAGAAATCGAGCGCGGTGAAGGAATCGAGCAGGAAGAGGTCAAACGCCGGTTGGCGAAATGGCTCGAGTAATCTGGGCGCCACGCGCCGTAACCCTTGTCGCGGAGGCTGCTGAACATATCGAACCCGACTCCCCGTCCGCAGCCCGCGAGCTCGTTCGCGATGCTTTTGAGGCCGGTGCATCTCTCGCGAGCTTTCCAGACCGGGGGCGATTGGTCCCTGAGCTCAACGACTCGATTCACCGTGAAATCTTTGTTGGGACGTTATCGCCTGATCTATCGCGTAGCGATCGATCGCGTGTCGATCGTCGCATTTGTTCATGGAGCTCGCGACTTTCGTCGATGGTGGCGTCATTACCGTGGAAAGAAGACGCCGAACTAAATCTACGCGCCAAGCGCATGCCCTCGATAGACGAGGTAGAACGGAAAGCGCCTCAACCGAATCCGTCGCACCAACGGTGTCACGGGAACAGCGCTACCGATCAGAGGGTGTTCCGAAATGAGTGAACGGTGTGCTGGATCTCCGACCAAAGGTCGTCGCCAAGGCCCGCACTCTCCTTCTCGTAGAATCGAATTTCCTGGGTGATCTCGGTTTCGGCATCGGGGTCTGGCCGAACCGGCTTCATCATCGGCCGAAGATCTCTCGCTCAATTCGCTGCCGCACGTCTTCCCAATCTGAACCAGTTGTTCGTCCTGCGTCGCGGTCGGCGCAGCGCCGTTCGATCTCCGCAGCCCAAGCGATGTCTACATTCTCTTCGTTCGCGTGATCCAGGCTTTCAATCAACCTCGCTGCGACCTCTGCGCGGTGACGCTCCGGAAGCTCTAGTGCCTCGCTCAGCACCTGCCTGGCAGCTCGTTCCATGACGCTAGATTTTACCACTCCAGCACTCCTGAACCCGGACGGCAACCGCGCCGCCGTTCTCGTAGGCAGCTACCTTCCTAGGGTCTATCCGGTTGGGTTACGACCACGTCCCAGCACTTACACGAGCCAGGCGAAGCCGCCACCTAACTCTACGCTGCACCGGGCGTGAAACCCGCGCCGCGTAGTCCGAATGCGTTGCACTTCGCTCCAGACAAAATCACCGCTGCCTCAGAGGCAGCGGCTTGCGGACGAGGACGTCCGCACTCCTCTATGAGGAATGCCGGAAGAGTCCGGCCACACGAGTCGGGAGGTGCGCAACGCTCTTCCACAAACGGCTGAGGCGGCCCTCATGCTCCGTCTGGTGGCTTGCGCTACGCGAATACTTCGATTCCTTCAGAATTCTGTCGGTCTCTTGAATTCGCATCTGACCCCCTTTCACCTTCATCTACTGCGAGGGGGATGCCTGTTTAGCGCCGTGCGCGATTGCACGGTTGTGATACTCCACCACGATGTCGCGCACCTGCTCGGGCTCATCGACGATGTGAATACTCTCGACGTCTTCGCGGAGAATATTGTTCTCTTTCAACACGACGTTCTTCATCCATTCGACGAGCCCACCCCAGTACTCCGTACCGAAGAGAATCACCGGAAAGTCGGAGATCTTCTTCGTCTGGATGAGCGTCAGCACACCGAAGATCTCATCGAGCGTTCCGAAGCCGCCGGGAAATGTCACGAAGGCTTCGGAGTACTTCACGAACATCGTTTTGCGGACGAAGAAGTAGCGAAAGGTCATCGACTTGTCGCAATACGGATTGAGCGTCTGTTCGAACGGCAGCTCGATGTTGCAGCCAATCGATAGCGCACCCGCTTCGCGCGCACCCTTGTTGCCGGCTTCCATGATTCCGGGTCCGCCGCCCGTGATGATGGCGAAGCCGGCGCGACCGAGGAGCTCGGCGGTTTTCTCTGCGAGCTCGTAGTAGTGATTCGAGAGCTTCGTGCGCGCCGAGCCGAAGACCGAGACTGCCGGATAGACATCGGCGAGATGATCGAAACCGGCGACGAACTCGCTCGTGATACGCAGCACGCGCCACGATTCGCTCTGCAGCGTCTCTTCCCTCGATGGTCGATCGAGGAGCTTACGATCTTCGAGCGATTCACGCGGTTTGGGCGGAATGTGTTGTTCTTTCTCTTCCATGCGATTCATTCTCTTACAGGCCGGTTCATGACCTGCGTCACGTTTCCTTCTTCATCGCGGCAGTAGACTCCGCGAATGGCGCGAATGCATTTCGTGCGCCTCTGCGTGGTTCTGCTCCTCACAGCGGGACCCCTCGCGGCGCAGAACGGAAAGGCCGCACTGTCCCCGGCGGGCGGACAACAGGGAGCAATCGTGCAGGTCACGATGCTCTCGCCGGTGCTCGACGATAAAGGTGCATCGATCGCGTTCGAGCCAGCCGGCGCGCTCACCGTATCGTCACTGCAGCTGCTCAACCGGCAGCTGCACTTCTCCGTATCGATCTCGCCCAGCGCGAAGCCGGGACCGTACGCATTGATCTACTCGCGCCTCGCGATGACCAACGCGGCCGCGCCATTGCGATTCGACAACGCGTTCACCGTGATCGAGTCCCCGAAAGCAGTTCCGGTTACGGTGCGCTCGATCCGACCTTCCGTCATCCTCGCCGGAGGTCCGCCGGTAACGATCACGATCACCGGCATGGGCTTTCAACCGGGCGCGAAAGTGACGTTCATGAAGACGAGCGTCCAGGCGCTGACGAACAGCGCCAGCGCTCAGCAGATCACCGCAATACTGACCGCGAAGAGCAATACCGCGGCCGGCGGATATCCATTCGTCATTCGCAATCCGGATGGCTCGTCGAACGCCGACCAGTCGCCATTGCCGCTCGTGCAGGTGATGCAGCCGGCGCCTGCGGCAACGTTACCGAGCGACCCTCCACCGCCACCCACCGCGCCGCCATCGACGCCAGCGCCGCCATCCGAACCCCCACCAGCGACTGCACCACCAGCGACGACGACGCCGCTGCCTCCTCCACCTCCAGTCGAACCGCCGGCAACCGCGCCACCGGTCGTTGTCACCACACCGTCTGTGACGTTGCCACCAGTGACACCACCTCCGGTCGCGCCAACTCCGTTACCAACACCGGAAGAGCCGAAGCCGCCGGAAGCGAAGCCGCCATCGAAGCCCATCGAGATTCCGCTGCTCGCGCCCCGCATCGACATCGTGAAGCCGATGGAGCTGGCGCCGGGCGAAATCTATTCACTCGATTTCGAGGGTAGAAATCTCGGTCTCGATACGAAGCTGTCGTTCGGCGATGACATCACCTTCGTCGGTGCGCCGCTCTTCACGTCATCGATGCGCGGCAGCGCGATGGTGATCGTCGGCTCCGCCGCGAAACCGGGTCCCGCAATCGCGGTCGCACAGAACAAGAACGGCTCGAACAACGGTCCTGGCGCGATCTACATCTCGACGCGCGCAACGAACTCGATTCGCTTCCTCGAGCCGTTCCTCACATCGGAAGGAGTCACGTTCCGCTGGAAAGAAACGACACCCGGCCTCGCAAAGTTCTATCTCTTCGAAGTCATCGATGTGCGCAACACGATTCTGTACAGCGCGCAGACGAAGCAGACATCGCTCGTCGTTCCGCGCGATCGCATCGCGTATGACACGCCGGCCTACGCGCGCGTGAAGGGCTACGCAGATCAGAGCACGATCGCCGAAACGAGCGAGCTGCAACTTCTGCCGAAATGAGCGGGACGTAGAGCCGCCTGAGAGGCGGCTCTACGTTTTCCCACTACGGGCGCAGCTTGATGACTGCGGTCTCGACGAGCTTGTCGCCCGGCAGATCGCGTTGCCACGCCGTCGCCTTCACACTTCCCGTCTCCCTCATGGTTCCGAAGGCCGTGCGTACATGGAAACGCATCGTCGAGTCTTCGCCCGGCTGCACGTTGCCATACGTGAAGTGATAGACGTTCGATCCCGGGTCGTGAGATGCCATCACGCCACGATCATTGGTCTGATCGAGTACGACGAGTTGCGGCGGCAGCTCCACATCGACGAGAACGTCCTTCATGTTGTTGACGCCGCGATTCGACAACACGACGTCGAGATTGTCCTCACCCGCCTCCGGCAGATCCTTCGGATGAACGATGTTCAGCTTGAGGAGCTGTCCGCGCGAGGTGAGCGCCATGCCGCTCGTCTTGCAACCAGCGGTGGCGAGGAGTGCGATGGCCATCAGGACCACCGACAGGATCGCTACGGCTCGATTCGATTTCATTTCGTTACCTCCAAGGCCGGATTTGTGCAAACACAACACCCGGATGAGAAACGCATGAGCTATTTCCTCGGCGTCGACGGCGGCGCATCGAAGACAGCTGCGATCGTCACCGACGAGCACGGCAAGCTGCTGGGCCGCGGCCTCGCAGCAGGATCAAATCACCTGCGCGTCGGAATCGAAGAAGCGACGCGCAATGTCGAGCGCGCCGTGAATGCCGCTCTCGTCGAGACCGGCATCGCGATTCGCGAGATCGAATACGCCTACTGCGGAATCGCCGGCTCGGATCACCCGTCGCATCACGAACGCGTCGTCGAC
>Ga0157378_10005651_pt1 | contig 10952 bp, 3 predicted proteins | sample M65metaG_FD_115309 | JGI IMG/M metagenome (GOLD analysis project Ga0157378, IMG submission 115309) | Miscanthus rhizosphere microbial communities from Kellogg Biological Station, Michigan, USA - M6-5 metaG | ecosystem: Host-associated > Plants > Roots > Rhizosphere > Soil | place: USA: Michigan...
CTATATTCTCACAGTAACATCCGGTAACAACTGCCCGGCAAGCGATACTGCTATAGTCACCAGTAAGGTGAGCAATCTTATCGGTTCAGAACTACAATCAGTCTTTCAAAACTTTGATCCCGCTGCACCACCTTCCCCTTTCTTCACTATCTCGCACGATAGTATAATGATTGATATTATTACCAAGGAAGGCCAGTATGCAACGGCATTGGCGCTCTTAACAACACCCAGTTACGGGTTGACACATATCATCAGTAACGGGACCAGCAATTTTATCATAACAGGTTTATTCCCCATTGCTAAACTGCCGCTGTTGAATTCACTGGTTTCCCTGGTTGTTTATTGCCGGCCTTATTACGGCGCGTTCAATAACAGCGGCATTGTATCATCAGCAGGTGATACGGCTATCCGTTCACAATTGGTGCGGAATGGATATGGCTTAACGGGTGAGGGCATAAAAGTGGGCGTTATTTCGGATAGTTACAATACTATTAATTCGGCGGGAATAAACCCTGTGTCAAATACCGCAGCACAGGATATCAGCAACGGCGATCTTCCCGGTGCCGGTAACCCGGATGGATATAATACGCCTGTCCATGTATTGAAAGATTATCCATTCAGAAGTACCGATGAAGGAAGGGGAATGTTGCAGATAGTGCACGACGTAGCGCCCAAAGCCGAGCTTTATTTTCGTACCGGGTTTATCAGCCCGGGTGATTTTGCATTGGGGATCCAGGAATTGAAACAGGCAGGCTGCAATGTCATTGTTGACGATGTAACTTTTATTACCGAACCATTTCTTAAGGATGGTGTAGTGGCGGCGGCAGTAGATCAGGCGGTAGCCGGAGGCGCAACTTATTTTTCTGCGGCAGGTAATTTTGCAGGCAAGTCGTACGAGAATAGTTTTAACCCGGTAGCTGCACCGGGCGGGCTGCCGGGTTCTGCGCATAATTTCGGTGGAGGCGATATGTTTCAAAGCGTAACATTAGCGCCCGGCAATTATACCATTGTGCTTCAGTGGCTGGATGATATTTATTCTCTTGGCCAAACCGCGGCTGGTGGAACAAAGAACGATCTGGATATATACCTTACGCCTAACACAGATGGCACAGCGCTTTTTGGATTTAACCGGAACAATACCAATGGCGATCCGATAGAGATATTACCTTTTTCCATTACCAGTACGGTAACAACAAATATTCTAATCACTAATAATACATTGGGAAGCAACCCAACCAGCTTCAAGTATATTATATTCAGGGGCGATATAACCTTTAACGAATATGCAACCGGAACATCCACCATTATTGGTCAGGCTAATGCGTCAGGCTCCATTGCCATAGGCGCTGCCAGGTACGATAAAGCGCCACCCTACGCAGGTCCGCTGGCAACAGAGTCTTTCTCTTCATGGGGAGGAACAGTGGTTAATAATGTAAAGAGGAATAAGCCGGAGCTGGTAGGCCCGGACGGTGTGAATACAACGGTTAATCTCGGGGGAGACTATGATCACGATTCATATGCTAATTTCTTTGGAACTTCAGCAGCAGCGCCACACGCGGCGGGCATTGCCGCATTGATTATGGAAGGCAAGAAAAAATTTGCAAACCAGCCTTTAACAACAGCTGCTGAAATCAGAACCCTGCTGCAGAACACAGCTACCGACATGGACACACCCGGTTTCGATTTTACATCGGGTTATGGTTTTATCAATGCAGATTCAGCCATGCGAACTTTTGCTAAACCAGATCCTTCACTTATAAAATTAGTGGTGCCCGCTGCAGTTACCCCTGGATCATCTCCTTTTACGCTCACTATCACGGGGCTCAACCTCAGTTCAACTTCGGTAATAAAATTCAGGGATTCAACACTTGCCACAACCATATTAAATTCAACAACCGGAACAGCGGTAGTGCCCGCATTTACCGGCGATCCTATTATCAGTGTTTATACACCGCCTTCCAGTATCAGCGGACTCGATGGAGGAACCAGTGATACACTGAAATTTTTCAATCTTCCCAAGAAAGATATTACGGTTATTGCTGATAATAAAACAAAGAAGTATGCCCAGCAGTTGCCGGCATTTACCGCAACCGTATTGGTTAACGGGGATAGTTTAAAAAACACCAGCTTAACACTGGCCGCACTTGGCCTCGACAGTATGGTACTGGCTACCCAGGCCACAGCGAATAGTAATACCGGCACTTACGTCATCACAGCTTCAAGAAAATTTGATCTCAATAAATCTGCTGACATCGGCTTGCTGGAATTGTACAATTATACTTTTAAACAGGGTAACCTGACCATCGGGAAATTGCCGGTAACAGTTACCGCGCAGGGAGGTACTGTTATTTATGGACAAAAAATTCCGGATACCAAATTTAAATACCAGTTTGACGGAAAAAATATCCCGGATTCTGTTGCCTTTTTAAACAGTCTCAGTAGCGCTCATCAAAGCCAGTTGGCCAAGGATGCTAATGGTCACGATGTACTGGGACTGGTAAACGGCCAGGCAGTTACCATCGTGAATGGCCAGGCGATACCAATTGTAAACGGTCAGGCAGTCACCATTGTAAATGGCCAGGCAGTCACTATCGTAAATGGTCAAGCGATACCGATTGTAAACGGACAGGCAGTCACCATTGTAAACGGACAGGCTGTTACCATTGTAAATAATCTTACCGGTGCTCAGGTGCAGAACCTGAATTTTTTAGTGACGGCGCCTTCCCTGCAAAATGCACGCAAAATCACCAATAAAACCCTGGTAAACGGCATTTATAAAACAGATTCTACCAGGGTAGTTGATATTACACAGGAATCAATTTTGGATTTCAATACCAATTCCGCCCAAATCTACATGTTGCGATCACTATCACAGACAAGAGCAAAAGGCCTTGTAGAGATTGAATCGCTTACCAACGGACAGGCTGTAACTATTGTAAATGGAACGACCGGCACAGTGACGATAAATGGCCAGGCGGTTACTATTGTGAACGGCCAGGCAGTTACCATCGTCAATGGTCAGGCTATACCGATTGTAAATGGCCAGGGAGTTACCATTGTGAACGGGCAGGCGGTTACTATCGTCAATGGTCAGGCCATACCCATCGTAAACAGCCAGAATAAAACCGCCGTAGTTGTGGATTCAAGCGAAATCGGCCACGGTCAGAGCCAGTTAAAAGCACTGAACATGATAACAGGTCTCGGTGCGGGCAACCAGTTTATCATACCCGGTTCACTGGTCAATGATAATTTACAGGTAACTTATATAGCAGGTGTTATTACAGTGGTTCCTGCGCCGGTTACGATTACACCCGCCGCCGGGCTGACCAAAGTTTATGGGTCTCCAGATCCGGCTTTTAGTTTTACCAATAATGCGGCATTAACAGCGGCTGATTTCACCGGCCATCCCGGCCGGGTGAGTGGCAACGATGTTGGCAACTATGCCTATACGTTAGGCGATTTATCTGCGGGTCCGGATTATAGCCTTGCCCTTTCTACTGTCACCCCGCTGCCAACTTTCGTTATTACACCGAAGCCGGTAACCATTACACCGGATCCAGGTCAAAGTAAAGCGTATGGCGATGCCGATCCCGTATTTAGTTTTACAAGCAGCGAAACATTAAACAATTTAACCGGGGCGCTGGGAAGAATCAGTGGTGAAAATACAGGCACTTATGCCTATACCGCCGGAAACCTTTCCACTGGAATTAACTATAAGTTGACGCTTGCAGGAACAAACAGCTTTACCATCAATAAAGCGGCATTGCAGGTAAAAGCAAATGATGTATTTATTTTCCAGGGAGATCGGCTACCGGCTTTCTCAGCTACAATAACCGGGTTAAAAGGCCCGGATGCCCCGGTCGTTTCCTATGCAGTAGCACCTGCTTATACAGGGAATCCAGGCGTATACATTATTACCCCGGCGTTGCCATCTTTTTCAAATGCGGCAAACTATACTATCAGTTATGTCAACGGCAATTTATATGTTAATCCCGACGGACCGGGAGCGAAAAAACTGCGACCCAGCCTGGATTGCATAGTAGAAATAAGCAACCCCCAACCCGGACAGTTCAGGTATATTGCCCATTTTGTGTGTATTAATGATAATGCTACCGCGGAGTACGTGCCAATAGGAACCGATAATAATGTCAGTTCTGCAGGAGGAACATTTGATGCCTCATCGCAACCGGTTGTATTCCTTCCCGGCATTACCAGGTTTAATATTCCTTTTGATGGAGTGAAATTAACCTGGTTGTTAAGAACGTATGACTCAAACCACAAAACTTCAGTGGCATCAGACGCCAGTTCCACTTCAGGTAAATGCAGCATTGACGCACGCGTAATCGGTGCAGTAGAAATAAAACCCGTAACAGAAGCAGTGCCGGAACAGAAAGCAACTGTTTATCCCAATCCGGCTATAACAAGTGTGATCGTTAACACGCAATCAGAAGCGCTGAGTGAAAAAGGAATTACCGTATACAATGCCGGCGGGGTATTATGCCCGGTTAGAATAATAACCAGGCTATCTCCCAATAGCATGAAGCTGAATGTATCAGGGTTATCAAACGGCGTTTATTTTATAAAATGTAAAATCGCAAACGGCTACAGGATATTTCGGTTTGTAAAAGGATAAATCGTTATGACTATCAAAAACCAAAAGACGGCAGGTGTAAGAAGATCAACCATGAACTGGCAAAAAATGTTTTTTTGCCTGTCATTTTTTTGCCTTTCAATAGCTGGGTCTGCACAGCCGAACCCGCAGGTGAAGACTGCAGAAGAGGATTCAGTTTTTGTAAATAGCCTGATACAAAAAAGCAAGGAGTATTTTACGGATTCACCGGCCAAAGCAATAGACCTGGCTACGCAGGCGAAGTCAATTGCAGAGAAAATACATTTTGAAAAAGGAGAGGCGTATGCACTGAAAAATATAGGCATCACCTACTATTTCCAGGGGAAATATTTAGAAGCACTTGATTATTATCAGCAATCACTAAAATTTTTTAAAGAAATAAATGACAATATCGGTATTGCCAATATGTATAACAATATTGGCGTGGTATATTACGACCAGAGCGATGATGTAAAAGCGCTTGAAAATTATTTGCAATCTTTAAAGTTTGCCGAGCTGTCCGGCGATAAGCTCCGGATACTTTCTGCCCTTAATAATGTGGGCGGTGTGTATACCAATAAGCCTGCAACCTATGATAAAGCGTTGCAGTATTATTTAATGGCACTCCCCGTTTGTGAGCAATTGGGCAAAAAAGACGAATTGGGGGCCATCTCCGTGAACATCGGATTTATCTATGCAGAAAAACATGACGACGCAAAGGCCATGATTTATTTCAACAAAGCATTGAAAAATTATGGCAATTCAGAAGGCAGCCTGAATGCTTACAACGCGATGGGGAAATTATATACCAGCGAAGGAAAGTTTGACAAGGCGCTGCAAAATCACAACCAGGCATTAGCCCTTGCTGAAAAATTAAACCTGAAACTTTCGATTGTTAAATCGCTGATGGGGTTGGGCAACGTGTATGTAAAAAAAGGGGAATACAAAAATGCAATTGTTTATTATAAAAAGGCGGAAGTATCCGCGCTGGATATAAGGGCAAACCTGGAATTAAAGGAACTCTACCAGCAAATGTCCATGTCCTATGCAAATTCAGCCGATTATGGCAATGCGTTTAAATATCAGTCGCTGTTCTCCAATATTAAAGACACTCTTTATAATATTGATAATGATAAAAAATTGGGAAGCCTTCAATTCGATTTCGACCTGCAAAAGAAGCAGGGCGAAATTAACCTGCTTACCAAGGACAAAGCCCTGAATGAATTGCAGATAAAAAGACAAAAATTTGCACGGAATGCATTTGCCGGTGGGCTGACGCTGGTGTTCCTGATAGCGATACTTATTTTTAGAAACTACCGCGAAAAGGTTAAAACAAACCGGATACTTGATCAGCAGAAAGTCCAGATCGAGCATTTGTTGTTAAACATCCTTCCTTCCGAAGTTGCGAAAGAACTGCAGGTGAACGGGCAGGCAACCCCCAGAAACTATGAATCAGTGGCGGTAATGTTTACCGATTTCAAAAGTTTCACCACACATGCCGATAAACTGACTCCCCAGGAACTGGTACAGGAGCTCAATAAGTGCTTTATTGCTTTTGATAATATCATTGAAAAGTATAATCTCGAAAAAATTAAAACCATCGGAGATTCTTATATGTGCGCGGGCGGCATTCCTACGCCTGACGGGCAACCGGCTTACAATATGATAAAAGCGAGTTTGGAGATTCAGGACTATATTATACAGAATAACAGGCGAAGGATAGAGGTAGGCCAGGAGCCATGGGATTTGCGCATAGGCATTCATGTGGGTCCGGTAGTGGCAGGCGTAGTAGGAAAAAAGAAATATGCGTATGATATATGGGGAAGTACAGTAAATATTGCTAGTCGTATGGAAAGTAATGGCGCGCCCGGCCAGGTAAATATTTCTGCTGATACATATGAAATGGTAAAAAATGAATTTACCTGCAGTTACAGGGGAAAAATCTATGCGAAGAACGTAGGCGAAATAGATATGTATTTTGTAGAAAGAGAAACCGGTCCAATAATTAATATCCCGCATGAAAATATTGCTTCCGCTGAAAATGCTACTCCGTTGCTGAACTAGGTAATGATGGATTTTCCGCCATCAATTCTCATGCTTCCGGAAATAATATAAAAAACTGAACTCATCATTATTGAGTTCAGTTTTTTATTAGCAGCTTTCTTATATCGACCTTGCACTTAATTCTTCAGCATCCTGGCCTGGAGTGTTTTATTCTGGCAAGTTATATTGATTACATAAAGTCCTCTGACCAATTGAGAAACATCCATCCTTTCTGATTGGCTTGTATTTGATAGCTGAACTGTTTTTACCATTATTCCAGACGCAGTATAAATTTGGGCTACGGCCTTGCTGCCGTGCCATGCGGCTGGCATGCTAATAAGTAGCTGATCCGTTGTGGGGTTTGGATAAGCTAATATGGAAACATTGTTCTTATCATTCTCCATCCGGATAATTTGAACCTGTGAGTAGGTTGATTTCCCCGATATATCCACCATTTTCAAACGGTAATAAAGAAGCGGGGATGAGTTATATACGTTTTTGTCGATATAATTATAATTGATTGTGGATGTTGTGTTTTCTGCACCAAATACCACTGCACACTCTTCGAATGTCTTGCCATCGGTACTGCGCTCCAGTTCAAAATAGTTAAAACTAATCTCATTTGAGGTAGTCCATTTCAGGTTTACGCCTGCCTCGCCGGGGGTTGCAGTGAAAGCCTGTAATTTTACGGGTAACAGCGAAGAAAGAGAATAATCGAATGATTTAAACCACAGTGAATTTAATCGCTGCCCGGCAGTTGAACCAATGGCGCCGGTTGTGCCACCATAGCTGAATGTAACCTGGTCAGTATTAGCATATGAAAATGTAGCCATATTATTTATTGCGAGCGTATCGATGCCGACCGCGTTGAACGTAGTTCCTGACATCATTAGATCAGAACCGGCCCATGGGTGCCTGCATACAGCAAACAATTTGCCGGTGTTATTGCAGGTACTGCAATCCTGCACCGTTCCATTCGATTTTACGGTAAACCCACGGCCTGAACAATCAGGACAGTCTGCTGACAGACTTGCGACATGATCTTTTGGACAAATAACCGGCTGCGGCAGTGGGCTTGTCAATACGGAAGCTATTGAAGTAGTCACCGCATTTGCCTGGAACATTTTTATGTTTTCTGCAATCGTTACATTATCTCCGTCTACATCTATCGAAGATGCAAGAAAGTTGGCAATGGAAACTGCATTGTTTTTTCCAGCGGTGATAAAATTCACCTGGAATTTCATCCACCAATTTGAATACGGCGCCACCGTTCCGTGAATACCGAGCTGGGGCTGGAGCGCTTTATCGTAACCCATACCGCCTCCGGGTGCAATGTCGATTGTATCCAGGACTACTTCAGGTCCTGAACGGCCAATAATTGTTACAGTGGCGTCGACGCCAGGAGCTACATTTTTAAATTTGTAAACGGCACCATCCTGATCGGCAACACCAGATATTAGAACCGGATTCTTGAAAGCAAACTCGGTAAGGGCCTGTGCATTTCCTTTCGGAGTCATTATGAAAAGAACCAGTATGGTTAACAATGTTCTCAATAAGGGTAGCGCTGTTTTCATAAAATTAATTTTAGGTACTTTTGAAAATACCATTAGGCCAAACGACCGGCCAATCTGTAATCTGTTGCAAAAGAACATGTTGAAATTATAGCTGCCACCGTAAATTCCACATTATGGAAACTTATTCCGTATGCTAGAGGCAATTCCAATTATTGGCCGGAACAGGTGTAGCCAGTCTTAAAAGAGAAAAGTCCGTGAAAGTTTTTTATGTTTTAAATAAGAACAGGATGCCTATCCGTTTAAATTTTATTTATGCAGGAACTATAAATTGATGCTATGCTTCGATTTTACTAGAATCGGCATGTGCGATAGACGGTTCACGTATTATTGTCCAGCCAGGTGTAAGATATTAGAGTAAGTGGTTGCAATCCGTTAGTGATAAGGGCTATAACAGCATAATAATTGAAAAAAAATATCGATTAGAGGTTGAATTATTTTTTAGCGCTTATATTTGCAGCCCCGAACACAATAGTACCTGCCCAGGTGGCGAAATTGGTAGACGCACTGTGTTCAGGTCGCAGCGTTCGCAAGGATGTGATGGTTCGAATCCATTCCTGGGCACTGATCAAACCCTGTAAAGAAATGATTCATTGATTTACAGGGTTTTTCATTTTTCGGCACCTGTATTTCGAGATTGCTTATCTGAAAAAAGACACCCGATTTGCTTTTTTGCTTGCCATAAACCACCATGGGTGCAATAACATGGGGTCCGGGGCAGATGGCCTGTTTATTGCAGTTATTACCCGCAAGGCGCAAGCTCAAGCTCAAGCCCCACCTTATATTAAGTATCACTTTCCGTTGCGGCCACTGCCATACCGCACTGGTGTTATTTGATCTAAATTCCAATATTCCGAAAAACCGTCTTACTGGCTCTTATAACCTTATTTTGCACGGACTTATTTACCCAATGTTAACAAATACAAGACCCCGGTTTGCATGGTTGAAAAAAATATTGAGATGGATATTAATTTGCTGCTGCCTGGTGGCCATTGCCCTTATTACTATTTTTTTTGCGCTGCGTGGTCCCGAAAACATAAAATACAAAGGTCCCAAAGCTGTTTACATAGAAAAATCAGGAGATAAATTTATCCTGTATCGCAACGGTAAGCCTTTTGAAATAAAAGGGGGGGCGGGATTTTCCCATCTCGAGGATTTGAAGCTGGCTGGTGGTAATACTTTAATTCTTTGGGATACCAGCGCACTGAAGACTACTTTGAACGAAGCGGAAAAATTTGGTCTTTCAGTTATTATCGGCCTGGATATTCCGGCAGCGGCTAACACTAATTTTTATACCGATACTGCTAAAACAAAGGCGATAAAAAGCAGATATCAAAAAATCATAGGCATGTACAGCCACCACCCTGCGCTGCTTGCGTGGTGCCTGGGTAATGAAATAAATTTTACAATTGCGCCAGCCTATAATTCCTTTTTCAGGACTTATAACGAGTTGCTGGAAATGTTACATCAAACAGATCCCGGCCATCCTGTATGCATGACAATGGTGAATTTACCAAAGCGTACCCTGTTGATGGCACGCTGGCGCATTCCTGCCATTGATTTTATTGGGTTTAACACCTATAGCACGCTGGAAGATTTAAAGGCCAATATCAAAGGCCTGCAGGGAATATGGAATGGACCTTTTTTTATTTCGGAATGGGCACCCCGCGGCGGATGGGAAGCACCTGTTACTGGCTGGGGTGCGCCTATTGAGAACAGCAGTACGCAAAAAGCCGCGGATTATTACAAGGTATATAAAGCCTATATGCCATTTGGAAATCCGCAGTTTTTGGGTTCTTTGGCATTTTATTGGGGCAACAGGTATGAGTATACGAATACCTGGTTCAGTGTATACAATGAAAACGGTATACCCAACGAAATGAAGGAAGCCCTGCATGATTGCTGGACTGATTCCATTACTCGCCACATCTCGCCTGCCGTGCAGCATATTCTTATAGATGATAGCCTTCGCGCTGAATCCAATGTATTGTTAGCGGCCGGCAGTATTCACCATGCGGGCATTATCCTGAAGGGTACAGAGAGGGCGGATTCGCTTCGCTTCAGTTGGGAAATTATGAAGGAAGAATGGTCCGTATGGGGCAAAACCTGGGTAAATTTTAAAAAGCCGCCTAATGAGGCCGGCTGTATGAAAGACAGCAGTTTGGCTATAGCCGAATTTGCTGCACCATTAAAAACCGGGCCTTACCGAATCTGCCTGAGTGTGTATAATCGCTCCGGATATGCTGCAACCGCTAACCTTCCTTTTTACGTGATACAATAATGGAGAATCCTGTTCGTACCATAAAACCACCATCAGCCCGGGAGAGAAATTCAATCAGGGCCATGATTTTTATGGGCTTGGTGTCCGTGGCGTTTTTTGTATACATCATGGTGCAAAAAAGCAATATCGGCTATTTACCGCTGTATATCCCGCTTATGCTGACCATCACCTATTATGCTTTCAAATACGTATTCGAGTGGTACCACTACTACGCAATTGCCGCACCCGCCAAACCCGTTGCCACCCGCCTGTACACGGTAGATATATTAACAACCTATTGCGCCGGTGAACCGTTTGACATGCTGGAACAAACGCTTACGGCCATTCAGCAAATTACATACCCGCATACAGCGTGGTGTTGCGATGAAGCGGATGATCCACGGGTTAAACAATTATGCGCGAAGCTGGGCGTGCGGCATGTAACAAGAACTATTAAGGTTGATGCCAA
>Ga0157378_10005653_pt1 | contig 10944 bp, 9 predicted proteins | sample M65metaG_FD_115309 | JGI IMG/M metagenome (GOLD analysis project Ga0157378, IMG submission 115309) | Miscanthus rhizosphere microbial communities from Kellogg Biological Station, Michigan, USA - M6-5 metaG | ecosystem: Host-associated > Plants > Roots > Rhizosphere > Soil | place: USA: Michigan...
ATCGTGCTCGATTGGATGCTGCCGGGGATTTCCGGGCTCGAACTGTGCAGCCGCCTGCGCACCGGCAAGGACAGCCGCACCATTCCCATCATCCTGCTCACCGCGCGGAGCGAGGAAAACGACCGCATTAGGGGGCTCACCACCGGGGCCGACGATTATGTGGTCAAACCGTTCTCGCTGCCTGAGCTGATGGCGCGTGTGCGGGCGATCCTCAGACGCACCAACCCGGAGCGCATCGCCTCGGTGTTGAGCGTCGGCGATATCGAGCTCGACCGAGACTCGCACCGGGTGACGCGCAACGGCCGGCAGGTGCATCTCGGGCCGACGGAGTTCCGGCTGCTTGAGTTCCTGATGCAGAGCCCCGGCCGCGTCTTCAGCCGGGCGCAATTGCTGGACGGCGTATGGGGCCGCAACGTCTATGTCGATGAGCGCACCGTCGATGTGCATATCGGCCGCTTGCGCAAAGCCATGATGCGCGGCAACGAGACCGACCCCGTGCGCACGGTGCGCGGCGCCGGCTACGCCTTCTCCGACAAGCTCGAAGAGACGGCATAAGGCCGATCGGGTCTACGCGCCGCGCCTCGGCAAATACCCCGCTCTCCCACAAGGGGAGAGGGGATTGGCGTTCTCTGAGCAAACAACGAACTCCGTCATACCGGCGAAAGCCGGTATCCAGAGCCGCTGGCTCGGTGCCTCTTGCCCCTGGGTCCCGGCTTTCGCCGGGATGACGAGCGTGGGTGAGTTATCCCCGCACAACCCCCGCACTCCGAACCTCGCTTATGCTGCCCACACCTCGTGCACCTAAGGGCGTTTCTAGAGGCGTCGTGAGGCGGGACGGGGTGCGGCGCCTGCGGGCCTTCTCGCAAGAAGGCACTCGGGCGGCGTCGGAGCTCCCTCCGGGGCCACTAGGAGTCCCTGCCAGGAGCTGGCTGACGGATCGGTCGGCGTATTCGAGCGCGACGGACCGGACGAAAGCAGGGCCCGTTGCCGGAAAACGCCGTGATTGGCGCGCCGGAAGGCGCCCGCGTGCCGCAATGCACGAGCCATAAGGATTTTGCGCTTTTCGGCGCGCCATCCCCCCTCACACTCCGGGTGCGTCAGCGTCGCGGCAAGGAACCCGCATGCTCAAACCCCCTCACGCTTCCCGCCATGCGACTCGCGTGCTTATCGATGCGTATCGCCCGGCAAATTAAAGAGGCGCCGCTTGGGCGCCTCCTAATTCTTCTGCCGCATTTTAGGTTGCCGTCGAGCCTAGCCGGAGGCGAAGCGCTTCTCGCGTCGCCGCGCCTGCGCGGGCTGATAGGCCATGCGGGCATGGTGATCGCAGTAAGGCAAGCTCCCGAAGCTCTTGCGGCCGCAGAAATGAAACTCCGGCTCGCCCGGATCGCCGATCGGCCAGCGGCACATCGCTTCCTTCAGCGTGAGGATGCTCGCCCGCTCATGCAGCGGGATGACCAGCTCCTCGAGCGGCGCCGGCGCGAGATCGAGCTCCGTGTCGAATTGCGGCTTGAGCGCGTTGGCGCCGCGCGTCCCGAACATCAGGGACGGCGTGCGATTGGCGCGCGGCACATGCGTCCGCCGCGGTCTCGGGCTCGACGAACGTGAGCTGGTCGCTCGCCCCGACAGTCCCAAACGATGCACCTTGCCGATGACCGCGTTGCGCGTCACGCCGCCCAAGCGGCCCGCAATCTGACTCGCACTCAAGCCCTCGGCCCAGAGTTTCTTAAGCAGTTCAACCCTCTCGTCAGTCCAAGCCATGGTTTGGCCTCCTCGAATTGGACTCGGAATCCCCCCGTCTGCCTAGAGACGGCGTTTGAAAACTCGGAATTACTGCTGGGTTTGACCGCCCGGGCGCGACGCAGTACCCACGACATCTTGTAGCCGAGCGGTAATACGCTACTATATCCGGAAAATTACGGCAAGCGTCCGCCACGCTTATTCTGTCCGTTTTCCACCGGAACAAGGTGGATTCTGCCACTTCTCCCGCAAGAACACAAATCGATGCGTGTATGGAAACGTGGACGAGCGTTGGATAAAGCCCTCATGTGCCCTGATTGACACGCTCCGACCGGAGACCTAATGCTCTGAGATTGTTTGCTGCCGCCGGTTGGCGGCAATTTTATTTCAGGACAACGAAGATCCTATGTCGGCCCTCCTTCCGACTTACGCCCGCAGCGAGCTTTCTTTCGCCCGCGGGGACGGCGCCTATCTCTTCACCGAGGAAGGCGAGCGCTATCTCGACTTCGCGAGCGGCGTGGCCGTCACCGCGCTCGGACACGCGCATCCGCATCTGGTGAAAGCCCTGTCAGAGCAGGCGAAAAAGCTCTGGCATGTCTCCAATCTGCATCGCATCCCCGAGCAGGAGCGCCTCGCGGCACGGCTCACCGCCGCAACCTTCGCCGACAGGGTATTCTTCGCCAATTCCGGTGCCGAGGCGGTCGAATGCGCGATCAAGGCCGCGCGACGCTACCATTTCAAGCGTGGCGCGCCCGAGCGCTACCGGCTCGTCACCTTCGACGGCGCCTTCCATGGCAGGACGCTCGCCACCATCGCCGCGGGCGGCCAGGCAAAGCATCTCGAAGGCTTCGGCCCGCCAGTTGACGGCTTCGACCATGTGGCCGCGCTCGATATCGCCGCGGTCGAGGCGGCGATCGACGAGACCACGGCCGGGATCCTCATCGAACCGATCATGGGCGAGGGGGGCATGCGGGAAGTTTCCTGGCGGTTCCTCCAGGATTTGCGCGCCCTCGCCGACGAGAAGGGAATCCTGCTGCTGCTCGATGAGGTGCAGACCGGCGTAGGCCGAACCGGACGGCTCTACGCACACGAATGGGCCGGCATCACGCCAGACATCATGGCCACCGCCAAGGGACTGGGCGGCGGTTTTCCTATCGGGGCCTGTCTCATGACCGAGGCGGTCGGAGCGGCCATGACCGCGGGCAGCCACGGCTCGACCTTCGGCGGCAACCCGCTGGCCATGGCGGTCGGCAATGCCGTGCTCGACGTCGTGCTCGAGGACGGCTTTCTCGATCATGTCGCAAGTATGGGTCTAAGGTTGAAGCAGCGGCTCGCCGCGCTGAAGGACGAGCATGGCGAGATCATCGAAGAGGTACGCGGGCAGGGGCTGATGCTCGGATTGAAATGCAAGCTGCCCAACCAGAAGCTGCTGGGGGCCTTGCGCGCGAGGAAGATGCTGAGCGTGCAAGCCGGCGATAATGTCGTGCGCCTGCTGCCGCCGTTGATCATCGGCGAGGCGGAGATCGAGCTCGCCGCCACCACCCTCGATGACGCTTGCGTCGCGCTCAAGCGTGACGTGCTCACCCACGCTTAGGCGCCAATCCTCACGCACAGCGCGAACCGCCATGCCCCTAAAGCCGCCTAAGCATTTCCTCGATATCGACGCACTGGACAGCAAGACGCTGCGCGCCATCATCGATCTCGCCGCGGAGATCAAGCGCAAGGGCCGCGTGCCGAAGAGCTTGAAGCTCAAGCCGCATCCGGTGCTTGCCCTGATCTTCGAGAAGCCGTCGACCCGCACGCGCGTCTCCTTCGAGGTGGCGATCCATCAGCTTGGCGGCACCTCGCTCGCGCTCAACCCGCAGGACATGCAGCTCGGCCGTGGCGAGACGCTCGCCGATACGGCGCGCGTGTTGTCGCGCTATGTCGATGCGATCATGCTGCGCACCGGGCCGCAGGAAACGCTGACCGAGATCGCCACGTATGCCAGCGTGCCGGTGATCAATGGTCTCACCTGCCGGTCGCATCCCTGCCAGGTGATGGCCGACGTGATGACCTTCGAGGAGCTGAAAGGGCCGATCAAAGGCCGCATAATCGCCTGGATTGGCGACGCCAATAACGTGGCGACCTCGTGGGTGCATGCCGCGGCGCGGTTCGGCTTTGCACTGCGGATCGCCTCGCCGCCCGCGTTTTCGCCGTCGCCCGCCTTGCTCGGTTGGGCCAGGGCGGAAGGCGCGAGGATCGAGGTGAGCGACGATCCGCTCGTGGCCGCGCGCGGCGCGGATTGCGTGGTGACCGATGTCTGGGTGTCGATGGGCGACAATGACGCGAACAAACGCGGGGCGGAGCTTCGTCCGTTCCAGGTCAATGCGAAGGTAATGGCGGCGGCGGCGAGAGACGCGATCTTCATGCACTGCCTCCCGGCGCATCGCGGCGACGAGGTGACGGAAGAGGTGATCGACGGACCACAATCCGCCGTGTGGGACGAGGCCGAGAACCGGCTGCATGTGCAGAAGGCGATCCTCGCCTGGTGCCTCGGCGCCGGGCGTCTCGGCGGCGGGGCGAAGCGGGGCGCCACGAGGGGCAAGCGCCGCGGAGCCGGGCGATGACCGAGCACCAATCGGAAGAGCGCGTCGAGCTCAACATCCCGCAGGACGATCTCATCCTGCCGTTCCAGGCCGAGCAGGCCGATGTGGTCGGCCGCCTGGTCAAGCTCGGCCCAACGGTCGACACCATCCTGTCGCGGCACGCTTACCCCGAGCCTGTGTCCAAGCTGCTCGGCGAGGCCGTGGCGCTCACCGCGCTGCTCGGCGCCGCGCTCAAATTCGAAGGGAAGTTCATCCTGCAAGCCTCGACCGACGGGCCGGTCGATCTGCTCGTCGCCGACTATCAGGTGCCGGGAGGCTTGCGCGGCTATGCACGGTTCTCGGCCGAGCGGCTGGCCGAGCTTCCCGCCGATGGTCGGCTGCTCGGCGAGGGCCATCTCGCCATGACCATCGACAGGGGTGGGGACACCGAGCGCTATCAAGGCGTGGTGCCGTTGGAAGGGGAGAGCCTGACCGAGGCGGCGGACACCTATTTCCGCCAGTCGGAACAGCTTCCCACGTTCATCCGCCTCGCCGTGGCGCGGCATTATCGCGCCGGCAGCGCCGGCAGCCGATCCTGGACCTGGCGCGCCGGCGGGCTGCTGGTGCAGAAGCTGACGCGCGAGGGCGGCCGCTCGGTGGCGCGGGAAGCGGCCTTCTCCGAGGAGGATTGGACGCGCGCCAGGGCGCTGGCCGAGACGGTCGAGGATCACGAATTGCTCGATCCGTTGCTGCCGCCCGACCGCCTGCTCTACCGGCTGTTCCACGAGGAGCAGGTGCGCGCGTTTCGCGCCATTCCGCTCGAAAGCTATTGCAGTTGCTCGCGGGAGCGCGTCGAGGAGTTGCTGAGGCGCTTCTCGGCGGAAGACCTCGCTGAGATGGTGGTCGACGGCGAAATGTGGGTGACCTGCGAGTTCTGCAACAGTCGCTACCAGTTCGATCCCGCTTCCTTCGCCGACGCTTAGTCGCTGAGTTGGCCGGCCAGGCCGGCGAGGAAGGCCATGCAGGCCTCGAGCTGGGCGATCGATACATATTCGTCGGCGGCGTGGGCCTGGGCGATGTTGCCGGGCCCGCAGATCACCGATGGGCACCCCGCTTGCTCGAATAGCCCGGCCTCGGTGGTGTAGGACACGGCGTGGGTGTGCCTGGTCCCGGTGAGTTCGAGCGCGAGCGCGACAGCCTCGGATTGAGGCCGCGCGACGAAGGCCGGCACCGAGCCTTTTGTCTCTGTGTCGATAGCGGCCTCTTGCGTCACTTGCAGCATGCGCGGCAGCAGCGCGGTCTCGGCGAAGGCAGAAAGGTCGCGCGGGACTTCGGCGGGCGCCGCGCTCGGCAGGCTGCGCACCTGCCATTGAAACTCGCAATGCTTGGGCACGATGTTGGGCGCGGTGCCGCCTTTGATGGTGCCGACGCTTACGGTCGAGTAGGGCGGCTCGAAGCGCGGGTCGTTCTGCCGCGCGGCGATGTCGGCGCCCAGCCGCTCAAGCTCGCCGATCAAGGCCGCGGCGGCGGCGATGGCGTTGACCCCGATATCGGGCATGCTCGAATGCGCCTCGCGGCCGGTGACCCGCGTGCGGTAGGAGTCGATGCGCTTATGCGCGTCGATCACCCTCATGCTGGTCGGCTCGCCGACGATGACGGCGCGGGGCCGCGGCAGGTCGGCGCCAAGCCGCGCGATAAGCGGGCGCACGCCGGTGCAGCCCACCTCCTCGTCATACGAAACGATAATGTGGATCGGCTCCTTGAGCTTGAGCGACTTGAACAGCGGGACTGAGGCGAGCACGCAAGCGAGAAAGCCCTTCATGTCGCAAGTGCCGCGGGCATAGAGCTTGCCGTCGCGCTCCATCAGCGTGAACGGGTCGCTGCTCCAGCGCTGGCCTTCCACCGGCACGCAATCGCTGTGGCCAGAGAGCCCGATGCCGGCTGCACTGGTCTCGCCGATGGTGGCGAACAGATCGGCCTTGGTGCCGTCGGGGGAGGGGACGCGCGTCGAGGCGATGCCGTGTCTCTTGAGGTAATCCTCGACGAAGCAGATCAGTGCGAGATTCGACTTGGCGCTGGTCGTGTCGAAGCCGACCAGCGTCCGCAGCAATTCCTGCACGCCAGTTGTCTTGGAGGACAGGGCAGACGTCCTTTGCAGATCGACCGTCATGCCGAAGGAAAGCGCGCCGCAGACTTCGCGCGGGCTTTGACGGCCTCGACCTCACGGTCGCGCGGCGGGGCGGTGGTGACGAGGGAATCGATCAGCTCGCGCGCGGCCATGGAGACTTTATGCACCGCGCGATCGAACGCGGCTTGGTTTGCCGCTGACGGCCGCGTGAAACCGCTCAGCTTGCGCACGAATTGCAGCGAGGACAGATGGATTTCCTCGTCGCTGGCGGGGGGATCGAAATTATGCAGCGTCTTGATGTTCCGGCACATGATCGTCCTCAAACACTCGAACCTTAGAGTCCGTGAAAGGTGGCATAGGGCTTCGGCGCGAGCAAGGCGCGGGCTTGCACCTCACTTGGCAGCGGCAAGCGCCTGGTCGAGATCGGCCATCAAGTCGCCGGCATCCTCCAGCCCGACCGAAAGCCGCACGCTGTTGTCGAAGATGCCAAGTTCCGCCCGTAGCTCAGGCGCGAGGCGCTGATGCGTCGTGGTGGCGGGATGTGTAACTAGACTCTTCGCGTCGCCGAGATTGTTGCTGATCTTGATGATCTCGAGCGCATTCATGCAGCGGAAGGCCGCATCCTTGCCGCCCTTGACCTCGAAGGCGACCAGCGGGCCGCCCGCCGCCATCTGCCGCTTGGCGAGCGCGGCCTGCGGATGATCGGCGCGACCGGGATAGTAGACGCGCGCCACGTCCTTGCGTGCCGCGAGGAAATCGGCGATGGCCGCGGCCGAGGCGACGTGCCGCTCGACCCGAACCGGAAGCGTCTCGAGACCTTTCAGCAGCACCCAGGCATTGAACGGGCTGAGCGACGGGCCGGTGTGCTTGAGGTAATTGTGTAGCTTCTCCTCGATGAACTCCTGCGGCCCGAGCACCACGCCGCCGAGGCAGCGTCCCTGGCCGTCGATATGCTTGGTGGCGGAATAGACGACGATGTCGGCGCCCAGCTCGAGCGGCCGTTGCAGCAGCGGCGTGGCGAACACATTGTCGACCACGACCAGCGCTTTCGCCTGCTTGGCGATCTTCGCCACGGCCTCGATATCCACCAGCTCGAGCACGGGATTGGTCGGCGTCTCGAAGAAGAAGGCGCGGGTGTTGGGCCTGACCGCCTGCTCCCAAGCCTTGAGGTCGCGCCCGTCGACCAGCATGGTCTCGATGCCGTAGCGCGGCAGTAAATCCTCGATGATGTAGCGGCAGCTGCCGAACAGGGCGCGGGCCGAGACGACGTGATCGCCGGTCTTCAGATGGCAAAGCAGCGACGCGGCGACCGCGGCCATGCCGCTCGACGTGCCGCGCGCGGCGTCGGCGCCTTCCAGCGCGCACATGCGCGTTTCGAACATGGACACGGTGGGGTTGGCGTAGCGGCTATAGACATAGCCGTCCTCGTCGCCCTTGAAGCGGGCTTCGGCCTGCTCGGCGCTTGCGTAGATGTAGCCCGAGTTGAGGAAGATGGCTTCCGACGTCTCGCCGAATTGGCTGCGCAGCGTGCCCGTATGCACGAGCTTCGTCGCCGGTTGCCAGGCGCTCGCGCCCTTCGTTCGGTCCTTGTTTGCGGCCATTGGTCAGCTCCACTCTCGAAATCGCATTCCGACCGGCCTCATAAAAAAAACCCGGACTCTGGCTGCCGCCAAAAGACCGGGATCGGCTCGAAGATCGCCTCGCACGGCCTTTTAGCGACTTGTTTAACGTGGCTGCAAGCCGGCCGGCCAAATCACCACGAGGGGCCATTAATGCCCCCGCAGAACGTGTCCCGTCAAGCCTCTGCCGGGCTCAACCCGCGGAGACGGCAAAGAGAAAGCAAATGACCGCGGCCGCGCCGAGCAGGGTGCGCACGGCATGAAGCCGGTTCCATTTGTGGAGCAGGGCGCGGGTTTCGGGTCCGGCCGCCGCCAAAGCTGTCGCCATCAGCGCGTCGTTGACCGGCTTAATGACTAGGAGGGTCCAGGGCCAAGGCGCCAGGATATAGAGCGCGCCGAGGAGGAAGGCCGCGAGCCCGGTCTGCCACCAGGCGACGGCGCCAAGCAGAAAGCCAAGCATCGCCAGGCTCGCCTGCATGGCGAAGCCGCGCTGATATGAAGGCTTCCACTCGGCAAGCAGGCTGCGGTCGTCCAGCTGGAGCCGCGCCGGCTGCTCGGCGAAATTGACGTAGAAAGCCGCGCCGGTGAAGAGGGACGCAACGGCGAGTGCGAGATATCCTATAAGCATGGCTTGCGCCTTTGCATCTTCGGGTGAACTTGGCACAAAGCCGGCGGTTCCGGCCCCCCTTGTGAATCCGGGGGAGAAGGAAGACCTTAGGCTGACCTTAGGCACGCAACGTGACAGAAACCACCATGCAGCCAGCGACCCCGCGCGACAGGTTTTTCGAGGCGCTCCCCGAGGATGCGCGCGCCGGCCCCGTGGACGGCCCCCGCAGCGTGTTCGCCCGCACCGGCATTTTGCCGAGCCAAGCCATCCGCGCGATGATCGCCGGCGGCGAGATCGCTGGCGCACCCGAGATCGAAACCAACCAGATCCAGCCGGCAAGCCTGGATCTCAGGCTCGGCAAGGTCGCCTATCGTATCCGTGCGAGCTTCCTGCCCGGCCCCAACGCCACGGTGCGCGACAAGCTCAGTGTACTCAAGTTCCACGAGATCGACCTGACCAAGGGCGCGGTGCTGGAAGCGGGCTGCGTCTACCTCGTGCCGCTTATTGAGCAGCTCAAGCTTCGCTCGACCATCGCCGGCTTCGCCAATCCGAAAAGCTCGACGGGGCGGCTCGACGTATTCACGCGGCTGATCGCCGACCGCCAGGACGGGTTCGACAGCGTCGAGGAAGGGTATTCGGGGCCGCTGTTCACCGAGATTTGCCCTCGCACCTTCTCCATCAAGGTTCGCTACGGCTCGCGGCTCAATCAGATCAGGTTCCGCCGCCGCGTTGGCCAGCAGCTCGATGCCGGCGAGCAGCCGGGCCGGGTCGGCGACCGAGCCCTGCGTGAGATCCATTCCGATGTCGGGCTGGTCGAGGGCGAGGCGGCGATACGCGACGGACTGAACTTGAGCATCAGCCTCGCGCCGGTCCTGCCGTCGGGTCTCGTCGGCTATCGCGCGCGGCGTTACGCCGGGGTGATCGATGTCGACGAGATCGGCGCCTACGACGTCGGGCAGTACTGGGAGGAGGTGCGACTCGGCAACGACCGCCGCCTCGTGCTCGACCCGCACGAGTTCTACATCCTCGCCTCGAAGGAGAGCGTCTCGGTGCCGCCCGCTTATGTCGCCGAGATGGCGCCGTTCGATCCTTTGATCGGCGAGTATCGCGTGCATTATGCCGGCTTCTTCGATCCGGGCTTCGGGTACACGGAAGGCAAGGCGCCGGGCGCCAAGGCCGTGCTCGAAGTGCGCAGTCTCGACATCCCGTTCATCCTGGAGGACGGGCAGATAGTCGGCCGGCTGGTCTACGACAAGCTCACCGACATCCCCGACACGATCTATGGGCGCGGCATAGGCTCGCATTACCAGGCGCAAGGCCTGAAGCTGTCCAAGCACTTCAAGCAGGACTAGGCAGAGCAGGAGCCGCCGCCGAGCACGCAGAACTTAGCGCAGTGCGGGTGGCAGAGCTTGACCGCGCCGCGCTCGAACATGCCGCCGTCGGCACGCGCGGCTTCTTCCAGCGTCTTGCCCATCTTGAAAGCCGGATCGTAGGGCAGAAGGGTGCAAGGCAGCACGACCGGGGCCGCGGCGCCTTTGCGCTTCACCACCATGCGGCTCGAGGCGCACATCACGTCGTTCGGGTTCTTATGCAAAATGCCCCAGCAGCTTTCGGTGATCTCCGGCACGTCGGCGCGCAGATCCATCTCGGGAAACAGGACGAGCTTGGCTGGATCGTAGGCGTCGAGCGGCCAACCGCGCTTGGCCATCAGCGCGGCATAGCCGTCGCGCGCGGCCGGCTCGCTCTCGCCCCAGCAGGTGCGACCGGCCAGCGCCAGCGCAAAGCCCTCACTCGCGAGCCAGTCGACCCCTTCCAGGGTTTTGTTGAAGGACCCGGCGGTCCGCTCGGTGTCATGCAGCTCTCTGCTGTAGTGATCGAGGCTGACGCGAAGCACGAGATTGCCGCCATGCGTCTGGTTGAGGCGCGTTAGGCCCTGACGGATGTGCGGCCGCAGCATCGGCTGCATGGCGTTGGTCAGGAGCAGTACCTGGAAGCCGCGCTCGAGCGCGTCGCCCAGCATGGCGATGATGTCCGGATTCATGAACGGCTCGCCGCCGGTGAAGCCGATCTCGCGCACGGGCCATTGCCCATGCTCGATTTCATCCAAATAGGCGGCCGCCTCGGCGCGGGTGATGTAGGCGAGGCGGTCGTTGTCAGGGCTCGAGTCGATATAGCAATTGCGGCAGGTGATATTGCAGAGGCTGCCCGTGTTGATCCATAGCGTACGCAAGCCGCCAAGCGCGACGCGCGCGCGGCGCTCGCCCTTGGCGGTGACGTCGGGGTCGG